>Ga0194132_10000485_pt1 | contig 81694 bp, 80 predicted proteins | sample TA2KigOf80mmetaG_FD_148612 | JGI IMG/M metagenome (GOLD analysis project Ga0194132, IMG submission 148612) | Freshwater microbial communities from Lake Tanganyika, Tanzania - TA2015054 Kigoma Offshore 80m | ecosystem: Environmental > Aquatic > Freshwater > Lake | place: Tanzania: Lake... | reverse complement strand
GTCATGAGGTCGCTGGCATTGTCGAGGCCACCGGCGCGCAGTGCAAAGACTTCAAAGTCGGTGACAAGGTCATCATCGGCATGCGCTATAAATGTGGCCGCTGCCGCTATTGTTTGAGCGCCCATGAAAATCTCTGCGAGCGCCGGCCAGCGCCGCCGACATTGAAGAAGAAAGACGGCACGGTGGTAACGCGTTGGAACGTCGGCGGCTTCGCTCAATACGTCTCGGTGCCGGCGTACATGGCCTTTAAAATTCCCGACGGCATCTCAATGGAGGAGGCGAGTGTGGTCGGCTGCCGGGTAACAACCGCTTACAACGCGGTCAAACATCGTGGCAAGCTAGAGCCAAACGAATCAGCGCTGGTGATTGGCTGCGGTGGCATCGGTTTGAACACGATTCAATTTCTAAAATGTTTCGGCGCCTATCCGATCATCGCCGTGGATATTGCAGAGGAGAAGTTGCAAGCGGCGAAAAATTTCGGGGCTACTCACGTGATCAACGCCAGTGCCGAAGATCCCGTCAAAGCGGTTATCAAACTTACCGACGGCGGAGTCGACAAGGCTTTCGAAGCGATCGGCAACGGCAAGACCTCCGATCAGATCATTCAGGCGACGCGCCCCGGCGGCACGGCGACGATCATCGGCGGTTTAGGCAGCGGGCCGTTCACGATTAGCAGCGGCAACTTTGTCACGAAAGAAATTACCATTACCGGGGTTTCGAGCCGGCAAGCCAACGACGTCGATGAAGTCTTTCAGATGGCCAAGCAGGGACGCATTCAATTGAAGAGCTTGCTGACCAAGAGTTACAAGTACGAGCAGATCAACGAAGCGCTGGACGATTTGGAGCACGGTAAACTGAGAATGGGCGTGTCGATTTGGAACTAACCCCGCGATACTCACTGGGTGCTACTCCGGGCAAACGGAAAATATGGGCCGTTTAAATCGTTTCGGAGGTTTTGATCGTGTCCCGTCAGGAGGCGGATTATGAAGAAGCTCCTTCTGTGCTTGGTGTTGGCGCTTAGCACTTTTCTCTTACCCCTTCGCGCTTCTGCACAAACGACGAATTTGCCGGTCGCGTTTAATGGCTTCGGCGGCACCGCGTCAATTTTTCTTGGCCGAGACGTGGGTATTTTCAAGAAGCAGGGGCTTAGCATGGAAATGATTTTTATTCCGGGAGGTTCAATATCAGTACAGGCGTGGCGCGGAAAAAGTTTGGAAGTGCTGCTGGGCGGCGGGCCACCGGTGCTGAATACACATCTGCAGGGCGGCAAGGTCAAGATCGTTGGTGGGGTCACCAACGTTTTACCCTATGCCTTTGTCGTTGCGCTACGACAGCTCATTGCGCGGCACGCCCGACGATGGCCGGCCGACGCTCAAAGGCATGGAAGTGGTGTTCGACATCGTCGCGAAGGAAAACCCCAAGGCTAAAACCGTGACGATGCAGCAACTCGTTGACTTACGGTATTTGCCGTAGCAAGTTCGATCAAAGCGTTGCGGGAGGAACCCATGAACGGAATAATCGATGCCGATACACACATCTCCGAAGGCGCTGCCATGTGGGCGATGATGGACGCGGCGATGCTGCCGCGCCGGCCAATCATGATGCAGGTGCCAGAAGATACTTGGTACGGCAGCCGCAATGCTTTTTGGCTAATCGATGGTGAAATTTATCCCAAGCCAGCGGGGAAGGGGAGCTTCGCGCTGGTGACGCCGTCGGAACAAAAGGTCCAGGTCGGGCGCAAAGACTCGACGCCGGCAACGCGGGAGATGACCGATATCCCAGGCCGGCTCTCAGACATGACCAAGCTCAACACCGAAGCACAGATTGTGTATCCGACATTGTTTCTGGTCTTCAACACCAAAGACAAAGAGTTGGAGGTCGCGCTCTGCAAAGCCTACAACCGCTTTGTTGCGCAAGCGTGCGCGCAATCGGGTGGACGCATGAAATGGGTCGTGGTGTTGCCGTTTCACTCGATGAACGCCGCCATCGAAGAAATGCGTTTTGCTAAACAGAATGGCGCTGTGGGTGTATTCTTCCGCGGTATCGAGGGGGAGTATACACTCGATCATCCTTATCTCCATCCGGTCTACGAGGAAGCGCAGAAGTTGAATCTGTCGATCTGCGTGCACACCGGCTGCGGCGTCAAGGAAGTTTTGGAAATGTTTGACCTGGCGCGCAATCACACCTTCGGCCATACGCGGGTGATGCCACTGCTTGCCTTCCGTGACCTCGTCGGTAACAAAATCCCGGAGAAATTTCCGAGCCTGCGCTTCGGCTTTATCGAGGCCGCGGCCGGCTGGGCGCCGTTTTTGATTCACATCGTCCGGCGTGTGCTGAAAGAGAGATTCAAATTTGCCGACAGCAAAGAGTTATTCAGGGAGTACCGCTTGTACATTGCCTGCGAAGCTGACGAGGATATTCCGTATCTTGCGAAGTCGATGGGTGAAGATTATTTGCTCATTGGCTCGGACTATCCGCACAACGATCCGTCGCGCGAAGACCAGTTCGTCAACGCCCTCAACGTTCGAGAGGATTTGACGCCGCAGCTCCGGCAGAAGATCTTGTACGACAATCCACGAAGGTTTTACGCGCTGTAAAGAAAAATTGGCGTAGTGGAGTGATGGGCCCGGAAAAGCCCAGTACTCCAACACTGTATCACTCCCGGCGGGGCTGGAGAGTCATGGCGAAATCTAAAGACTCGATTGGGAAAATAATCATCGCTTTTGCGCTGCTCGTCGCCTCAGCCGGGCGGGGCTTGGGCCAAGAGGTTTTCATCGGCAATCCCGGCAAGAGCCTCAACTTTTTCCATTTCGATCTGGCGATCGAGCGAGGGTTTTTCAAAGAGTTGGGGCTCGACGTTAAGTTGTTGACGACCAAGTGCGACGTTGCGGTGACGGCGCTGCTGACGGGGGACTTGCAGGCGACCGGCTGCGTTGGCACGGCGTCGCGGGCGATCGCAAGCCAGAACGTGCCGGTGCGCACGGTGATTTGGCTTTTTAAAAAACCGACTTTTTACGTCGTGGCGAAGCCGGAGATTAAGTCGGCGGCGGACTTGAAAGGGAAGATCATCGGCATCAGCTCCTTTGGCAGCGATACGGATTTGGCTATGAAAGTTTTCGCCCTTAGCGGCAAGCTCGATCCGGAGAAAGACATCAAGCGGGTAGTCGCGGGTTCCACGGCGACGCGGTTGCAAGGTTTGAAGGCCGGCTCCATGGACGCGACGACGCTGTCGCCGCCGTTCAATGTTTACGCCGAGCAGATGGGGCTGCGCGTGCTGGCGTATACCGGCGACTATCTCGAATTTCCCCAGAGCGGCTTTACGGTTTCCGACGCGACGCTCAAGAACAAGCGCGATTTGATCAAGCGCTTGCTGCGCGGCACGCTGCGCGGTTTGCAATTCACTTTGAAGAATCGCGTCGACACCGTGCGCTTCATCGCCAAAGACTATAAATTGCAAGATGCCGTGGCGGAGAGAGTTTACACTTCGCTGTTGCCGGCCATGAGCGAAAACGGCTTAGCGACAGAAAAGGGGTTGAGGGTCATGGTCGAGACGCTGGGCACGGCGGTGGGGAAGAACGTGGATTTTCCGCCGGAGCGGCTGGTCGACTACAATTTACTCCGTGAAGTGCAAAAAGAGTTGGGAATGTAAGGAAGAGAAATCGATGGTTTTAAGTTTTTTAAGGATCGCGACGATCGTGGTTTTGTTGGCTGGGCTTTTGCTTCCATCTGCCGGTTTTGCCGCCGAAGCGACGCAGAAGATTCGCATCGCTTATGCGAGCCGCAGCAGCTCGGCGCTGCCGCAGTACGTGGCGCTGCAGAAAGGTTTTTTCAAAGAACAGGGGCTCGACGTTGAAATCATTCAGATGAATCCGCGTTTGGGTGCGCCCGCCGTCGTCAGCGGCGAGGTCGCCTTTGCCACGCCGTTCACCAGCACGTTTCGCGGCGCGCTCCAGGGGCTGCCGATCAAACTGGTCTTCGTTCATATCAAGAAAGGCCCCTATTTTTTGATCGTGCGGCCGGAGATCAAGGACGTGCAGCAGCTCCGTGGCAAAAAACTCGGTGTGGCGACGATCAAAGGCACCGACCAACTAGTCGCCGAGGAGATGCTGCAGGCAAAGGGGTTTAACATCGGCCAGATTCAAGCCGTCGCGATCGGCGATGGGCCCGTGCGCATGCAGGCATTGGTGAGCGGTGCGGTGGAGGCCGTCTGCCTGGCGCCGCCGCATGATTTGATGCTGCGCAAGATGGGTTACAACGCGCTGCTCGGCCCGCCCGAAGTGGGTCTGCCTTCCGCCGGCATGTTGACTTCCGACAAGCTAGTCAAGGAGAACCCACAACTCATTCGCCGCACGCTCAGGGCCCTTTTGCGCTCGCATCAACATATTCTAGAGAACCGCCAGGATTCCATCGCCACATTGCTGAAATGGCTGCCGCAGCCGCTCGACATTGCCGAACACTCCTACGACGCCGAGCTAAAGAACGGTCTCAATCGCGACGGCACCATGACCGATGCCGAGATCAATGCGATCATCGAACGCGTCGGCGAGAAGAAAAGGCCGTTGGACGAAGTTAGGGATTTTTCGTTCGCGCGCGAGGCGCTGAAGGAGCTGGGGCTGAAATAAATGGGAGGGATGGAGTGGTGGAGCGTTGGGGTTCGGAAAACCATGACTCCAACACTCCAATCGTACATCGCTCGCGCCGAGCAGGCGCGCATGCCGACATGTAGCGGTAAGAGAGATACGGCGAATATTGAGGCCAAAGTCCAAGTTGTATTCTTGAAGATACTTATAGTCCGCTCTTCTCGATTTCTTCCAGCATGGTCACATCGACAAACTCCGCTGGCTTCGCCGTCTTCGCTTTGGGATCGGTCTGGGCGATAAAATCGAGCGACGATTGAATGCCCTGCAGCGTGGGATAGGGGATTTCACGAAACACGGCGATGGCGCTGTTGTAGGTGGCTTCCAAGATTTCCTGATCGCTGGTGCGAAAATACTTGCTTAGCACTTTTAGAGTAAACGGCTTGTCGGTTTTGATGCGGCGCATGGCGGCGCCGTAGGCGCGCAACACTTTGACCGTCTGCTCGCGGTTTTTCGCCAAGTGGCGGCGCGTGGTTGACAGCGTCGTGTGCTGAAACGAAATACCCAGCTTCGGCAAAAACGCCAGCTCGCGAAAGCCCGCTTTCATGGCGTTGACGTTGGTCGGCGGCGAAACCATCCCAGCGTGCACAGCGCCGGTCTGCATCGCCGTGAGGATTTCCGGGATGCCGCGCACCTGAAGTATGGTGGCGTCGGTCTCGGCTTTGAGTCCCCATTTCGGCAATGCCAAACGCAGCGCGATATCGGACGCCGAACCGAAAGTTGTGATGCCAAACTTCTTACCGCGCAGGTCCGCCGGCTTTTCAATCGACGGCACGGTCATCAAAGAAAACAGCGGCTCATTGACCAAACCGGCGACGAGCACGGGGTCGGCACCGCCAAGCCTGGCGCTCAGCAAAGGCACCGAGAAAACCTGTGCGAAGGCAACATCGCCGCCCAGCAATGCGGCGACCGTCTGCGGTCCGCCGCGAATCATGATCAACTCGGGATTCAAACCTTGCTTGGCGAAGTAGCCGCCTTCCTGCGCCATGATGCCCGGCACATGGGCGACGCTGACCGCGCCGATGGCAATGCGTAGTGTCTGGGCGTGGGCGATGGTGCCAATCAGCAAATGCAATGAGACAATGAAGAATAATTTGTGAATCACGAACAGTTCTCTCCTAGGATTTTTTCACCACGAAGACACGAAGCGCACGAAGGTGAAACAGAAAAGGTCAGGGCGATTCATGAATAGCCCCTACAACTTCGTGTCCTTCGTGTCTTCGTGGTGAATCATTCTCTCCGAACTTAGCGTCCTTTGCGCCTGTGCGCGAGATAATCCGAACTACGGATGCACATCTTGAGTGAACCACTCGGTGGGCAACTCACGGCCGATTTTCCGCGCGCGGGCTTCGTCGTAGACGCGTTTGGCCACCGCGCAGAATTGCAGCCCTTGACCGACGTTGTTGACGAAGGCCGTCGTTTGCTGGTCGTTCTCACGGCCCTTGATTTTGCCGGTAAACAAGTCCGGCAACTCTTCCAAGCGGTCCCAGAACGCGCCCTGACGATTTTGCCACCAGCCGGTGGCGGCCTCGGGCGATTTCACGTTGTCGAGCTTCACAAGCTGCGGTCGAGTGGTTACAGGATTTTTCGAGAACATGAAAACGCGGTCGACCGCTTCGAGAAACGGTTGAGCGAACTCCTGCACTTTCACTGCGCTGTAGTGCACGCCGGGGCGCAGCCATTCTTTTTGGTGCACCGGCTCCATCGAGTTGGTTCCGGTGACGATGATGTCGGCGTCTTTGACCGCGGCTTCGGCGGAGTCGACGTTGACGAGCTTGGCTTTGACTTGCGCTTGCAGCTCTCCACAGAATTTTCCCCGATTGGCCGGGTTGGGGCTGTAGACTTTAACGGTCTCGATAGGCCGCACCGCGCAGTGCGCCATCAGTTGGCCGCCAGCCTGCCAACCGGTGCCGAGGAGAGCCATGACGTGGGAGTTTTCGCGCGCCAGGTAGCGCGCCGCCAGCGCGTTGGTCGAGCCGACGCGCAGGCGGGAGATGTAGCCGTCGGGAGAAATCATCAACGGCTCACCCGTGGTCATGCTGTAGAGAATGATCATGCCGGTCCAGCGCCCAGTGCTGGTCGGCAGTCGATCGCGGCGCATGTTGCCGGCGACCGTCGGCCAAACCAGCACATCGCTATTGATGCGCAGCGCGGCGACGCCCGCTTCGGGCCAAAGGCCGCTCATGCTTTTCAAGCCGTAGGTTGCCGATGCTTCACCGGTGACTGTCGGTGCCAGCGTGTCGACGCGCGGGCTACTCAACGCTTCGCCCTTTGCCATCGCCCGCTGCGACTGCTCGACGGCGTCGAGCACCAGCGAGACATCGAGCATGGCATCGATCTCTTCGTTGCTCAGCAGTAGAGTCATAAAATCTCCTCTTCAGGTGGGTGCAGCAATAGGAGAGCCTGCGCTTCCTGTCAAACCATGGAATCTCGCCGTCGCCATAAGGGTATCAATGTCTAGCCCGGATTATTCATCGCTGCGGCGCGATCGAAGTGAAACTCTTCCGGAGCGAAGGCAATAGATATCCGCTTCGACGCCGCCTTGTAGGGGCGACCGGCGGTCGCCCTGCTCTGCGAATCGCAGTGGAAAGGTCGAAGAGATGCCCAGCATCGGCAAATCAAACCGAACGATCTGCGCTGATGCCTTCGCTTCTCCAGAGTTCCACTTCGATCGACACAGTGTCATGGGTTTTCCCCGTCGCATGAATAATTCGGGCTAGGATGCGGCGGCCAACTGGGAACCGCATCGGTTAGTGCGCATCGTTGCGTTGCGGTTCGCGGACGCACCACACCTTACAATAAAAAGAAACGCCGCAGCGCGCTCCCGCGTGCGGCGTTTCTCTTGCGCTAAAGAGATCCTTCAATGCAGTTGCGGCATGATTTCCTTCTTGAACAAGTTGAGCGAGTTAATGACTTTGTCATGGTGCAAGTTGCCGATGTGGAACATGCCCATGAAGTGGTCGGCGCCAACTTGGCTCATCTGACTTTTGATCTGCTTGGCAACGCTGTCGGGGCTCCCGCAAATCAGATAGCCCGACTTGATCAAACCATCTGTATCCATCTTGGAAAAGTCGAAGCGTTCGCGGTTGCCTTCGCGGAAGTAGCTAAACGAGCGGTCGCTCATCATCGCGGCTTGCAGATCTTTGCTGACAGCGTCTTTATTCAACGCTTCGTTAAAGCCGCGGTTAAACACGGTGAAGAAGTAATGCATGGCCGCCTCGACGTTGGCGCGCGCTTTGGCGTCGGTTTCGTCGATGTAAGTGTGGCGGCAGAGAATAAATTTATCCGGCGTCGCTTCCCAGCCGGCTTCCTTGGCTTTGCCGCGATAGTAAGTGAAAGTGTCCTCGATCTGGCCGGTGGTCTGATAGACCTGTGCGCAGGGGAGGTGGCGATCGACGCACCATTCGATCGATTCGGCGCTGCGCGCGGCGATCCAGATGGGCGGATGGGGCTGCTGCATGGGGCGCGGCCAGATGGCGCAATCGTGCAGCTTAAAAAATTTTCCTTCGTAGCTCCACACCGGCTCTTTCCACGCTTTAATGATCAGGTCGTAGGCTTCCATGAAGCGGCCGCGCGATTCGGATGGGTTCACGCCGTACCAAATATATTCCGGCGGAATGCCGCGCACGAAACCGGCGATCAGCCGGCCGCCACTCAAACAGTCGATCATGGCGTACTCTTCGGCGACGCGCACCGGATGGTTGCGCAGCGGCAGGATATTGCCCAACACGCCGATTTTGATCTTCTTGGTTTTTTGGCTGAGCGCGGCGGCAATCAGATTGGGCGAAGGCATGGTGCCGTAGGCGCTGTAGTGGTGTTCGTTAAACACCACACCGTCAAAGCCCAGCTCTTCGCAATAGGCCATCTCTTCGAGGTGTTCGGCGTAATTTGCCGAGCCTTTAGCAGGATCGAAGAAGCTGCTCGGCACCGGCGTGCGTGGCGCGTCGGCGGGTACATGGGGATAGGCGAGAAGATCGAAATTATAAAGCTTCACGAATCGCGTTCTCCTTGGTTTTTCGGACTGCGCGGATGCTAACACCGCGGTGTGCGTGGGTCAATTCTATTGCACCGAAAAACGAGGATCGAGGACGGAAGATCGAGGATAGAGTTTTCAGCGCGACGATCCTCCATCATCAATCCTCCATCCTCGACGAGGATTATTTGTAGTAGCCTTCCTTAACCAACTGATCGGCGATGCTGGTATCGACAAACGTCGCGGCGTTGGCCGTCGCCGCTTTCGGAGTTGTCCTCTTAATCGCCTCCAGTGTCGTCTTGACGGTCTCAACTTGTGGCCGATGGTTTTTGTCGGTCCAATTCTTGAACTGATTGTAAGCGTACTCGGTCTCGTTGCGCGGGCGGCCGAGATACTCGGTCATGATATCGACGGTTTTTTCTTTGTTCTCGAAGTAGAATTTCGAAGCCTCGGCGGTGGCGCGCATGAGGCGCACGACGTTGTCGCGGTTGGATTTCAAGTACGCCGTCGGCACGATCTCACCGTTTTGCTGCCAAGGGATGCCCAGGCCCGGCAAGGCCAGCAACATTTCATAGCCGCGGCGTTCAGCAATGAGGTCGAATGGCGGCGCCAAGATACCAAACTGGACTTCGCCCTTCTCCATGGCGGCGAGAATGCTCGCCGGATCGGCGTTGGAATGCTGCACTAGCTTGACGTCTTTCTCGGCGTCGATCTTCAAGCGATTTAACGCAAAGCGCAGCGCGGTGTCAGGGATCGTCCCAAACGGCGCGCCGACGTGGCCGGTCTTGCCCTTTAGATCTTCGACCTTCTTGATGCCTTTCTGCGCCATGATCTTGTACGGGAAGGTGTTGACCCACGAGCCCACGAGTGTGAAGCCCGGCGCGCCTTCGAGCTGTGCCGTGATGAACGCCGCCATGCCGGCACCGGTGGCCATCTGCATTTTGTTCGCCAGCATGGCTTGAACCGCAGCGGTGGTGTTGGTCTTGATTATCTCCACGTCGAGGCCATGTTTTTTGTACAGGCCTTGGTTCACGGCGATGGCGAAGAGGCCGGCGCCCGGGTTGACGCCGGCTTGGCCGACGGTCATCTTTTGCAACGCTTCGCCGGCCTCAGCGGGATTACCCAGGGCCAGTGTGAGCAGCACCAATAAAGAGAGTCTACAAACTAATCTCATTAGTTCCTCCCATAAAATTCCAAATTACAGATTCCAGATTGCAATTTCGCAGTTTCCTCCAACCCATCTGGAATCTGGAATTTGTAATCTGGAATCGCAGGCGCGTTCGCGCCTGCTAAGCTTTCGGCGGTTTCCACTTTTCGAGGCGCCGCTCAAGGATTTTGAGCGCTTCGTTGAGCCCGGCGCCTAAGCCGGCGATGATGACGATGGGCACGAACATGGCGGGCATCTGAAAGCGCTGCGCCGCGACGGAGCTGAGATAGCCCAATCCTGTTGCCGCACCGTACTGTTCGGCGACGACGATGTAGACCAGCGCGCGGCCAAGCGCGACGCGCATGCCGGCGACAATGTAGGGCAGCGATCCCGGCAGCGATACTTTCATGAAAATCTGGCTGTCGCGCGCGCCGAACGCCCGCGCCATGGTGATGAGCCGATTGTCGGTGTTGGCGATGCCGACCATGGTGTTGATAAGGATCGGAAAGACCGCGGCGAGCACGGTCATGATGATCTTCGAGATCGCACCCAGGCCGAACATCATGATGATTAGCGGCAAGAGCGCGATCAGCGGTGTCGCGTAAATACCGGACAGCAGCGGGTCGAACGTTTTATGCACGCTGCGGTACCAGCCCATGGGCACGCCGATAACGACGCCAAGCACCACCGAGACGGCGAAGCCGATGGTAAAGTTAGTTAGGCTGAACCACATGTGCTCCCAGATGGTGCCGTTGGCGAACAGCTCGTAGCCTTTGCTAACGATCCTGCTGACGGGTGGAAAATAGAAGGGGTTGAGGATTTCGAGTTGGGTCGACAGCTCCCAAAGTACAAAGAAGCCGACCACACCGATAACGCCGAGCCAATTGGAAATGAACTCGCGGCAGCGCTGCCACGTGCGATTAGTCGTTAGCGGATTCGACTCATCGACGGACACCAGGTCGAAGGCATCTTGTTCTTGTTTAGCCGTAACGGGCTCCTTCGGAAACAGGTGAGGCGAATGTATTCGGCAGGCCTCCCGCTGTCAAGATAGCGCGGGCGCGCTCTGCGCGCGGCGCGACTCCAACTTACAGATTCGATATTCCAGGTGGAACCCCCCGCGTATCCGTCGAGCTTATCTGGAATCTGGAATTTGTAATCTGGAATCTGCTGGGAATAGCGCTGCGAAGCAGCGCTATTCCCAGCGTTTCATCGCAGTGAAATCGTAGTCCACCGAACTATCGGCTTCGAAGCGCCAGTAAGCCCGGTCTTTTCTCCACTCGCCGGCGAAGACCGAGCGCAAGAACGTCGTAATTTGGTTCCAGGCCGCGTCGCTCTGGGTTTGTCGATAGCGCCCGGGCATGGTGTCGTTCAGAAAACCGTGCGGCGCGTCGGGGTAGACGCGGATGCCGAAGCTCTTTTTAGCGGCGGCGAGCACACCGCACATGCGCACGATGTTGTCTTGGTGAATCAAGTTATCGAGCTCACCGAAGACGGCGGTGAGCGGGCATTTGATCTCCTGCATCAGTTTTTCGATGGACTCGGGGCGCATCGCATGCGATTTCCAATCGGCGTCGTAGACGGCGCCGTAGAGGACGACCGCCGCGCTCAGATAGTCGCGCTTGGCGCCGACGAGGATCGGTTGCCGACCTGTCTGGCAGACGCCGGACATGGCGACTTTGCTCATGTCGGCCTGCGGCACCGTGCGCAAATATTCCATGACCGCGTCGGTATCCTGCAGAACCTGCTCGTCGTCCAACTCGCAGCGATCATTGCCATCGGCCAATTTTTGCCGGTCACCGGTGAAGCGCGAAAAATAGTCGGGGACGATCGTCACGTAACCGGCTTGAGTGTATTTCTCGCCGAGATCCATCGTGTGCTGCACGATGCCGTAGCGCTCGTGCATGTGAATGATCACCGGCCGTTTGCCGATGCCTTCGGGAACGCCCAGATGGGCATCGATACGATTGTCGATCTTGAGTGAAGTCAGCATGGAAAACTTTCCTTTGCGCGGCGTTTGCATTCTCCTAGCATTGGCCGCGGGAAATTTCCATGACCTCGGTGAAATCAGTGAGCGCAATCACCGATTGAGCGGGTTGAGGAAAGCCACAACCGCCCCTTTGATGATGACGGCGATGGATTCAAAAATGATCTGCTTGACGACCAGCGCCCCGGGTGTCGGTTGCACCGCGTAGTAGTAAAGGTAAACCGGCACGGCGGTGACGAACGCCATGGCGACACCAAAACGAATGCCTTGGCTCAGGGTGCTTTTGCCGGCAACGATGCCTTGGCGATAGATCCAGGTGTAGGCGAAACTCTGCAGCAAATGGCCGAGCATCAAGAACGCTTCATTCGTTGATACCTTACCGGACTGCGCCAGGCCTCCGGCAACTCGAAACCCAAAACCCGCAACCGCGTGCGCCGCGCGCTATTTCTCGGGCTCGTACTGCAAATTGTCGCGAATCATATTAGAAATACCGCGCGCAATCGGCCGGCGGATCTCTTCGCCGACGTGGGCGAGGCCACCGAGGGCGCGACCCAAGATCGCGAAGCTTTTCGTCATCTGCCAGTGAAAGCCCATATCGAGGGAGATCGCGGCGATGGCGCCGGTGACGTTCACTGGTAAGTGCTTGCCGACTTTCTGGTCGGCGACTTTGCCGATTTTCTTCAACAGCTCGCAGTTGCGGCCGTAGACTTTGGTTTCCTGGGCCACTTCGAAGAGTCGCGCAGCGCGCGGGTCGCCGTCGGTGTGGATACCGTGGCCGATGCCGGGAATCAATTGATTGTTGGCCAAACGGCGTTCGACGGTTTTCAGCGCGACGGCGTCGAGGTCGGCGTCCTTTGATTCTTTCGCGAGCGCGTCGTTCAACATTTTCGCGCAGTATTCCGACGAGCCGAGATGGACGCTGCCGGCGCCGAGGATCGCTGCGGCGACTGCGCCCTGGATGGCTTCCGGCGCCGAGTGAAACGTCATGCGCGCGGCGGCGGCGCCAGTGGTCATGCCGTGGTCGACCAGCACGATCAGCATAGAGTCGATCATCTTGCCTTCGTCCGCCGTCGGCAGACGGCCTTGCAGCATCAAGCAGACCATCTGCGAGAAGCTGATCTTGCCGAGCAGGTCTTTGTTTAAATCGAATTCGCGCACAAAGATGCGGTCGTGCTCGGCGCGGCCCATCGCGGATACGAGTTTGGGTATGTCGGCCATAAAACCTCCGGTTTTGGTTTCGAGTTGCAGGTTTAGGGTTTCGAGTTTCCGGAGTTGACCCGTAACACGAAACGCGAAACCCGAAACTCTTCGATTAATTCAATTTTAGTAGCTTCGCTGAATTCTCACCCATAATTTTTCGTTTGGTATCGCCGCTGAGATCTGCGCGATTCAAAATCATATCTGTCACTCCTGGAAACGTCGCATCCCAGTGCGGATAATCCGAGGCGAAAACCACGCGGTCCGCACCGATGGATGAGATCACTTCGCCGAGCCGGGTTTCGTCGGCTTCAAAGGAGACGAAGCATTGGCGGCGAAAATATTCGCTCGGTTTCATCTTCAACCATGGCACTTGGAACGGCAGGATCTCGTAGTGCTCGTCCATGCGCCAGAGCCAGTAGGGCAGCCAGCCGGCGCCGGATTCTAAAAATACGCACTGGAGTTCCGGATGGCGCTCCAAAGCGCCACGGCAGATCATGCTTAGGCTCGCGAGCATCTGCTCCAATGGATGGGAGATCGTGTGGGTGAAAAACCATTGGCCGACGAATCGGTCGGCGCCGGCCGTGGGCAGAAAAGCGCCGGAGCCCTCGTGAATTAATAAGGGGACCCCGAGCTCGACCACGGCCTTGTAAAGCGGATCGTAGTACGGATCGTCGATGCTGCGCCCTTTGACGGGGTTGGGGCGGATGAAGACGCCTTTGAAGCCGAGTTCTTTGACGCACCGCTTGGCTTCGGCGATGGCGAGGTTGACGTCTTGCACGGGGAGGGCGGCGACGCCCATCAGTCTTTTTCTGTCTTCGCCACAGTAATCGTACAGCCAATTATTATAGGCGCGGCATAGCGCTGCGGCGTAGGATTCTTCTTTCACCGAGGTCAGATACAAACCCGCCGAGGGAAATAACAGACCGCGCTCGATGCGGTCGCGATCCATCGCTTGGAGGCGTTGCTTAGGATTAGTCGCGAGATGGCGTCCTTCGTTCACCGGCGTGCCGTCGGTCTTGATTCTAAACGGCGATTCATCCGGTCGCCGGTGATGCATGTTGCCTTCAAGTTTGAAAAGCAACTGGCCATTGGCGACCTTTTCGATCTTGGGCGCGCGGTCGCGGTAGGGGGCTTCGAGATATTTTTCAAAGAGATCGTCGGCCTCGCGCACATGGCCGTCGATGTCGACTATGCGAATGCTGTTATCAGCCATCCCAGATTCTTAAGCGTTCCGTAGAAATGTATTCACCACGAAGGAGGCACGAAGAGCACGAAGTTCGGAAATTTGTTCTTACAAAACCTTCGTGTCCTTCGCGTCTTCGTGGTGAAAAATTCAGTTAAAATACCTATCGCGATATCGTTACTTTAAAAACGCTATCTCCGCTCGCGCAGCACTTCTTCGACGAGCGAAGCATCGACCACGCGATCCAAAGGCAGATCCGGCTTGCCCTGCTGGTCGAGCACGGTCTTGATCGCATTCCCCAGCGGGCGCGCATCGTCGATGATCAGCTTCGCGTAAATCGCGTGTGACTCCATTGCCATGGCTTCGTCGAGGTCGTAGAATTTCTGCAAGAATGGCACGACTTCGTTTCTTTGGGTCTTGATCCAGCGCAGCGTGTCCACTTGGGCGCGGATCATTTTCTTCACTTGCTCGCGCTCCTGCTGAATCTTGCGGGTTGATGTTCCGATGCCGACGGTGGCCATTTCCAATACGTCGACTGCGGTGCCGAGAAGATTGTAGCCCTGTCTTTTAGCCACCAGGAAAAATGGCAACGAAAGCGGTGACGCGTCGATGGTGCCGGTGGCCAGCGCCGGAAACCGTGTGTCGGAGCCGCCCATGTTGACGAATTGAACCTCGCGTGGTTCGACGCCGCCGCGCCGCAACAGGTGGCGCGCAACGAAATCGTCGGCCGCGCCGACAGTCACGGCGATGGTCTTGCCTCGCAAGTCAGCGATCGTCTTGATCTGGGGCCGCGTGACTAACGTATGAAACGACGAGCGCAGCGCCAAAGAGACGATCCGCACCGGCGCGCCAGAGATGGCGCCGCGCGAAGTCGTGCTAGCGCCGATGGCATAGTCGATCTCGCCGGCTTGTAGCGCGCCGATGGTGAGCGGCGGACGCATGGCGATAACTTCCGCCTCGAGCCCATGTTTGCGAAAAAAGCCGCGCTCCTTGGCGGCCCAGGTGTCGAGGAAGCCCAGCGACTTTGACGAAACGGCAATGCGGACTTTTTCCGGCGTGCGTTCCGCGCTCCAGGCACAGGGTGCCGTGGTGCAAAGGATCGCGAGGGCAAACGAGTGCACGGTGAAACGCAGATATTTCATAGTAACCTAAGGCGCAAGGCTGGTTACTACATGTACTGCGCTGCCGTGAAAGTCAATGCGACTTTAAGGAAGAGAATGCTTTGGTGGAGTTCGGGTTGCGCTGCAGTGAAGAAGAGGACCTTAGCGTTGCTTTGAAACTCTAAAACGGCTGCGGTGTGCCATAGATCGCATAGAACACGTTCCTCATGATGGTCGCAACGTAGAAGCCGATCAGAAATGTCGTTGTCGACAACATCAACTTGCCAAATTTCCTTATCATAGTTGTTTCCTCTATTGCTTGGTTGATGTTTTTAGCTCATGCAACCATGCTCATGCAACCATGCTCATGCGGATGCTGCGTTTTTGTGGGCGTTCAATGCACTGCGCCGAGGCTCCGGCGCTTTTGGCCGGCTCGCCGCTTTCGATTTTGGCCGTTGTGCCATCGTCGGACACGTTGGCTGCCTCTTTGGGGGTATCCGGCAGCTGCTGCTTCTTGATGATCTTACTGCCCTCGGGCGGTTTCTTGTTGGAGATGACGAGTCTGCCGTCCGGATCGCAATACGTGTAGTAGTCGGCGGCCAAGACTTGAGGCGTTTGTGTTAGTATCAAAGACAGGATCGCTGGCACTATTAGAAGTCTGCCGTGGCGCATGGTTGCTCCCTCCCGATACCATCTCAATTGCGAGCACCGTGCCAGTGCCGAAAGAGACATGAAGTGCGTTTTCGTTGGGCAACGCGTCATGAGGCCGAGGCAGACTCGCCCGAGGTATGATGCATAATATTGAAGCGGGCACGGGCTATGTGAATGTTCTTACTCGATTGCGGCTCAGTGCAGACGCTGCCACAGGTTTACCCGTAAGCCACTGGTGCCAATCTGGAGCCGCGCGCCTTGAGAGATCGATGCCAAGTGCATGACCACTCCATGTTCATTGCGCAAAGTCATGAGGCCGCCTCCGCCCCCGACCGCAAGATTGGCTTCGGTGGCGAAATAGGTGCCGTTGAACTTTGCGAGGTCGGCCAAGTTGTGGACTTCTCCCACGGCGTTGGCGCGACTGAAGCCGAAGTCCATGAAGGTCACGCCGTCGAACGAAAAAGGATACTTCCGTCCGTCGAAAACGAGGGCGCCGCTGCCCCAGCTAAAACCGATGCCCGCGGCGAGGGATTGGCTATCGATGGCGACTTTGCCAGAGGTGGCACTTGCTTCAGCGCCAGTGTTGTGCGCAAAGAGCGAGAGTGCGATGAACAGTAAGGTCGCGATGAAACGAGCGCGCAACATAAGGTGATTTATCCTCGATCGAACGATGAACGAATGCTTTGATGGCTCTGGCTCTTTGCGGAGACAACACCAAGCGCGATCATCGCGCACAGGCCAAGCACGGCAACCGCTAGCGTGATGACATATTTGTAGGGTTCACCCAGAAAATATTCGCGGCGCTGCGAGAGCAGCAAGGCTGCTAAGACCAGCACAAACGACAGCCAGATCAAACCGAAGCCGAGCGCTTTCAAGAAAAGCGGATACGCCACGGCCGGGTTCAATGGAGTTTCTCGCTACACGCCGGGGCGGCAGCCGGTGTGGCGTCTTCGTACGCTGGTAATTGTTTCGCGAATTCAACTCGCAGGCTGACCCCCTCCTCGCCAAAGCGCCAAGCGCTCAGCCACTCGCTTAAAGCCGCGGCCGGCTGGCGGCCCAGCGCCGCAAAGAACTCATGCCAGGCAATAACTGTTGTTCCCATAGCTATGTCTCCTCAAGAGCAACGTATTGCCGATTCGATGCCGAAATTTTTCGACTAGAACTGCAGCGACTGTCCTGTCGTGGCAACAATCGTTAGGTCAGCGAAGCCCGAAACGAAAGCGCCGGGGCGGGTCAACGGGCTTGCGCGGAGGGAGTCGGAAAGAGCCCGCAGCTAGCCGATTCTTAGCTGGGGGGGCGATGATTTTGGCGTGAATGCACTTTTCACTGGCAAGAAACTTAAAAACTTGCGATGGTGCAGAGATACCTCTTCGAGCCAACGCGATGATTTTCTCTGAAAACTGCGATCGCCGCGGAAGCGCGGCATGAATGACACGGCTGCCAAGCTGGGCCACAAGCCGAGAATTTTTTTCGGATGGTACTTGGTGGCCGCCAGCGTTCTCACCAACACGATTTTCTCCGCAGCCTACTTCCAAGGCTTCGGCGTTCTGATGATCCCCATCGAGCGCACCTTTGGCTGGGACCGCTGGGTATTGTCGGCGGCTATGTCGCTGCGCCAGTTGGAGTCGGGCATCGTTAGCCCGGCGATTGGTTTCTTGCTCGATCGTGTCAGCGCGCGCAAATTAATTTTTTGGAGCGCGGTGGTTTCGAGCATTGGCTTTGTCGGCTTGGGCTTTACCACCGGCGTCGTGACCTTTTTTGTTTTTTTCGTGATCGTTTCCCTTGGCGCGTCGGGCGTCAGCCACGCGGTCACCTGGCCGGTGATCATCTCGCGCTGGTTTCGCCGCAATCGTGGCTTGGCTACCGGCATTGCCGTCACCGGTCCGATTTTCGGCTCGCCTATCGTCATTCTTAACACGCAGATCATCGACGCCTACGGCTGGCGCGCGGTGCTGATCGGCTATGGCGTGCTGGTGCTGGTCAGCATCACTCTGCTCAGTATGATTGTGCGCGACCGCCCCGAGCCCTACGGCCTGCGCCCCGATGGCGACCCGCCGGAAAAGTGTGGCGCGACTGTTGGCGGCGCGAGCGCCGCGCGCCAGCAGCCCGATGCCGGCCTGACGCTCCGCGCGGTGCTGCGCACCAAAGAGTTCTGGCTCTTCACGACCTACTTGGCCGGCACTTTTATCGTCAACTCAGCCTTCCAAGTCCACATGATTCCGTACTTGCAGCAGGACATCGGACTGAGCGCCGCCTGGGCGTCGGTCGTCATGTCGATCATGTTTGTCTTCAGCGGCATCGGCCGGGTGGGCGGCGGTTGGCTGTTGGATAGAATGGACTACCGCATCGTCTTGGCCGCTGTCGCCGCGATGATGGGGATTGGTCTTTTATATCTGCAGGTGGTGGCGGTTCGCTCGGTCTGGGCTACGGTGCCCTTCGCGCTGTTGTTCGGTGTCAGCTTTGGCTGCCTCGTGCCGATGCGCGGCGCCGTTGGCAGCATCATGTTTGGCACGCGCACCATCGGTGGCATCTTGGGTATTTTGCAAGGATCCTCTGTCGGTGCTGGCGTCGTCGGCCCGCTGGTGATGGGGCTCATTTTTGACTGGAAGGGCAGCTATTCCATCGCCATCTGGGGACTCATCGTCATCAGCGCTTTGATGGTTCCGATGTCGCTGGCGATGGGCTCGCCGCGTGAACTGGCCAAGCGTATCGCAAGATGACGCCAAGGCTCGTTGCTGAAACCGCCGCCCGGAGACTGGCATTTGCGCCGTCGAATGATTACACTTTCAAAACATGGGGGCGATGTGGTTTCGACGGGGGTGGGAAGTCAGAGTGGCATGCCGGGGTGCTGTTGTCCCGTTAAACAAACAGCTCTGCAAATTAAACGCAGACAATTTCGAATACAAACTGGCTGCCTAACCGCAGCTAGCGTCTTACCGGTTTTCTCCCACGGGATTGGATAAGACGTCATTTAGTGGGATGGGCCGATTCTCCCGCCGGGGGTGATGAGGCCGAGATCCAAGCCGGATAGCTTGAGAGACCCAGCCGCTGGGGGATCGTAAAGCGAAACCAAAACATCGGCTAAGCATGTAGTCATATCTGGCGGAAGACCTTCGGACGGGGGTTCGATTCCCCCCGCCTCCACCAATTTCACATCCGGCCTGATCCCAATAAGTCCAATAAGTCTCTGTAAATATAAAACTATATAGTATATAATGTCCGGCATGGTCCGATGCTGTCCAGCCAGAGCTACCCCATATTTGGGGTAACTTTGGGGGCAACTGGTAGACATGGAAAGTGAGTTACCCCCACATGCCGCTGACTGACGTAGCCATTCGTTCTGCGAAACCTCAGGCGAAGCCCTTCAAGTTATTCGATAGTGGTGGCCTGTATCTGCTCGTCACTCCCGCCGGCAGGAAGTGGTGGCGTTGGAAATATCGCTATGGTGGCATGGAGAAAGGCATTTCCTTTGGAGTCTATCCCGAGGTGAGTTTAAAAGCGGCGAGGCAGAGACGTGACAACGCGCGCTCAGATCTCGCCAATGGCATCGACCCTGGCGAGGCACGTAAGGCGGCGAAAATCGCGCAAACAGGCGCGGAGAGTTTTGAAGCGATTTCTCGAGAGTGGCACAAGAAGTTTTCGGGTGGTTGGACACCCGGTCATGGGGAGCGGATTTTGCGTCGACTCGAAAATGACATCTTCCCATGGCTTGGGAAGAGACCTATCGCGGAAATCAAGGCACCCGAATTGCTCACAGTATTGCGTCGAATTGAAAACCGCGGTGCCCTCGAAACCACCCATCGTGCATTGCAGAACTGCGGGCAAGTTTTCCGTTACGCTGTTGCGACGGGTCGCGCCGATCGCGATCCGACGGGCGATCTTCGCGGCGCCGTTCCCCCGCCGAAGGAAAAGCATCACGCGTCGATCATAGAGCCCAAGAGAATCGCCGAACTGCTTCGAGCCATCGACTCCTATCAGGGTTATATCGTGACTAAATGCGCGCTGCGGCTCGCGCCGCTGGTGTTCGTTCGGCCGGGGGAACTTCGCCGTGCACAGTGGCTAGAGATCAATCTACAAAAGGCCGAGTGGCGTATACCCGCGGCGCGGATGAAGATGCGCGAACAGCACATCGTTCCTCTTTCGCGCCAGGCAGTTGAGATCTTCCGAGAGCTCGAGCCCGTGACCAATCGAGAGTTCGTCGCGCGACCGCACATGCCTCGCTATATCTTCCCTAGTGCGCGTACACACGAGCGGCCGATGAGCGAAAACGCTGTTCTCGCCGCGCTGAGGCGGATGGGATACACGAAAGACGAGATGACCGGCCATGGCTTCCGCAGTATGGCGTCCACGCTATTGCACGAGCAAGGCTGGAATCATCAAGCGATAGAACGTCAGCTGGCTCACGCTGATCGTAACACGGTCAGTGCCGCTTATAATTTCGCCGAGCATCTACCTGAACGACGCAAGATGATGCAGGCTTGGGCGGATTATTTGGATGGGCTCAAGGCAGGTAGCGAATCACTGTCAGTCTAAAAGCGGGACGTACTCAACGGCGGTTGAATATTTCGGCATGCAGGCTTACCCGCATGCGGCAAGCAGTGTGGTCATGCCGCGCCGAAAAGTCAGTGCCTTCCCGGCCCACAATCAATTCCATGATGAATTTGACTCACCCGGTTGCCGGCTTGCTTCGACCTGCTCGTGTAACCAATTTTGGATTTCAGCCTCCAACCAGCCGACTGTACGTCCGCCTAAGGGAACCTGTTTCGGGAACGTCCCCAGTGCGATTCGAAAATAGATCGTGCTTCGAGATAGGCCCGTGATCGCTTTTACTTCGGGAAGTCTCATGATCCGATGATTAGTTCTGCCACTGTTATTGCCTATTGAGGATTCGAGCTCTATTGGGGTCATTCTTCATCACCTCGCCGGGAGTTCCTCGCGGATAATCTGACGGAGAACATCGTCGAGGTCTGCCATTGTATGCCGCCGACAGGGCGCGACTCGTACGCGTCTCTTCGGGCGCTTCGTCCTTCTTCCGCTCTGATCTGCGTTGCTTTCATTTTCCTGTTCGTCTACGCCCAGCGGGCATGGGTTCAACTGCAGCGCCGCGATCGCTCGCCTCGACTTCCTCCAAATGTTTTTTAACCAATGCCTGGTAGTTCGTTTTCTGCGTGGGGAGATTCTCGAGGCCTTCTTCGCTCTCCTCCCAGGGATGGGTACCTTCGAGCGATTTCTCTAACTGCTCCAATGCCGTCGATAAGAGGTCGTTAATAATCTGGGTCTTCGCCCTTTGCGGGAACATCTCGCAGAGCGCGGAGATTTTTGCGGCCACGTGCACCGAGAGCCTCATGGAAGTCTGGTTCCCCAAGAATCTTGCACCAGCAAAATTCTTGGCCCCCCGAGCAAAGTCGAGCGGGCGTTCCTGCTAGCCTAATCGAATTCTAGAGCTTGCACTGAGGCGCGCACATGCTCCGCTGCAAAGGTCCGCGAAGGCGCTATCTTTGTCCGGTGAACTCTAATAGCATTGGTGTCATGGCATTGATCAGTCACAACCAGATCACCGTTCCGAGTTTTATGTACGGCACGGCTTGGAAAAAAGAGGCCACCGCGCGCTTGGTCGAGCTGGCGGTGGAGTCGGGATTCACCGCGATCGATACGGCGAATCAGTTGATTCATTATCAAGAAGCTTTGGTGGGTGACGCCTTGCTTGCGCTTGCCAAGAAAGGTGTCAAACGGGAAAGCTTGTTTGTCCAGACCAAGTTCACCTCGCCCGACGGCCAGGGCGGTCAAGAGCCCTACGATGCTTCGGCGAGGATCACCGATCAAGTAACGCAGTCGTTCGCGATCTCGCTCAAACACCTGCACACCGATTATCTCGATTCTTACGTTCTGCATTCGCCTTATTCGCGGCGCGGATTGGACGATCGCGATTGGGAAGTGTGGGCCGCCATGGAGGCGCTTTATCATGCGGGCAAGACGAAGATGATCGGCGTCAGTAACATCACCGCGCCGCAGCTAAAGCTCCTGTGTGAACAGGTCAAGGTCAAACCGATGATGGTGCAGAATCGTTGCTATGCGCAGATGGGTTGGGACTATCATGTGCGGCAAATTTGCAACGCCGAGGGTATTATCTATCAAGGCTTCTCTTTGTTGACGGCCAATGTCCAATACCTCCGCACCCAGGAAATTCACGACATCGCCGGACGCTTGGGCACTGGCCCGGCGCAGGTGATCTTTCGCTTCGCGATGCAGATCGGCATGCTGCCGCTCACCGGCACGACCAGCGAGCAGCACATGAAAGAGGATTTGGCAGCGGAGAAATTAGCGCCCTTGACGGCAGAAGAGATGCAACTCGTCGAAACGATTGCGTTATAGAAATCTGCAAGTTGCTCCGGCGGTTGAAACTTGCCCTGATTCCGGTCACTTTCATGCTTCGAGCATGAATACGACGCCAGCCTTTGAACTGCGCAACGTTTCCTATATCGGCGACGGTCGCAAGAAGATTCTCCATTCCATCAACTGGACGGTGCAGCCGGGCGAGCATTGGGCGATACTCGGGCCGAACGGTTCGGGGAAGACGACGTTGCTCAGGCTTGCCAGCGGTTATCTCTGGCCCAATGCCGGCGGCGACATCTTGCGCAGGGGTGAAGCGCTAACTTATTTGCCCGAGTTGCGCAAAAGCATCGGCTGGGTGACCGCGACACTAGCGTTCGAAATTCCATCTCAAGAGCTCGTCATCCACACGGTCGTCTCTGGCCGGTTCGCGCAGATCGGGTATCTCGGCGGTTTCTGGGGACAGGCGAGCAAGAGCGAGTTGGCACTGGCGCAGCGCAATTTGAAAGAATTGGGTTGCGCGCACTTGGCCAAGCGCGAGTTTGGCACATTGTCACAGGGCGAGCAGCAACGCGTGCTGATCGCGCGGGCGCGCATGACCAAGCCCTACCTGATTATTCTCGACGAGCCCTGCGCCGGCATGGACCCGGGCGCGCGCGAGCAGTTTCTTATGAGCTTGAGCGATTTTGCCAAGCGCAAAAATATTCCCGCGCTGATTTATGTCACGCATCATATCGAAGAAGTTTTGCCGCTGTTCAAGAAAGCCTTGGTGCTGAAGGGTGGCAAAGTCTTGCACGCGGGCGACACCGCGCAGGTGATGAAGCCCAATTTGCTGAAAGAGATCTACGGCGTGCCGCTAAAGCTAATTGAGAAAAGAGGGCGATTCTGGCCTATTTTACGGTGATCGCGCTACGGCACCGCCGTCTTGTTCGGAGTCCTTCGACAAGCTCAGGACGAACGGAATAAGAGTTCATTTGATTCGAGGAATCCGTTCATGCTGAGCTTGTCGAAGCATTCTGCCGACGCCAAACGCCGCCGCTGGTGGTCGCTTTCGGTGGCCTCGATCGCCACTTTAATCGTTACTTCGGACACCGGGCAGTTGAGCGTGGCGCTGCCGGTGATTATCACGGAGTTCAACGCCGATTTGACCTTGGCGAGTTGGATTGCGCTGGTCTATGCGTTGATCACGGCTTCGCTCTATTTACCCTGCGGCCGCATGTCCGATCTCGTCGGCGTTGGCAAACTCTTTCTGGTCGGCTTCATTTTTTACGCGCTGAGCTCGCTAGCGGCGGGGCTGGCACAGGGCGCCGGACAGCTTATTTTTTTCCGCTCTTTGCAAGCGGCCGGCAGCGCTCTGATCATGGCGAATAATTTCGCATTGGTGACCGCGTTGTTTCCGCCTGAGGAGCGCGGCCGCGCCATGGGCATCGCCGGCGGGACCATATCGGCCATGGGCTACACGCTGGGGCCGGTGCTGGGCGGTTTGCTGACCCATGGTTTCGGCTGGCGCTCGAATTTTTTTATTTCGGCGGCGCTGGCCTGCGTGGGTTTCTGCGCCGCGCGTGTGCTGCTGCCGGCTGATAGTTTCAAGGGATCGGGTGAAAGAAAGAGTGCCTTCGATGTTGCCGGCGCCATCGCTTTCGCGTTGGCGATTTCGCTTTTGCTCTACGGCTTGACGAGCGCGCAGAAGGGCGGTTGGTCGACGCTGCCGGTGCTGCTCCCGCTTGCGGCAGGGAGCGCGGCGCTGGCTTTCTTTATTGCTTGGGAGAAGCGCGTCCAAGCGCCGCTGCTCGATTTGAGCCTGTTCCGCATTCCGGCATTTACATTGGGAAACGCGGCGCGTTTGATCAGCTTTATCGCCATGAGCGTCAATATTTTGCTCATGCCGTTTTTTCTGCAGCTGGCGATGGGGCTCGATCCGCTCCGTGCCGGCGTGCTGATCGCGCCGATGCCGTTTGCCATGGCGCTCTTGGCACCGCTGACCGGTTGGATGTCGGAGCGCTTTCGCGCCGAGAATCTTTGCGCGCTCGGCATGACGGTCACCGCGATTGCGTTTGTGTTCTTAGGATTTGTTTCGCCCACGACTGCGGCGCTGCCGATTGTCGTTTGTTTGTTCTTCCTGGGTTTTGGCATGGGGCTGTTTCAGACGCCGAATAATAACTTGCTGATGAGCTCGCTGCCGCGCTCACGCTTGGGTGTCGGCTCGTCGTTTTTGTCGATCGTGCGCAGCCTGGGCTATTCCGTTGGCGCGGCGCTGGCGGCGACGGTCGTCAGCGCGCAGCTTGGCGGCATCGCTCTCAACGATCTCAAATTGCAGATGACGGCGGGCAACGGCGCTGCAGGGCTCGATGCGTTTATGCGCGGCTTTCACTATGCCTATTGGACAGCCGCGGCGCTCTGTTGCGTCGGGGCGGTCATCAGCGCGGTGCGGGTGTCGAAGGAAATGCGGTGAAGCGCCATGTTGGGTTACGCTTCGCGAACCCAACCTACCGGGCGCGTGCAAGCGGGTACTAGCGTTCGCCGACGCCGATGCGGCCGACGAAAGGGAGTTTGAGTGCTGGCCGATCGAAGTCGATGCCGAAATTGAGACCGAGCAAGTTCAATTCCAGGCCTTCTTCGCGCGCCATCGTGACGCCTAGCAATCCCAGCATAGAAACCTGATAGCCGGTGCCGCTGGGGGTGCGGTCGACGATCGACCCGTTAATCGGAAAGTCTTTGCCGATGGCCGTCGCCGGCAGATCCATTTTTAGTTCAGGAACCTGTCTGCCGATATGCGCCATAAACGTGTTGCTGTTGGGGCCGGGCCAGACGCGATACTCGTTCTGATAGGGGTAGCTTGCGGCTGCGGCGACGATTTTGGGAATCGCTTGAGCGGCGGCATCGCCGCGCAATTCGCCGATTAACGTGGGTTCGTTGCCGAACCAACGGCCGTCGGGAATGCCCGGCGCTGAAACCACCACTGGCAAGCCGCGATACAGGCGCCAGCCGATCACATGGTGCACGATGTACTCGGCGGCGTTTTCGTTTTTCGTGGCAATCCAGCAGTGCACGCCGAAGATGCCGCGCCAGTTGAGCGCGCGGGCACAATAAACCTGGACTACCGCCTCGGGCGTGTTCTCGGCGCGCGGTGCGATGCCCGCGCTGGAGCGGTCCGCGGTCCTGAAATCGCGGTTGAGCGGCACTTGGCCCGACACCACCGTATAAAGCGGAAGAATCAGCAGGACCGCGAGACATGACAAAAGCATGCGCATTCGCCAATTTATACCGAATCGAAAAGCGCAAAGCCAGAACGATCAAAAACGGTGAGTAAAGGCGCCGGTGAGTTGATTGTTAGCGAGCTTAAAGCGATTATGCCAGTGTGATTTCCGTCGAACGCGCGGTGGCGCTCGTGCTAAAACAAATACGCGCGCTGCCGGCAGAAGAAGTTCCGCTGCTTGCCGCGCGCGGCCGCGTGCTGGCGCGCGATGTTCGCGCCGGGCGGAGTGTTCCCCCTTTCGACAACTCAGCGATGGATGGCTTCGCGGTGCGTTGGCGCGACGTCGCCAACACGCCGGCTACGCTGCGGGTCATCGAGACCATCGCGGCCGGCTATGTGGCTAAGCAGCGATTCGAAGATCGCAGCGCCATGCGCATTATGACCGGTGCGCCGGTGCCGCGCGGCGCAGAGGCGATTGTGCGCGTGGAAGATACGGAATGCAGCGGCGATCGCGTGCTCATCAAGAAAACCGATGGGCGCGGCAGTCACATTCGCAAAGCCGGCGAAGATATCCGCAAAGGCCAAGTGATACTTGCCAAAAGTAAGCCGCTGGCGCCGGCGGATTTGGGTTTGCTAGCATCGGTCGGCCGAGCACGGGTGGCGGTGTTTAGACGGCCAACTGTGGCGATCATCTCCACCGGGGACGAATTGTTGAACGTCGACGACCCTCCCGCCCCTGGTAAGATCGTTAATAGTAATAGTTACACGCTCGCCGCGGCGATCGAGGAAACCGGCGCGCTGCCACGGCTGTTGGGCATCGCGCGCGACACCCGCAAAGGGCTGGCGGCGGCGCTCAGGAAAGCGTTGCGTTGCGATGTGATCATGACCTCGGGCGGGGTTTCCGTCGGCGACTACGATTTCGTCAAAGAAGTATTACGCGACGCCGGCATGCGCATGGATTTCTGGCGCGTGGCGCAGCGGCCGGGCCACCCGATGGCGTTCGGTTGGATTGGCCGCAAGCCGGTGTTTGGCCTGCCCGGCAATCCGGTGTCGTCGGTGATGTCGTTTCTGCTCTACGCGCGGCCGGCGCTGCTCAGGATGATGGGACACAAAAAATTATTTCTGCCGGTGGAGCAGGCAACGTTGGAGCACGACTTGGAGAAGAAACATCGACTCAAAGAATTTATTCGTTGCCGGCTGCGCCGCCAAAACGGCGCGCTCTTGGTTGCCAGCACCGGTACGCAAAGTTCTGGGGTGCTGCGCTCGCTGTCGTTGGCGCAGGGCCTGATCGTGGTACGGGAGCAGGAGACATTCATCAAGAAGGGCACCAAGGTGCCGGTGATCTTGCTGGGTGACGGGAATAGATTGCAGGCGGAGCTGGGGTTTTAACACATGGCGCAGGACTTTCGCGTCGGCCAAGGCTTCGACGCGCATCGGCTGGTGCGCGGACGCAAATTGATACTAGGCGGCGTCGAAATCGCCCATTCCAAGGGGCTGCTGGGCCATTCGGACGCCGACGTCGTGCTTCACGCCTTGGTTAACGCGCTGCTGGGCGCGCTGGGCGAGGGCGACATCGGCAGCCATTTCCCCGATAGCGATCCGCGCTATAAGGGTGTATCGAGCGTGCTATTTCTTGATGAGGTAGTGAAAATAATGCGCCGCCAGCGCTGGGCGTTGGTCAACGCCGATGTTTCGCTGATCGCTCAAGAACCTAAGTTGGCACCGCACTACGATCGCATCAAAAACAGCGTCGCGGAGCACATGCGGGTGGCCGAAAGGCTAATCAATGTTAAAGCCGCGACCACGGAAAAGCAGGGATGGATTGGCCGCGGCCAAGGAATGGCGGCGCTTGCGGTGGTTTTACTACGCCGAAAATGACAGCTTTGGGCCGCGAATGTTGACAAGAAAAGATTTCTATAATAATGACTTACTCTAATCTTAGGTGACATCAGATCCTCCCACTCTAGCGCCCGAAGCGCGTGAACAAGAGATCGAACGACTGGCTCAACAACTTGGTCGTCTGATTCAGGACGCCGATCCTGAGCGACGCCAAGACCTGAAAGAGTTAGCCTTCGCGTTGATCCGCGAGGAGTTCCTCCACAAGCCGGAGGATCAAGCAACGAGCAGGGGGTCGACTCCAGCCCCTTTCAACCCCCTAGGAACGGGAGTGCTAATATTTTTTCTGGGCGCGGGGTTGTCGTTTGTTTTCGGGCCGGTGGGACTGCTGTTGATGACGGGTGGTCTGATCTTTGTCATCTGGGGATCTCTGATCAGTTGGTTCAAAAAATAGAGAGCGCGCATGGCTGAAGCAAAGAAAGAAAAACATGGCATTTGGTCGCGGCGAGATTTCTTCACCCGCCTAGGCTGGGGCGGCTTTGGCGTTTTCGGCGGCCTGGGGCTGCTGGGGCTTTTGCGCTCGGCTTTCCCGCGGGTGCTTTTTCAACCGCCCTCTACCTTCAAAGCTGGCCTGCCGTCCGACTACGCGATCAACGAAGTCAGTGAAAAATACAAGCAAGACCAGCGCGTCTGGATCGTGCGCGAGGAGCGCGGCATTTATGCAATCTTCGCCAAATGCACACACCTGGGCTGCACGCCGCGCTGGCTGACCGCGGAAAACAAGTTTAAGTGCCCCTGCCATGGCAGCGGTTTTTTCCGGACCGGTATGCATTTCGAAGGACCGGCACCGCGGCCGCTCGATCGTTTCAAAGTCACAATTGGCGAGGACGGTCAGCTGGTGGTCGACAAGGGCAAGGTTTTCAAGATGGGCCCCTCGGGCGAACCCGACGAGCAATACACCGATAGCGTGCTGAAAGTCTAACGGAAAGTAATCATGAGCGTTTTAGAGAAGATCAAAAACGATATCGTCGAAAGCCAGGTGTGGAAGGCGATCTTTCGCCACGGCTACGAAGACACGCCGCGTAACCGTGTCATGATGGTTACCTCCAACGTGTTTCTGCATTTGCATCCGGCAAAGGTCCGCCGCCATGCGGTGCGCATGCGCTTTACCTGGTGCATGGGTGGTCTGACTTTTCTCATGTTTCTGATCACCGCGGTGACCGGCATCTACCTGATGTTTTACTACCGTCCGGTCGCCGAATACGCCTACGCCGACATGAAATATCTTGAGTTCGACATGCCCTTCGGCATGCTCATGCGCAACATGCACCGCTGGGCGGCGCACGCGATGATCGTCTTTGTTTGGCTGCACATGTTTCGTGTGTTCCTCACAGGGTCTTATAAGCCACCGCGCGAGTTTAACTGGATCGTCGGCGTGCTGCTGTTGGTTCTCACGCTGTTGCTGAGCTTCACCGGCTACCTGCTGCCGTGGGATCAGCTGGCGATCTGGGCGGTCACCGTCGGCTCGAACATGGCGCGGGCGACGCCGCTGCTGGGCTACGAAGGTCCCTTTGCCGAATTCGTCGGCGCCAACCCAATCTACGACGCCCGGGCGTTTCTCTTCGGCGGCGGCGAAATCGGGCCGCACACTTTGCTACGGTTCTACATCTTGCATTGCATCTTCATTCCGCTCGTGGCGAGCATCTTGATGGCGGTGCACTTCTGGCGCATTCGCCGTGACGGTTTCTCCGGACCGTCGCTTTAGTTTAGGGTGCAACCGATCCGTCTGTTTTGCGAGGACTAGACATGGCTGACGCCACGCAAGAAAAAAGACTTCCGGTCGATGACAAGATCCATACCTGGCCGCATCTGGTGCGGATGGAGTTTCTAGTCGCGCTCTTCGTGCTGATCGGGCTCTCAATTTGGTCGATCACCATCGATGCGCCGCTGGAAGAGCCGGCCAATCCGACCAAGACGCCGAACCCGTCGAAGGCGCCGTGGTACTTTCTTGGCTTGCAAGAGATGCTGGTCTATTTCGATCCCTGGCATGCCGGGGTGGTGCTGCCCACCTTGATCATCGTTGGTTTGGTGGTCATTCCTTTTATCGACATCAATCCCAAGGGCAATGGTTACTACTGCTTCAAAGAGCGCAAGTATGAAATCTTCACCTTCTTTCTCGGCTTCCATGTTCTCTGGGTCGTGACGATTATCATCGGTACGTTCTTCCGCGGTCCGGGCTGGAACCTGTTCTGGCCTTGGCAGTATTGGGACCCGCACAAGGTGGTCGCTTTGACCAACGTCGACCTGCCGTATCTGGTGGGCTTTCGCGATTACTGGTGGTCGGCTGCCTTTGGTTTGGTTGTAGTCGGGGCCTATTTTGTTTTTGGCATGGTCGCCTTCTACGTGTGGGTCCTGAAAGTGAAAGGCAGAGAGTTTCTTGAACGTTGGGGCATGGTGCGCTTTGCGATTACCGGTTTGCTCTTTGTCTTGATGTTGTCATTGCCCGCCAAGATGTTTCTCCGTTTGGTATTCAACGTGAAGTACATTTTGGTCACTCCTTGGATCAACATTTAGTATGTTTTACGTCGCCAAAGGCCTACAAGCGTTTGGGCTTGCCGATATTGGCTATGCGCTCTATGTCGGCATCGTGAAAAATTCTTCCATGGCGGAAGAGATCGTATTAACGCTGATCGGGCTCGGGGTTTTTTCTTTGGGCCGTGCGCTCGAACGCAAGGTCGCGTGAGGAATTCGGATGGCTGAACGAGGGATTGACCAAAAGGAAGAGAAAAAATCCTACGGCAGTGTCTTTGTCTTGGGCGCCGCGTTGCTGGCCGCGTTGTCGGTGTGGGCGATTTGGGATGACAACATCACGCGCCGTCCGTGGAAGGGCATCCAGGCGCAGTTCCATCGGCTCGACTATAGCAAAGCCAAAGCGGCCTACGATGAAGAAGACAAAAAGCTAAAGGCCGACGCCAAATATCAAGAATTGTCGAAGAAGCTGGCCGATGAGCACGCCAGCGTGCAGGGCGGCGAGCTGGCGAAAAAACTCAAAGCGCTGCACGCCGAAGAGGTGCGCGCCACCGTGCGCTTCCAAGAGATTGACCAGGAAGTCAAGTTCATCAAGAGCGAAGAGGAAGAGGCGGGCTACGAGTTCGACCACGCGGTGCAGCAAAAGCGCAACATCAAGCCCTACCAAGAGCGGCTCGACGAGCTCGCTAAGGAGCGCACCAAGCTGCTGCCGAGCCTCGATGCGGCGCGCGCCAAGCGGGAGCAGGTCAAGGAAGAGATCAAAAAGGTCCATGGCGGCGTCAAGGCGCTGGAAGATGAGATCGGCAAAATTGCCGGTGAGCGTGACAAGTGGTTGCGTGTGATGGAGAACGTGACGCTCAAGCTGGGACCGCTCGCGTTCTACAAGATTCCCAAGATCCAACAAGTTGCGATGGACGAGTTCGACCGCAACAAGTTCGATCAACCGGTGGCGCGCGTGGATCGCTGTCAGACCTGCCACTTGGCGATCAATCGCGCCGGTTTTGAGAATGAGCCGCATCCGTTCAAGACCCATCCCAAACGCGAATTGTACTTAGGCGATGCTTCGCATCCGCCGGAAAAATTTGGCTGCACTGGCTGCCACGAGGGTCAAGGCGTGGCCGTCAACAGCGCCAAGCAAGGCCACGGCGAAGTTCATCTATGGGAATTTCCCCTACTGCGCGGCACCAAGGTGCAGTCGAGCTGCTCGAGTTGCCATCTTGACGTGCAAAAGTTCGCGGCGGACGTGCCGCTCCTGGCTGAAGGCCAACGACTGTTTGAACAAGTCGGCTGCACCGGTTGTCATCTTGTGAAGGGTTACGAAAATATTCCTAAGATCGCCCCGAGCCTGAAGAAGATCGGCGCCAAAGTCGATGCCGGTTGGATGGCGCGCTGGATCGAAAACCCGTTTAAGTTTAGGCCGCGCACGCGCATGCCGCACTTTGATTTGAAGGCCGACGATTCGCTGGCGATCTCTGCTTACATCTGGTCCCAGGCGAAAGGGGAAAGTGAAAAGTGGTTGCAAGAAAACCCGATGCCGGCGGGTTACCGTGAAGGCGACCCCAACGACATCGCCAAGGGTAAAAAACTCGTCGAGACGATCGGCTGCAAAGGTTGTCATGGGTTTGCCGAAGGGGAATTCTCAACCCCGCTTGGCAAGGAAAAAGATCTGGTGCCCAACTTGAAAGATATTGCCGCCAAAGTGACCGGGCCGCAGTGGATCTATCACTGGATCAAGAACCCGCGCGGTTATCAGCACGATACAACCATGCCAAGCTTGCGTCTCACCGACGACGAAGCTCTCGCTATCACTAATTATTTGATGACCCTGGGCGGCCGGCCCGAGCCGGTGGCTGGCATTCAGGAAAAGCTGGCGGATGCCAAGAATATTAAGCGCGGCGAGTCCTTGGTTCGCAGATGGGGCTGCGCCGGTTGCCACGATATCAAAGGCATGGAAAACGAGTCGCGCATCGGCGCTGAGTTGACGACCTTTGGCTCCAAGACCGTGGAAGAGCTCTCGTTCGGCAATCGAACCGATGTCAAAAAGACTTGGGACGATTGGACCTATCACAAGATCAAGAGCCCGCGCGGCTACGCCACGGACCGCGTCGAGCAGCTTATGCCGCTGTTCAACTTGGCGGACGAGGATATCAAAGCGCTGCGGGTGCTGCTCGGCGGTTTCCGCGACCGTAAAGTCGGCCAGCGTTATCAAGCGGATCAAGGCTTGCGGGTGCAGCAGGTTAACGAAGGGCGGCGTTTGATGCAGCAGTATAATTGCATCGGCTGCCACGAGATCGAAAAGCAAGGCGGGTACGTTAAGAAGTACTACGGCGAAAACGTCTCAAGCGCGCCGCCGCCGCTTAACGGTCAGGGCGAAAAGGTGCAGTCGCAGTGGTTCTATAACTTTCTAAAAGTGCCCATCACGCTGCGGCCGTGGTTGGATATTCGCATGCCGACCTTCGGCTTCTCCGACCAGCACACGACCCAACTGGTGAATTACTTCAACGGCTTGTCCAAGGTCGAGCAGCCGTACCATTATGTTGACGACGGAAGAATCCGGCCCGAAACGATCGATGCGGCCAAGCAGCTGGTTTCGAAAGACTATTTCAATTGCTGGAGTTGCCACGTGCAGGGTGGAAAAAACCCCGATGGTCCGAAGGAGGGCTGGGCGCCCGACCTGGCGATGTCGCGCCAAAGACTGAGCCCAAGCTGGATTCTGAAGTGGCTCAAAGATCCGCAAAAAGTCCAACCTGGTACCAAAATGCCTTCTTTCTACCCGGGTGGGCCTGACAATATTCTCGGTGGCAAGGAAGACTTACAGATCGAAGCGTTGCGCGACTACCTGATGTCGCTTGGCAGGGGAGCGGCGGCAGCGCCGGCAGCAGCCGTCGCCGCGCCCGTGGTCGCCGCGGCGAGGCCGAAGCCGGCGCCGGCAGCGGCTGCAAAGCAATGAATGTTTAGTTAACAGTTGCGTCAAAAATACGAGCAGTAAACTTACAGGAGGCAGTATGACTAAATTGGGTTCGGTTTTTCTCGCGGCGACTTTGATGGCGGCGCCGGCGAGTGTAATGGCACAGTATACGGGTGGCGACGTCAAAGACGGCGGCTCCATTTCTGGGACCGTAAAGTTCAAAGGCACCGCGCCCGCGCCAAAGAAGCTGGATGTCGGCAAAGACAAAGAGGTGTGTGACAAATCGCCCAAGTTCGATCAATCGCTGGTTGTCAAAGACGGCAACCTCGCCAACGCTGTGGTCACCATCACTGACATCAAGAGCGGCAAGAAAGCAGAGTTGAAAAAGGTTGTGCTCGACCAGAATGGCTGCGAGTACAAGCCCCATGTGTTGGCCTTCCAGGCGGGGTCGCCGGTTGAGATTTTGAACCCGGACGGCATTCTCCACAACGTGCATTCGTACAGCAAGGCGAACAGCGCTTTTAACCTGGCGCAGCCCAAGTTCAAAAAGAGCTTGGAGGTGAAAATCGACAAGCCCGAGGCGGTGGGAGTGAAATGCGATGTGCACGGCTGGATGCAAGGCTGGCTCGTGGCCACGCCGAACCCCTATTTCGCAGTGACCGATGGCTCTGGTGCTTTCAAGCTGGAGAACGTGCCGGCGGGCAGCTACACCGTCGAGGTTTGGCACGAAAAGCTGGGCAAGAGCACCCAAAAAGTTACAGTGAAGGCCAAGGAAGACGCCAAAGCTAGCTTTGAGTTAGCTGGCAAATAACTTAACGAAGACCATACTAAGACGAAGCGCGGCGCTCGGGAAACTGAGCGCCGCCTTTTTTTTCGCCCAGTGGCGCCTCTCACAACCGAAAACCGATCGCCAAAATTGACAAGTCGTCGGCTGCCGCCGCGCCGGCGGCAAACTGCTTAACGTCGGCGTGCAGCGTCTGGCAGGCTTGTTCGGCAACCGCCAAAGACTTTTCGGCCAAACAGTCGCGCATGCGCCGCGCACCGTATTGTTCGTGCTGCTGGTTCTCGGCTTCCGTGACGCCGTCGGTGATAAAGATCACCAGATCGCCAGCTCACAATTCGCACTTCTGGCCGCGGTAGGTAAAGTGTTCATCGACGCACAGTGGCGGTCCGTCGGCGCCGGCCAACTCGCGAGGTGCTTCGCCGCGGCGCAGCAACAGCGCCGGGTTGTGGCCGGCATTGCACCACTGGAGCCACCCCGTGCGGCTGTCGACGATGCCGACGATCGCCGTGACAAACAATGAGGCGGGGTTCTCCCGCGACATTTCACCGTTAACGAGAGTGAGCAGCCGGCCCAGCTCGTTCTCGCGCCGTCCTGTGCTCTTGCACAGCGTCTTGGTCAAAGCCATGAATAGCGCCGCCGGCACGCCCTTGCCGGAAACATCGCCGATCATGAAAAACAGCCGGTGCTCGTCGAGCATGAGCGCTTCATAAAAATCGCCGCCCACTTCCTCAGCGGGTTCAACCAGCGCAAAAAAATCCAGCGTCGGCGGCAAGCCGTCGATCTGTTTCGGATCGGGCAACATGCCCATTTGAATGTGTCGGGCGGCGTCGAGTTCGCCATCGCGACGCGCGCGCTGGTCTCTTTCGATGCCCAGCGCAGCGCTCAATTCGCGGCGTTGCCGATTTGCGATGACGTGACCGGCGCTCAACAAGCACGCGAGCACAACGCCGCTGCCGGCGATGCTAAAGCTCGGATCGACGAGCCATTGGCCCCGGTAAAACAAGCAGAAGCTGCCGAGGCCGACGAAGGCGCTAGTTGCGACGAACAGGCCAATTGCGCTACTCGGTGAAAGCCGCGGTACAAGAGCGATCAAAAGTCCGCTCACCACGAGCAAACACATGAGTTCCCAGAGCTTTGTTTGCGCCGGCCGCCGCAGGCGGTTCCCGGCGAGAATGTTTTCGATGAGTTGAGCGTGAACTTCGACGCCGGCCATGCGCTCGACGACGGGCGTAGCGACGATCTCGCCGATGCCCAACGCGGTGGCGCCGATGAGGACAACCCGGTTCTTCAACGCTCCCGCCGAGACCACACCGCGCAGAATCGCCGCGGCGGAGATCCGCCGCTCCGCGTATGCCGGCGAATAATAGATGCGCACACGGCCATCGTGCTCGGTGGCAACAAACGATGAGCCAATCTGCACGCCGCGCATGCCGTTACGGTCGGCGCGAATCAACAATTGTTGCTGCCCGGTGGCGACCCGCAGCAGTTCAAGGGCCAAGGCCGGCGCCAAGGTGCCGGCGATGTTGAAGAGCAGTGGTGTCGTGCGGATCACGCCGTCGCTGTCGCGCGTGTCATTAACGTAGCCATAGCCCTGAGCCGCCGCTTCGATTTCGCCAATATTGACGAGCTGACCGGCATAGCCCTCCAGGAAGCCATTGGGCGGCTCACCCGCAACGATCATCGCGGTTTGTTGGATCGCTGCCGTTGATTTATTGGCAGTGTCCAAGCCTGCGCGTGCCACCACCGAGGGGCCCTGGCGTAGCGCCTCGGCCAACAGCTGGTCATTGGAAGGAACCGCCGCCAATGCGTGGCGCAGCGACGCATCGATGACGCGCCGCTGCGCCAACAATGTTTACGGCGATTGGCCGTCTGGGTCCGGCATGACGATGTCGAGCCCAACGGCCAACGGCCCGAGCTTGTGGGTCGCTTCGACCAATTGCGCCAGGCGGTGGCGCGGCCAAGGCCAGCGGCCGAATTCCGCGAGACTCTGGTCGTCGATGTCGACGATGGCGACCGGAAATCGTTCTACCGCGCGCGGCTTCCAGCGCTGGTAGTTATCGAACAAGAAATCGCGCGGCGCGCGCCAGAAGCTTTCGCCGTAAACAAAATAGCTCACTGCCGTGAGGGCAAGGATGACACTCGCCAACACGCGGCCGTTGCCGGCGCACAGCCGCATCACCCAAGGATGATCCGCGCTGGTGGATGGAAAATCAGCCGCCGCCACGAATCGAACTTCGAGCTCTAAGCCGTCGTAGGCGGTCGAGACTTGGAGTGGGTAGCCTTCGCCGACGATCTCGGCGTAGCGCCGGGTTTCGCCCAGAACCGCTTCGATGGTGTCATCCTCGTAGGCCGGCTCGTGATGGAACATGCAATAATGTTTCACCCGCGCGCGCAAACACAGGTCGGCGCCGATGGTGTTGCTGGAGTGGCCCCAGTCGCGCTTGCTGGCGATCATCTCGCTGAGCGAGTACATCGCGTCGAAGATCACCAGGTCGGCGTCGCGATAAAACTCGACCATCGCTTCGGTATCAGCGTCGGATTCCAAACGATGCTCACCGTCGGTGGAGTAGACCACCGATTTGCCGTTCTGCTCGAAGCGGAAGCCAAATGAGTCGCTCGGGTGGGGTTGCAGTTTGGCTTTGACGCGCAGGCCATCGATATCGTACCAGCGGTCGCAGTCGAGATGGACGAATTCAATCGTCGCTCGCAGTTGATCCCAGCGCACGGGAAAACACGGGTCGGCATGTTGCCGGTGAAAGGCATCTTTCATGACGGCAAGATCGTGCGCGCCGTAAATGCGAATCGTATTGCCTGGAATGTACGCCGGGGGAAAAAAGGGAAATCCCATAATATGGTCCCAATGCACGTGGGACATGAAAAAATTGTAGTGCAGCGGTTGACCTGGCCCGCGCTCGCGCAGAACTTTCTGACCGAAGCGGCGCAGGCCGGAGCCCATGTCGCAAAGCGTATAGCGCGCGCCGCCAATGATTTCGACACAGGATGAATTGCCGCCGTAGCCGCCGCGCACGGGGAAAGTAAGCTCGTTATCGATGAACTGATCGAGCGCGGCTTCGCTATCGAGCCGGCGCCCATTGGCCTGGCGCAGGGCCATCTTGATTTTGTCCCGGATCGTTTGAGCCTCCGTGGCCACCGGCAGCGATCCTCGCGTTCCCCAGAAACGAACCCGCATGGTTACTCCCTTGCGTCTCAAGTCTTTGAATGGTCTGGGCCCAAGCGGCAGGGCGCGTGGACGATCAGCCGCAACACGTTTCGGCCATCCTCGCGGCGATAGGTAGCATCATCGACCAACGCACGCAGCATACGGATGCCGAGGCCGCCAAGGTCGCGCTTTTCTAGGTCTGACGTGAGCATGGGATCGGGCGCCGCTAACATGTCAAAGGGTTGGCCTTGATCGATAAACTCAAACTCTAACTTATCGTTGTCGATGCGCCGGCAGCCGAGCTCGACCTCGCCTAGTGCATCGACGAAGCCATAGCGGCAAATATTCGCAACCACCTCCTCGACCGCAAGCTCTACTTCGCGCGTGCGTGCCGGCGAAAAACCCATAGCCCTCGCCTGGGCGGCGGCAAACCCGGTACAGTGAGCCACGGCATCGAGCGTTGACGCAACGGTTCGCATCGGGTTGCCAATATTGGCCATCAGCGTTCGACGTAGAGTGCCGCCGCGGCGGGCGAAATCGCATTCAAAGCATCGCGCACCGTGGGAAAAGTTTCGAGCACCATATCGAAGCGGCCGATGCGAAAGACTTCGTGCACCGTGGGCTGCAAGGCAGCGAGCACGATCTTGCTGTTCTGCTTGCGGCAGCCTTTGGCAGCGATCATCAGCACCCGCAGGCCGGCGCTGCTCATGTAGTTCACTTTCGCTAAATCGACGACGAGCTTCTTGTCCTCGCCCGCGCAACTCTCGACATGGGGGAGCAGCGCGCTGCCGAAGGCGGGCGCGGTGCCGTGATCGATGCGTCCTTCGATGGAGACAATCACAACGTTGGCGATCTGTTGGACTCGGCTTTCCATGGGTCCTCGCTTGTCCTCGCCGCGCTCGGAATTTCAGATTCCAGATTTCAAATTACAGATCCTGATCACTCGGAGACACGTCAATTTGGCATCTGTGATTTGGCATCTGGAGTCACTTCCCGGCGATTTTGTTCTTGAAGAACCTCCAGGCCCGTTCCATGTCCACCGGCGGCAGGGCTTCGACCTGGCGCTGTTTCGATTCATCGATGCTGAGCGGCATCGGTGTGCCGATCTGCAGCGCGCCGAACAAGACATCGGCCGCTTCCTCGAGGTAGATCGCCATCATCACCGCTTCAGGAATGGTTCTGCCGACCGTGACCTGACCGTTGCCGCGCAACAATAGTGCCGGCCGATCGCCGAGCGCATCCGCCGCTGCGGTTCCTAACTTTTCATTGGAAATCAAATCCGGCGTGTGAAACACCGGCACGCCGCCGGCAAAAAAGCTGCCATGGTTGTGCACCGGTTCGAGTCTGCGGTCGGTGACGGAAAATATATTGGCTTTGCGCGCGTGGATGCGCGTGATGGCATTCAGCCGCGGCTTGGTTTTCATGATCGCCGTGTGCAACCAGGCCTCGAAGGGCGGGGTGGCGCTGCCCTCGACGATTTCGCCCTCGAGATTCATGACCAGCAGCTCGTCGGCTTGCACCAGCTCCAAGCTGATTCTTGGCGTCATGATGAAGCGATCGCTGTCGGGAATGCGCGCGCTGACGTGGCCGAAGCCCTCCACCAGCTTCTGTTCGGAAAGGATGCGACAAGCGCTGATGACGTCGGATTTTAATTGATCGAGATTGGCCATGGCAATTTCTTTCGGTTCTTTGAATTGGAGCTGAATTGAGCTATATTACGTCGTTCCGATTACCGGGGAAAGAGGAATCGAAGGTGAAAGTGAAAGTTGAATCCTCAAGCGATTCCAAGGGCCAAGAGTGCCCGTCCCGTTTCCAGCTGGGCACGCGCACCATCGAGATCGGATCGGTGGTGGACCGCTGGTACGGCGAGCAGGCCTGCTACTACCGTGTGATGGGCAGCGACGAGAACTCCTACATCCTCAAAGGTCCGCTCGAAGACGGCAGCTGGGAGATGGTTTCTTTTACCCACAAGGATTCGCGCGGCACGGAGTTGGAGTACGAAGGTAAACGGGAGCTCCAGTAGCGCCTGCCACGCCCTTTCAATCCTTGTTATTCCAGGTTTTTCTGATTGGTTATAGTAAAATCTCATAGAGGGAAGCCGAATGTCTAAACAACACTTGGTCGCCGTTGTCGGCGCCGGGCCTGCGGGTATCTACGGTGCGCGCAAACTATGTGAAGGCGGTCATCGCGTCGTGCTGATCAATCGCGATATCAAGCCTGGCGGCTTGGCCGAGTACGGCATCTTCGTCGAAAAAGAAAAGATGAAGACCGGCTTGCGCAAGCAATTCAAAAAAATTCTCAGCGATCCAAAAGTCTTTTATATGGGCCACGTTACAGTTGGCAAAGACCAGCCGCTCTCGCTCCAAGACCTGCAGGCCGTTGGCTTTGGCGCCGTGGTCGTCACGGCGGGAGCGCAAGGCACCAAGAAATTGGGCATCGCGGGGGAAGAAGCGATTGGCGTGTACCACGCAAAAGACGTGGTCTACCATTTCAACTCGTTGCCGCCCTTCGCCGAGAAGACCTTTGAAGTCGGTCGGCGCGTCGCCATCATCGGCATGGGCAACGTCATGGTCGACATTGCCAATTGGCTGTTGAATTTGAAAAAGATCGATCAAGTGGTCGTCGTCGCACGCCGGGGCCCGCTGGAAAAGGCCTACGATGACAGCGAGTTTGAATACATCGACATGTACCTCGACAACGCCGACATGAAGCAAGAGATTGAGCGCATCAGCCCGTCGCTCACGGCCATCGGCCAAGATGTTGAAGCGATTAAAAAGAAGTTCATCAAAGAAGGTGAGCCGCTCGAAGGGCGCAAATTGACCTTCCGCTATCTGTGTTCACCCAACAAATTCGTGGCCAACGCCCAAGGCCGCGTTGCCGTGTTAGAAGCTGAAGAAAATGTCATGGTGCTGGAAAACGGCAAGACGGTTGCGAAGGGCACTGGCAAGGCCCGCAAGATCGAAGTCGATTGCGTGATTTATGCCATTGGCGATCAGGTGGACGCCGCGCTCGGTTTGCCGTTCTCGCGCGGCGCCTTCGTGACGAATCCGGAGAAGGCAGCGGGAGATCCCAATCCATCGGACTATCAACCTTACGATCCCGAGACGAAAAAAATTCTTGACGGTGTGTTTGTTGCCGGCTGGTCGCGCAACGCCAGCGTCGGTTTGGTCGGCGTCGCCAAACAAGATGCCGAGCGCGGCATGAAGGTCGTCAACGACTACCTTGCCGCCAAGCCAGGGCTTTCCGCCGGGGAGATGGAAGAGAAAATCGAGGGTTTGATGACCACGTTGAAGCGCAAAGGCGTGAACGTTGTCACCAAGCCCGATGTCGAGCTCCTAGAAGGCGCGGAACAGGAACAAGCCAAGGCGCGCAAGACCTGGGATTTTAAGTACACCAGCGACGACAAAATGCTGGAAGTGATCGCGGCGCGGCGGGCGGCGCGCTAAAGCGCCTGAGACACATAGGATTAGAAGCGAACCACGAAACACACGAAAGTCACGAAAAGGGGATTTCGGTTTTTCCTTTCGTGTGTTTCGTAACTTTCGTGGTTTTTCTTTTTCCGATTCCTTAGTGCATAATCCGCCCGCCGTTGACGTGAATGGTTTGCCCCGTCATGTGTTTCGCCGCGTCGCTGGCTAAGTAGGCGACGGTTTCGGCGACGTCTTGCACCGCGCCCGGGTGGCCGAGCGGAATCCGCTCGTTGGATTTATTCCATTCTTCCTCAGTGTAGTGGCTGCGCACGCGCGGCGTCTCGATGCGCCCCGGGGCGACGGCGTTGACGCGGACGTTGGGCGCCAGCTCTAAGGCGAGAGTTCGCGTCAAACCCAAGATGCCGGCCTTTGCCGCGGCGTAGGCCGAACGATTCTCGCCGCCGCTGTAGGCGATGTCCGACGACGTGTTGATGATGACGCCGGATTTTTGCGCTTTCATGGACGGCGTCACCGCGCGGCAGCACAAAAACGTCGAGGTCAGATTCGCATCGATGATGGTGCGCCAGTGGTCGAGGGGAAAGTCTTCGAACTTGTGGCGGTAAAAGCTGCCGCCGGCGACGTTGACCAAGAGATCGACGCGGCCCGGCTTGTTGAAAATAGCCGAGAACACATTCTTCACCGCCGCTTCGTCGGCAAGATTGGCGCAATGAAAATCCAGCGCAAGATTGCGCTTGGCGAAGTCGGCGACGGTTTGTTTGCCGGTTTCTTGATTCATATCCAAAATGACGATCTGGTAGCCGTCTTTTGCGAGCCGCGCGACGACCGCTTTTCCAATATCGCCCGCGCCGCCGGTGACCACTGCGATTTTAGCCATGTTGATTCGCCTTTCTGTGTTCTTTCGTTTCACTATCTGAAAGTGGGCGCTAGCGTCAACCGAGATCCGGTTAGGGTCTAGCGTCTATAGTTTGGCGCCGGATCGGAAAACGCCAGACGCTAGACCGCAGACGCCAAACGGGCGCGCGCTTGCGCGCGCCAGCTCTTGCCAAGGCAGAGTGCCTCACATAGAATTCGGCCAATTTATTCGCGCGATTTTTTCACGGGAGGGGATGGGTTATGGCAGACAAGGCCATCGAAGTTTTGCTCGACGAGAAGAGAAATTTCCCGCCGCCAAAGGAATTCAAACTCAAAGCCAACGCTAAGAGCGCCAGCGTCTACAACAGTGCGCGCAAGAATCCGCAGGACTTCTGGGCCAAAGCTGCCAAGGAGCTGCACTGGTTCAAACCGTGGAAAAAAGTCCATGAATGGAAAGCGCCGTGCTGGGCCAAGTGGTTCATCGGCGGCAAGCTCAATGCTTCTTATAATTGTCTTGACCGCCATGTGAACAGCGGGCGCAAGAATAAAGCCGCGATTGTTTGGGAAGGCGAGCCGGGCGATGAGCGCGTGCTGACCTATCGCGACGTTTGGCGCGAGGTCAACAAGTTCGCCAATGTTTTGAAAAAATTGGGCGTGAAAAAGGGCGACCGGGTTTGCCTCTACATGGGCATGGTGCCGGAATTGTTGATCGCCATGCATGCCTGCAACCGCATCGGTGCGCCGCATTCTGTGGTCTTCGGCGGCTTTAGCGCCGAGGCGCTGCGCGATCGTATTAACGACGCGCAAGCCAAAGTGCTGGTTACCGCCGACGGCGGTTGGCGGCGCGGCGCGATTGTGCCGCTCAAGAAAAACGCCGATGAGGCGATGACCGACACGCCGTCGATCACCCATTGCGTGGTCGTGAAACGCATCGGCGCCGAAGCGGCGGCGCAGATGAAACCGTGGCGCGATTTGTGGTGGGATGAAGCGATGGTCGACGCGCCGCTTTGGTGCGAGCCGGAGAAGATGGACAGCGAGGACATGCTGTTCATCCTTTATACCAGCGGCACCACGGGCAAACCGAAGGGCATCGTGCACACCACCGGCGGCTACTTGACCGGCGTGCACCTGATCAACAAATGGGTTTTCGACCTGAAGGAAGACGACGTCTTCTGGTGTGCCGCCGACATCGGCTGGGTCACCGGCCACACGCACATCGTCTACGGGCCCATGGCCAACGGCGTGACTCAAGTCATGTACGAGGGCTCGCCCGATTGGCCGGACAAAGATCGCCTGTGGAAAATCATCGCCAAGTACGGCGTGACGATTTTTCACACGGCGCCGACAGCGATCCGCACGTTTATGCGTTGGGGCACGGAATTTCCCGGCAAGCACAACTTGAAATCGCTGCGCCTGCTCGGCTCGGTGGGCGAGCCGATCAATCCTGAGGCGTGGGTTTGGTATCACAAAGTGATCGGCGGCGGGAAATGCCCGGTGATGGACACGTGGTGGCAAACTGAAACGGGCCACCCATTGATCTCGCCGCTGCCGGGTCTGACGAAGTTAAAACCAGGCTCGGCGACCATGCCGCTGCCCGGCGTGGAAGCTGATGTCGTCGACGAGAACGGCAATTCGGTTCCCAAGGGCGGCGGCGGTTACTTGGTTTTGACCAAGCCGTGGCCGGCGATGATGCGGACGATTTTCGGCGATCCCGATCGCTTCGTGTCGACCTACTGGAGCCGCTTCCCCGGTAAATATTTCGCCGGCGACGGCTGCAAGCGCGACAAAGACGGCTACTATTGGCTGCTCGGCCGGGTCGACGACGTCATGAACGTCGCCGGCCACCGCATCAGCACCATGGAGGTGGAAAGCGCGCTGGTCGATCATCAAAAAGTTGCCGAATCGGCGGTGATCGGCAAAGAACACGAAGTCAAAGGCCAGGCGATCTGTGCCTTCGTGTCGCTCAAAATGGGCATCGAAGGCACGGCGGCGTTGATCGACGAACTTAAAGCGCACGTCGCCAAAAAGATCGGCCCGATCGCGCGCCCCGATGAAATTCTCTTCGCCGCCGAATTGCCCAAGACGCGCAGCGGCAAAATCATGCGCCGCCTGCTGCGCGACATCGCCGACGGACGCGCGCTGGGTGACACTACGACTTTGGCCGATCCGACTGTGGTGGCGAAGTTGAAAGAGCAGTATGAGGAAGATTGAGAAGATCAGGCAATAGGCAAGAGGCAATGGGCAATAGTTCCGGAGATCTGAGTGGCGTGTGAGTTAAGCAGCGTCGTGGTCCAGACTAGAGGGTTCAATCCAAAATCGAAAATCCAAAATGGTTTGGGGGTATCTCACTTGAGCAGTAGTAGCACAATAATTAAGAAACGTTGGCTGTTGCTTGGCGTGTGGGTGGCGCTGTTGCCGGCGGCTGGGCTGGCCCAGACGCGCGATAAAGTTCGCGTTGCGTTGGGGGCGATCTCGGTCAATACATCGGTGATTCCCATCGGGACCCAAAACGGGCTCTTCGCCAAGCATGGCGTTGACCTCGAGCCGATTTACATGGGCGGCGGGATGAATTCCTTGGCCGCGGTGACATCGAACTCCGTGCAGTTTCTTGCCGCCGGTTCCACCGCGACCATCAGTGCGCGTCTCGGCGGGGTTGATATCACCATACTCAGCGTGCAGTCGAGTAATCTCGAGTACAGCATTTTCGCGGCACCGGAGATCAAAACTCCGCAGGACTTGAAAGGAAAGATTGTCACCGGGACGCGGCCCGGTGCGGCAGCCGATAGCGCGTTGCGCCTGATGATCCGCCGCTGGGGGATGGAGCCCGGCAAAGACGTGATTTTCATTTCGGTGGGCGATAGCCAGCAGGGGCGTATGAACGCGTTGCAGCGCGGCTCGGTGGCGGCGACGGCATTGACGCCGCCTTTTAGCGGCATGGCGCGCCAGTTGGGCTTTCGCGAGCTGATCGATATGCGCAAGACCGATCTCGAATACGCTGGCTCATCGATCGCCGGTATGGTGGGCTATATGAAGAGCCACCCACAGTTAGTGGAGAACGTTCTGAAGGGATACATCGAATCGCTGCATTTTTTCCGCACGCAAAAGGAAAAGACCCTTGCCGGTATCATGAAGTTCATGAAAATGAACGACCGCGCGCGTGCCGAAGACGGCTACGAGTATTACGTCGATCAGATGCCAGTCATACCGTATGCCACAGTGCCCGGCGTCAAAGCAGTTTTGCAGTTCCTCGCCCCAACCCAGCCGAAAGCGGCCACCGCCAACCCGGAAGATTTCTACGACCACAGTTATTTGAAAAAGATCGAAGACAGCGGCTTTGCCAAGCCGTTTGCGATTCGCAAATAGGCAATAGGCATGAGGCAACAGGCAGCAGGCAGCAGTAAGAGTTTGGAGAGTGTCATGAGAATGCGCGTTTCAAACACGGTGATCGGGTTGGCGGTTGTGCTCGCTTATGGGATGGCAGCGGCACAGGATAAGCCGCTCAAGAAGATCATCTGGGGGCAGACCTCGATTTCCTCGTCACAGTGGATTCCGTGGATCGCCAAGGATGCCAAGCTGTACGAGAAAAACGGCCTCGATGTCGATATTGTCTATTTGCGCGGTGGCTCGGGGGATACCTCCAAGGCGATGATCGCCGGGAGTATCTTTGCCGCACCGGTGACCACGGCGACCTTGATGACGGCCAATCTCAGCGGCGCCGACCTGACCACCATTGCCCACACAACCAAGGCAGTGCAGAGCAAAATTATTTCCAGACCCGATCTCAAACGACCGGAGGATATCAAGGGCAAGCGCATCGCCAGCTCAGGCTTGGGTTCGCTCGGCGATTTTCTCCATCGGGTCGTGATCAAGAGGTACGGCATCAATCCGGAACGCGACGTGACCTGGCTCTCCATCGGTGCTCCGCCCGATCGTCTGCAGGCCCTTGAAAACAAACTCGTCGACGCGGCCGACCTATCCCATCCTTTCGACATTCGAGCCGAGAAGAAAGGCTTCAAGACGCTCTGGGATGCGCGCACCGAGGTTCCCTATCCGTCCATGTCGGTGGTGACGCGCAGGAAGACCATCCAAGACGATCGCGATACCGTGATGCGCATGATCCGCTCCCATGTCGAAGGAATTCATTTTCTCAAGACCCAAAAAGAGGCGAGCCAGAAAATTCTCGCCAAATATCTTAAAACCAACGACAAGGAGATCATCGACGGCTCCTACGAGATTTACAAGGAAGATTTCATTGCGGTGCCCTATCCGATCACGCAGGGGCTGCAAACGACCTACGAGTACGTCGCTCAGCGACGTCCGGAAATTTACAACCACAAGGCCGAGGAGTTCACCGACCCTAGCTTCATCGCCGAGCTGGAGAAGAGCGGGTTTATCAAAAAGCTTTACGGTGCAAAGTAGGCAATAGGCAGCAGGCAATAGGCAAGAGTGAGACTCGGAGGTTTCCGTGTCGAAGCGCTGGTTTCCCCTGGTTGTGACGCTTGCACTTGTATTGGCAAGCAAGCCGGAGGTTGCGGCCCAGGACAAGCAGCTCAAGAAAATCAATTGGGGAGTGACCTCGCTCTCCGCCGGTAATTGGATTCCGTGGATCGCTAAAGAAGCCAAGATCTACGAAAAACATGGGCTCGACGTGCAGCTCATTTTGCTGCGCGGCTCGGGGCAGACCTCTGCCGCCATGCTCGGCGGCAGTATTTTTGCCTCGCCGGTGACTTTAACTACAATGATCATGGCGGATTTGAGCGGCGCCGATTTCGTCAACATCGCTCATACCGTGGCGGCGGTGAACACCAAGCTGCTGGTGCGGCCCGAGATCAAGCGGGTTGAAGACCTCAAAGGCAAGCGCGTCGGCATCACGAGCCTCGGCTCGCTCAGTGATTTCCTGCTTAAACATACTTTCCGCAAGTACGGCCTCGATCCCAACCGGGATGTGACTTGGCTGATGATCGGCACACCGCCGGAGCGCCTGCAGGCGCTGATCTCTGGGACTGTGGACGCGTCCGAAGCTTCCTATCCGATCGATGCACAGGGCGAGAAAAAAGGCTACCGCGTGTTGCTCGACCTACGCAAGGAAGTCTCCTACCCATCGATGTCGGTGGTAACGCGGCGCAAAACGATCGTCGAAGACCGCGATACCGTAGCGCGCATGATCCGCGCCCACGTCGAAGGCATTGCCTATTTCAAGCAGAACAAAGAAGTCAGCATGCGCGTGTTGGGCAAGGCGTTGAAGATCACCGACCGCGAGATGCTGGAAACCTCCTACGAGACCTACAAGCAAGATTTTATTTCCGTTCCATACCCGATCACCAAAGGGCTCGAAGCGACGTATGATTTCATCGCGCAGACTCGGCCGGAAGTGCGCAGCCGGAAACCGGAGGAGTTTGTCGACACGAGTTTTATCGCTGAGTTGGAGAAGAGCGGATTTATTAAGAAGCTCTACGAAGCCAAATGAAAATGGAAAATTGAAGATGAAAGGGTACCGGATGTTGATTTCGAAGCGTGTTTGGTTTCTGACCGCGTTCGTGGGTTTGCTGCTATCATGCGTAGCTGGGGAGAGTCATGCCCAGAGCAAACCCCTCAAGAAGCTCAATTGGGGCACGACGTCGTTGTCGGCGGCGATGTGGATCCCGTGGCTGGCGAAGGAAGCCAAGATCTACGAGAAGCACGGTTTAGACGTGGAGATTGTTTTGCTCCGTGGTTCAGGCCAGAGCTCGCAGGCGCTCTTGGGTGGGAGCCTTTTTGCCGCGCCGGTGGCACTGCCGCAGTTGATGCTGGCTAACCTGAACGGCGCTGATTTCGTTAACGTGGCGCACACGGTTGCATCGGCGATGAGCAAACTGCTGGTTCGGCCGGAGATCAAAACGCCGGCGGATTTGCGCGGTAAAAAAGTCGCGACTTCGAGCATCGGTTCGCTGGGAGATTTTATTTTTCGCTACGCGCTGCGCAAGCAGGGGCTCAATCCCGACCGAGAAGTGACCTGGCTCTCCATCGGCACCAACTCCGAACGGCTGCAAGCGCTGTTGACCGGCGTCATCGACGGCGCCGACGTGACCTATCCGGCCGACATCCAAGCCGAGCGCAAAGGCTACCGCGTCTTAATCGACGCGCGCAAGGAGATGGTTTTTCCGACGACATCGGTGGTGACAACCCGGCGAAACATCCGGGAGGACCGCGACACAGTGATGCGGCTGGTGCGCGCCCACGTCGAAGGCATCGCCTTTCACAAACTGAACAAAGAGTTCTCGATCAAGGTCCTCAGTAAGTACGTCCGGACCAGCGAACCGGAGTTTCTCGAAGGCTCCTACAATCTGTTCAAGCAGGACTTCATCGCCGCACCGTACCCAATCACCAAAGGTCTCGAGCCTACTTACGATTACGTCGCCCAGACTCGTCCTGACATCCGCAATCACAAACCCGAAGAGTTTGTCGACGCGAGCTTCATCGCGGAGCTCGACAAGAGCGGGTTTATCAAGAAGCTGTACGAAGGGAAATAGCCCGTCGGGTAGCGGCCGGCCTCTTCAAATACCGTAAAACCGCCGGGGATTGTCAGACAAGATTTTTCTTTTTACCTGCGGGCTGAGCTTCATGGCTTTGAAGCGGGCAATCGCGTTGAGCTCGCTCGACGTGTCGTTGTGGCCGTAGTCGGTGCCGATGACAAGATTTTCCTCGCCCGTGTAGGACATGATGTAAGAAAAATCGTCGTCGGTCTGAGTCGACACATAAATGCCGTAGTCGCGAAAGCAGTTCATGGATACCGGCCGTTGGCTACCTAAAGAGCGTCTCACTGCCTCATGGGCAACCCAAGGCACCCATTGACTCGACGACTCGATGAAACCCCAGCGCAATTTGGCGAACACACGCGGCAGCTCGCTCATGATGAGGGCATAGCAAGCCGTAACGGTGGGCACACGAAAAGTGGTAAAGCCGCCGGCAATTTCGTTGTCTAACAAGTTGAACAGTTCCGGGTTGCCGTTGGCGATATGCACGGTGACGGGTATATCGAGGCGCTGCGCTTCATCGTAGATCGGATAGTAAAACGGATCGGTCATCAAGCGGTCGCGCTCAAACGGCCGCATGCAGACGCCGACCGCGCCATGTTCCTTGGCGAAGCGCAGCTGTTCGGCGGCGGCTGTCGGAGTCAGCACCGGCACGACACAGCTCCAGCGCAGCCGATTTGCGCCCGCCTTCCAGACGTCCGCCAGCCAGCGGTTCCAGCTCCAACACAAAGCGATCTCGACTTCGGCCCGGCGCGTGAGCGGTCGCAGCCACAGTGAGTTGTAGAGTACCTGGACGTCGATGCCCAACGCGTCCATATGTTTTAAGCGTTGGGCGACATCGCTTACTTCGCGCGCCTGCACCGGCGTGCCCACTTCGCGGCCGCAGCGTTGGACATGCTCGGCCGATTCTTTTTCGTTGGGCGATGGAAACTTGGGGCCGATGTTCTCGCCGTCGAGCACCCAGAAGAAACGCTCGGGGTTTTTCGGATTGGGCACAAGCGTCGGGCGAAATTTCTTGTCACTGCCTTCGAGGTAGTCCCAGGTATGCTCGTTTTCAACCACATGAGCGTCGGCGTCAATTACAGCGGTGTTGACCTGAACGAATGACATGGGACCTCCTGATTCACCGGATTAAAGACTGCACGCGTTGAACGACCATTTGCTCGGCGTTCGGCGCCGGCGCAACTTTTGGCAACGGTAGCGTCATCCCTACGAGCCGGTCTATACATCGTTTTGGATCGGCGCGAAACTCTTCCAATGTGGCTGCGGGACCACTGAGACCCAGCCGTATACATTCACGTTCAATGAGCTTCACCTGCGCCTGCGGTTCTTCGATGAAAGTCATCGGGACACCTGCGGCTATGGCATCATTTACCGTGCCGCCGCCAGCTCGAGTGATGACGCGCCGGAATGCTGGGAGAATCGCCTGCTGGGTGGCTCCGCTAATGGGCCCAAAGTAACGAATGCGATCCGATGCGAAGATACGCTTTTTTAAGTCGGCGCGTCTATCAAGCAGAGTTTCAAGGTCTTTGGACAAGACCGCGACATAGCCCTGCTCGGGCGCGGCTAGCATCTGTTCAAGCAAACTCGGCAGCTGGTCATCCCAAACGGGCGTGCCTCCGGGACTGAGTAAGATCAAAGGTCGATTGCGCGGCACAGGAGTCTGCCCACCGTACTCCGCCAGGGTCGTGTCGAGCTTGGCATAGGCGTCAGCCTGACTCACCCTTGTGCCGAGCACGCCATTGAGAATTTTCGGCGTGAATCCGAGAGTTTTCCAATGAGTCACAAACTCATCTGGAGTGATATAGGTCTGGAAAAGAAATACTTCGGTGGCAAGAGCTTCGTCCTCCTCGACGTGACTGGCAATGCGCTGCGCAAGCAACCGCTCTGGCGCACCGGGCTTGGGATTCTCGCGGTAGATATCCTGCCAAGCCTCGGAGGTAATCAAACGCAATGTAGCTGCCCAGCTATGATCGACAACCGTCAGCCTGTGCGGCACCCCGAGTTGAGCCGCAGCGCGGACAAACAGAGGCACGCCGATATCGATGGCGACGTCGCATCCTTCAAGTAGTTCCCGAACGGCTTTGGCGTAAGACTTCCTGAGCGAGGCATAGGGTTCCAACAGATTCAGCGTTTGTTGAACGTGAACTTCGCCTTTCGGTTTTGCCAAGCGGATGAGGCTGGCGACGGGCGCGATATCAACGGCGTGGCCTTCGTAGAGCTTGCGGTTAAAGCTTTCCGCAGCACGATTCAAAATCGTGATGCTTGATTTCCCTTCACTCGTTTGCAGCCAAGAGTCAAGCAAACCTCGAACGATGTAGTAGGCAAACACCGATGGTCCAAACCCATCTTCATTGCAGGCAACGCAAATGCGTTTTATGTTCGCGACGTTCTCCATTGGGCTGAGTTCGGGAAATGACTCACCGGCGCTGCTGGCTTAGGTGCCACTCGGCGATTTCTTCGCGGCTGGCGAACCACACGCCGGTGTGGCCTTGGGCGTATTCGATAAAGCGGCGCAACGCGCCAACGCGGTGCGCTTGGCCCATGACGTGCGGGTGCATGCCAAAGTTCATGATCCGGCCGCTGGCGGCGCTTTCTTCGTAGAGTTGATCGAAGCAGGCCTGGAGCGTTTCCAAACCTGCGGCAGGTGAGAGGCCGCCGCGGGCGAACAGGTTAAAGTCGTTGATGTCGTTGGAGTAGGGCACACAGACGATCGGGCCGTGGATCGTATCGATCAAGTAGGGTTGGTCATCGTTGAGATAGTCGCAGTAGGCAATCAGGCCAAATTCCTTCAAGAACGCCGGCGTATGCACCGTGCCGCGAATCGCCGAGGACAGCCAAGCTTTAGCCGGGTGTCCGACCGCGCGTTGATATTCTGCGAGCGTGCGTTCAATGACGGATCGCTCAGCTTGCGGATTGTCGGCATGGTAGGTCAGCAAATCGTTTTGCGCCCAGTTGTGCGGCACCAGCTCCCAGCCGCGTTGGTTCACGGCATCGACGATGGGGCGGCGCTCGGTCATGATCATGCCATTGACCGTGCACGATGGCTTGACGCCGGCTTGGTCGAACACATCGATCAAGCGCCAGACACCGACGCGCTGACCGTACTCGCGCCAGGTCCAGTTGGCGGTGTCCCAGACATCGCCCGGTAGCGCGTGTGGTATCGTCATTGGCCCGCCGGTGAACAGCGGTTCTTTCTGGCCGGGGCGAGACTTCTCCCAGTATTCTAAATTGATGGTCAGGATAACCGCCAGACGCGCGCCGTCTGGAAAGCGCAGCGGCTTGCGGTCAGGCAGCGCGCTGAATGGATACGAAGAGGGTGGTGGCGAATCGGCCATGGTTTATCCTTAGAATTTTGCCTTCTTCGCTTCGGCGATGATCCTCTCGGCATCTTCCGCCAGCAAGTAGCGTTGCGCAACCAAGGCGCGCGCAGCCTGGCCGACCAGGCGCACGTAGTCGTCACGGCTTTGGTAGCGCTCCTGGATTGACAAGCGCGGGTCACCGCTCATGCGCCGCTCAGCCTTGGTCTTGGGAAACGGAATATATGACCCCAACAATCCCGACAGCTCGCCCTCGGCTAAGCCGCGCGGCCGCAGGTTCCAGCCGGTATGCGTGCCGAGCGGCGCCTGCAGCGCCGGCTGGCGAATGCCGGCGCTGTCGTTGCCATCGCGATCCACTTTGGGAACAAGAATTTTGTAAGCAGCGCCGCGCACCGCTTTCGGAGGATGGATCTCTATGCGTCCGCGCCAGATGTTTGGCCCGTAGTTGAGAAAAAGCTGGCGATTGTGCAGCGCCTGGTAACTGACTCCGGGAATCTTCGGGAAACCGTTGTCCTGGCGCGGCGCCACCAGTGTGCCGTCTTTGACCGTTGGGTAGCAGCTCGGCGGCGGCTCGATGCCTTGGCTCGCCCATTGATCGAGAGCGACGATCAGCGCGCGTAGCAGGTCGCCCGCCGGCAGCGGGTTGATGAAAAATTGGCTGTCGTCTTTTTCCGGCTCCGAGCCGAAGGGGCTGTTGTGTTGGGCGCTGGCGATGACGTAGAGGCGGACGTTGTCGGGCAATTTCAAATCGTTGCCCTTGCCGTCGGTGTGCGCTAGGCAGCCGCGTTTTTGCCAATATTCAGTCGATGTCTGCGTATGAAACACCAGCGGGTCGGTTTTCGGCCGCTTGAGAATGCCGTCGCGCCGGCCGCTCTGGGCGTCCTTGATAGTGTTGTAAGCGTGGGGGAAAAGCTCGGGGTCGAGTTGGTTGGTGTGCTGCTGCGACGATGTCACTGGCCTAGCAAATTCATAGTTCAAAAATAGCCTGCCGCCGCCGGCGACGTGGGGCGCGACGGCGTCAAAGACTTTGCGATGGGATTCGTCTTCGTTGAAGCCGTGGTAGACCAGGTCGCGCAGGAAGCGGCCGCTTTGCGAGCGGCCCCAAGCATAGGCGTGGGTGATGGGGCGGAGTGGCCCCCCTCTTTGTCTCCCCCCGAGGCGGGGGAAGAAAGAATACGTCACGCCCTCGGGGCGGGGGACATGTGGTGACGGGATACGAGACTTGGGGACGTTGGCGCCTAGCGGGTTTAGTTTGCCGGCGCGATCCTTTTGCTCGTAACGTAGAAATGAAACCAAATCGCGCACGACGGCGAAGCCTAGGCCGAGGAGGAGTGGATTCTTGGCCTCGTAGATGAACTCATAAATATGTCCTGGCTTGAAGCCCCGGCGCAGAAACAAGTGCTTTGTGCTCGGTGCGACGGTTTCTTGGCCGCCGCGCGGTTCTTTAGCGCAGGCGGCGAACTCCCACTCGCTCGCCGGCACAGGGATTCTTTGGCCGTAGGACTTCTCGCGCACCGTCAACGATGCGGTGCTTTTGTCGAACCAAGCCGCTTCGTAGCTCTGCACTCGGTCGTCGTCGCTCAGCGGGCGCGACTTAACGCCTTTCTCGTCCACGACGATCTCGGTGCGCACCTGGCGCACAATCGGTTGGCCCTTATTCGTCGCCACCGGCACGGTGAGCGCCATCGAATTTTTCCCGGGCATGATGTCGCCCTGCCAGCCGGACCAGACGACGGTGTAGCCTTGACGCATGAGAAAGCCGTTGCCCGCGTCGTCCAAAGTGCTTGGGTCTTCGCGCTGCGGCGCGTCGTTCAAAAACGCGACGACGCGTTTGCCGCCGCGGTTGGGCGCATCGTAGATGATCTTGCGGTTGCCGCGCGCCATGTCGAGCGGTTTGAGAATGCAGAAATCAGCGGAGTATTCGACCCGGCTGCGTTCGTTGCGTGGCGCTTTGTCGAGCAGGACGATGATTTTGTTCAGACGATTTCTCGGATCGACTTCACCATAGAGTTTGCCGACCAGTTTCTCGTAGGCGCCGGTGACGGGAAACTCGTGGCCGTTGGCGAACAGTTCGCGCTTTTGCACGACGAAGCGAGTGATCATAATTCGATTTTATCCTCGACCGTTGCTCTACCTAAACGGGAGCGAGGCTGTCAAGACAATTCGCGCGTGAAATGATCGAGCCGTTGAAGAGGCGGCGTGCGGCGCGCTCGGCTGGCAAAGGAACGTTCTCTGCGGTCGCCGTGCTCTGTAAGAAGGGGAAGCTGGTTTACGCGATGGCGCGGCGCTCGTCTGTCTGGCGCGGCGCCGTCCGATTGCAGGCACCGTTGCGGTTGAGCAGCTCGGTTTGTAGCGCTTTGTCGGGCAGCGCTTGGTCCGGGCATTGAGCGACTTGTTGTTGTACTTGCTTTAGTTGGCGCTCTGACTCATGCCACCGGCGGCGCCATTGGTCCTGTAGGAAGCTTGCCGTCGATAGATGGGACCTCAGTTGCGCGATTTCAGCCTGTGCCGCCGCGAGCTTCATCCTTATCGTCTCGTCCGATTGGTAAGACCAGTCGGCGGCGATCTGCGGCTCCGGCGGCAGCGCGTTACCGCTAAGTTTCTCGATCTGCCGATGACACTCGGCCAACTCGCGGCCTTGCTCGGCGTAGCACGACGCCCACTCGGTTATTTGCAACTTTAGCTGAGCTCGGTCTTTTTCCAGGGCATCGATGACTGTGACTCTTGAGCGCAGCGCGGCGGCTTCTTGATCGACAGCCGCGAGTTGATTCTCGCTTTCTTGATACAAGGCGTGCCAATGCTCTTTGTCGGCCGACGCTCGATTGAGCTGCTCGTAGAGCTGCGCCCGCTCTTCATCGGTGGGCTTGCTGCGCAGCAGCTCTACTTCGGCCTCCAGTGTGGCGATGCGATCGTCGCAGAACTCTTTGTAAAGACGGTAGCGCTTCTGCCACTCTTCGTCGAGGGCGATGCGCTCGTCCGACAGTTGTTGATAGGCGGAGCGATATTTTTCGAGCTCCGCCGCCAAAGTTAGCGGCAATGCCACTGTTGTGGTCTGAGCTTGCGGTATTTCTTCGTTGGAACACTGAGCACGTTTGGGGCTGTTGCTGGCTTTGCCGTACTCCGAAAACAATTTGTAAAATAGCCATCCAGCCATGGCGCCGATCACGGCGTCGAAAAGGTAGGCGAGCCAAAAGTTCTGTAGGATGTGGTACACGTCGCAGCGACTCCTGTTGTCAAACCATGCGTCAGCCTTGCGCAGAAGCGTGGAAGAAAAAAGGCAGATTCAACCTAAGGTGGATGCATGCTGCTCGCTCTGATGAAGTCCTCTACATGTAGTATGAAACCAACGAGATAACAATCATCGGTCGCTAGTATTCGTTAAAAAGCCTCTGCAAATCGCGGACCTCGCGGGTCGGCGTCGAATTCCTTGCCGTCGATCAGCGCGCGGGCGCGGTCGTAGGGGCCGCAGGTCATGGATAGTTTCAATGCCATTAATTGCACCTTACAGCGAGAGTTCGAAAGCGCGGCCATTATGCCCGCTTCCCCTGTTCCGGGAAAGTGTAAACCCGATTCAAAGTATTGGAGAAATCGTAGAAGGGGAGGGGTGCGAAGCTCGAACCCCTCCCAGAAGGAGAGAGAATCGTAAACGAACGCAGCGCGGCGACGCCGGCCAAGGTGAGGAAGTCGACCATCTTGAAGTCGCCGGTAACTTTGCCGCTGCGGGTGGGCAGCGTCGGCCGCCAACGCGGCTCGTCGGCCAAGAAAGAATCGCGATCAAGCTGCAAGAGACCGATAAAGACCTCGCCGACGATGCGGCCGCCGACCGGACCTAGGCGCAGACCTTGCTCGACTAGCTGCGCTTCTTTAAGAACGTAGTACCAGAGCGGCGTCGACAGATGCAGATCGTTGCCAAAATCTTTCAGTTCGGCCAAGTCGTCGCCGCTGAGCGCCGGCACGTTCATCGCTTTGGCGATGGCCTGACCGGAAGGTATGAGCCATGTCACATGGCGCAGCAAGTTGCGTTGTGGTAGGGACGTCGGCGGATCGCCCGATGCAATGGCCGCCAGTGGCAAGTCGAAGAGCGGCGTCGAGAGCTTAATATCGATCAGTTTGTTGGGCCGCACGTTGCCGTCGCCAAAATCGAAGAAGGTCGGCCAGCCGATGAAGCGACGCGGCGCGCGAAACCCGCCGCGCAGGTCGTCGGGATCGGGTCTGTTGATCTGCGCTGAGTCGAAAATGATGCCAAAGAAGGGCTGATTGCCGGGCAGGCTAGTGAAGTTGGCGCGATAGGAAGGCCGGACCATCGAGTGGCCAAAACGGTAGGCCGCGCCTTGAAACTCGACGGGAATCTGTGTTCTGCGCGGCCGAAAAAATTTCCGGCGGTTGCGCAGGATGTCATCCACCCTGCTCTGACCGATGAACTGCGGCAAGATTTCATGCAGCACGATCCATTGATAATGCCAAGTCGTCAGCTGCCGCGCGCGCCGAAAGAGCAGCGCCGGATCGTTGCGATCGCCGCGATTGTCCGCGGGGTCGACGCTATGGCCGGCGAGCAGATCAACGACCTTGTTGTGAAAGAGTAGAAAAGCCGCCTGTAACCCGGCGACGATCAAATTCTCGTCATTGCGCGGGTCGGCGATGATCGCGGTGTTGCCCGAGCGCGGCAGGTCTTCAAATAGGCCGCCGCTTTCGATTCTAAACTTGGTCGGATGGCGGCCTCGTCCGGGCGCTTCGTAGAGTTCTGGATTGGCGCGCGGTCCGTCGCCGTAAACCGAATCTAAATCGAGGGCGGGGTCGCGCACGTTGGGCGTCGACTCCGGCGCGGTCGGTACGCCGAGGCGTGAGGTGAGGTCGAAGGTTAGGTCATGATCGATGAATTGGCCAACAAACGTGGCGCCGGCGGTGTGTTGGTCGTTGTTGGGGTTGTTGGTATTCAAGGCCGGATCGACGATCAGCGCCGCCGGGCCCGCCGCTAAGTTGTCCTTGGCGTCGAGAATGCCGCCCGGCTTGCCGATCTCCAACAAGGCCGCCGCCAGGCGGTCGCTCGGTGCAGCGAACGGCGGCAGCTCCGGAAACATGCGGCCAAAGCGGTCTTCGCGCAGGACGAAACGCCGGCCAGCGTCGGCGCTCGCGGCCGCGCGCTCGTCGGCGCGCAAGACGCTCGGCAAGCAAAGCCCCGCAGCGCCCGTGCCGAGGGCGCTAAGAAATCTTCTTCGCGATGGCGAACGCAATTGACGACGGTATTTCATGGAACGGGTTCCTTTCGTTTCAGCGGAATTTTCCGGCGAGCTTTCTCCCGAGCAGCGGCTGTCCGCCACTGCTTCAGGAAGCCGCGCGCGCAGAAAGTCGGCTTGCCTTAGCCATTCGAGATCGGCGCAATACGGATCCGGGTCGACGAGGTGCGAACATTCTGGCGAAGGAAGTTTGCGTTGCGATTCTCTGCGTGCGCCGGTCGCAATTGTGAGACCAGAAAAAAAGATCTAGCGAAATGCGCAACGGTGTATGACCGAGTGATGTAAGATTCACGACCGCGAACGATGTACAAGGAACGTCATCTCTCGCCAGATATTCTTTGAATTGGATGGGCGCTTCTCGGGGAATGCCGTGGCGCCGCAGAGCGAGGCCGGCGCAATTGTAGGCGCAGCCGTACAATGAGTGTGTAGCTGTTTTCAAACATGTACGCAGGCGTTGCGGCGTGGGGGGAGTTCTCGCTATCCTACAACCAACGCATGACTCTTATGACGCGCATCGCAACAGAAAATTCTTTCGAGGCTTCCGACGGCGAGAAGATCTTCTATCGTCATTGGCCCGCGCGCGGCGGCGGCGGTGGCAATGGGATTCTCCTGTTCCACCGCGGCCACGAACACTCGGGGCGATTACAGCATGTGGTCGACAAGCTCGATCTACCCGACTTTCACATGTTTGCCTGGGATGCGCGCGGTCACGGCCGCTCGCCGGGCTTGCGCGGCTACGCGGAGAACTTCGGCGTATTGGAAAAAGACGCCGACTGTTTCGTGCGGCATGTCGCCTGCACGCACGGCATCTCGATAGACGATATCGCCATCATTGCCCAAAGCGTCGGCAGCGTGCTGATCGCTGCCTGGGTGCACGACTTTGCGCCGAAGATACGCTGCATGGTGCTGGCGGCGCCGGCGCTAAAAGTGAAACTTTACGTGCCGCTGGCGATCCCTGGGCTGCGTTTGCTGCAAAGAATCAAGAAGCCCGCGTTCGTGAAATCCTACGTCAAGGCGAAGTTTCTGACACACGACGCGGCGCAGATCGCATCCTATGAAAATGACCCGCTGATCTCGCGCTCGATTGCCGTCAATATCTTGCTCGATCTCTTCGATACGTCTCAACGCCTAATCGCCGACGCCGCGGCCATCTACACGCCGACGCAAATGCTGATCTCCGGCGCCGATTGGGTGGTGCACCAAGAGCCGCAGCGCGAGTTTTTTCAACGGCTCGGCAGCGCGGTTAAAGAAAAACACGAGTTTGCCGGCTTCTATCACGACACGCTGAATGAAAAAGACAGTCATCTCGCCATCGGCAAAGCGCGGGAATTTATCCTACGGCAATTCGCAAAGCCGTTGATGCTGCCCGATCTCTGCGCTGCCGATCGATCGGGTCATACCAAAAAAGAATACGATCTGTTGACGCGCCCGCTGGCGCCGCTCTCGGCGAAAGCGCTGGGCTTCGCGACGACACGGCTGTCGATGCGTACCCTGGGCAGGCTTTCCGACGGTATTCGCGGCAGTCTGAAAAGCGGCTTCGACTCCGGTGCCGCCCTCGATTACGTCTACAAAAATCAGGTTTCCGGTCACACGCCGATCGGCAGACTGATCGATGGCTCTTACTTGAACAGCGCCGGCTGGCGCGGCATTCGCCAGCGCAAAGCGCATCTGGAGCGAGCGATTCGCGAGACCGCTCAGAAGGTCGAGCAGGCCGGCGCGCCGCTCAGATTTTTGGATGTCGCCGCCGGGCAAGGGCGCTATCTGTTGAACGTGTTGCAGTCGTTCAATGGCGCGAGTTACGAAGCGCTGCTGCGCGATTTTGACCCGGCCAATGTCGAGCAGGGGCGCAAGCTCGCCGCGCACAACGGCTTTGCCAACCGCGTGCGCTTTGAAGTGGCGGACGCCTTCGATCGCGCGTCTCTAGCGCGGGTCACGCCGCGGCCGACCCTTGTCATCGTTTCCGGGTTGTACGAGTTGTTCCCTGATAACCCGCCGGTGCAGAATTCTTTGGCGGGCATCGCCGAGGCGATGGAACCGGGCGGTTTTCTTATCTACACCAATCAACCGTGGCATCCACAGCTTGAATTAATCGCGCGCACGCTCACCAGCCATCGCGGCGGCGCGCGGTGGATCATGCGCCGGCGCACGCAACTGGAGATGGACCAACTGGTCGAAGCCGTCGGTTTCGTCAAGGCCGAGCAATTCATCGATCAGTGGGGCATGTTTTCAGTGTCCGTGGCGCGCAAGGGCAGCCCGTGATGGCCGCGCCCAGCGTTGAGCCCCGGCCAACCAAGGCGGCGGCGCTTTGGTTGCTTTTCTTGGGGCCATTCTTTTTCGTCGTCTACGGTTTCTGCGACTGGTACGCGGCGAGTCTGCCTTCGGTGCCGGCCTATTTCTACGAGTGGGAGAAATGGATTCCGTTCGTGCCGGCGGCCATCGTGCCCTATTTCACCATCGATATTCTCTACGCTGTTTCGGTGTTTTTGTGCCGCGATCGGCGCGAGCTCAACATTCACGCCTGGCGGATCATCGCGGCGATCTTGATCTCGGCCGCGGGTTTCATTCTTTTTCCCTTGCGATATGCCTTCGAGCGTCCGGTGGTCGACAGCTTCTACGGCTTTTTTTTCAGCGCCTTGTTCAGCATCGGCGAGTGGTACAACCAAGCGCCGTCGCTGCATATGAGTCTGCTAATCGTGCTTTGGGCCTGCTTCGCGCGCCATACGGTCGGCGGCTGGCGCTGGTTGCTGCACGGTTGGTGCGTGGTGATCGGTGCGTCGGTGTTGCTCGTCCAGCAGCATCATTTTATCGATATCTGGACCGGCCTGCTGGTGGGGGCGGTTTGCCTCTATGTGCTGCCGCAGGCGCCGCGGCGCTGGGATAAATGTCAACTTAGTTACGATCCGCAGCGGCGGCGGCTGGGCTGCCGTTATCTCGGCGGTTCGTTGGCCTGCGCGTTTGGCGCGGTTCTCGTGGGCGGCTGGGGCTGGTGGCTGCTGTGGCCGGCCATCGCGCTGTTGCTCGTTGCCCTGGCCTATTTCGGCCTTGGCGTGGCAGTTTTTCAGAAAAACGCCGGGCAGCAAAGTTGGCCGGCGCGCATCCTGCTTGCGCCCTATTTAGTCGGTGCGTGGATCTCCTACCGCATGTACACGCGATCGCTGCCGGCGATGCATGCCGTCGTCCCCGGAGTTTTCTTCGGTCGCTGGCCGCGCGCCGATGATCTCAGCGGCTGCTCGCCAGGGGCGGTCTTGGACCTGACGGCCGAATTCTCTGCGACAAGGAAAGGCCGGGCGCAAAGTTATCAAAACGTGCCGATCCTCGATTTGACCACGCCGGAGCCGTCGGCGCTGCGCGCCGCGGTGGAGTTCATCGAAAAACATGCGCATACCGGACCGGTGTACGTGCATTGCGCGCTCGGCCTGTCGCGCAGCGCGACCGTGGTCGCGGCGTGGCTGGTCTGTTCCAGACGCGCTGCCAGCGCGGACGCAGCCTTGAGTCAGCTGGCCGAATTGCGCCGCGGCGTCACCTGGTCGCCGGCCCACGTGAGCGCGATTGCCGAGGCGGTGAAGCTTGCGTGATGGGTAAGAAATGATTCGCCACGAAGACCCAGCGCGGGAAGCCGCAACCGACCGCGGATAAGAGAGTTGAACCAAAAAGAGTACAAAGAGCACAAAGAAACACAAAAGGCGCTGCGCGCCCGGATTCGGAACTGGGAGAATTTAACCGCAAAGAACGCAAAGGACGCAAAAAAGAATCCGGATGTAGGGGCGCGATTCATCGCGCCCTTTGCGGCTTACCTTCGTGAACTTCGCGTCTTCGTGGTGAGAGTCTTTATCGGGCTCCACGGCGCAGAAAGCGCATGAGCAAATAGGTCAACAGCAGGCCGGCGAGGAAGGCGCCGATGCCGACGTAGCGCAGCATCTGCTCGTACTCCGCAATTAGCGGATTGGTGAATACGTTGGTCGATAGGTGCAGCGCGACCAGCTTCCATTGGCCATCTATCTTCGCCATGGTGCCGGACCAGCGCGAGTCAAATTTAAACACGTCGCGCTTCCAGGGAAAGAATTCGTCGGCGGTGCTGCCGTCGGCGACCGCGATGTCGCCGTAAAATCTCGCCGGCGCGCCGAGGGAGGCTTTGGTCAGATACTTTTTGAGAATGGTACCTTCGGCGCCGACCATGCGTTGGTAATAGGCTTTGATCTCGCCTTTGCCGCGCGACACTTCGGCGTTGAGCCAGGTGACGGTTGCGTTGTCGGCAAACTGGGTCAGCATGCGGTCGATGTTTTGCTCGTTGATCGCGGCTTCGACTTCGTGCATCAGGTGTAGCAGTTGCTTGCGATCCTCCGCGCGGGGGTCGGTGTCGGCGGCTCCTGCGAGCCCGTTCAGAGACCAAAAGAGAAAAACTGCGCTGAGCAAGTAGCGTTTTACAGATTTCACAGACTCCTCCGTATTTCTTAACGTGTTATTTGCCGTGGATTTTGTTCATCTCATCGAAAAAGCCGCCGGCTTCCAACTCGTTGATTTATCGAACAGCCGCCCTTCTTTGGCCACCCAGATGGGCGCCATTGAGCCGGAGATGGCGCCGTAACTGGCGTTGATCTTGTCGGCGGCAGCCACGGTGTCGAGGAGCGGGCAAAAGCCGATGGCGGCACATAAAGTATACCGGTGGAGAGCCCAAAGATTCATTGCAACACTCCGATGTTTAGTGGTCATCCGCGGTTGTTAAAAGACTCGTAAGAATGCTTGGACAAGCCTGGCCTGAGCTCAGTCGAAAGGTCCCGAAGCGTTTCCCGCAGCCTGCTAGTTCTACACCACTTGGCGAGCGAACTACAGGGCGACGCGAGGCGAAATGAGATCAGCGGCCGTTGGTGACCTGGTCTGCCGAAAGGTTGTTTGTGCTGCCTGTTTATGCGGCAAAGCCTATGCCGTCTGCCTGAAACCTACGCAACCGGGCAATTTCAGCGATTTGGCTCAAACTCCGCTGTTTGCGTGTTCGCAGGGCCGCGAAACGCGTCGTGCGTTGTCGTCGAATCTACGAAATCCTCATTTCTGCTAACCCCCTTGACGCGCCGCAGCGAGATGCTTATTTTTAATGACTATTTTATTCTCCAACGGCTCGAACCTTCCGAAGTTGCATAAAAAATCTACCGGCCGCGAACAAACGGCCAGGGTCAGCGTCTAAGACTAGTTAAGGTTTCTGGGAAACTGGCAGGTTGGTTGCCACGTCTAAAGAATGAAGGAATCCAACTGGCCGCAAATATCGTAGAGTAAGATTGGGGAAGTCGTTGTAGCCGCAACGGCGCGTATTTTGCTGAATGGCAATCAGGTCGGGTGAAAAGCTATGGAAACTATCAGATCCAGGGAAGAATTTCCGGCCAACGATGAGTTCGACGAGAACGTCGCCGAAGCGGTGGCCGAGGGCGAAGCGGCGGCTGAAGAGGGCGATGAAGAGTCCAGCGAAAAGACCTCTGTCAGCGGCGAGCTGAGCCTGATCCAACAATACTTGCAGGACATCGGCGCGGTGCCTTTGCTCAGTCGCGAGCGCGAGATCGAGCTGGCAATGGCGATCGAGAGCGGTCAAATCGAAATCTTCCAGGCGCTTTATTCCGTGCCAATGGCGGTGCGCCATGTCCTGGCACTGGGAGAAGCGGTGGCCGATGGCAGTCTCGAACTACGCGCCATTCTCGAACGGTCAGAGGAGGGTGAGGAGGAAGGCGTCAGTCTGGTCGACCCCAAGCCTTTTCTCAAACTGATTGCGAAGCTGCGCCGGTTCGAAATGCAACGCCAGGAGATTCGCCGGGAGTTGCACAAGGCGCGGGTGTCGCAGCCCCGTCGGCAGCTGCTGGAACGAAGCGCAAGCAAGGCCACGGCGTCGACTTATGAAGCGATTCGCTCGCTCCGACTTGCCGGCGAACAGCACGATAGGCTGGTGAGCCGCGTGAAGGGGCTGGCCGAGAGGGTGGTGCGCTTGCAGGCGCAGAGGAGCACGGCCACACGCGCGGGGCGCGAAGCGATCGCGCGTGAGACTGCTGCCATCGAAGAATCGTGCGGCATTTCGGTTCAGGAGCTGGACCAGGTGGTCAAAGCGATCGAGCGTGGCGAGGCCGTGGTGCGAGTCGCGAAAAAAGAGTTCACCGAGGCCAACCTGCGGCTGGTGGTGAGCATTGCCAAGCGCTACATGAATCGCGGCTTGGCGTTTTTGGACCTGATTCAAGAGGGCAACCTGGGATTGATGCGTGCCGTGGAGAAATTTGACTACCGCCTCGGCTTTCGTTTCTCCACCTACGCGAGTTGGTGGATCCGCCAGGGGATCACCCGCGGCTTGATCGACACCGGTCGCACCATCCGTGTGCCGGTGCATCGGGTCGAGACCCGTAACAAGGTTCTGCACAGCGCACAGTATTTACAGAAGCAGCTGGGCCGTGACCCGCGCCCCGAGGAACTCGCCAAAGAGATGCGGGTATCGGTCGAAGAGCTGCTCAAAATGACCCAGACCCAGGTCGAGCCGGTGTCGTTGCAAACGCCGGTGTGGGAAGACGGCGATGAGTTGGAAGACTTTGTCGAGGACCGCATCCACGCGCAACCGGAGCAGCAAGCCGCCGAGTCCAATCTGTGCATGGAAGTGCGCAAAGCGCTGGCGGTGTTGACGCCGCGCCAGGAGGCCGTCCTGCGCAAACGCTTCGGCATTCAAGAAAAGCGCGATTACACGCTTGAGGAGTTGGGCAATATGTTCGCGGTCACGCGCGAGCGCATTCGCCAGATCGAGCAAAAGTCGCTGCAGATCTTGCGCAACCCGCGCCGCCGCCGCACGGCGGTGGCAGTAGTCGATCTTAATTAGTCAAGAAGAAGAAACCACGAAACCCACAGCGTGGGGCGTAGCCGCAACCAGAGAAAAGCATAGCCGCAAAAAACGCAAAAGGCGCAAAAAAGAATTTCGAGGGGCGGGTTTTAAACCCGCTCCTCCTTTCGTGTGTTTTGTGGTTTTTTCCCCTCCGCTACTCCTGCACCCCGAGTTTTTCAATCTTGCGATAGAGCGTCGATAGGCTGAGGCCGAGAAGTTCGGCGGCGCGGATCTTATCGCCGGCGGTCTTGCCCAGGGTACGCTCGATGTGGCTCTTTTCGTAGAGCTCTACCGCTTTGGTGAGATTGTCCTCCATGCCGTACGGGCCGTCGTCGTCGGCTTGTTGCCCGGGCAGATCGGCAGGCGAGATCCATTCACCGTTGCCGAGGATCATCGCCCGTTCGAGCACGTTGTCGAGTTCGCGGATATTGCCCTTCCAGGGCAGCGACATGAGCACGCGCATGGTCGCGCTGTCGACGCCTTTGTAGTTGGTTTTCATCTCGATGTTGTGGCGCCGAATCAGATGCTCGACCAGACTGGGCAAATCCTCGAGCCGCTTGCGCAGCGGCGGTATGGTGATCTCAAAAACGTTCAAACGATAGTACAGGTCTTCGCGAAAGCGGCCAGCCTCGACCTCGGCCTTCAGGTCGCGATTGGAGGCGGCCAAGATACGCACGTTGACCCGCACCGGCGTCGTCGAGCCCACCGGCAGGACGGTTTTTTCCTCCAACACGCGCAGCAGTTTGGGCTGCAGGCTCAGCGGCATCTCACCAATCTCGTCCAAGAAGATGGTGCCACCTCGGGCGCGCTGGAACAGGCCCTCCTGGGAGTTGACCGCGCCGGTGAAAGAGCCTTTGACATGGCCGAAAAGTTGGCTCTCCAGAAGGTTTTCCGGAATCGCGCTGCAATTGACCGGCAAGAATACGTTATCTTTCGAAGGGCTTTGGGCGTGAATCAGCCGTGCGACGACTTCCTTGCCGACGCCGCTTTCGCCGCTGATCAATACGGTGGTCGGCGTCGGCGCGACTTTTCTGATCATGGCGACAATTTCCTGCATTGCCGGGCTCCGGCCGAGGGGCCGTTCAGGGTTGAAGTGGCCGTCGACTTCGCGCTTGAGTAGTTGATTCTCCCAGGCGAGCTTGCGGTGCGACATAAGATTTTCGATCTTGCGGGCGACATCTTCGAAGATCAGCGGCTTGAGGAGATAGTCCTGCGCGCCCTTGCGGATCGCCTGTACGGCGGTCTCCACGGAAGCATGGGCGGTCATCAACATCACCAGGGTTTGCGGCGAGATTTCCCGCGTGTATTCAAGCAGCGCCAGGCCGTCCGGTCCAGGGATCATCAAATCGGTAAGCACCAAGTCGAGATCCTGCTGCTGGATGATCTCTTTGGCTTGGTTGCCGTTGCCGGCGTCGAAGACTTCGTAGCCATCGCCGCGCAACAATTCGCAAAGGCTCTCGCGAGCTAGCTCTTCGTCTTCGACAACTAGTATGGTTCCCGGCATTGGTGTGGACCTCTCACATTTCGCATAGATGAAAATACTCTCGGGAAAATTCGCATGGTTGCAAAAAAGTCGCGTGAATCGCCGCGTATACGTCTTCGATTTTCCAACACCGCAAATAGAAGGCCAGCGCTCAGGCGCGCTACGCTTTTTCCTAAGCTTACGAATTGAGTCGCGGCTTTGCGAATGTTTTTGTGGTTTGGCGGTCCCTACCGAGCACAAAGCTGTGACAAGATCAAGGTATTCTTGCTGCGGCGGCACCGCGGCTGTGGCATGGCCATTGCTGCTGATTCTTTATAGACCGATCGGCGGAGGTGATTTATGGCAAATGAAACTGAACTCTTTTATTTGGTCATGCTAGTCCTCTTGACGTTGATCATGCACTTCTTCCTGGCGCGACGCGACGGCAAGCGACGATAGCAGGCTGCAACGTGGCTCTGGGCCGCTACGGAGTCCAACCGCCGCCCAAAGCTTTGTAAAGCGCGACCAAATTGTTCGCCATGGCCGCATCGCTTTGGGTGAGATCGTTCTCCGCAGTGAAAAGCGAGCGCTGCGCGTCGAGGACGTTTAAGAAGCTGTTCAAGCCGCGCAGATAAAGTTCGTTGGCCAGCGTGAAGGCGCGCCGGTTGGCGGCTACTGCGTCGATGAGCGCTGCGTTGCGGTTCTGTTCGTTGGCATAATTCACCAGCGCGGTTTCGACGTCGCGCAACGCCGTCAGTAAGGTGCTTGGCTTTAAAGAAAATACCTCGCGACCTATGAGCGTTGAACCTGAACCCTAGTCTTGCTAAGCCGCCCGGCGCCGTGGCGCCGAGCCCGAGCTCTCGGTTTTTCTTTTCGTGCCGCAGCCGCCCTGTGCTTGCCATTGGCGCAATCCCCGGCGCAGATAGTCCGGGTTGAGATCGAGCAGCGCACAAACCGAGCTGAACGAAAAAATCCAATCTTGCTCATCGGCAAAAATCCAAGCTTCGGCTTCTTCAAAGAGCCGCCGCTTGCGCGGATGTTGTGCACCGCAATTGTCTTGAAACGTGTTGATGCCGTCTTCCAAAACCGCGATCACCAGGCGTTGTTCCGGCTCCAAAGGCAGCTGGCGGCGGTAGGTGTCGGTAAATTGATGGTTGGCCAGAGTGTCGGGCTGAAACAACGCGCCGATCCGCTCCTCGGCGCCGCTGCTGGATTCCTGATGGTTGTTAGTTTTTTTGCTCTCGAACATAAATTCCTCCTCCACTACAAGTGGCCATTTACTTACCAAGCCAAATCAGCCGGCGAGTAAGGCCATCACTTTGGGGTTATAGTGCCGTTCGATGACTTCCTCTTTGAGCCCCAGTCCGCGCAACGCGAACAGCGTCGCCTGCTCCACTAAAGTCTCCTCGCTGGCTTTGTACTGAATCGCCGGCACCGCCGGGTGGCGGTGCAGCATCAGCGAAAAACCAATGTGCTGGACGAACCACATGGACAGATCGCCGCGCCGATCGTTGGTTTGCAGCGCATTGGCTTTGACGGCCTGCTTGATACAGGCTTCAAATTTGCGCGTCCAAGCATCCGCATATTTTTGATACGTCAGGCGCGCGTAGCCGCCGTCGGCGAGAAGACTGCGCACCATCAGTGCATTGGTGGCGGCCTTTTCGGGTTGATGGTTGTGGGCGTAATAGGAGATCGTAAAGTGCACCATCACCGCCAGCGTTGCCACTGACGGATCGAGCGCCAAAATCCGGTTGAACTCAGCAAACAGCGGCCCCTTCGCCGACGCTTCGAGCATCGCCGCATAGAGCGATTCTTTGCTGGGAAAATGTTTGTAAATCAGCGCCTCGGAAACCCCGGCCGCTTTGGCCAGCTCGCGCGTCTTGGTCCCGTCAAATCCCTTTTCGGCAAACAGTGTGCGTACCGCGCCAACGATCGCCTGCCGGCGTTCATCTGAGTGTAATCTCGGGCTGCGTTTCATGGTTATTAGTTAGCATTTACTTACTTATTCGTCAAGCCGCCCACGTTCTACTAAATTTATGTGGTAATTGGCGTTCTGAAGGCGGAGGGTCTGCCCGTATGACCGCACGGAAAAGCAGATCCTTTGCTGGCGCTCAGGTTGACAAAGCCGCGGATTGTGCGCATCGCGGTCTACAGAAAGGAAGAGCCGGTCGCCGAGCGTAATCTTTGAAGCCGCTTGATGGACGCGCTATCCTCGCATCCGATGATTGCGCTGCAAGAAAAACTGGGCCAGTTATTCATGATCGGGCTGCGCGGTGAAGATCTCAGCGCCGACGAACGGTTGACGATTGAAGAGTACGGCTTCGGCGGTGTGGTGCTTTTCAAAAACAACTGTCGAGACGCTGCCCGCGTCGTCGAGTTGTGCCGCTCGCTCTGGGAAAGCGGCGCCTTAGCGCCGCCGTTTATCGCCGCCGATCAGGAGGGCGGCAGCGCCCATCGATTGCCCGAGCCATTTACCCACTTTCCAGCACCGGAAAAATTGGGCCGCACCGGCAAACCGGAACTGGCCTTTAGCGCTGGGCGCGCCACCGCCGATGAGCTCGTGCTTGCCGGCATCAATATGAATTTTGCGCCGGTGCTCGATGTCAATTCCAACCCCAACAATCCGGTCATCGGCGAGCGCGCCTTCGCGAATAACCCAGCGGACGTGATTCGCTACAGCGAACGGTGGATCGCCGGGCTGCGTAGCGGCGGCATCATCCCCGTTGGCAAACACTTTCCCGGCCACGGCGATACCGACAAAGACTCGCACCGCGATTTGCCGGTGGTGGCGCGGCCTTTGGAAGAGCTGAAGCAAATCGAGCTCGCGCCATTCGCGCACGCTTGTAAGACTCATATCGAAGCGCTGATGACCGCCCACGTGGTCTACCAAGCCCTTGATCGACAATTCCCCGCGACGCTGTCAGAAAAAATCATCACCGGCCTATTGCGCCACCAGCTGGGCTACGAAGGCGTGGTCTTCAGTGACGCCCTGGAGATGAAGGCGATCGCCGATCACTACGGCGTCGAGCAATCGGCGGCGCTGTGTGTCAACGCCGGCGTCGATGTCTTGCTCTACTGCGACGGTCTAGAAAAACCGGTGCGCTGCTTCGAATATCTCGCGGACGCTGCCGAGAACGACGCCCAACTGCGCGCCCAGATCGAGCGGAGCTACACACGCGTGATGCATCTCAAGGAAAGATATCTAAAAGAATTCACCGGAGTTGGGGGCACGGAGTTGGATCTCTGTCTGGCGCAGCTTGATCACCAACGAATTGTCGATGAAATCTACGGCAGCTTATAAGCGCTGTAGGCGATCAGCTTGCGGACGTCTTGCTTTAGCTCGCCCTCCCATTTTTCGATCAACAGGTCTGCGGGGCATTTGCCTTTGTCGATTAAGTCTTTCAGGGGGCGGAGATAGATGGTCTCGTTGTCGCCGAGGTCGTTGACGGCGTTCTGGCGCGATAGGCCGGTCCAGGCGATTTCGGTCAGCTCTTTGGCCAAGTCCAGTAGCGAGTAGCGACGAAATCTGGTGGCCAGCGCGTTGACGTGCGAGTCGAGATAGACTTCGTTGCGTTCGTCCCAACTCCAGCCCTTCACCAGATCCCATGCCGCTTGCAGGCAATCAGAATCGTAAAACGCCCCTTTGATCAGCGCCGACAGGGCCGGCATCAACTCGGGCGGTTGGCTGTCGACGGAGCGGATTTCGATGTAGCGCTTGATGCGGGTTTCTGGAAACAGTGTGGTCAAATGATCGGACCAATCTTCCAGCGTGGCGCGCTGGCCGTTGTGGCCATATTGCATGTATTGGCGGAACGTCCGGCCGGTCATGTTAATGTAGTCGTGGTTGCGGATGATGAAATACATCGGCACGTCGAGGGCGTATTCGACGTAATGAGCAAACGAGGCGTCGGCTTCGAAGGCGAATTTCAATAAGCCCTGCCGACTCTTGTCGGTGTCGGTCCAGATGTGCTCGCGGAAGCTGCGGTAGCCGTTTAACTCGCCGGCGCAAATCGGCGAGTTGGCGAACATGGCGATCAAGACCGGCGCCAAGCCCATGCCGGTGCGAAATTTCATGATCGCGTCTTTCTCGTCGAGAAAATCGATGTTGGCTTGCACGGTGGCGGTCTGCTTCATCATGCGCTGGCCGAGCTTGCCCACCGTCGGCATGTAGGGGCCCATGATGCGATAGCGCTTTTTCGGTACCCATTCGATCTGGTCGAGCTTGCTGAAAGGCTGCATGCCCAGGCCGAGAAAAACGATGTCCATCGGCTTGCAGACTTCGATCAACTCGCGGATGTGCTGGGTGAATTCGGCGTTGGTGCAGTGGATGGTTTCGCAGGGCTCGCCGCTCAGCTCGATCTGGCCGCCGGGTTCTAGGGTGATCTGCGCTCTGTCGCGCGACAGAGCAATGATGTTGCCGTCTTGTTCTTCCGGCTCCCAGCGAAAACGGTCGATCAGCTCACGCAGGATGCGATCGACGCCGCGCTTGCCAAAGTAGGGGATCGCCTGGCCGGTGTGCCGGTCGATGCCGACTTTTTCGTACTCGGTGCCGACGCGCCAGCGATCTTTGGTCTTGCCGGCGTTGTGGAAGTAGGCTTCCAGCTCGTCGTGTTTTTCGATGACGTGTTCAGTGGCTGACATGGCTGCGAATATTCTGCCGGTACGGCGGTTGGATCACGCCTTTTTCCGTAATGATCGCAGAGATGAGCTCCTGCGCGGTCACGTCAAAAGCGGGATTGAATATTTTCATCCCCTTGGGCGCCAACTCCTTGCCGAAAATATGCGAGACCTCTTTCGGGTCGCGCTGCTCGATCGGGATATCTTTTCCGGTCGGGCAATCGATATCGATCGATGAGGTCGGCCCCGCCACATAAAAAGGAATACCATGGCGTTTGGCGAGCACGGCCACGGTATACGTGCCGATCTTATTGGCGACATCGCCATTGGCGGCAACGCGGTCGCAGCCAACGACCACGGCGTCTACTTTGCCTTGCTGCATCAGATAGCCGGCCATGTTGTCGGTCACCAACGTCGCGGGAATTTTCTCTTTCTGCAGCTCCCACGCGGTCAATCGCGCGCCTTGGAGAAACGGCCGCGTCTCGTTGACCCAAACTTCGAACTCTTTGCCGCGCTCTTTGAAAGCGCGCATGACCCCGAGGGCGGTGCCATATCCTGCGGTGGCCAAGGCGCCAGCATTGCAATGGGTCATGAGCTGTTTGGCATTGCCCAAAAGCTGCGCGCCGTATTGGCCAAGCCGTTTGTTGGCTTCAATATCTTCCTTATACACCTTTTGCGCTTCGGCTTTGAGGGCCTTTTTGACAAAGGCCACGCCGCGCCGGCGATTTTCATTATAAACCTTGCGCATGCGCTCGAGCGCCCAAAACAGATTGACCGCAGTGGGCCGAGTCTGGGCCAGGGCGGTGACGATGTTTTCGAAGTCGCAATCGAAGTTTTTCTCTTTGGCCGCCATGGCTCCGAGCGCGGTGCCCATGGCCGCCGCCACGCCGATGGCCGGCGCACCGCGGATGACCATGGAACGGATCGCGTCGGCAACCTCTAAATAATTGCGGCAAACCCGGTAGACCTCGCGTTGTGGCAGTAAACGCTGATCGATCATGATGACCCGATCGTTTTTCCACTCGATGGTTTTTACCGCCATAACGTCGTTCCTATTTTCGCGAAGAGCGAGTATATTAGCTCACCAAAGGAAGCGTCAAGGGCGACTCGTGGATTTCTATCATCTCTTCGGTTATCTCTCCGGTTTGCTCTTCATCAAACCCGACATGGATGCCGTCACATTGCTGCGCACCGGAGCGATGGTGCATGTGCTCGACGCGACTCTTTGCCTGGTGGTGGCCAGTCAATCCGGCCGCTCGAAAGTTCTCTGGACCCTGGCGGGCTTGGTGTTTGGCATTTGGGCGTTGGCGGCGATTTTTCTGCTGCCGGCGAAGGTTCAGACAAAGATGATTGAAGATAGAGAATAGAATGCCCCCTTCTCGAATTATTATTTCGACGACTACTCCACATCCTGTGCGATGACGTAGGCTAGGCCGTGATCCTTGGTGTGGGTAATCGACAGCACCCAACTGCGCACGCCCAGGTGAGCGGCCCACTCGGCGGTCTTGTGATGCAGGACGATCGATGGTTTGCCGCTGCGGGCGCGCGCCACTTCGATCTCATTCCACGCGACTTTCGAGCCCCAGCCGCGGCCGAGCGCTTTCATGACCGCTTCCTTGGCGGCGAAGCGGCCGGCGTAGCTTTCGTATTTGCCGCGGTTTTTGCTTTCGCAATAGGCGATTTCCGCCTCGGTGTAGACGCGCTGGCGAAAGCGCCTGCCGATACGTTGGTCGTCGAGTGCCTGCTGAATGCGCGCCACTTCGATCAAGTCGACTCCCGAGCTAATAATCATTAAAAGCGCGCCTCCTTGCTCACTATGAAACGAATTTCTATATTAACCAAAGCGTAATTCACCCGACCATGCAACCAACTCACCATTGGGCAAAAAGAAACGGCGGCAGCGCCAGCGTGTTGGCGCTCCTGTGCGCGGTTCTTTTGTGGGGCTGCACGACTACCACACCGCCGGTGCAACTGCCCAAAGACCCGGCCACGCGGCTGCAAGAAAAGCTCGACGAATTGGCGGAAAATGGCGGGCGCACGCCGGTGCCGCCGAAAAATCTTGCCTTTGCCGAAGATGAAGTGAATCTGCTAGTGGCGCGCTACCTCAAGGAAAACGCTCCCCAGGCCATCGGTGAGCCGCAGGTCACAATCGTCAGCGAGTCGCGCCTGGTTGCGCGGGTGCTGGTCGACGTCGATGAGTTCAAGCGCAACCGTAAGCGTAACAGCGGACCGCTAAATTTTCTTTCCGGCAAAGTTCCGGTGCTGGTGCGCGGTGACGTCGTCGGCCAAAATGGCCGCGGTCAGTTTCGGCTGCAGTCGGCCGAAGTCAACGGCTTTAACCTGCCGAGATCTCTGGTCCTAGAGCTTTTGGCCAACCACACCCGCAGCCGCGATTTCCCCCAGGGCTTTGATATCGAGAAACCGTTCGACCTGCCGCACAGGATTCGCGAAATGGGGCTGCGCCCCGGCGAAGTTTGGGTGCGCCAGTAGGTAAACCCCATGCAAAAGTTTCCCGTTTCAGTTGCGATAATGATGGTCTTGATGTTGTTCGCGCTGTTGGCCTGTGCCACGTTGCAAAGCAAAAGCGGCGGCTCAGTCGGTGCTCAGCCTTTGCCCTCGCAACCCATGGCCGCGCCGGGCGGATCTTACTATGTCGCCCCCAACGGGAGTGACAACAACCCCGGCACCCTGACACAGCCATTCAAAACGCTGCAAAGAGCCGTTCCTCGGCTCAGGCCGGGAGAAACCTTGATCGTGCGCGCCGGTGAGTACGACACTGGCCTGGGGCTTTCTGGCGGTCTCTCGCACGGTGGCGCATCTATTATTCCATCCGGCACCTCGTGGGATAATCCGGTGACGATTAAAGCCTATCCGGGTGAGAGGCCGGTGTTTCGCCGCTACCTGCCGCCGGGCCACCCTCATAGCGAAGAAGAAGTCCGTAACTCCGTGCACCTATCGACGTATGAGGAGTGCGCCAGGTTTGCGAGCTATGGGTTGGTCAAGGATTTCCCTCATTCGTGTTGGCAAGGCAGCGGCAACAATCAACCGGCGGGCGGCTTATTTTGGCAGGCGCCGAAAGGGTTCGTCCCCCACTATGTGTTAGATTTCTACAACATTCGGGTGCCGGTGCGTTTTCTAATCATTGACGGTATTGACCTCGATGCTAAGGGTATTGTGCCCAACCCAGTGGGGCTGAGCGATTTCGCTGATCATATTCGGTTCCAAAATTTGGAAATTCGCTACGGCATCGGCAGCTGCATCACACAGTGGGCCAAAAAGAGCAATCGAGACTTCGATCTTCAGTTTATTAGAACCAAGATTCACAGCTGCGGCGTGCCCTTCGACACCAACAAGGTGAATGGCGTGTTGGCGCGCAAAAATGGCCATGCGCGCTTCTGGCATGGTTGGTACTTGCACGCCGGTGGCGCCCGATTCATTGACTCTGAGTCATACAACCATGCGGGTACGGGGTTGAGCCCGGACGGTAACAACATCGTCGTGCGCAATTCGTACATTCACGATAACGCCGTGCAAGGGATTTACATCAGCGGGGGTGATAACTGGACAATCGAGAACAATGTTTTTTCTAACAATGGGGCTTATCAAATCCATAATGTCCGAGGCAAAGGTCACTCTATCCGCAATAACACTATCGTGGCTGGCCCGCGCAACGACTTCACGAAAACAGGCGTCAATAGTTACGGAATCTTTTTGCAATCTAGCTCCGGCGATTCCGTGCACGAAAGCAATATTGTTGATGGATTTCGCTACGGTATTTACAACCAATCTACAGGGGCGACACCGAATGTCGTTAGAAACAATCTCATCCGCAGCAAACCGGCCGGATCGGAAATCTACAATGAACATGGTTCTAAACCCCCACTCACATCAGGAAACCTGCTCAAATGAGGACCCCCTCTTTGTCAACCCTGCCGCAGGAGACTTCCGCTTGCAGCCGAGGAGCCCAGCCATCGGTAAGGCAGCCAATGGCGCTAATCTGGGTGCCAAATGACGGCTCGATCTCCGATCTAACAGCCATAAAATAGTTTTATTCCTGTTTGACTTCCGGCTTCCACCTCTGCTATTGGGTTAAGCCCGGATTTAGGGCGGCCCCTTTGTGCCAAGATTTGGCAGGGATGTCGGGCCCATAAGGCCAGGCACGGCTCAACAGCTTTGTGGAGGGTCACAACATGGATGGTTTGCTACGCGATGCGGCTCAGTTCACTCAACTCGAACTACTCGTTACACAGCAGCGCTACGACGAGAGCCTGAAGTTGCTCAATGAAGCGATTGCCAAAAATCCGCAGGATCGCGACGCCTATTTGTGCCGCTTGCTGGTGGCGCGGATTGTGGTCCTGCGCCGTCAGCTAGCTGAGCTCCCATCGCTGCGATCATCGAAACGCAAAGTTCTCTCCTTTTGCTCAGCCTTGGTCCAACCGCGACATATTGGCTGGGATGCGCTCTACCGTAACGCCATCCAGTGGCGTCCTCGCCGGGCGATGCTGTGGATGGGGGGCATCAAGGACTGCATAGTTTTGCAGATGCAGCGGTTGCGAGCGATTCGCACGATCCAGAAGCAGCAAGCACGAGCGAGTACCGCTCAGCGCATCCGTTTATCCAGTGAGCCACGCGGTCTGAGTCAGCGTTTGCGGCACGGGCCGCTGCCGCTGACGGCAGTTTCCGCTGTGAGCCTGTTGGCAGTGGTTACTGTGACGGTTGGACTTCTAAGAAGCGGCGACATGAGCAATCAGCAAGTACGGGCGAACGTTGTCGCTGTCTCCTCTGTTACCAAACCGCCGGTCGCGCCGGCGGCGAGCCTACTGCCGGCCCAGCCGTCAGTCAGCGCGGCCGCGCCGGCTGGCAACGCGCCGAAGGCAGAGGACCAAGGCAGTTCGGCGCTCCGCGAGTCTGCGGAAACGGCTGCGCTTAAGACTTTACCACCTGCAGTAAAGGCGCCTGTCAAAGAATTGAAAAAAGCCGCAAAAGCGCCGCGCCACCCTGAGCCGGTTGCGAAAACGGCTCCGCTAGCCGTGCGGCAGGAGTCTCAGGAAGTCGCCGAAAACAAAAAACTCATTGGTGGCGCTGCCACTCGAATCAGCACTCACTTTTACCGCGCCCGGCGGCCCATCGCGGTTAGGCAAGCGGCGAAATACGCCGCGCCCACCGTGGAGACGCTTGCCGAAGGGGCGGTCGTAGCGGTGCTCGACGTAAAGAATTCCTGGGCAAGAGTGACGCTCAACGGCAATGCGCCAGGCTTTGTGCGCATCGAATATCTTGCCCCGGTCGAAATACCATAGAGCAGCCTAACGCAACGTTCTTCGACACGGCGCGGGCTTGAGAGGTGGTAGCCGCGCCGCTGCGCATTTTCCCGCCCGTTCGTGTATAGAAGAATCTCGATGACGCGCTCGCGTTCAATTCACGCCGCAATGGGAGAATGCCGATGGCTACCCGCACAGCCGCAGGAGAAAAAATCTACGAATGGCATCGCAATCCGCGCATGCCGGTGCCGGCGCCGCCCGCGGAAAGCTGCGATTGCCAGTTTCACATCTATGCCGATCCGGTGAAATTTTCACCGCGCGCCAATGCGCCCTATCCGCCGATCGAGAGCGCGACATTCGCCGAAGCGCGGCGCATGCACAAAGCGATCGGCTTCGAGCGCGGTGTGATCGTGCACAGCGCAATCTATGGCAGCGACCATCGATCGTTACTGCACGAGCTCGAAGCGCTAAACGATCCGGCGCACTACCGCGCCATTGGCATTCTCGACGATAGAGTTTCTGAGAGCGAAGCGGCGCGGCTGCATGCCGCCGGCGTGCGCGGCGCGCGCTTTAACTTTGTCCGTTTCTTCGCCATGGAACAGCGCGAGGCGGAGGTGCGCCGCAACATGGCGCGCCTGCGCGAGCTGGGTTGGCACGCGCGGCTCCACGTCAACGGCGAAGACCTGTTGGAGAATTCCGCCCTCCTGCGCTCGATCAAAGACGTGCCGATGGTCATGGACCACTTTGGCCACGTGGGCTTCGAAGGCGGCATGGAGCGCCCGGTGATCAAGTGGGTGCTCGAATCGCTCAAGCGCGAGAACTGGTGGGTGATGATCTCCAACGGCAACCGCGATTCCAAAATGGACGCCGGCTGGGACGATGCGATTCCCTACGGCAAAGCGTTCATCGAAGCCGCCCCGGACCGCATCATCTGGGGCACCGACTGGCCCCACCCGCAATGGAAAAAGCGCATGATGAACGACGCCGAAGAAGTCGAATTGTTGTATCGCTACGTCGACAACGACGCCGCGTTGCTGAAAAAGATCTTAGTAGACAATCCCGCGCGGCTGCACGGCTTTGTGTGAGCGAACGAAGTGCTACGCCGGCAGGCCCGATCAGAGTAGGCCTGAAGGCTACGCTCGTTCCGCATTGACGACTCCCGAAAGACGGGGACCTCTGCAGGTATATTAATATACGAGGCCACGGATATTGGGTATACGAGCGCGAGCGCGAATTGACAGGTTGTTGATTTCAGGCGCAAATTCTCTTTGGTCATGCTCGTATAATTAGTAGCCGAGATCAGTTCACTCAATGCGGGATTTTCTCACGCTCGCATCCCCTGCTGTGAAAACGGCGCCTCTATGATAAACTCCAACTCGTTCGAAGCGGTATATTCTCGATGATGCTCACGGCAGGACGCAATCGCGCTGGTCTCAGCGATAGGCAGGTCGAGTACTGCGTAGAGGTTTGGACTGTTCTGTGCGGCGACGCGCCGATTGCCCTTGAACCTGCTAATGCGGTAAGCGCCAAGCTATTCACTTTTTGTGGCGTCCGCTTCTGCGTGATCCGAACGATGAGTTCGTACTCGAAGTGGCCGTAGCGGCTCGCTGTCAATATGTCATGACGCACAATGTCCGCGACTTTGTGGGCGCGGAACGTTTTGGCGTCAAGGTCCTACGACCAGGTCAATTCTTACGACAGTTGGAGGAATCGCCATGAGCATGTTGAGTTTGCGGCTGCCAGAGTCGGTGCATAATAAAGTGCGCGATCTGGCTGCAAAAGAGTCCATATCCATCAACCAATTCATCTCTACGGCTGTTGCGGAGAAGATGGCCGCCCTGTTAACGGAAGAATACCTGGAGGAGCGAGCACGTCGGGCGGACCCTGCGGCATTTGATCGCATATTGGCTGTCGTACCAGATGTTCCGCCGATACCCGGCGATGAGCGACAGCCGTTCAGAGTCGACAAAAAGCCTAACAAAAGGATGGGGCGAGCGCGAAAGACGCGTCGCTCATTCTGACGTTGAGGCGGCACGGAGCGTGAAGCGAAGCTACGGCTCATGGTTGCTTCGTCTGCTGCGTGGTGGCGTGATGTTGTCCGCGGGGGAACAGCAGGTGCTAGCCTTGTTGGTGGCAGAGCTTCCGCCGCATCTGCGCGCTGTTGCGGAAGCCCAGTTTGCCGAGTACAACCTTGTCCAACGCGAGGTTGATGGCCGAGCTTTGAATTTCTACAAAGTGGGTCTGTTCTCAATGGCACCGCTTCCGGTTTCGCAGCTGCTGAAGTCAAAGCAAGAGGAAGCGCTGCTTATCCGTGTCGGAGTGCAGATGGGAGAGCCAGATCCCCTGCACGCGACACTCACCGCGTTAAATGGGCGCGTCTTCTGCGCCGCATTTAGCAGGCGAGTGCCTGAGACTCAGCACGGGTTCAAAGTCAGCGAGGTTGTGCATGCGTGGAAGTCGAACTTTTCTTCCAACAGTGCCGCTTAACCATCGAGCGGACGTCCCAAAGGCTTCGCCTTTGTGCCGCCGCTCGTCCTAACGTCAGTCGCGACGAGGAGGCTTCGTGCTCATCGTTAATAACCGTATGCTTCTGCGCCGCAGGATCTTGACCACCACGTCTTTTGCGCAGCCCGCGAAAACTATGCAACTCAGGATCGCGGGCGGGCAAACTATCTCGGTGACCGTTGACGATCGTGGACCGTTTCCAGTGGAAGACGCTCGTGTAAAGATCACGGTGGCTGGAATTATTGTTCGACTTCGTGAGGACATTAAGCAGCCACAACTCGTTTGGAACTTCAGTTTACGCGCCAACGACAGCCAGCCCGTAAGTGCGGTGAAGGTTGATGAGTGCCGTTAAGAGTGAAAGCAGCACTGAATAACAACTCACTCCAGCGGGCCGCCACCGGCGAATTGAGCGCTTTACCAAGTCGGCGTTCGTATCGAGAGAAGGCTCAGTTCGCTGCCAACCGATAAAACCGCGCGGCGTTGCCGCGCAGGATCGCTTGCTTGGCGGTGGCGCTGATTTCTTCGCGCTCACTTAGCTCGTGGATTTCTTGGGTCACGGTCTGCACGTTGACCTCGTGGGGGAAATCCGACGAGAACATAAACGCTTCTTCACCGGCGACTTTGATGGCGTAGGCCAAGTCCGATTCGCCGCCCTCGATGCCGATCACCATGCGGCCGGCTTTGATCAGACCGCGAATGTAATCGGCGACGCTTTGTCCTTTGGGCAATTGCAGCAGCTCGCCGCGCGGGTTGACCGGCGTGCCGGCTTCATAGGAACGCGACAGGCGTTCGAGCGCCATCAAGAACCACAGCGGCCCGCCTTCGAGATAGGCGACGCGCAGGCCGGCGAAGCGCTCGAATAAATTGTTCAGCACCATTTCCGCCAGCGCGATGGCGAGCGACATCGGATGGCCGATGGCGTTGGCGCCGGTGGAGATGTTCATCGTTTCCATGCCCAAGTCCCAATGGCCGCCGCCATGCACGACGACGGGGCAGCCCAGGCGTGCCGCTTCGGCGTAGACCGGCCAGTAATGTTTGGCGCCGAGATTCAAATGCACACCGGTGGCAGGGAAGAGCACCGCACTCAGGCCGAGTTTGGTATCGGCGCGCTGCAGTTCTTCAACGGCGGCTTCGGCATCGTGCATCGGTATGATCGCGACGCCTTTGAAGCGCGCATCGCGCCGCACGTAAGTTTCGGCCAGCCAGTCGTTGTAGGCGCGCGCCGCGCCGATGGCATAGTCGCGGTCGACAATGCGGCCGATGCGTTGGCCGGCAGTTGGGAATAGCACAGTGCTGTCGATCTGCACTTCGTCGAGGAATTTCATCCAGCCCTCCGGGCCGGGGTTTTTGAAACGGCCTGCGGAATCGGTGGCAAAGGCGCCGGGCGGTGTGCGCGTCAACGAATATTGGATGTGGCTGTTGAGTGGAAAAACGCCGCTGCGCAGCCGGCCACCGACCGAGCTGTAAGGGAAATGTTTGGCAATGGCATCGCCGTCTTCGAAGATGTGGCCGTCGCCGTCGATGATTCTTGGCAGTTGGGACATGGAAGCCTCCTGTGAGAGTTCCGCGATACCACCTGGCAGTGGAAATTGTCAACTTGAGATTCACCAGAAAAGTTCTCACCACGAAGGCACGAAGGGCACGAAGTTCGGAAAAGGAGTTAACCCAACTAATCCTTCTCTAAACTTCGCGTCCTTCGTGCTTTCGTGGTGAGCTTCTGCCCGTTTGCTCGCTGCGCACTGACGCGCTATGGTCCGATCAAATTTGCCAATCAGGAGGCTTTCCATGGCCGACACCAGACCGAACTATTCCACGCCAAGCGCCGTCCGTTCTGTGACTTCCTATCCGGCGCGCCGCGGTTTTAAGCAGGGGCCCGTCGATCCGTCGCTCGACTATGTGATCGGCGTCGACGATTCCATCGACATCCATTGCCATGCCCACGAAGGACAGCAGGATGCCCTCGGCGTTGCCAAGCTGGCGTCGAAAAGCCACATGAAAGGCATTCTCTACAAGACCATCGTCGGGCGCAGCAATCCCGCCGGCACGGTGGCCGGTGTGCGCCAGGCGCTTGAAGCTTGGTGCGGAGAGAAGGGCTACACACCGGTGCATGTCTGGCCAGGTTGTTCGGTGACGCAAGGTTTTCTCTCGAAGCTTGAGCCGTCCTGGTGTCTAAAGAATATCAAAGCCGGCTGCGTCGGTTTGTGGATGCCGAACAACACGTCGGCGAATACCTTAAACATCGTCGGCGGCAAGCCGAGCGCGTGGGACAAGAACGCCGATCCGAAAGCGCACACCGACCCGCTGTCATGGGAAGACTCGCTCAAGTACGGTCACTATCTACTCAATGACAAAGGCAAACTCTTGCCGGAAATCGAAGAGATCTTTCGCATTGCCCACGACCACAACGTCGCGGTGTTTTTCGGTCATCCGACCAAACCGGAGTTTCGCGCCATGGTCGAGTATTGCCAAAAAATCGGCTTCAAGCGCGGTGTCGTCGATCACCCGTTTAGCCCGTTTGTCAGTCTGACCATCGACGAAATGAAAGAAGCGGGTGAGGCCGGGCTGTGGTTGAATTTTACCTATGATGAATTGTCGCCGCTGCTCGGCATCGATCCCGGCAATATGTACAAAGCGATTCGCACCGTCGGTCCGGAGCATTGCACATTGTCGTCCGATGCCGGCGAGCCGCTATTCCCGAATTCAGTAGAATCGCTGCGTTTGCTGCGCGGCCACATGTCGGCCTTTGGCTGCACTGACGACGAGATCTATTCGATGTGCACGGTCAATCCGTCCTTCATTGTCGGACTAGAGCCGCCGGCGCGGCGGGCGCACTAAAACGAGGGGGAACGGTTTGAACGGATCATGACATGAAACCCCTCGCCGACCGCTTCGATCATATCGTCCTCACGGTGGCGGACATCGACGCCACCGTGCAATTTTACGCGCGCGTGCTTGGTTTCGAAAAAGAAGAGTTTCCCGGGTCGGACGGCAAGCCGCGCTACGCGCTGCGTTTTGGCAACAGCAAGATCAATCTGCAAACTCTGGCCACCGACACCGCCAACAAGGCGCAGGTGCCGACCTTGGGCTCGGCGGATTTTTGCATGGTGGCGAGCGCGCCGCTCGACCAGATCGTCGCGCATTTGCGCGCCGAGCAGGTCGCTATCATCGGTCCGGTCGGCCGGCGCGGTGCGATGGGGCAGATGAGCTCAGTTTATTTTCGCGATCCGGATCGAAATCTTGTCGAGGTATCGGAGTATCTGTAGCGCACCATTCGGATCGGTGCGCACGGCCCACCCTACGGGAACAAAATTCATGCATATGCGAGCGGTTGTCCGGTTAAGCACCGTTGTTCTCATGCTGGGAACATCGCTGCCAAGCTTTGCGGCAGAGGCTTCGTGCACGCCGACGCTTAACCACAAAGCATTCAACCTGATGGACGAGCCGGTGTCGCTGTGCCAGTTTCAAGGCAAAGTGGTGCTGATAGTCAACACCGCCAGCGAATGCGGCTACACGCCGCAGTACGACGGCCTGGAGAAAATTTACCGACGTTATCGGGATAGGGGTTTTGTCGTCCTGAGTTTTCCCGCCAACGATTTTGGCGGCCAGGAGCCTGGCAGCAACCGAGAGATCGCGCAGTTTTGCCAGGTCAATTACAACATCAGTTTCCCGGTTTTCGCCAAGAGCTCAGTGGTCGGAGCTAAAGCTAGTCCGTTCTTTCGTGAGCTTGCGGCCAAGACCGGCAAAGCGCCGCAATGGAACTTTTACAAGTATCTACTTGACCGTAAAGGGCAACCGGTCGCTTCGTTCGAAAGCGGTGTGGAGCCCGAGGACAAGCGCATCACCAGCGAGATCGAAAAAGCCCTCAGGAAATAGGAAAAAAATCAAGAATGCTTCGACGGGCTCAGCATGAACGGATTTATCTGAACGATTGCACCCTCGGTCCGTTCGCCCTGAGCTCAGTCGAAGGGCTCAGATTCTTTCCCCAACCGATAGTGTCCCTACTCCTGAATGTGCTGTAAGTAGAAAACCAAGCTGAGAATCCGCCCCGCCGCCTGCGCCCGCGCCGGGCTGTCTTCGCCGCCGGCGTCGGCGCGAAAGCGCGCGCCCCAAACCGGCATCTCTCTGGCGCCGTGGCCGCGCACTTCTTCACGGCCGTCGATAATCCGATAGGTTTGCCAGAACGGAAAGCGCCCGGAGTTTTTTTTCGCCAGGGTCGTTAGGTCGGTGGGCGCCACGGTCAAGAATCGCTTCATCAATCCTTGCCCTTTGCCGTCGATGCCGTGGCACACGGCGCAGTTGCGTTGATACTCCAGCTCACCCGCTCCGATAACTTCCATTTCTTGGCTCCATGCCCGCTGCACGGTCGACACGCCGACCGCAATAACAACCAGCAAGGCCGCCCCGACTGCTGCGTATGCTTTCATAGCGCCTCCGCTCATTGAAAATTGTGCAATTACAGTGCCGAAGTATTTCTTCGCGTGCGCCTTTCGGAAATCGCAATGTTGAAAAAACCCGCGCCGATCTTTTGCAACTTTGCAAAGAGGGCTTGGTGTTGCGTTGAAAATCATAGCGATTGGGATGGCACGTTGCTTGCGGTTTCTCGTCTATGGAAAGTTAAAACAATTTTCACACAAAGGAGGAACCGGCAATGGCGGACAAAGCGAAAGAAAAAGAAAACAAGGCGGTAACACCGTGGCGTCCAGCAATGGATTTGGCACGTTGGGAAAGAGATATGGACCGAATGATGGAGGACTTCTTCGGCCGCCGGATGAGATCGTGGCGGCCGGAGCGCTGGTTCGAGGGGGCGGATATGGAGCTACGCGCGCCGGCGGTCGACCTCTATGAGGAGAAAGACGATATCGTCGTGAAAGCCGAGCTTCCGGGCATCGAGAAGGACAACCTGGAAGTGAACTTGACTGACCATAACTCCGCTCTAAGGTTCCGCACCGACGGTCAACGGCACATACGTAGACGCGGATGCTGGGCGGCAGTTTGGGGCGGTATAATCGAGCGGGTGACCCGGCGACTGGTCAGCGCCGCTGTTCGT
>Ga0194132_10000481_pt1 | contig 82236 bp, 77 predicted proteins | sample TA2KigOf80mmetaG_FD_148612 | JGI IMG/M metagenome (GOLD analysis project Ga0194132, IMG submission 148612) | Freshwater microbial communities from Lake Tanganyika, Tanzania - TA2015054 Kigoma Offshore 80m | ecosystem: Environmental > Aquatic > Freshwater > Lake | place: Tanzania: Lake... | reverse complement strand
CAGCGCCCGCACCCCCAGCGATCGCGCCGCCGCCGCCACGAGCGCCCCCACCGGTGCCGCCCCCGCCGCGGCCACCGCCACCTGCCTGCGGGCCTCGGTCGAACGCCTCCCTGAGCCGCGCGATCACCTCCGAGCGCACGGTCTCCTGGAGGAACGGGTCGTCGAAGACGCGCTCACGGCGGAGCTCGCTGAGCCCGAGGTTCGGCACGAGGTAGGCGCCCGCATCGTGGATGCGCGCGGCGAGCGCCGCGTCGAGCGAGGGGCCGAGGCGCCCGTGCAGGAAACCCGTGACGCCGGCGTCCAAGAGGCCGGGCATGTCGTCGGTGTTCTGTTGGTGCACCACCACCGACATGCCGCGTCCGCGTGCTTCCGCGATGATCGCCCGGTAGAGATCGGGTGCGAGCTTCAGCTGCGATCCGCCGCGGTCGTCGACCCAGATCTTCACGAAGTCGATCCCCTTCGCGTCGACGGCGGCCACCGCTGCCCGCGCGTCGGCCTCCGAGGCGATGCCCCGCAGGACGGTCATCCCCGTGCGCTCGGCCACCGTGTTCACGTGCACCAGGAACTGGTTGTTGGGGCCCTGGCCCGGAGGCGCCATGCCTGCGGCGAATAAGAAACGCGCGCCCCCGACGGTGCCGGCCTCCTGAGCCGCGCGCAGCTCGAGCGCGAAGTCGTCGGGGTCACTCCCCGCCGAGAAGACCGCGCCGAAGCCGTAGTAGGCGTAGCGCTCGAAGTCCTCGATCATGTTTTCGCGCGTGTAGTTGTCGGCACTCCAGGTCGTGTACCCATCGTAGCCGAGGTGCGCGTGCGCGTCGATGAGAGCCGGGATCACGGTCTTCCCCGAGAGGTCCACCGCTGCGGTGCCAGTCGGGGCGTCGACCGCCCCGGCGGGACCGACCGCCACGATGCGGTCCCCCTCGACGAGCATCGCGCCGGGCTCGACTACCGTCCCGTCGCCGATGATCAGGCGCGCGCCCTGGTAGAGGGTGCGCGGTCCTGCGTCGGCCGCGTCTTGGTCGCCACCCGGCACGCACGCCTGGCCGAGGGCGAACGCGGCGAGCGTCGCGATGCGCAGGGCGTTCTTCATCGGCATCTGTGTGCTCCGATCGACGGTTTCGCGGATGCGCGGCGGCTGAGATTAGGCCGCGCTCGCCCATTCGGCCACCCGCCGCTGCGCCCCGTCGACTCACCCCGCCGCTACTGGGGCCGACGCTGTTGACCCGGCGCCGGGGTTCTTGAGCCGCCGCGAGGTCGGCTCGCGACGCGTTCGGGCTTCCGCTACCGGCCCTTCTCGCCCGCTCGCGGGGTGCCTAACGCGAGCCGCGACCCCAGGAAGGTCAGTGCGACGGCGGCAGCGATGACGAGCGACCCCAGCGCGGGCTGACCGACGAGTGCGTCGATGCGCTCGGCCCATATGCCGGTCGCGAGGGCGAGTGCGGTCGCGCTTGTGGCCGAGCCGACTCCGGTGGCGGACACGATGGAGAATCGCGACAGACCGAGGAGCCGTCCTAGGATCGAGCCCACGAGTGCACCCGTGCCGTTGAAGGGCACCGCGATGAAGAGGGCGAGGCCGACCCAGGCTGCACGGAACATCCACGGGTTGTGCTCGAGCACGCGCCCGCTGGACTCACCGGCGGCTGCCAGTCGCTTGGCGACGATCGGGAGTCTATCGAGCACGTGGATCCCGCCCATGATGACGAGCGCTGTGGCCACGTCGATGTAGACGACCAACGCGGCCAGCTCCCAGTGCCCCACGGGCGCTTGCTCCACGGCACCCGCGAGGATGACCAGCTTGCCGCCACCCACGAAGGTGCCCGCCGCGAGGCTCGCGATGAAACCCGCGGCCGCGGGGCTGTCGAAGAGCCCTGTCGCCAGCAGGATGAGCGCGAAGCCTGCGATGGGGCCGAGGACGAGAGCCCGCCGGGAAGCGGATGAGAGCTCGCGGGGTGCGGGTGCCGGGGCATCGTCGGACGCGGGCGTCATCGGCAGGCGGAGGCCGGCGGCACGCGCATCGGGACGTTCTCCAGCGGAGGTGGTGCCCTTTGGCGCTTTCCGGGGCAACAAGGAGTACCAGCGTCCGCGCGGTCGGGTCCAGGGGAAGGTCCGACGAAGAAAACGAGCGCTGATCAGCGCCGCGCGAGTCCGTACGCGAGCGGGCCGGTCGCGGCGGCAGCCGCGCCCCACGCGAGCGCTTGCGCGCCGTTGGCCACCAGGAACAGGCACGCGACCGCGCTGGGGACGGCGACCAGCATCGTGAGTCCCGCCGTGCCGAACGGAATCCGGAAGGGTCGCTCGAGCTGCGGCTCCTTCTTCCGCAGGGAGACTGCCGCCGCGAAGACCAGCAGATAGTTGAGCACGAAGAGAAAGACGTCGATGACGAGGAGCGCCTGGAACGAGCCCATCGCCAGGATCGCGTGCAAGACCGCTGTGATCGCGATGGAGCCGACCGGCGTCCCGTAGCGCGGGTGAACCCGCGCGAACGTCCTGGGCAGCAGGCCCCGCTCCGCCATCACGAGTGTCGTGCGCGCGCACGACGCCAGGTAGGCGTTGTACAGTCCGAGGCTCGACACGAGCGCGCCCGCCATCATGGCTGCCGCCAGCATCGGCCCGCCTAGCTCGGCCGCCACGTCGACGAGCGTGATGCCTGCGTCGGGACTCCACTCGGCCCAACGGCCGACGCTGGCGAGCCCGACCAACGTCGGCAGGAAGTAGATGGCGATCACCACGGGGAGGGCGAGGACGAGCGCGCGGGGGATCACCCGCGTAGGCTCGGCGACTTCGCCGGCCATCGTCGACATCGACTCGTAGCCCGAGTAGAACCAGATCGCCACCGTCAGGCCGAGGCCGAGGCTGGTCGGCGTAGACTGCTCGGGATGCGCGAACGGCACGAAGGGATTCTGGCTCCAGGCGGCCATGCCCAGCACGGTGAGCACGGCGCACGGCACCAGGATGATCACCGCGAACGCGGCGGTGGAGAGCGCCATGCCGCGTAGGCTGCGCACGTTGAGAGTCGCGAACAACACGATCACAGCGACGGACATGAGCCAGGCCACGAGCGGCGGCTGCCCAAGCCATGTATTCGCGTAGGTGACGGCGAGCACCACGTAGAGCGCGGTGTCGACGACGCCGGAGAGCGACGACCACCAGCCCGCTTGGAACGCCCAGAAGCGACCGAGTCCGCGCTCCACCCAGACGTACGAGCCACCTTCGTCCGGGACTGCCGAGGCGAGCTCCGTGCACACCAGCGCGAGTGGGATGCCCCACACGAGCGGGACGATGAGAAGGAGCGTGAGCGCCAGCCCCGGTCCGGTCGCGGACACCATCTCCTCGACGCCGAACGGGCCGGCGGAGGCCAGCACGAAGACGACCAGGAAGATCGTGCCGACAGGGAGGCGAGTAGTGTGGAGGGCGCTGCTCAACGGTTTCGGGAACACCTCGAGGGGTGGCCTCCAGTCACTGAGCGGATCGTCGTCAACTGGGCCGAGCCCGTAGATTAGCACCGCTGGCCATAGCACCTCGGCGTCGTCCCCGGACGGAAATCGCCGTCACCACGCGTCGAGGGTCGGCTGACCAGCCGAGGAGAGTCATGTCGGACATCTCGCGCCCGTTCATCTCCGAGTCCCGCAGGCAGCTCCTCCACGAGCACCTGCCTCGCATCCAGCGTTGCGTCGAGAGGCTGTCGGATGACGAAGTCTGGTGGCGTCCCAACGCGGAATCCAACAGCATCGGCAACCTCCTCCTGCACCTGTCCGGCAACGTTCGTCAGTGGATCGTGAGCGGAATCGGCGGCGCCGAGGATCATCGACGCCGGCAGGAAGAGTTCGACGAGCGCGCCGCGCTTCCTGCTGCGCCGTTGCTCGAGCGCCTGACCGACACCGTGCTCGAAGCGGATATGGTTCTTGCCGCGTTGCCTCCGCATCGGCTCACGGAGGCGATCCGTATACAGAGCTTCGACACCGACGTCATGAGGGCGATCTACCACGTCGTGGAGCATTTCTCGATGCACACCGGCCAAATCATCGTCATCACGAAGTTGCTGAAGGGTGACGTCGGCTTCTACGACACTTCGCACGGCGATCCTCGGCCGACCTGGAACGAGAGAGGTGTTGCTCGCGGCGGTCGTCCGATTACGGAGCATCGATAGCCGAGCCCAACAGGCGTTTGCTCCCCAGGGTCGAAGCGACACACTAGCTTCGGCGTCGCGGCTCCGCCCTGCTGCGCCGACCTACGACTTCCACCCCATGCCGACGCTCTACCCTCCCATGCGATTCCGACCTCTCTGCGTTGCCGCACTTGCCTCGCTCGCGCTCGTCGCTGCGGCCGGCGCGCAGGTGCCAGCGGCCGGGCCACCGGCGGCTGGCGGCGCGCAGACTCCAGCGGGAGGCGGGGCGATGACCACCGGGCCCGACGGCCGCATGACTGTGCGCGCCTTCCGCGTGGAGGGGCGCATCGACGTCGACGGCCGCCTGGACGAAGGCCACTACACTGCGGAGCGCATGTTCGATCAGCTCGTCCAGGCGGTGCCGGTCGCGGGCGCCGACCCCTCGGAGCGCACGGAGATCTGGATCGCCTTCGACGACGCGAACCTCTACGTCGCGGCGCGCGTGTGGTATGCGGGGGGTGAATCCCGCTGGATCGCGAACGAGATGCGCCGGGACTCCCAGCAGCTGAGGGCCAACGACTCGTTCGGCCTCTACTTCGACACGTACCACGATCGGCGGAATGCGATCGGCTTCTTCGCCAACCCGATCGGCGGCTTCGCGGAGGTGCAGATCACCAACGAGGGGAGCCCCAACTTCGACTGGAACGCCGTTTGGGACATCCGCACGGGTCGCTTCGACGGGGGCTGGACCATCGAGATGGGGATCCCGTTCAAGTCGCTCCGCTACCGCCCGGGTGTCGAGCAGGTGTGGGGCGTCCAGATTCGCAGGTCCGTGCTCGCCGACAACGAATGGAACTACCTCACGCCCATCCCGATCCAGTTCGCGGGTGGTGGCCCGAACGGCGTGTTCCGCGTGTCGCTCTACGCCGACCTCGTCGGCATCGAGGCCCCGCCGGTGGGTCGGAACCTGGACGTGAAGCCGTTCGGGACCTCGGGCCTCCGCACCGACCACACGGTTGCCACCCCGGTCGACAACGATGTGGACGCGGACGTCGGCCTCGACGTGAAATACGCCATCACGCAGAACCTGACCGCCGACTTCACCTACAACACCGACTTCGCGCAGGTCGAGGTCGACGAGCAGCAGGTCAACCTGACGCGCTTCGGGCTCTCGTTCCCCGAGAAGCGGGACTTCTTCCTGGAGAGCCAGGGGATCTTCAATTTCGCCACGGGTGGCTTCGGCTTCAGCGGCCCGGGGGGAGGGGGTGGAGACACGCCGAGGATGTTCTACTCGCGGCGGATGGGGCTCCAGGGTTCCACCCCCGTGCCGATCCTCGGGGGTGTCCGCCTCACCGGTAAGGTGGGTGCGTTCGACGTGGGCGCGCTGACCATGCAGACCAGGGAGGAGCAATCGATCGGAGCGGAGTCCACGAACTTCTCCGTGCTGCGTCTACGCCGCGACATCCTGGCCAGGAGCAGCGTTGGGCTCCTCTTGCAGAATCGCTCGAACTCGATCGTCGCGGGACGCGGGTCCAATCAAGCGTGGGGTTTCGACGGAACGTTCGGCCTCACGTCGGATCTGAGCTTCATCTCCTACTACGCCCGCTCCGAGACCCCGGGACTGACCGGGAAGCAGGACAGCTACCGCGCCCAGCTGAGTCACGACGCCGACCTCTTCGGGGGCAGCATCGACTACCTCGCCGTGGGCGACGACTTCAACCCCGAGGTCGGGTTCGTGCGCCGCAGCGGCTTCGAGGTCACTTCGGGCAATCTGCGCTTCTCGCCCCGTCCCGCCGCCATCCGCTGGATTCGTCAGCTCATCTTCCAGACAGACGGCAGCTACCTGACCGAACAGGAGACCGGGCTCGTCGAGAGTCGCAGCTACGGCGGGCGCTTCCAGGTCGACCTGGCGCGGGGGGACGCGTTCACGACCCAGTACTCGAACAGCTACGAGAACCTCGTGGCTCCGGCGCGCATCTCAGGGGCGCCCTTCGCGCCGGGGCGCTACGAGTGGGACGAGTACCAGGTGAGCTACCGCTTCGGCCCGCAGCGCCCCTACCAGGGCAACCTCAGCGTGCGCTGGGGCGGGTTCTACACCGGGGACCGGTTCGCCATCGGCGTGAACCAGGGACGGATCGAGGTCACGCCCCAGCTCTCCATGGAGCCGAGCCTCGAGTTCAACTGGCTCGAACTGCCTCAGCAGACGACCCCTGGAGAGTTCAACCAGCACGTCGCCCGTCTCCGCACGACCTACACGCTCACGCCGCGCGCGTACGTGAGTGGACTCGTCCAATACGCGTCGGGCACGAACACGGTGAGCGGCAACTTCCGACTGCGGTGGGAGTGGGCGCCCGGGAGCGAGTTCTTCCTCGTCTACACGGAGGATCGCAACACCGACCTGCTCGGCAGCGACCGCTGGTCGGACCTCTCGAACCGCGGGCTCGTGATCAAGGTGACGCGGCTCTTCAGGCCGTGAAGGTGCCGCGTTGCGGTGCCGCGCTTCCCGGATCGTTCTTGGACCTCTGACAAGGGACCACTCCCGCCGGTCACCTCGAGGGCACCACCGCGGGGACCCCCGCTGAATCGGGGCCCCCGCGGCGACCGCCGCCCCTCAGGGCTGAATCGGGCACTTGAAGTCGTTGGCTTCGACCCGGGTGATGGTCAGCAGCCCGTCTTGGGCCGCCTGGAGGATGTCCGCCGCCGACGTGAGCAACGTAGGCGCCGCGATCCAGGTCACAGCGTGGAACTTCCACTGCCCACTGTGATAGCCCTGGTCACCGGGTGCCACCGCGACGACTGCCTTCTGGCCAGGCGCGGCCGCGCCGGGGAACGCGTAGAAGTCGTCGCGTCCGCGTTTCGGAGACGCCGCGGGAGGAACGACCGTGCGTACGGTTGTGCCGTCGTAGAAGCAGCATCCATCGGGGAACACGAACGGCGGCGGACCCTGCAAGGACGCGACGGATTCCACCGCGACGTCAGTGAGCATGGGGCCGGCCGTGCTTTGCGTGTCGCACGCGCTCGCGGCGAGTGTGACCATGGCGAGCGTGAGGGCCTGGGTCTTACCGTGGAACGTGTTCATCGGTCGTCTCCCGATCGGGTTGACAGCGCCCGACACGGGCGCCTTTCTACCGTAAACAGTCGAACCGCGCGGGAAATTCCCGCCTCGAGGCCGAGCTCATTTCGATGCACCCGGTGGACGACTTGCGGGCCCGGTTCGAGGCGGTGGCGCTACCGCTGATGGAACCGCTGCATCGGGTTGCCCTGCGACTCACGGGGGACCCCGAGGAGGCCGCCGACGCGGTGCAGGAGACCTACCTACGCGCGTATCGAACGTTCGAGAACTTCCGCGCGGGCACGAACGCACGGAGTTGGCTGTTCACCATTCTGTACTCCGTGGTGATCAACCGTGGGAAGAAGTTGAAGCGCGAGTCCCAACACGTTCGCCTCGACATGCTCGATGAACCGGACACGCTCCTGGGTGCGGCGGCGACGGCGCCGGCCGATCCGGTGGCGCAGCCGCCGACTTCGATCCAGGAGCCGGAGATCGAGGCCGCCCTGCGATCGCTGCCGGAGCCGTTCCGTGCCGTGGTCGTCCTGGTCGACGTCGAGGAGCTCTCTTACGAAGAGGCTGCCCTCGTGGTCGGTGCGCCGGTGGGCACGGTTCGCTCCCGTCTGTTTCGCGGTCGGCGCCTGTTGCTCGAATCGCTCCGCGGATACGCAGTGCGCACAGGACATCTGAAGGAGGTTGAGCCATGACCCCCTCGACCGATCACGTCGGCGACGACCTGCACCTCCTTGTCGACGGTCGGCTCTCCGATCGAGACCGCGAGCGCGTGGACGCGCACGTGAGCTCGTGCGCGACTTGCAAGGCGGAACTGGCTGACCTCCGCGACCTGAAGGCGCGCCTGCGGCAGCACAGTGCCCTGTCTCCCGTGCCAGCCGCGGTCCGGGCGCGTGTAGCGCAGACCATCGACCAGGTGGACGCCGAAGCCCGGCGGGCCCCGACGTCGCCTCGCCGTGCGCCAGGCCGACGCGTGGCGATCGCGCTCGCCGCGGCGGCGGTCGTGATCTTCATCGTCATGCGACCGAGCCCACCCGACTTCGTCGCGGGCGCGGACGGCGATCTCGTCGCGTACATGGCAGGAACGCTCGCGCTCACTCTCGAGACCAGCGAGCCGGCGGCGCTCGAAGCCCACCTGGCCTCGGCCGCTTTCGACTTCCCGACTCGCGTGTTCGACTTCGGCATGATGGGTTATGCGCTGGTCGGCGGCCAGGCGGGAGAGCTCGAAGGCCGAAGCAGCGCGCTGTTCGCCTACGAAGGCCAGAACGGAGAGGACCTCGTGTGTCAGATGTTCGAGGCCACTTCGGATGAGCTGCCCAGTGGGTTCGAAGTGCGCGAGAACCTCGGGGTGGTGTTTCGCATCTACCGACGGGACGGTCGCACGCTGGTCTTCTGGCAGGAGGGGGACGTACTCTGCGTCCTCGCCTCGACCGGGGATCCCGAGGAGGCGATTCAGCTCGCGTTCGCGAAGGCTGTTCCCGGTGGGACGCCCGAAGCCATTGGGTGAGGCTACGGCTCGTCGGCTCAGCGCGCCGCCGCCGCAATGGGTGCCGCGACCTCGGCTCTATTGAGCGTCCACGAGCGTGTCGATGGCTCGTCCGAGGAAGGTGGCCGTCGGATTCTAGGAGGACGTGACCGCTAGTGCACGTGCGACGGGCCGGCCTCGAAGTCCCCGTCGTCCGCTGCCTCCGGCATCGGCAGGCAGGGGGTCATCGCACCGGTCGCATCGGACACCAGGGCGTCGGTCGGCTCCCCGTCCGCGCCCGACGCGCCGGAGCAGAGCTCGGTGACCCAGCCCATCATCATCATGTGCAGGTGCTCGCGGGCGAAGCCGTCCAGGAGCGTGGCCTGCTCGGCGGTGAGAAGCGCGAGCGTCTGCTCCCGAGCTCGCAACGTGAGGAGGCTCGATTCGGTACGGGTAGCGGCGACTCGGTCGAGGGCCGCGCGAACGCGGGCTTCGTCGAACGGGCCCTGGGTGGCGGCCGCGAGCTCTTGGCGCGCGGCTTCCACGCCGATCAAGAGAGCCGCGCGCTCCCTGCGGACGCGGAAGTCGAGATCCTCCAGCCTCCGCAGCTGGTCGACGGAGAGGTCGAGGTACTCCCAGTGATCCAGGGCGAGGCCGGGTCCCTCCATGAGCCGAACCGCAGCCAGAGGAATCGCCTCCATCGCCGCGAGATGCTCGTCCGAGGGCTCGGCGCCCGAGCCTGCGGGTCCTTGGAGCGACCCGGCGCAGCCGGCGACTACCCCTGCGGTGAGGGCCGTCCACAGGATGATCGTTGGTGATCCGCGCATCCGGACGCGCGCATCGAGCACGACGGGATTCGGGGGCGCGTTACGAGCCGACGCCATGCAAATGGCCAACTCTTAGGCTGTGGGCGGGGTTGAGCGCGTCGCGGGCAGAAGCTCGATCTGACGGGCGGCGACAGGGGTGAGCAGCAGGAGCGCGCGAAAGGCGTCGCGGTGCGCCGCGGCGTGGGCGGCATCGCGCAGATACAGCTCCGCCGCCAGGTCGCGCCAACGCAGGAGCTCTCGACGGAACGTCGGGCGAAGCGGCCCGGCTACGGTCAGGTCGGTGAGACGTAGGACGCGCTCGTAGCCGCGCCCGAGCGACTCGACGTGTCCCGCGTCGATAGACGCGGCGATTCGGTTCATCTCGTTCCCGATCATCAAGATCTGCTGGCCGAGGTCGAACCGGGACCAACGATCCTCGCCGAGCGAGGAGTGCTGAGTCACGGCAGGGGCTCCCCGCGTCCGATCAGGGCGAACGTGACGCGCCGCACTTCAGTCCGAATCTCCTCGCTCGAGATCTCCATGCTGCGGTTGCCTTGCCCCGGACGGATGTTGATGAGCGAGGTGAACTGGATACACGCCTCTTCGCCGCGCGCCGGATAGTAGTTCGCTCCCCAGACGTCGTCCTGCCGACTCCCCTGCTCGAGCAATATCGCTTCCGCATCCGCATGGAGTTCGCCACCGACCGCGATGACCTCGCGTCGCACGTCGACGACATACTTCACCATGTCGTCGAAGAAGCGCTCGACCAGCACGCGCAGTTGGGCAGGCGGGATCGGCGCGCCCGAGACGACGACGATATCGGGAACGTTCATCGCGACCTCGGCGGGACGGATGCGGGACAACCGCGCATGATAGCGAGATTCGCGTGGAGCGCGCAGCCCCAGGACCGGCCTGGCGGGTCGACACTGGATGGCCCCGTCGGCCGACCTCGCCACCCCCATCACCCCACCTGCACCATCTTCGCGTTCACGAACTCCAAGATGCCGTGCCGCCCGAGCTCCCGGCCATACCCGCTGTCCATGGTGCCGCCGAACGGCAGGCGCGGGTCGGAGCGCACGAAGGAGTTCACGAACGCACACCCGGCATTGAGCTCCTCGCGCGCGATGCGCTCGCCTTCTTTCACGTCCGCAGTGAACACCGCGGCGCCGAGGCCGAACGAGTTGTCGTTGGCGACCCGGATGGCCGCCTTGCGGTCGCGCACGGCGAGGATTGACGCCACGGGACCGAACAGCTCCTCGCGGTACGCAGGTGAACCGCGCGGCACCTCGTCGAGCACGGTGGTCGGGTAGTACCACCCGGCGCCTGCGGGGAGCTTCCCGCCGAGCAGGACGCGAGCGCCCTTGACGACGCTCGCGTCGACCTGGGCGTGCAGCGCGGCGCGCAGGTCCTCGCGTGCCAGAGGGCCAACCTCGGTGGCGGGGTCGAGCGGATTGCCGACGCGGGCCGCGCGCATGTGCTCGACCACCGCCTCGGTGAAGCGCTTCCTGAGCGGTTCGACCACGATGAGCCGCTTGGCCGCGATGCAGCTCTGGCCGGAGTTGGAGAGGCGGCTGCGCACGCACTGGGCGGCGGCGTGCTCGACGTCGGCGTCCTCGAGGATCAAGTACGGATCGCTTCCGCCGAGCTCGAGCACGGTCTTCTTGATGTGCGCACCCGCGGTCTTCGCCACGGCCTTCCCGGCGCGCACACTGCCGGTGAGCGTCACGCCACGCACACGTCGGTTGCGGATCACGGCAGCAGCCTGTGCGTTGGTGAGGAACAGGTTCTGAAGCACGCCGTCCGGCAGCCCGGCCTGCCGCAGGAGCTCCTCGAGTCGCAGCGCGCACCCGGGCACGTTGGGCGCGTGCTTGAGCAGCACGGTGTTGCCGGCCATGAGCGCGGGTGCCGCGAAGCGGAAGACCTGCCAGTACGGGTAGTTCCACGGCATGATCGCGAGGATCGGGCCGAGTGGCCGGTACGCCACGCAGCTCATGCGCGCATCGGTCTTCACGACCTCGTCGGCGAGCATGGCTTCGGCGTCGTCGGCATAGTAGTCGCACGCCCACGCGCATTTCTCCACCTCGGGCTGCCCGGAGTGGATCGGCTTCCCCATCTCCTCGGCGATGAGGCGCGCGTGCGCGGGCGCTTCCTCGCGCAGTCGCTTCGCCGCCGCACGCAGGACCGCGGCGCGGGCCTCGAACGACGTGCGCTTCCACGACTGGACCGCGCGCTCGGAGCGCTCGAGCGCTGTGGTCACCTCGGCGGCCGCCAGCGTCGGAAAGCTCCGCACTTCCTGGCCGCTGTGGGGATCGATGGCGACGTATCTCATGCGAACACCTCCGCGAGCGTGTGCAGGAGCGCGTCGGCCACCCACTCGGAGAAGCGCCCGCTGGGGTCGACGTGCCTCTGATTGACCGCGATCTCGATGCCTACGTAACGCGACGGGGACAGCTCACGCCGCATGGCAGTCGCGAGCCCGTCGGTGTTGCCTCGATAGGGATCGTTACGTCGCACTACGCGCGCCGGGATCTCTCTGGTCAGCGCGCGCGCCCAAGCGACCGCGAGCTCCCGCTCGACGGGGCGGGACGGATCATAGAGCACTGCGACGTCGGCCCGCCGCCTCACTCCGTCGAGCACCGGCGTGAACGAGTGAATGCCGAGGTGCAGCGCGCACCCGTGCGCACGGAGCGCGGCGCCTAGTGCGCTCCGTACCGCATCCCAGTGCGGGCGGTGCCAGCGCTCGAGCAGCGCGAGGCGCTCGGTGCGCCGGAGGGGCTTCGTCACCTCGGAGAACACGCGCGGGTTGTGTGGCGAGCAGTTCAGGTCGACGAGCAGTCGCGTCACCGTCGACGCGACCAGGGGCGCCTGGAGCGCCGTCGCCAGCTGGGACGCGAGATCGAGTGCGCCCGGGTCCCACCCCCGGTGCGACCTGAGCAGCGCGCTCCGCCCGCGAAAGAGCGCCCGGTACTCGTCCGGTACTTCCTTGCCGCCGTGCTCACAGGTGACGAGCACGGCTGTCGGCCGCATCGCCATCTACACCCCGGCGGAGGAGAAGGACGCGTTCTCCACGACGCAGCGGCAGAGCCCGTCGGCCACCCGCCGCAGGTCCGGCCGGCCCGGGTCGGCACCTGCGGCGGCGAGCATCCTGCGCGCGAGCGGCCCGCGGTCGAGGATCGTCTGGAGGTGCGCCGTCCACTCCCGGTCTGGATCGTCGGGCGGGAACGCGTCGAGCAGGCGGGCCCACAGCTCGCCGAGCGCGACCGCCTCCTTCCGCACACCGAGCGCGGTCAACAGGCTGCGGTCGTCCGTCACCGCACGCTCGCCATGGTAGATCGCCCGGTCGAGCACGCGCGCGAGCGCCTCGGTGGACGGGTCTGCTGCGACGTCGCGCTGGGCGAGACGGCCCTCCGTGAGCGCGCGCACCAGGCTCACGACCGCGCCGACCACCGCGAGGTCGGCGGTCGGGCACTCCTGCGCGTCGATCACGCGGACCTCGATGGTGCCGCGCCCGAAGCGCGCGATGGCGCCGCGCGCGTTCGCCCACTCGTCGCGGAGCACCCCCTCGGGGTCGAGCGGGGCGAGGTCGGCATAGAGGCGGCCGAGGATCTCGCGCTCGTACTGCGCGCGCGTGAACGCGGGTTCGGGCACCACGAGCCCGCTCATGCTCGGCACTCTCACCGAGTTCTCCCTGTACGCCAGCAGACGTCCGTCGAGCGCCGGCCCCGCCGCCCCGTCCTGGAACGGCGACGAGGCCGCGAGCGCCGGAATCAACGGGAGCACCAGCCTGATGGCGGCGTGCAACCGCCCGAACTCCTCGTCGTCCGCGAACGGGAGGTTGAGATGCGTGCTCTGCAGATTCGCCCACCCGTGCCCCGCGCACCCGAAGATGCGATCGAACGTGCGGTAGACCTCGTTGTTCTCGTGCGGCCAGAGGCGCGTCTCGGCGTGCGGGTCCATCCAGGGGTGCATCGCGCCAGGCATGAGCCGGGCGCCGAGTCGCGACAGCGTGGGCTCGGCGTGCGTGAGGCTCGCGTGGAAGCTGCGCGCGAGCCCGGCGAGCGACGGGGCCGGCCGCGTCGTCTTCAGCTCGAGCACGTGCAACGTCAGCTCGTTCGACCAGGTCACGTCTCCGAGCTCCACGTCCGACGCCGGCTCGCCCGCCACGCCCTCCAGCAGCGCATCACACGCGGCCTTCACGTCCAGCGTGGCTGCATCGACGATCATCAGCTCGATCTCGACGCCGTACGCCTCGAAGAGGCCGAAGCGCGGCCGCGCCGGCGCCCTCGCCACTCTCGGTCCGTCCAGCGCCCCCGGTCCCGCGGTGTCGGCGCTCACAGCGCCGGTCCCTCGCCGCGGCGGTCGAGACGTGACCGGAACCAGACCGCGATCTCATCGTAGATCGAGTCCTTGAGCAGGGCGTCCTCGTAGCCGGCGTCGACGTTGGGGTTGTCGTTCACCTCCATGACCATGAGGCGGCCGTCGACCTGCTTCACGTCCACGCCGAAGAGTCCGTCGCCGAAGAGCGACGCCGCGCGCACCGCGGTGTGTACGAGGCCCGGCGGCGCTGACTCCGCGGCTGCCGCTTCGACTTTGCCGTAGCGGTCGGTGCGACCTTTGCGCGACACGGTCTGCCAGTGGCCGCGCGCCATGTGGTAGCGACACAAGAAGAGCGCCTTCCGGTCGAGCACGCCCACGCGCCAGTCGAAGTCGGAGCGCACGAACTCCTGCGCCACGATCAGCTCGGACTCCTCGAGCAGCTCGTTCAATCGCTCCTCGGCTTCCTGGGCGGTGTTCACCTTCACCATACCGTGCGAAAACGCGCCGTCCGGCTTCTTGAGCACGCAGGGGAGGCCCACGCGCTCCGCGAGCTCGTGCACGTTCCCCTCGTGCATGACGTGCGTGCGGGGCGCGGGTATGCCGTGACGCGCGAAGCGCTCGGCCTGGTAGACTTTGTTGGTGCAACGCACGATGGCTTCGGGGTCGTCGATGACGATGAGGCCCTCGGCCGCGGCCCGCGTGGCGAAGCGATACGTGCGGTGGTTCACCGCGGTGGTCTCGCGGATGAAGAGCGCGTCGTACTCCTCGATGCGACCGTAGTCCTCGGGCCCGATCACCTCAGCCTGGATGCCATGGCGCGCGGCGGCACCGATGAAGCGCTTGATGGCGCGCTCGTTCGAGGGCGGGTTGGGATCGTCCTCCGACCAGAGGATGGCGAGGTCGTAGCGGAACACGGACTTCTTGGGCGCGACGTGGCGGCGCTCGAAGTACGCCTCGGCCGCCTCGATCGCGAACTGGCGGTGACCTTCCGCCACCTCGGAGGGGTTGCCCAGCCTGAGGCTCGCGATGCGCCACTCGTCGTGCTCCCATTGGAAGCGCGCGATCAGAATGGGGGCGGGGAACTGGTTGAAGAGCGCGCGCGCCAGGCGGTCGTAGCGCTTCGCCATGTTGCGTCCGAAGTAGATGCTGAGGACGAACTCCTCGCCCTTGAGCGGAGCCAGGACTCGGCGAAGCTCGTCCTCGAGCTCCTCGGACGCCGCGCGGAGCAGGGGTAGGTGGCCGAGCGCCTGCGAGGTGGACACCGACGGCATGGGGCGGTGGCCGCGCGCGGCCGCGAGCAGCGAGACATAGTAGCCGACGCTCCCGTAGCCGATGCGGCGGCACATGTTGTAGACGGCCGCGCGCTTGAGCTCGGCGAAGCGTCGTTCCACCAGGTATGCACGCGCGGAGACTACCTCGACCGCTTCGAAGTGGAACGGCCAGCGCTTGATGTTCTCGACGACGACGAGGGATTTCACTCGTCCTCGGCCTTCGTCGGTGATCCGACGGGCTCGATCACGAGCAGGTTCGCATCGTACGAGAGCACGCCGAGCATGATCGCGCCGAGCGGGCGCATCACGCTGACGCGGTAGTTGGAGCCACCACCTGGGAGCGGGTTGTCGTGGTACGGGTCCGCGACGAGCGCCGAGTCGGTGCTGGCGTCGTAGCCGTGCACGACGACGAAGTGCCCCGTGGGGAACCCGCGCACGGAGTCGTACGTGCCGCGCCCGGCGGTGTCGTACAGCTCCCGCGCACATCCATATAGATAGGTGACGGAGAGGCCGGTCATGATGGGGAGGCCGCGAGAGAGCGGGTGCCGGATGAGATCCGGGGTCAGCTCCTCGAAGTGCACGGCGCCACCTGCTCTGAGGTATGCCAAGTGCGCGTCCGTGGCGGCACGCAGGCGGGCCGAAGGCTTCACCTCCGCCTGTGCCCGCAGGCGCTCCTCGAGCCGTGGCTCCGCGTCCTCGAACCAAGTGGGGTCGAAGAGCTTGAGGTTGTACGTATACATCGCGGCGCGGTAGCCGCGCTCGAGCGCGTGCAGGCCGAGGTAGGCCGCGAGAGTCCCGCCTGTCCCGAGGCGCGTGACCTCGGCGACCACCTGGTCGAGCGGGAGCGGATCCTCGTGGAACCGGTACACGGCATGCAGGCACGCGGGCCCACACGTCTCGTCCGTGGGCTGCGGGAGGATTTCGAGCGAGATCTCGGTATGGGCGTGCGCGTGCATGGGCGTCCGTCGTCGCCTGGGACAGGAGCGCCGCTCGGGCGCAGCGTCCAGGGAGGCGAAGTCTAGCGAAGTCTGCCCCGATCGCGGAGAGTGCATGGACCGCAACCTTCTCGGCGCCACCTCTGCCCGTCCTCCATTCATGTCCCACGTCCTCGACGGCGTCCGCGTGCTCGACTTCGGGCGCTTCATCGCTGGCCCGTACTGCGCTGCCCTCTTGGGCGACATGGGTGCCGACGTGATCCGTGTCGAGAAGCGTGAGGGGAGCGAGGACCGCTGGACGACCCCCGTGGCGGATGGGGGCGAGGGGGCACTCTTCCTGCAGGTCAACCGCAACAAGCGCGGCATCACGCTGGATCCCATGACGGATGGAGGGCGCGAAGTCGTGCGCGACCTCGTCGCGACCGCCGACGTCGTGGTCGCGAACCTGCCGCCGCAGACGCTCGCGCAGATGGGGCTCGACTACGCCGCGCTCCGCGACACCAAGCCGGACATCATCCTCACCACCGTGTCGGCGTTCGGGCACGGCGGTCCCTGGAGCGACCGCGTCGGCTTCGACGGTGTGGCGCAGGCCATGTCGGGCGCCATGTACATGACGGGGCACCCCGACGAGCCCATGCGCCTCGCGTACCCCTGGGTCGACTTCACCACCGCGATGATGTCGGCGTTCGGTACGCTCGCCGCGCTCATGGAGCGGCGCTCGACGGGGCGCGGTCAGCAGGTCGAGGGCTCCCTGCTCATGTCGGCGGTGACGGTGGGGAACGCGATGCTGATCGAGCAGGGTGTGATCGGACGCGACCGGGTCGCGACCGGGAACCGCAGTCAGACCGCCGCACCCAACGACTGCTTTCGCACCGCGGACGGCTGGGTGATCGTGCTCACCATCGGGCAGCCGCTCTTCGAGCGCTGGGTGCGGCTCATGGGCGAGCGACACTGGTTGGAGGACCCCCGCTTCAAGGACGACATCTCGCGCGGCGACCACGGCGGGCTCATCAGCGAGCGCATGGGGCGGTGGTGCGCCGAGCGTTCTACCGAGCGGTGCCTGGCCGAGCTCGGGGCCGCACGCATACCCGCCGCGCCGGTACTGTCTCCGCAGCAGGCGCTCGACCACGAGCACGTGCGCGCCATCCGCTTCATGCTTCCTGTCGACTACCCGGGCCTGACGCGCGCCGCGCCCGTGGCCGACACGCCGATCCGCCTGTCGGCGACCCCGGGCGGGATCCGGCGCCGCGCGCCCACGCTCGGCGAGCACACGGAGGAAGTCCTCGCCGAGCTCGGCTACGATGCCCGCGCGGTGGCTAGGCTGCGCGAGGCGGGCGTCGTGTAGGGCGGGCACCGCTCACGATCGGTTTGCTGCGCGAGCGGTCTCTGCTTCGGGTGGCAGGCGGAAGGCGCACCGAGGTCCCTGGAGCTCTTGCCGGGAGGCGTCAAAAGGCGAACCTCGACCATCGGACGGTTAGAGAGGGGCCGTGGCAGGCTCCCTCTTGGTTTGGGCGCAACGGGGGAGCATGTTGGGCATGCGACCCCCGACTCCCGCGCAGCTGATCTCGAGCCCTTTGGCGATCCCAACTCTAGTCGTGTCCAATCCGCCGCACGGCGAGGTGGACCTCGAGGCCGCGGCGAAGCTGCTGGCCATCGACCCCTTTGCCGCGGGCCTCAAGGCCAAGTTCCCCGCGCCCGAGGTCATGATGGCGTCGGGCCCCGAGGAGGCTGCCGCATTCGCGACCGCTCTGGGGAGCACCGGGTTCACCCTCACGATTCTGAACGGTTCGGCGTTGGTCGGCCTCCCATGGCCGGACCCGGTCTCGTCCCTGGTGTTCGACGCATCGTACCTGCAGGCGTCGTTCCGCAACGAGGGCGTCACTATCCCTTACGACGCCGATGTGGTGGGCGTCTTCTGTCGCCCCCCGGCCGACCGGTCGCTGCAGGCCAGGCAAACCGACCTCGACAGGGCCGTCGCGAGCGGACACGGGCCCACGATCGCCGAGGCGATCCAGTGGCGGACCATCCTCGATCTGTACTTTCTCGATGAAGGGTCGGTGCGGAGAGTCACCGTCGTCCCCGATGCGCGCGAGCGGGACGTCGAGCGTCTGCTGAAGGATCTCCGGCGGTTCAGACGCCTTCGCCTGGACGATCGCCTCTCGGGCGTGCGGCCGCGTGCGGCATTCGTGGCGGGGAGCGTGGGCCACGAGGGGCCCGAGAGGAGGCGCTACTCCTTCGGCACGCTCCTGCTGCGGCAGGTGCTGGACTCGATCTCCCCCGAGCTGCGTGCGGTTCCACAATACGAGTTCGGGTCGCGGCTGGCGTACGCGCTCAGTCCGCTGAGCGCTTCGTCGGATCCCCGCTAGCAGGGTCGGCGCGGCGCGTCTTAGCCGCTAGCTTCGGTTGCCGCCTGGCCGCTCGCCTCCGACGGGCTCACTGTTTCGTCAGCGCCGTGACGGGGTCCATCCGGGTCGCCCTGCGGGCGGGCAGCCCGGCCGCCAGCGCCGCCGCCACGACCAGGACGACGACGACACCCAGCAGGGTGAGGGGATCGAGGGGGCTCACCTCGAAGAGGAGCCCCCGCACGAGGCGGCTCGTGAAGAAGGAGCCCATCGTGCCCAACACGCCCCCGGCCAGGACGTAGCCCAGCGTCTGCCCCACGACGAGGCGGAAGGTGCGGGGCGCGTCCGCTCCGAGCGCCATGCGCAGGCCGATCTCCCCCGTACGTTGCACGACCGAGTAGGAAACCACTCCGTAGATGCCGACCGCCGCCAGCATCAGCGCGCACAGCGCGAACGCCGAGAGCAGCGCCATGTTGAATCGAGGCTGCGCGAGCGAATCGGAGACGAGCTCCTCCATCGTGGCCACGCGCGTTACCGGGAGGGCCGGCGCGAGCGCCGCGACCTCGGCGCGGATCGCGCGCGAGAGCTCTCCGCCGTCCGTCTGTCCGTGCACGACGAGGTGCATGCTGCGCACCGGGAAGTTCTCGAAGGCGACGAAGACCTCGGGGGCGGGCGGCGAGTCGAGACCTGCGTGGCGCACGTCTCCCACCACGCCGACGATCTCGATGGTGCCGGCCATCGGTACCCCTAGGATCTGCCCCAGCGGATCTTCCCCCGGAAAGAGCAGGCGCTCGGCGCTCTCGTTGATCACCATCACGGGGCGCCCCTGCTCGCGGTCGAAGCGATCGAAGAGACGTCCCCTGACCAGGGGGATCCCCATCGTCTCGAAATAGCCCGGGAGCACGGACCGGTACCCGGCCCTGGGCTGCTCGGCGATGCTCGGCGCCTCACGCCCCAGTAGGCGCAGCGGCAGGTCGAAGTCCTGCCCGAGTGGGCTCATGGGCAGGGCAGACACCGCGCCGGCGGCCTCGACGCCCGGGAGAGCGCCCACGCGCTCGACCAACTGCGTCCAGAACTGGATCTGGCTGTCGCGTCCGGGGAATGCGTTGTCCGGTAGCGTCATAGCCGCCACCACGACGTCCTCGGTGCGGAATCCGGGCTCGACGCCGAGGAGACGCGAGAAGCTCCGGATCATCGCGCCGGCGTTGAGCAGGAGCAGGAGGGCGAGCGCGACCTGCGCGGTCACCATGCCGTTGAGAAAGCGGCGGCCACCTCGGCCCACCGAGCTGCCGCGCGCTCCGTCCTGGAGGGCCTCGGCGAGCCGAGGGCGCATGGCGCGCACCGCCGGATGGAGCCCGAAGAACACACCCGCGAAGAGCGAAGCCGCCGCGGCGAACAGGAGCACGGGCGTGTCGATGCCGACTTCGTCGACGCGCGGAAGATCAGGCGGCAGGACGCGCTTCAGGATGGCCACGCCCACGAGCGCGAGGGCGATCCCGAAGCCGCCGCCCAGGAGCACGAGCGTCAACGTCTCGCTCACAGACCGTCTCAGCAGTCGACCTGGGCCGGCGCCGAGGGAGGCCCGGATGGCGAACTCCCGCTGCGTCACGGCGGAGCGCGCGAGCACGAGGTTGGCCACGTTGACGCAACCGATCAGCAAGACGAGCGCAGCCGCGCCGGCGAGCACCGCGACCAGCGTGGCCACGTCTCCCACGAGCTGCTCCAGCGCCGGCGTGACGTCGGCGCCCCAGCCGCGGTTCGTCTCGGGGTTCTCTTCGGCGATGCCGAGCGAGAGCGCATCCATCTCCTCGCGCGCCCGCTCCAGGGACACGTCCGGCTCCAGACGGCCGACGACGTTGTAGACGCGCATGGCGCGCACGTCGAACAGCCGAGGATCGATCGCGAGCGGCCGCCAGAGATCGACCTCGCCCGCGTCCGGAGGAAACTCGAAGCGCGGCGGCATGACGCCCACGACCGTGAACGGCTGGTCGTCGAGCGTGATGGTGCGATCGATGACCAGGGGATCGGCTGCGAAGCGCCGGGTCCAGAACCCGTGCGAGAGGATGACCACGCGGTCGTCGCCCGGACTCGCCTCGTCCGTCCGGAACGCCCTCCCGAGGGGTGGTTGAACGCCCACCACGTCGAAGACGGATGGGCTGACGAGCGCACCCGAGAGCTCCTCGGGCTCGTCGGTGCCGCCGAGGATGAACGAATCGAAGCTGTAGGCACCGAGCGCGGCGAACGACTCGGAGCGTTCGGTCCAGTCCCGGTAGGTTCCGGCGGATACACCGTCCTGGGGAATGCCGAGCTGGGGGTTGGCCTCCCACACGGTCATCACCTGCTCGGGATCCGCGTAGGGGAGCGGCCTCAAGAGGATGCCCCTGACGAGGCTGAGGATCGCCGTATTGAGGCCCACCCCGAGGCCGAGCGTGGCGACCACGACGAGGGTGAAGGCAGGCGCCGCGCGGAGCGTCCTGAGGGCGAATCTCATGTCACGTCCTCTCTATCCAAGGCCGACGCTGCTGATGAGCGAGGAGGTGGGCAGGGCGCTCAACGGTGAGCCCGACCGGACGGGAGCGCCAGGTATCCCCGACCATGGGCGCCCTGGCAGGCGCCGGTTACTTTCGCGAGCCACGGTCCGGACGTGGTAGCAATGGAGCCGGCCGGCCGGGGTCCCGACCCTGAAGAACCAAACTGACTACCCTGACCACGAAGAGGGCCTGTCATGAACTGGACCATGATCGCTGCTCTCGGTGAGTGGGCCGGAGCAGCTGCGGTGGTCGCCTCGCTGCTCTATGTCGGCCACCAAGTGCAGCAGAACAATCGCATCGCCAGGGCAGAGGCTTATCGAGAAGTGACCCTGAGCTGGGCTCGGATGCTCCACCTCTGGGCGGGCGACCCTCCCGCAGCCAAGGCGTTTCTTGAAGCAGACTCTGGCGTTCCACTCGCCGATCTTCCCGAGGATGCGCGCAACGCGTACCTGCTGCGATACGCGTCCTTGATTCGCGTCCTCGAGACGATCTATCGCCAGGTCGAGGAGGGCATCATGGAGGCCGATGCCTTGGACATGTTCGCGGGTGGAGATACACCCCTCTTCCGCGACTCGTGGGAGTTCCTGCGGGAAAGCTATCGCCCGGACTTCAGGGCATTCGTCGAGAGCCGGCACGGAGGCACGGGTTCCTAGTAGAGCGCGAAACCGACGCAGGCTACTCCACGAATCCTGGGCGCATCACCTCCGCGCATGTCCAACGCTCCGCCCTGACTCCCGCGTCTTGCGCCGCTCTACCGCCTGATCGAGCTCGCCTCCGCCTCGGCGACGATCTCGTCGGCGTCCGCACGCAGCAACAGCCGGTCGCGCACGAGCGCGTCGGCCGCTTGGCGCACTGCCCGCACGTAGGCCGCGTGGTCGGCGTAGCGCTCCTCGAGTGACAGACGCTGGTCCCCCTTCGCCATGCGCTCGGCGCGTGTCTCCGCGAACGGAATGAACGAGCCGGCACCGGCACACTGATCGCCCTCTCCGAACCCCTCGGCCCTGAGGTTCCAGCCGGTGTACGTGCCGATGGGCGCGACGAGGTTCGGATGTCTCACGCCCGCAAGCATGTTACCGTCGGCGTCTACTCGGCCGACCAGCACTGTATACGCCGGTCCCTCCTTGGGCGGCATGGTCGAGTAGTCCATCAGGTGCAGCTGATTGACGCTCCCCGAGTAGGTGACGCCAGGGATGGATGGAAAGCCCGTGGCTGCGGGCGCCACCAGGCCGCCGTTGCCCACGGTGGGAAAGCGGCTCGCCGGCGGAGCGTGCTCCTTTGCGACCCACTCGTACAGCGCCACCGAGAGCGCGGTGCGGATGTCGCGGAGGGGCATGGGGTTGTTCGGGTTCTGACAGAAGCCCGCACGTGGCATCGTATGCACGCCGCCCCCACCGCCGTGCTGGACCCCGGCCACAAGATAGGCGCGTACGTTGTCCGGAAGCGCGATGTCGTTGCCCGTCGGGTCCGTGACGACGAGAGAGGAGCGCGCCTGCCAGATCTCGGCCTCGCCGTCCGTGTGCACGATGCGCGGGCACGTGTCCGTGGCCGAGCAGCGCACGAGAATGCCATCTGCCCCACCGCCGATGGGGTCACGCAGCATCGTGTACGTGAACGGGAACTGGTCACCGGGATACACGTGGTCCTCGTGCTGCTTCTGCCAGCGCCCAGGCTGCGAGAACGCGTAGTTCGTGAACGTCTTGCGTGATCCCGCGATATCGACGTGCATGCCGTCGAACACGATGCGCCCGCGCGTGTCCTCGTTGAACCCGAGATAGAGGAAGTCGCGCAGCGCTCGGCCGCTCTGCGAGATGCCGAGCGAGAGCGCGGTGGTCGCTGGCTCGTCGAGTGGATTGAAATTGCCCTCCGCGTCATGACGCTCGTAGCGGAGGAACGAGATGACGTCGCGCATCGCGGCGAAGCCGATTCCCATGACGACGGGATCCTTGGCCTCGTAGACGAACTCGTAGATGGCACCGCCGTCGAACCCGGCGGGGCGCTGGATCGAGATCTCGGTGTCGCTCACCCAGCTCCAGCGCAGGTCGGCCGGAGTGGAGCGGCGAGAGTTTTGCAGTGCACGCACGGTGAGCGTCGCCTTCGCGGGATCCCGCGACGCCGTCGGGTACGTGAGGGGCGCGCGCGACACGCGCTCCTGGTCGCCGAAGATGAACTCCTCCAGCGCCCGCCCGACCATGGGCGAGCCGTCGGAGTTGCGCGCAACGGGAAGGAACGGCACCACGTTTCGGTCGGTTGAACGGATGTCGCCTTGCCAGCCTACCCGCACGAATGCGAAGCCCATCGCCCTCAAGCTGGGCTCGTCGCCGGTCGCTCCGCCCCGGTTCGGCACGGTATGGTAGATCGCGCGGTTCCAGCGGCTCATGTAGACGGGACGGTAGATCTCGACCGTGGTGCTGTACTCGACCATTCCGCGCGCGTTGTGAGGCGCGTGCTCGAGATTGACGATGTCCTGGTTGCGCGGGTCGCTCGGGTCGACCTCGCCATACGCGATGCCGCGCAGCCGCTCGTACTGCCCCACGGTGCCGAAGCGCTCCCCGCCCAAAGCAGGCGACTCGACTACGTCGACGTCGAGACGCGTGACCTGTGCGTTGGCGCGCGCGCCTGCGAGCAGAAGGACGGAGGCGGCAAGCGCTGCACCGCGTGGGATCGTCAGCAAGGGGCACTCTCCAGGTTTGGACGGCCCAACGTAGGCTGCGGGGTGCAGCGGAGCCAGGCGAATCACGCCGCAGGTGGGGTTTCTCCCCACGGCCGGGAGCGCCCAGCTCCCGACAACCGCGCGCCGGACCGCGGGCGTACCGTGTAGGCGCTACCCACGCCCCGACCCGGTTCCCGCCATGAGCCCGCTCGACCGCCGGATCTTCATCAAGCAGGTCGCCCTGGCGTCCGCCGCGGGTGCGGCCGCGACCGCGTGGCCCGAGGGGGCGAGCGGCGAGACGTACTGGCTGACGGACGCGGACGAGGCCGAGCTCGACGCGGTGGAGTGGCGGAAGTCCCCGTGCCGCTTCTGCGGCGTCGGCTGCGGGCTCCTCATTGGCTTGGAGAATGGGCGCGCGGTCGCCGTGCGCGGCGACCCCGAGTCGTCGGTGAACCGCGGCCTCTGCTGCGTGAAGGGATACCACTCGGTGCAGGCGTTGTACGGCCGCGACCGGCTGACGCAGGCGCTCGTACGTCGCAACGGGAGCCTGGTGCCCGTGCCGATGCGTGAGGCGCTCGACCTGGTGGCGTCCCGCATGCGCGAGACGATCGACCAATACGGGAAGGACTCCGTCTCCATCTACGGGTCGGGGCAGTGGACGATTCCCGACGGGTACGTGGCGTCCAAGCTGTTCAAGGGGTGCATCGGCACCAACAACGTGGAGGCCAACGCGCGGCTGTGCATGGCGAGCGCGGTCACGGGCTTCCAGTCGAGCTTCGGGCTCGACGAGCCGATGGGGTGTTACGAGGACATCGAGCACGCGGACGTCTTCGTGCTGTGGGGGAACAACATGGCCGAGATGCACCCCGTGCTCTTCTCTCGGCTGCTCGAGCGGCGGCGCCAGGTTCCGGGCACGATCATCGTCGACCTCGCCACGCGCGCGACGCGCACGAGCTACGCCGCCGATCGCTCACTCCTCTTCGCGCCGCAGTCCGACCTCGCGATCGCCAACGCGATCTGCCGGGAGATCGCGGTGAACAACTGGGTGAACCGCGACTTCGTGGACCGGCACGTCGCGTTCAAGCGGGGGCTCACGGACATCGGTTACGGCACCGAGGACGGATTCCGGTTCGACGACCAGGCGAGCGATGCCAGCTGGGACGACTACGTCGACTTCCTCGCAGAATACACGCCCGAGCGGGCCGAGGAGATCTCCGGGGTGCCCGCGGAAGACATCCGCTGGCTCGCGTCGGTCTACGCGGACCCGCGCCGCAAGGTCATGTCGCTCTGGTGCATGGGCATGAACCAGCACACGCGCGGCACGTGGATCAACAACCTCGTCTACGACATCCACCTGCTGCTCGGGAAGATCTCCACGCCGGGGAACAGCCCCTTCTCCCTCACGGGTCAGCCGAGCGCGTGTGGCACCGTGCGCGAAGTCGGCACGCTCACGCAGCGACTGCCGCGCGGCGCGGTGACCAACGAAGCCGACCGGCGCTTCGCCGCCGACATCTGGGGCGTGCCCTACGAGCGCATCCCTTCGGCACCCACCTACCACACGGTGGAGATGTTCCGCGCGCTCGACCGCGGCGACGTGCGCTTCATGTGGGTGCAGGTGACGAACCCGATGGTCACCATGCCGCACCTGAACCGCTATCGCGCGGGGCGCAGGGAGGAGTTGCTGGCCGCGCCCGACGCGCAGTGGCGCGACCTGCTGTCGACCGAGGACCCGCCGAACCGGCGGGCCGCGCCATTTGGCTCGAAGTACCAACAGGCTCATCAAGTGACCCAGAGTCTTCTGCGGCGACACCGGCGTAGCGCCTCTCGGCACCCGTGGGTGCGACCTTGAGAACCTGGTGCTGCCCGGGGACGCTGAGGGTTTACGCCGGCGACTCGCTCCCCCCCTACGTTCGCCCGTACATCCCGTCGATCGTCTGGCGGATCTCGTCGAGCGAGCGCCCCTGCTGGTTCATGTCGTACGCGATTTCCGCCTCGCGCAGGCACACGTCGCAGCTGGCCGCGTGATCGTCCTTGAAGCAGTCCAGCAGCGAGTAGTGCCGGAACGTCTCGCGGCAGAAGCAATAGCAGTAGAGGCCGTCGAGGATGGAGACGATCTCGGCCGCCTTACGGTACGTCTCGGCCACCCTCGGTGAGGTGTCGTAGCGCGCGGCGGGCATGACCTGAGAGGCCTGCGCATCGACGCGCGGCATGGGATGGTGACTCGTCGGCCCGCTACCCTGCTGAGCGACGATCGCCAGGATCAGGAGCGCAGCCAGAACGCTCCCGCCCATGATGTAGAACGGTGCCCTGTTCCTGCGCGGTGCGCCGCCTGCTTCCGCACCCCCGCGCTCTTCACGTCTGCGTGATGCCCGGCTCATCGTCGTCCTCTCTTTCTGCTGTCGCTCGTGGATGTGATCAGGATACGTAGCCGCCGGCCTCAATGCACGTGGGCCGCGCCGGTCATCTCTATCTCGGTCATGGAGTCGAGCACGCCGTAGCTCCCCATGCGCATCGGCTCGCCGCCGAGGAAGATCCGGGCCCCTGCCGAGAGCGCCCAGAACCTCGTCGTGCCGAAGAGGCCGGTGGCGGTGACGGGGCCCGAGTCCCCGCGCACCTGGTGGTGCTGCAGCTCGATGAACGGGCGGACGCTCCACGGGCTCGGCGTCACCTCGAACGCGTACGCTGCCGTTGCGATCAGCCAGCGTGTGGTACCGATGGGATCCACTCCGTGCTCGTAGTGGAAGAACTCAGCGTCGCCTGCCGGCCCCTCGCGCGTGTACTCCGGTCGTGACGCGTACTCGACGCGCGCATAGGGCTGGTGACCACGTCCGCTCCAGCGTGCTTCGGCGAGCAAAGAGAAGAAGTCGTCGTGGTCCGCGAGGTAGCTGCGCGACACCTCGGCGAGCGCGTAGAGCTGGCCGCCGGCCAGCGGCGCCGACCGCACCACGGCCGCGTTGCCGAAGTGCGTGGTCTCCTCTACGGTGTGCGCGAACTCGGTGATACTGCCTGCCGAGAGCGACGCCTCCCACTGCGTTGCCGAGGGCGTGGCAGCGCCCCATCGCCTCGCCACCCGGGCGGACCACGAGTCGCCGAAGCTCTCGATGTTGGATAGGTCGTAAGGGCCCTCCGGCTCCTGGCCGCCGAAGACGCCGGCCTCGACGCTCCACGCCCCCCGCTGGTACACGGTGCTCACCGTCCAGCGCTCGAGGATCTGTGAGAGGTGATGGTTGGTCGGATACTTGAGTCCCGGACGCACCATGGGGTCGGACGTGCCGTAGGGCGCGAATCCCTTGCCCGCCGAAATCGACGCGGTCCCCGCGGCGATTTGCCAGAAGTTGACGCTCAGCATGAGCTCGTGGAGGAGCGTGTGCGGGTGACGTTTGTCGATGAAGCTCTCCCCCCAGCCGCCGAAGGTCAGCTCGCCGTCCTCCTGCGTGAGTCCCTCGAAGTTCAGCGTCGTGTGCAGGACGATGCGCTGACCCGGGCTCTCGACGTGTCCCATGAGCGCAGGTTGAGTGAGATACCAGCCGGTCTCACGGAGGGGCGAGCCGTCTTCGCCGGGCGCGCCGATGGTGACGACCGGATACGCCTGTGCCATGCCGGTGAGCTGCCAGCCTCCGCCGAGCCCGACGCTCGTCATTTGCATGGGCGTCTGGGCGTGTGCAGCACCAGGATGAAGCGCGACGCTCGCGACCCCGCATAGGGCCGCGACGATGCCGCACGTCGTGCGGAACGTTCTCATGTAAGGAAACCGCCGTTTTGAAGGTGCCTGAGGCCGCGTCCGACGGACGCGGGGAGGGTGTCAGGCGAGACGGCGGGGCGGGGGTGGATCCAGCGAGAGGTCGACGGCGCTCGGTGCCGCGAGCGGCAACGCACGCATCGTGTCGAAGGTCTCCGGAAGCGTCGGGCTCGGTGCGGCGGTGGGTGAGCTGAGGGCGGTGCCGCACGCCATCAGGACGCCGCAGTCCTGGCCAGCCGGATGTGAGGTCGGACCTTCGTGATGGTGATCAGAGGCGTCTTCACTGGTGGGCCGCGCCGGTGGCTGGCCAGGTCCGTGGTGGGCGTGCTGCGCAGCCGCAGCCTCGGATCCCAGGTCGTCCTGCGTCGACGCTGCGCACCGGAGAACGGTCGCATTCGACCAGGTCAGGACGGCGAGCGCGAGGAGGGCGAGCGGCCTTCGCATGCCCGGAAGCTCGCCGGCGCCACCCGGTCCGACAAGCCGCCCCAGGGCCGCCGGTGCCGGAAACGGGCCGTGCCCGGCCATGTTCGGGCCGCCAGCGCCGGGAACGACCCTTGCACGGAGCTATTCCGGGAGGGCGCTCCGCCGATCGATATTGGGACCGGGCGGCGGCCGCACGGTTCTTGGCCTCCCACGCCACAGACTCACGAGGGAATGCATGCGTAGGAACATCCTGCACGCAGGGGTCGCCAACCTGAAGTACGAGATCCGCGAAATCGTCGGCGCGGGCAACGAGATCCGTGCGCTCGGGCAGGAGATGACGTGGGAGAACATTGGCGACCCGGTGGCCAAGGGTGAGGCGCCGCCGGAATGGATCCGCGACATCGTGGCCGGCTTGCTCGACATCCCATCGTCGTGGGCGTACTGCGAGACGCGCGGCGTCCCCCACGTGCGTGAGTTCCTGGCCAACGAAGTCAACCGGCGGAACGGCGTGAAGGTCACCGCGGACGACGTCCTCTTCTTCAACGGGCTCGGCGACGCGGTCGCCAAGGTCTACGGGTTCCTGTCGCGCGAGGCGCGCATCCTCGGACCGTCGCCCGCGTACAGCACGCACTCGTCGGCGGAAGCCGCGCACTCCGGATACAGCCACGTCACGTACGAGCTCGACCCGTACAACGGGTGGATGCCCGACCTCGACGACATCCGCAACAAAGTGAAGTACAACGATTCGATCGCGGGCATCCTGCTGCTGTCGCCGGACAACCCGACCGGAGCGGTGTATCCGCGGGACGTGCTCGAGGAGATCGCGGCGATCGCGCGCGAGCACGACATCTTCATCATCGCCGACGAGATCTACGCCAACATCGTGTACGATGGGCGTGGCCGGCTCACGATGAGCGAGTGGATCGGCGACGTGCCGGGCATCGCCATGCGCGGCATCAGCAAGGAGTATCCCTGGCCGGGCGCGCGCTGCGGCTGGCTGGAGGTGCTCAACAAGGGCCACGACCGGACGTTCGGCAAGTACGTCGACAGCTTGATCGCCGCGAAGCGGCTCGAGGTGTCGTCCACCACGCTGCCGCAGATGTCGATTCCGCTCGTCATGGGCGATCCGCGCTACCCCGGCCACCTCGCCGCGCGCGAGCGCATGTTCGCCGAGCGCGCCGAGGAGATCGCCGAGGCGTTCGCCGGCTGCGAGCACGTCATCGTCAACAAGCCGCGCGGCGCGTTCTACTACACGGTCATGTTCAAGCCGGGCGTGCTCAACGGCGACCAGGTCCTGCATATCGAGAACCCCAAGGTGCTCGCCACCGTCGAGCGCATGGTGGCCGGCGTCGAGCCCGACAAGCGCTTCGTCTACTATCTAATGGGCGCGACCGGCATCGTGGTCGTGCCGCTCACCGGCTTCCAGTGCCTGCACCACGGGTTCCGCGGCACGCTGCTCGAGGCGAACGACGCCAAGCGCGCGTGGATCCTGGAGACGCTGCGCGAGTCGATCGAGGCGTACGTGGCGAGCGGGGCGCATACGCCTGCGATCGCGGGCACGGCGGCCGCGCGATAGGCGCGGGCCACGCGGACGACGACGGACCGAAGGTGGACGACACCGTCTGCGTCATCAACATCGGGCCGGCTCAGCGGCGTAGGCGCCGGAACCTGGGCGTGGTCTCGTTGGCGGTCGGCGTCGTGGTCGTGCTGGGCGCGTGGTCGGCCGTGCTTCCGCGAACCATCCTCCTGCCCTCGGCCGTCTTCTTCTTCGTCGGCTTCTCGGGAGTCTTCCAGTCGCGTGCGAAGACCTGAATGCGCCTCGCATCGCGCGGTCTGCGCGACCTGGACGGCAGGCCCGAGCGCATTGGAGACAGTGCCGAGCTGGCCGTGGTGCGCGCGCAGGCGCGGCGGGTGTTCGTGCAAAGCGTGCTGGCGACGGCGGTGATGATGGGGGTGGCGTGGGTGGCCGGTTCCTGAATCGCCGAGCCGGCAGCGCTGGAAGAGTCGACGCGGCCCAGGGCGGTGTTCGCGCCCGCAACGGCTTCCCGCTCGCGGACGGATTTCGCGGGACCCAGGTGGGGAAGATCGTCTAGAAATGCGTCGGATGCGCGGCCACGACGGCTCGGTCGCGTCATGCCACGGGGTCGTCGTCGGATGGCGTCCCAGAATCACCGAGGGGTGCATCGCGTCGCCGACTGAGAGCAATGAAGCCGGCCCGGAACAGATGCCGAGGGATGGTGCTCACCTGTCGTCGCGAAGTCGACGGCTTGTCTCCGCCGCCAGCCGCCCCCAAACTGCCGCGAGAGGTGGTGCGCTCGCTTCAGCACGCATCGTTAGCCACCCGCGAAGACGATATCCATGGGAGGAGGCCCCCGATGCCGGCTCGTGTCGAGGTAGCGGTAGCGCGTAGGCACGGAGCGACCCCCGGCGCGCTCATGACCCTGCTCGCCGCTTGCTCGGGCGCAGAGAGTGCGCCGGAGATCGGGCCGATCGGGGCGAGCGCCGTGCAGGCGGTTGCGCCAGGCCAGGCGCTCACGTTCGGTGGCGTGGCCTATCCGGAGCAGCGCCTCGTTCTTCCTGTCAACGACCTCCCGAATCCGTACGACAGGGTCTGGCCCTGGGCCGAGCTGCCCACCGGCCCGATCGATCCGGCCGACTACGAGGCGAGGCCGTCGTTCATAGGGATGGTCGAAGGCTCCGACGGGACGCTCTACGCGCTGTCGCGCTGCATGGGCAACTCGTGCGAAGGGCGCCAAGAGCCGCCCATGATGGCGCTCGACGCGGAGGGCCGGCTCCTGCGGTCCTGGGGAGAGGGAATGATGACGTTCCCGCACGGGCTCGGAATGGACGGCGAAGGGAACTTGTGGGTCGCCGACCAGGGGGCGCACGTCGTGTTCGCGTTCTCGAACCAGGGCGAGCTGCTGAGGACGATCGGGACACGAGGCACCCCGGGTGATCCGCCGGCGGCGCTGACCGAGCCGACCGCGGTCGCGGTGGCGCCGGACGGCAGCATCTTCATCACGGAGGGGCACAACAACAGCCCGGATGCGCGCGTAGCCCGCGTCTCCAAGTTCGCCCCGGACGGGACGTATCTGAAGTCGTGGGGGAAAACGGGACCTGGGATCGGCGAGTTCAGCACCCCGCATTCGATCGCCCTCGACTCCCGGGGCCGCGTGTTCGTTGCGGACCGCAACAACAACCGCATCCAGATTTTCGATCAGGAAGGGAACTTCCTCGACCTCTGGTACCAGTTCGGTCGGCCCAGCGGGATCGCGATCTCCCCCGATGACCGCATCTACGTAGCCGACTCCGAATCCTGGGACTTCCACAATCCTGGCTGGAAGAAGGGGATCCGCATCGGCAGCGCCGTTGACGGGACCGTGGAGCACTTCATCGAGGACCTCGAGTCCACCACCATCTCGCACAGCGGAGCCGAGGCCGTGGGGTTCGACTCGCACGGCAACGTGTACGGAGGGGTCGTCCGTCGCCGCATGCTGGAGAAGCACGTCCCGCGCGTAGCCCCGAGCGCCTGAGCGTCGACCGGGACTCGGTCTTCCCCTGGGGGCTGGCTTACGCGCGGTCCCTGGGCGGCGCGAGCGCCACCCGCCATCGCTTGCCTATCGCAGAACCCTGAGCAGGCCCTCGCCGACCAGGATCTCGTAGGCCTGCGCCTCGACGTGCGTGAGCCCGCCTTGTCCGGCCCCCACGTCGTTTCCTTCGCCGGTATCCAGCTGCAAGGCGAGGGTGCGCATCTCGACGGTCAGCGGGGCGGCCTCTTCTGCCGTCGTCGCGGCTCGGATGCGTCCGGCGAGGGCCGCGATCCGCCCCGCGCGAACGCCCACTGCGCGCGCCGCTGCCTCGAGGTCGGGCCCCTGCGTCCGCACCGCTGCGGACGCGCCCGGGGCGCTCCTCGCGAGCTGCAGGTGCTCCACGATGGCCTCGACAGCAGGCACGAGCCCGAATCCGAGGCCGGGTCCTTGGCTCCCGGATTGCGGGTCGAGGGCGTGCAGCACGTGCCCGGCATGCGTCTTCATCGCCTCGAGGTTCGCGGGATCCCCAGCGGCGAAGTTGGCGTGCATCATGACCGTGTTCGCTTCCTGGGCAGCGATCACGACCAGACCGTGCCCCCCTGGACCCGCGGGGAACGAGCTCGTCAGGTGCGTCACGTGCGGCGATGACGGGCTCGCCTCCTGGCCGGCCAGCCCCGCCACGCAGATGGCGAAAGCAGCCAGGATCGGCAGCACTGTCTTCAAGTTCTTCACGAGGAGGCGCATCGGCTCAGTCTCATCACGACTCGGTGGAAGGTGCAAAGGACGCTCGCGCGAGCCGCCGAGCAAGAGGCCGGCAGCCCTCATCGCCTTCCGGCCAGGATCGGCGCGACTGGCGTGCGTGCCGAGCCCCGAGGCCGACGCCGGGCCGCGATCCGGCCGCGGTGGCGTCGCTCGCGGCGAAGTTTCAGCTCGAGCCCGTTCCGGAGGAGTCCACCGAGTCCTCACCCGCCGAGACGTGGGGGCTGCAGCTGTCGTGAGCGAGTCCGGGGGTGAGCCACGCCGAGCGCCTTGTCATCTACGTGCCGATGCCAGCAGAATTCCCGTCGCCAACCAACTGCACCACCCCCGACGTCCTTCTACCACGTTCCCCATGCGCACGAGCGCTCGGGTCGAGAGACGGCACCATGAGAACCGCGACAGCCCTAGTGATGATGATCGCAGCGAACCTCGCCGCCTGTTCGCCTGCAGGCGATTCCGGTGACGCTGCCGAGGCCGCGGCACCCGCCATCTCCGCCTTTGGCGCGGGTGAGAATGCGTCACCCTTCACCATCGGCTCACTCCAGGCCGCGTCCCTGAAAGACGCCGCCTTCTCTCCGGCGAACGACAACCGGACGCTCGCTATCAATCAGACGAAAGCAGAAGTGGACGCCCTGCTGACCGCGGCGGGTCTCGCCACGGACGTTCTACAGCTCAGCGTGCAGCCACTGATCGTCCGCACCCCGGATCGCGTGCTGTTGTTCGACGCGGGCACGGGCCCAACCGGAATGTTATCCGCATCCATGGCGACCGCCGGCGTCGAGCCAGCCGCCGTGACGGACATCTTCATCAGCCACAGTCACGGCGATCACGTCAATGGGCTCGCCGGGGCGGGCGGCGCGTTGGCATTCCCCAACGCCGCCATCCACATCTCCGCCAACGAGTGGGCCGCGATGCAGGCCAACTCGCAGCTCGCCTCGTTGGTGACGACGATCTCTCCGAGAGTGGCAACGTTCGCGCCCGGTGCCGATCTGGTCCCTGGCACCGTCGTGGCGGTGGACATTCAGGGCCACACACCCGGCCACTCCGGCTACCTCATCTCTTCGGGACCGGCCTCACTGCTCTACATCGGCGACACGATGCACCACTCGGTGATTTCGGTGCAGCGGCCTGATTGGACGATCGCTTTCGACGGGGATGCTCCGCTGGCGCAAGAGAGCCGGAAGGCCCTGCTCGCCTCCGCGGCGGCGAGCGGCCAGCTCGTCTACGCGGTGCACTTCCCGTTCCCGGGTCGCGGCAAATTCGAGAACCGCGACGGCACGTTCGTGTGGGTGGCCGAATGACCATCGGTGCCCGTCGCGGCCGACCGACCTAGAGCGCCGATCCGCCCCCGGGCAGCCGCTTGCGCAGGAAGTTGGTTCGGCGTTCGGGCGGAAGCGCCGACTGGCGCCTGATCTGCTCGACCAGCGACTCGAGCGACCGGATGCCGTCCACCTTGCTCATGAAGTCGAGCTTCAGGTTGCCGGGCGTCTTCCGGAACATGAAGTCCAAGTCCATCGTCGTCACCGGCGAGCCCTGGAGGGCCGCGGCGGCGTTGCCGATGAGCACCGCGGACAATCGGCGCTTCTTGAGCAGGGCGGCGACCTGCGAGAGCAGCGGTTCGGCGTTCATCCCGTTCAGCGCCCCGTCCACCTGACTCTTTCCCGCTTGACGAAGGCCGACACGCCAGCCCGGAAGTCCTCACTGCCGAACACCTCGCGCACGAGGTCGTCGCCGTCGGGCAGGTGGGCGCGGCGCAGGCGGGTCAGCGCTTGGCCGGCTGCCTTCATGCTCAGCGGCGCGTGGCTCGACAACGTCTCCACCAGCGACGCGAGCGCCCCGTCTAGCCCGCCGTCGGGCACGACCTCGTAGACGAATCCTCCGGCATGCGCGTCGTCGGCCGAGAGCGTCGTCGCTCGCAGGAGCATGTCCAGGGTTCGCCCGGGACCCAGGTGGTGGATCAAGAGCGAATAGCTGTTCATGGACAGGCAGTTGCCCAGCGTGCGGGCGATGGGGACGCCGAAGCGGGACGACTCGGTTGCCACGCGCAGTTTACAGGCGGCGGCGAGTACCAGCCCCCCACCCACGCAGACGCCCTCGACCGCAGCCACGGTCGGTACGGTGACGTCCTCGAGTCGGTTGACCACGCGCTCGATGCGCGCCTCGTAGGCGACGCCATCCTCGCCGCTGGTGAAATCGAGAAACTGTGCGATGTCGGTGCCGGCTACGAACGCTTGGCCGCCCGCGCCGCGCAGTACCAGAACTCGCACCGACTCGTCTGCGTCGGCCTGAGCGCACGCTTCCTCGAGGCGATCGTACATCGCGAACGTCATCGCGTTGCGCGCCTCGGGGCGATTGAACAGCACGGTCAGGACGGCGCCGTCCTGGGTGACCTCGATGTCGCTCACTCCGCTTCTCCTCGCTCGCTGACCGCGTCGATGATCTCGGCTGGCACGCGTGACCGCTGGAGCGCCGCTCTCGTGTCTGCACCCAGTGGCGGGCCGGCCGCGCCGCGCACGGCGGGGCTGCGCGAAAAACGCATCGGCGATCCGATCTGACGGACCGGTCCGAGCGTAGGGTGTGGGGCGTCCCAGAAGAAGCGGCGAGCGTTCAGGTGGTCGTCATTGAAGACCTGGCCGTAGTCGTTGATGGGCGCGCACGGCACGCCGGCCTTGCCGAGCGCGTCCAGCAGATCTGTGGTGGTGCGGGTGCGGGTGCGAGACTCGACGACGGCGGCCAGCTCGCCCCGGCGGGCGTGGCGGCGAGCGGCGTTGGCGTAGGCCTCGTCGGCGAGCTCGGAAGCCATGTCGAGCGTGCGGCAGAGCGCGGACCAGGTGTTGTGCGTATTCGCGCCGATCGTGATCCAACCATCGGCGGTACGGAACGCTTGGTAGGGCGCCTGGACCTGGTGCGCCGACCCCAGCGGACCGGGGGTCTCGCCAGTGGCGAAGTACGTGCCGGCCTCCCAAACGCCCAGGCTGACGCCGGCCTCGAGCAGCGAGACGTCGATCGCTTGGCCGTGCCCCGTCCGGTCGCGCTCGCGTAACGCAGCCGTCACGGCCAGGGCTGCGTATAGTCCACACACCAGATCGCAGACCGGAACGCCGACCTTCACGGGGTCGCCGCCCGGTGTGCCGGTGATGCTCATGATACCGCTCCGCGCCTGCGCCATGATGTCCAGCCCAGGGAGCGAGGCCAGCGGTCCATCCTGCCCCCAGCCGGAGCACGACGCGTAGACGACACGCGGATTGACCGTCGAGATCGTCGCGGCGTCCAGGCCGAGCCGGGCCATCGCGCCGGGCCGCAGGTTCTCGATGACGACGTCGGCCGTCTCGACCAGCGCGAGAAACGCCGCCTTGCCCGGCGCGGACTTCAGGTCCAGCGCGACCGACTCCTTGTTCCGGTTCAGCCGCAAGAACGGCGAGCTCTCGCCGTCCAGGAAGGGTCCGCTGGCTCGAACCGGGTCCCCCGAAGCGGGCTCCTCGATCTTGATCACCCGGGCTCCGAGGTCTGCCAGCTGCATGCCCGCAAAAGGCCCCGCCATGAACACGCCCACCTCGAGCACGTTGATGCCGGCCAGCGGCGGCAGGTCGTGGGGCGGCCCAGGTGCGCCACGAGTGCTCATGCAGGCCTCCAAGGGCGGCGCCAACGACCTTCATCGCGCATGCGAGGTGTGCTCACAGCCAGCCGGGGAGGACCAGGACTAGCCAAGTCAGCAGCGGGACCAGAGCCACCATCGAGAACCCCCACATCATCAGAGTGCGGAACACGTCGTCTCGCTCGGCCGGGGTCGAGTTGGCGACAACGAGGGCGCCGCTGGTGGAGAACGGGCTGGCGTCCACGATCGAGGAAGACAGCGCGAGCGCGGTGATGAGGCCGATCGCTCCGACCGCGTCCGAGCCCAGCAGGAACGGCACGGCCAGCGGGATCAGCGCTCCCAGGATGCCGGTCGTCGACGCGAAGGCGGAGACGACGCCACCGATGTAGCAGATCAGCAGTGCGGCGATCAATGGGGTGCCGAGTTGGGCCACGTTGTCCCCTAGCCATCCGGGGGTGTCGATCTCCTGCATCAGACCGACGAATGTGACGATACCGCAGATCAGCAGGACCGTCTCCCAGGCGATCTGCTCGACTGCGCCCTTGGCGCCTGCCGGTGCGACGATCGAGAGGACGACCCCGACGGCGATCGCCATCATCCCGATCTCGAGGCCGAAGACGAGCGCCCCGAACAGCAGCACGGCCAGGCCGATCAGGGTGAGCAGCGCGTCCCGTCCGAGCGTCGCCGTCGGTTGGCTGTCGGCATGCTCCCCGCTTCCAGCAGCCGGGTCCATCGATACGCGGGTGGCGTGGCCGAGGAGCCTGCTGCCACCGAAGAGGAAGAACACGACGACCGACAGCAGCACATTCGCCACGATCGATGCACCCCACAAGAAGCTCGGGCTGCCAGGTAGGTCGTTGCTCCTCACGACGGCATTCGTGATCGAGCCGAAGATCGACAGCGGTGAGAAGCCTCCCGCGGTACAGCCGTTGACTACGAACAGACCCATCAGCACGGGATTGATCGAATAGCGACGGGCGAACGCCATGCCGATCGGAGCGATGATGGCGACCACCGCCGGGACCACGCCTCCGATCGCGGTCAGCGCGCCGGCGACCGTGAACATGGCCCAAGGAATGAGGGCGAGTCGGCCACCGGATGCGCGCACCGCGGCACCCACCAGCCAGGCGATCGTACCGTTGTTCTTGGCGATGGCGAACAGGTAGGTGACGCCGACCAAGACGACGAACAGATCGCCGGGGAAGAACCCGTAGATCATGTCGGCGTATCCATCGGCGCCGAAGAAGAAGTAGCCGACCACGAACGTGGCGAACAGCGCAAGGGCACCCATGTGGACCGATAGCACAGTCGCAATCACGAAGACCGCGACTAAGACCAGAATCGAGATCAGCTGTTCGGACACGACGCCTCACCCCCGCACGAATTTCTGCACCCGCCGCCCCGTTCCCACCTCAGCGGTGTACACGTTCCCGTCGGAGTCGACCGCGACGTTGTGCAGGAAAACGAACTGGCCGGCGTAGTGCCCGATGCGCCCGAACGAGCCGACCTCCTGGAGACTCTGCCGGTCGAACATGTGGACCTTCCCGTTGCCGGCGTCAGCAAGGTAGAGAAGCCGCTGCGCCGCATCGGGTGAGAACGCCACCGAGAACGCAGTGCCGAGCAGGCGCGTAGGCCGCTCGATGAACACCTCGCGAACGTAGGTACCGTCGATCCGGAAGATCTGCATGCGGTTGTTGCGGCGGTCGGCTACGTACACGAGGCCGTCGTCCGACACGCGGATCCCGTGCACCGTGTTGAACTGCCGCACCGCCGGGCCCTCGTAGACGGGCCGGTTGGGGGCGTCGTCGTCGGGTCGCTCGCCGTACGCGCCCCACATGCGCTTGTAGGCTCCGGTGCTCGCGTCGAAGACGATCACGCGGCGGTTCACGTACCCGTCCGCCACGAAGAGCTCGTTGGTCGGCGCATACACGTACATGTCGGCTGCGTTGTTCAGGTTGAGCGTGTCGAGGCTCCCCTGGGCGGCGCCGCGCTTCCCGATCTGGAGCAGGAAGCGTCCGTCACGCGTGAACTTGAGCAGGTGGTTCTCGGTCCGGTCGCCGAGGCGCGGCCCGCCCGCCGACGAGATCCACACGTTGTCGGCGTGGTCGACGTGGATGCCGTGCTCGTCCGCGGGCCACTCGTAGCCCTGGCCCTCGCCGCCCCACCCCTGCACGTACACGCCGTCCTGCGTGAACTCCATGACAGGGGGCGCCGGGCGGCAGCACTCGGCTTCGGGGTTGCCCGCTACCTCGTCGGAATTCAGCGACCACGGGCGCTGGACGATCCACACGTGGTCACGCGAGTCCACAGCGACGCCCGCGACCTGTCCGAGGATCCAGCCGTCCGGCACCGCGGGCCAGAACGGATCGACCTGATAGCTCGGTGCGGCCGACTGCTCCTCGTCCGCTGCGCGTGCGAAGCTGCGCTCTGCGGCCACCAGCACGCCGAGGATCGAGACGCCCAACACCACTCGCCATGCACGGCTCATCGGATCTCCAGGAAGACGGTTCAGCGACGATAGAACGGCTGCGTGCCGCCCTCGGCAAGGGGCGGCCGTCCGCTGCTTACCTCAGCTCGCCGAGATGCCCGTGGCGCCCCAACCACTTGATCCCTTCGAGGACGGGAAGGATCGACACGGCGAGGGCGATTGCCACGCCGCAGTCTCTCGGGGTGACGCCGGAAGGCGAAGAGAGAATCGGGCACCTGTTGAAGACGCCGACGCCAGAGGGCGAGCTGATCTCGATCAGGCTGGTCGACCCGAACGAAGTCCCGACGCTCGACAATCTCGGCTTCGGCGGTCCGGAAGGCGTCAAGATTCGGGAGCTGCTGCGCCGCCGCGATGGACTCATCCTGGTGACCGGGCCCGCGCGCGCCGGCACCACGAGCTTCATCTATGCGTGCTTGAATGCGCTCTAGCGCCTGAGCGTGATCTCGCTCGAGACGCGCATCGAGCTGCGCGTGCCGGGCGTGGTGCAGATCCGTTACGACTCCTCCACTGGCAAGTCGTTCTCGGAGACGCTGCAGGGATTGCTCGACCGGAGTCCCGACGTCATCCACGCCGGCGAGATCCGCGACCTCGGCACCGCGCGCATCGCGATCCGCACGGCCGTAACCGGGCGCAAGACGCTCGGCACCGCGCACACCTCCGACGCGGTGTCGGGACTCCGCCGCCTGCGCGACATGGGCATCGAGGCGGGTCGCCTGGCGGAGTCGTGCCATGCCGTCATTTCGCTCCGGTTGGTGCGGAAGCTCTGCCAGGACTGCAGGAAGAAGGTCGACCCGGCAGCCGACCCGCCGTCGCGGGAGGTGAAGCTCGCCCAGCGCTTGGGCGTGAAGCCCGCGTTCGGGGCGGTGGGATGCAAGTCGTGCGCGGGCACTGGCTACAAGGGCCAGATCCCCCTGGCGGAGGTGCTCGAGCTCACCCATCCGGTGAAGTCGTTCTTCGCGTCGGACCCCTCCGATGCCGACCTGCTGAAGGTCGCGCGGAAGGACGGCATGCGGACGTTCGCCGAGGTGGGGCTCGACCTGGCCTCGCAGGGTCTGACCACGATCGAGGAGATCGAGCGCGTGGTCGGCATCGTGCCGCTGCACTCGGAGACGGCTTCCTCGGCGGGTCCCGTGCTCGTCGTCGACGACGAGGAGCAGGATCGCACGCTCCTGCGCGGTGTGCTGGACGGCATGGGCTTCCAGGTCGTCGAGGCGGAGACAGGCGCGAGCGCGAAGCGGCTGCTCGACGAGCGGGTGCACGACTTCTCGCTGGTGCTCCTGGATTCGGACCTCTCTGACATGAACGGGCGCGACCTCCTGCGCGAGGTCCGCAAGTCCCTGGTGACCCAGTCGCTTCCGGTGATCGTACTCTCGGTTTCGTCCGATCCTAGGGAGGAGATCGAGCTCCTCGAAGCGGGCGCGGACGACTATATCCAACAGCCGGTCGTGGCCGAGCGCGTAGAAGCGCGCGTCCGCGCGGTGCTGCGTCGGAGCGGCGTCGAGCTCTCGTAGGCCCGAAGCCGCCCCGACGTTCGGGGCATGTGTGCCTTTCGCGGCCGTCGCCGTCCTAGCAGTGTGTCGGGAGGGCGAGTCACGGAGAACGCGATGCGGAGCGGTGGGAGCGAACCTCGGCGGGTGCAGGCCACGGGCGAGCGGCCACGCCAAAGGCGGGCGCGCCCCGCTCTTGCCGGGGCGGCCGCTGCGGGAGTCCTGCTGTCGGCAGCCGCGTCGCCCACCGCCGCTCAGTCCCTGCCCACCGACTCGGTCGAGCTGCTCGAGGAAGTGCGCGAGGCGCAGGAGGAATTCGAGCGCTATCGCGAGAGTCGGACGCCCCTGCAGCAGGAGCCGATCGGTGGCGCGTGCGACGAGCGCATCGGGCGTATCTGCATCTGGTACGGCGGCGCGGACGAAGAGCGCTTCCCCGCTGAGCTCCGGGAGGTGGGGCAGGCGCGCGTCGAGCTCATCCGCTCGCTCTTCGCCGCCTTCGACATCGCCCATGACCGTTGGATCCTGGGGCAGCTCGTCCACTACCTGGTCGAGAGCCGCAACTTCGACGAAGCGGAGCGCGTCTCCACCGAGTGCAACGTCGCCGAGACGTGGTGGTGTGAGGCGCTTCGCGGCTACACGCTGCACGTACGGGGTGAGTACGTCGAATCCGAGGCGGCCTTCAGGCAGGCGTTTGGCGAGATGCCCGACTCCGTTCACCGAGCCTGGAAGAGTCCGCGCTACGTGTTCACACCCGGTGCGCGGGAAGCCTTCGACGAGCTTCCTGACCTGGAGCGCGAGCGGGCGTGGGAGCTGCTCTGGCGGCTCTCGGATCCGCTCTTCCTGGTCGAAGGGAACGACTACTTCACCGACCATTACGCACGTTTAGTCGTGGCCGAGAACCGCCGCGGCGCCGCGGACCCGCTCGGGCTGGAGTGGGGGGAGGACCTGGACGAGACGCTCATCCGCTATGGCCGAAACATCGGCTACAGCCGCACGCCGAACCGGGCGCAGTTCGGACTGCAAGATAATCGCCGCATGGTGGGGCATCACCACCCCAAGAGCCGCGGCTATCTCTTTCCCGAGGATTTCCTGGCGTCGCCCTCCGACATTCCGCCGGAGAGCTGGATCACCGCGCCGCGCGAATCGCGTACCTGGTACGCTCCGCTGTATGCACCCGATGTCGAAGGGCTGGAGACGCAGGTGGGCCGCTTCCGGCGGGACGAGCGCATGCTCGTAGTGGGTGCGTACCGCCCGACGCTCGTCGCCGAAGCGGGCGGGCGCATGCTCGCGTTCGGACCTCAGGGAGGCGTGCAAGGCGCTGCGCACGCGGGGCTCTTCCTCCTGCCGGTCGACGGGGGAGAGCCCCTCTACGTGCGTGCCCAGGACCCGGAGGGGGTTCTCTCCTTGGAAGCCGAGCCGGGTCGGTACGTGGGCGCGCTCGAGGTCGTGAACGTCGAGGGTCGCAGGGCGTGGCGGGCACGTCAGGGTGTGGTCCAACGGCCTCTCGAGCCCGGCATGGTCGACGTCTCGGACCTCATGCTCCTGGAGTCGGGCGCGCCGCTGCCCTCGTCACTCGACGAGGCGATGCCGCACCTGCGGCGTGGTGTGCGCCTGCGCGCCGGGGAGCGCTTCGTGGTCCTCTGGGAGGCTTACGGGCTGCGCGTGCGGGAGCCCGTTCGCGTCACGCTCGGGTTCAGCCGCGGCCGCCCCGGTTTCCTGGAGCGGGTGGGGGAGTTTCTCGGTGCGCTGCAACCACCGCAGCCGGTCGACATCACGTTCGAGGACGTGGGCCCGGACGGCGTGCAGTACGTCTTTCGCGCCGCCGAGCTCGCGCTCCCCGAGCTGGATCCTGGCGAGTACACGCTCCACCTGCGTCTCGGTCTGACGGGCCGCGAGCCGCTCGTGATCAGTCGGCCCATCGTGGTCGAGAGGTGAGGCGATGACACGCACCTTGCTTGCATTCTTCGGCGTCGTGTCCGCGGCGGCGCTCGCGGCGGCCTGGGGCCCGATGGGGGACGCGCACGCCCCACGCGCGCTCGCCGCGGCTGCTCCGCTCCCGTTCTACTACGACCTGTACACATTCCGAAACGACGATCGCACGACCTCGGTGGTCGCGGCGGTGGCCGTGCCGGTCGAGGGGTTGCAGCGCGAGCGCGTCGACAGCCGCTTCCGTTACCGCTTCGACGTGCGCTTCGTGCTGGCCGACACCGTGGAGCGCGTGGTGTCGCGATCGCTCGACTCCGTGTACGTGAGCATGTCGCGCCCGCTCTCGGGTGAGCATCTGCTGCACACGTTCGTGGAGATCGACGCCCCGCCGTCCGACGGTACCGTACAGCGCATCGTCGTCACGGACGCGACCCGCCCCGGAGTTGGACAGCTACATCAGTCGCCCTTCCCGATTCCGGACTACGCGGGCGACGAGTTGATGCTCTCCGACATGGCTTTCGGTCTTCCGGGAGCGACCTCGGGATGGTCGCGCCACGGACACCACGTCGCGCTGCTGCCGACGAGCCAGTTTCCCGAAAGCGCGTTCGACGTCTACTACGAGATCTACAACCTGCCGACGGGGCGACCCTACGAGACCGAGATCGAGATCGAGCGGCTCGACGGCCGCGCGAACGACGCCGGTGCCGTGGGCGCGCGCTTCAGCGGCGAGTCCCAGGCAGGTCCGGACGGAACGCTGGCGGAGCTCCGGCGCGTCGAGTCGTCGCTGCCCGTCGGGCGCTACCGTGTTTCGGTCACCGTGACGGACCGCGCGACCGGAAGAGTGGCTTCGAGCACGCGACCGATCGAAGTGCGCGGGTGGAGCGGCGGCATGACGATGCTCCCCGCGATGACGAGGGTGCGCGAGGCGGGCAGACCCTGATGGCGGCGGCGCTCGGCGCCGATTCGCCTTGCTCGGGGCTACAGCTGCACCTAGCGTGGGCCTCTCACGCGCACACCGAGGTCCCGCAATCATGAACGCCCGCTTCGCCCGAGATTCCATCTTCGCGCTCTCCATCCTCCTCGGCGCCACGCTCGCTGAGCCCGCGGTACGTGCCTCCGCGCGCGCCGCGGCACAGACCGAGGCCTATCGGGCGCGGCTCTCGCCGCTGCCCCGGGCGGGCCAAACCGTGCGCTCGATCACGGGGGTGGGTCAGGTGCGCGCGACGTTGTCGGGCACGCGCCTCACGCTGACCGGCGAGTTCCGGGGGATGAGCTCGCCCGCGACCGTGGCGCACCTGCACGTCGGACCGCCGGGGCAGCCGGGGCCGACTGCCGCGCCCCTGCAGGTGACCGCGGCGGCCGAGGGGCAGATCTCGGGGACGGTCGATCTCACGCCCGCGCAGGTGACGTCGCTACGCGCCGACGGGCTCTACGTGCAGATCCACAGCCAAGGGAACTCGAACGGTGAACTGCGCGGCTGGATCTACGACACGGACGTGATCGGCGAGACGGCGGCGAACTACGCGCCGACTTCGCTCACTGTTGCGGATCTGATGCGCGACTTCGTGCCCGTCACGGCCGAGATGCTCCGGAACACCGACCCCGCCGATTGGCCGATGATGCGCGGCAACTACCTCGCGCACAGTTACAGCGAGCTCGACCAGGTCGACGCCGGCAACGTTCGCGGGCTGCAGCTCGAGTGGGTGTGGAACATGCACGACGGGAACTCGGAGCCCGCCCCGCTCGTGTACGGCGGCGTCATCTATCTGATCAACCCGGGCAACGTCATCCAGGCGCTCGACGGCCGCACCGGCGATCTCATCTGGGAGCACGACTCGTCCACCCCGGACGACAACCAGGACATGCGCGGGATCGCCATCTATGGCGACAAGATCATCCAGGGGACCACCGACGCGCGCATCGTGGCACTCGATGCCCGCACCGGCGAGCAGGTTTGGGAGACGCTCATCCAGGAAGGCAACTCACTGTCGAGTGGCCCCATCGTCGCCGACGGCAAAGTGATCTCGGGGCTCGCGAGCTGCGCCACATACGGCCCGGACCGCTGCTTCATCAGCGCGTACGACGCGAACACTGGTCGGCCGCTCTGGCGGTTCAACACCATCGCCGAGGCCGGTGAGCCGGGTGGAGACACGTGGGGTGATCTCGACAACGTCTACCGGAAGGGCGGCGAGACCTGGATCACAGGCAGCTACGACCCCGAGCTGAACCTGACGTATTGGGGCACCGCGCAGGCGAAGCCGTGGGTGCCCGCGAGCCGGCACATGTCGATCTTCGACGAGGGCCTCCACACCAACGCGACGGTCGCCGTGGACGTCGAGACCGGCGCGCTGCGCTGGGCGTTCCAGCACGTGCCGGGTGAGGCGCTGGACCTCGACGAGGTCTTCGAGCGCGTGCTCGTGGACCGCGATGGTCAGCGCATGGTGCTCTCCATCGGCAAGCACGGGATCCTGTGGAAGAACGACCGGGTCACGGGTCGGTTCCTCGGGCACACGGAGACCGTGTTCCAGAACGTCTTCACGAACATCGACCCGCGGACGGGCGCGGTGACGTATCGCGACGACATCATCAACGCACAGATTGGCGAATGGACGCCCGCTTGTCCGAGCAGCGCCGGCGGCAAGGACTGGCACTCGATGAGCTACCACCGGCCGACTGGAGTGCTCGTCGCGCCGCTCAGCCAGACCTGCCTCGAGAACCGGGCTGCCGCGGTCGAGCTCCGCGTCGGGAGCGGCGGGACGGCTTCCGCGCGGACGTTCTACGAGATGCCGGGCTCCGACGGTAACCTCGGCAAGCTCGGCGCCTACGACGTGAGCACGCTCCGCGAGGTGTGGAGCTACGAGCAGCGCGCCAGCTTCCTCACCGGGGTGCTGACGACGGCGGGCAACGTGGCCTTCGTGGGCGACGAGGACCGGCGCTTCCGTGCGTTCGACGTGCGCACCGGCGAGATCCTCTGGGAGACGCGGCTCGGCACGTCGGCGCAGGGGCACCCGTTCACGTTCTCGGTCGACGGCAAGCAGTACATCGGCGTCACCGCCGCGCTCGGCGGGACCAGCCCGCGCCAGGTTCCGCGCACCGTGTCGTCGGAGCTCCGGTACCCGAACAATGGGAACGCGCTCTACGTCTTCAGCCTGCCGGAGTGAGAAAAGCACGGAGGCGCTGGCTCAGGAATCGAAGCTCGGAACGACCGAGGAGGTGTGCGCATGGCCACGATGCAGCGCGCGATTCTGCTCGAGTGCGATTCGGTCCTGCTCTCTGGCGACCTGGCGATTCCGCCGGATGCGACCGGCTTGGTCGTGTTCGCGCACGGGAGCGGTAGCAGCCGCAAGAGCCCGAGGAACCGCTACGTGGCGGGCGTCCTCCAGGAGGGCGGCCTGGCCACGCTGCTCTTCGATCTCCTCACGGCCGACGAGGAGGCCGTCGACCAGTACACGCGCGAGCTGCGGTTCGACATTGATCTGCTCGCGGGCCGTCTCGTCGGGGCGACCGACTGGCTCGCTCGCCAGCCGGGTGTGGCGGAGCTGTCGCTCGGCTACTTCGGCGCGAGCACCGGTGCGGCTGCCGCGCTCATCGCGGCGGCACGACGGCCTGAGCGCGTCTTTGCTGTCGTGTCGCGCGGAGGCCGTTCAGACCTCGCGGGCGCAGCGCTCCCCGAGGTGCGCGCGCCGACGCTCCTGATCGTCGGCGGCCTCGACCACGAAGTCATCGCGCTCAACGAGGATGCACTCGCCCGCCTGCGTACGCCGAAGCAGCTGGCGATCGTGCCCGGTGCGACGCACCTCTTCGAGGAGCCGGGCGCGCTCGAGCAGGTGGCCGAGCTCGCCGAGGACTGGTTCCGGCGCCATCTCGCCTCGGTTGACGCGCCGCCGGGCGCCGCGCTGGGCGTTGCGTCCCGCGTCCAGTCGGGACACCCTTCCCGGCATGCCTGACCACGACGCCACCTAGGGCCGCGCAGCCGTGGCCCAAATCGACCAGGATCTCTTCCGCCGCATGCAGGAGGCGGCGCTCCGTTTCCGCTCGGGCGAGTCGGACTTCGAGGAGATCATGACGCCCAACGGGCCGGCGCATCTGGTGCGCGACCCGACCAACGCGCTCGGTTTCCGCATCGACTTCGTGGCCGGGGCCTCTCGGCATTCCGTATCCGTTCAGGAGTACCCGCCTTCTCCGGGGCGGCCGCACGGCTACCCTGCGCCGCTCCCGTTCCTGCCCAACTGTCGTACCACGGTGAACACGCTCGACCAAGCGGTGAGCTGGCACGACGTCGGCGACGTCTACACCGCGGTGGCGAGCGTCGACCAGCAGTGCGAGGAGGACGGCTGGTCGAGCGTCGACGCGACCGCGACGCCGGTGGTCGACGGTCGGCTCCGCACGTTCCGCAAAGACGACAAGGAGCGTGAGCTACGGCTCGAGGCCGACGATGGGCCTCCGCGGCTCGTGCTCGTCGAACGTCGGTCGTAGCTCGGCCGACGCGAAGGCCTCGCCCCGCTGCGTCCAGCATAGGCTTCGGACGCGAGCCGCGACTACACGATGACGAGCGGGCGCGCGAGCTGCGAGTTCGTCTCCAGGAAGGTGAGCTTGGACTCGAGCTCTTGTGCGGTCGGCTGAACGTTCCCGTTCACGTCGGTGGCCCGCGACGTCACGGTATGCTCGCCGGGGGTCGCGTTGCGCCACTCGTAGTTGAAGAACTTCCAGCCGTACCTCTCGCCCGCGGTGGCGGGATCGAGTGTCGCCGGCTGCCACGGCCCGTCGTCGATCCTGACCTCGACCGACCGGAGCGGCGTGCCGTCGTGCATGACCACGCCGAACACGTTGTGACGGTTGCGGTCGGACCCCAGGCGGGTAACCAGCGCGACGAAGGACTTCAGCCGCATCTTGGTGATCGCGGTCTCCGTCCACTGCATCTGCCCGTCCACCATCCGTCCCATGAGCGTCCGGTACCAGCGGGCCTGGAACCTGCCGAGATACTGGTCCTCTTGGACGTGGATCTCGCCCAGCCACTTCACGTTCGGCGCGCCGTACCATCCGGGCATGAGCAGGCGGAGCGGACGTCCCTGATGCACGCTGAGCGGCTGGTCGTTCAACGAATAGGCGAGGAGCGGCTCGTCCGAAAACGCCTGGTCGCGTTGCAGGCTCCGTCCGTAGTGCTGCTCCACGCTGAACGTGTTGCCGCGGAACTCCACCTCCTCCTGACCCTTGTCCTCACCGAAGAACACGAACTCGCGGGCCTCGGGCCTCACGCCGGCGCGCTCCAGCACGGCTCGCAGCGGCACGCCGCGCCAACGACCGTTGCTCGCGAGGCCGTTCGTGGGGCCGCGATTGCCCGAGCACTCGAACCCGAACACGAGGTCGCGGCCCGGCATCGCGCGCAGGTCTTCGATCGATAGCGAAAGCGGCCGATCCACCAAGCCGTTCACCCGCAACCGGTACGTCGCCAGGTCGATCTGCGGATGGCCGTAGTGTTGCGTCGTGAAGAAGCGGTCGTTCGCGGTGAAGACGCGGTCGATGGTGCGGACGTCGATGATGCGCGACTCCGGCGTCCGCTCGAGCACTAGCGTCTCGGGCATGTCCGTGAAGGGCACGACGGTCGCCTCCTGCGGGACGGCCGGAAGCGCCCAGTCGGGAAGACCGAAGACGCCCAGTCCGGCGAGGGCGATACCCTGCTTGACCACGTCCCGGCGCGTCGGCTCGCTCGTCATGGTGCCGTCCCCTTGTCTCGTGTTCTGGATGCCGCCGGTACCTTATGCGATACGGCACCTGGGCGTCAAACGTGACCTCGTCCCATACCGACGGCCGACGAGCTTCGGGCAGCGCGGTCCCCCGGCTTCCGTCGGCCAATCGAGTCACCATGCGCGAGTTGTCCGTCGGCGGCGCCTGTCACTAGCTTCGCCTCCGCCCATGAAGCCCCTCACCAATCTCGCCTGGTTCGTCCTGTTCGGGGCCGCGCTGCTCGCGGCCGTCGTGGTGGCGGTGAGCCGGGTGGGGTACGGCGTGCCGTTCGTGGCCGCGTACGCCGTCCTCGTCTTGGCGTACTGGGCCATCGTCCTCCGGGGACTCGACGCGCGTAAGGCGACCGCGAGCCAGAAGCTGAGCAGCACATTGATGTCCACGGAGCGGCTGTCGAGCGAGGCGATCCAGTATCGCCTGTGCGCGCTTTGGTCGCGGCGACTCCTCGTGGCGGCGACGGACAGCCGCGTGATCCTCATCAGGCGTCCCCTGCTCCGGGGGTTCACGATGAAGGACTATCAATGGAAGGACCTGCATGACGCGAACCTCTCCGAGAATGTTCTCCCGAGCCTCTTCGGGTCGCGCCTGAGCTTCACCATTCGTACCGACCAGGTCGAGTCGCAGGACCGTCTGGTCATCGACGGCATCGACGGGCGGCTCGCCTCGCAGATCTACGCCACCGCGCAGGAGCAGGAGCAGGCCTGGGAGGAGAAGCGTCGCGTACGGACGATGGAGGAGGCGCGTGCGACCAGCGGCGGCATCACCCTGGGCGGCGTGCCCGGCGGGGGAACCGCCGGCGAGTCCGCGCTCGAAGGGCTGGAGCGAGCCAAGAAGCTGCTCGACGCGGGCGCCATCAGCGACGCAGAGTTCAACGAGATCAAGTCGAAGATCTTGAGCCGCCAGGCGTTCTGAGGAGCCGGAGGGCGCTTCTTCTCGGGATCGAGCGCCCTCGGCACTACATCCCGAACAAGTTCGCTCGCCCTTTGCTGAGCCCCTGATCCCGCGCCCACAGGTCGAGCTCAGGCGTGGCCAGGTCTTCGACGATCGGGACGGCGTCCCCTCGGCGGCGGAGATCCACCGTCTTGATGTAGCGACGACAGCTCTCGCACTCGTCGATGCGCACGTGCGGCACGGACTCTGCGGAGTGTATGCGCAGCCGAGTCGAGTCCGACTCGCCGCAGAAGACGCACGTGAGACGGCGCACGCGCCGCTCGGTGCCGCACCTCGAGCACACGAGCCCACCCGCGCCCAGGGCACCGGAGGCGTCACGGAGCGTGGCCACCAGCGGCGGCGCGCCGCACACGTGGCACGTCGTCGCTGCGGGATCCTCGGACGCCACCGCAGGGAGCACACGCCCCGCGAGCGTGGTTGCGACGGCCTCGATGAACGCACGCGCGTGGAACGGCGCCACTTCGTCATCACTTCCCACCGCGAGCGCCGCCTCCAAGGCCAACCTCTGCTCCGCGTCACCGGACGCCGCCATGCGACTCGCTTCAGCCCTCATCACTTCGGTGCCGATGGCTTCCATGGCGACCAGAAAGCCGGCGAAGCGCGGCACGACCTCGCCGAGCGGAAGGCGTCCCAGGCTCAGCGCGGTAGCGCCCACGTCGCTGCTCTGCACGGTCGCGAGCCACTCTCGAACCGGCACCTGCGCCGCGGTCCGCTCCTGGACGCCCAACACGTCGGCGTAACAGCGGAGGATCTCGGCCGCGTGCGGCGACTCCGACTCGAGCGCGAGTGCGCGCGCGCGGCGCGCCGACCAAGTGCTCACGCCCAGCGGAAGACCTTGAGTGCCAGCACGAACGGAATGACCATCCATGCCGCCAAGACCGCCAGCTCGGGCAGCATGCTCCCGAGCCCCGCGCCGTCGATCATTCCGGCGCGCAGCGCGTCGTTCAACGCGGTGAGCGGGAGCGCACGCAGGAGCGGATGGATCGCCTCGGGGAAGCGCTCGTAGCTGAAGAACACGCCCGACCCCAGCCACATTGGCACGATCACCAGGTTCACGAGGCCCGAGATCCCCTCGATGGTCTTCGTGCGCGAGACGACGAGGAGCCCGAGGCACGAGAACGCCACCGCCCCGAATACCGACACCGCGAAGAACGTGAACAGCGAGGTGCGCAACGGCACGCCCAGCACCCAGACGCCGAACGCGGTCAGGAGGGCGAGCTCGCCCGCGAGATACGCGAGGCGCGCACCGATCAGCGACGACAGAAACGATGACCGCCGCATGGGGGTCACCAGGAGGCGCTTGAGCACCTTGCGCTGGCGCATGTCGGCGACCGTGAAGCCGATAGACCAGAGCCCCGTGCCCATGAGGTTCATGCCGAGCAGCCCCGGGAAGAGGAAGTCGACGTAGCGCGCGCCCCGCTCCGTGACGGGAGCGACGGTGAGCTGACCCTGGTCGATCTCGCCGAGCGCGACCAACACGCGCAGCCGCGCCACTTCCGCCTCCGCGCGCGACGGGTCGAGGCGCAGCTCCGCGGGCGCCACCGCGAGCACCAGCGCGTCGATGTGTCCGCCGGCCAGCTCCCGCTCTGCCTCCTCACGGGTCGCGTAGCGCACGAGCGCGATGCTCGGGTCCATTGCGAGGCGCGCAGCCCACCCCTGCGCCTCGCCGATGACACCGATGCGGCTCGGCGCGGGATCCCCGCCTTGGAACGCGAAGCCCAACACGCCGGAGAGCAGTAGCGGAAACGCGAAGACCCAGAAGACGCTCTCGGGCTGCCTGAGGAACGTCAGTATGCGGTGGCGCGTCAGCTCCACCAGCTCGGGCCAGCGTGGCAAGGGGCTAGCCACGGAGATGCTTCCCGGTGAGAGCGACGAATACGTCCTCGAGCGTCGGTGAGTGCGTCTGCAGCGACTCGAGCTCCACGCCCACCTGGGCGAAGTGAGCGAGCAGCGCGCCCACGCTCGCCTGCGTGTCCGTCACGACGATGGTGAGCGCCGCGCCTTCGCGCCGTACTTCGCTCACGCCCGGCATGGCGAGTAGGGTCGCGTCGACGAGGTGGTCGGCCGTGCCGTCCCGGGGATGGATCTCGACGATGCTCTCGGCGTGCAGGCTGCCGATCACCGACGCGGGTGTGCCCTGGGCGATGATCTTCCCCGCGTCCACGATCACCACGTCGTCCGCGAGCTTTTCCGCCTCCTCCATGTAGTGCGTAGTCAGGAGCACCGTCCCGCCCTCGCCCTTGAAGCCGTCGACGATCTCCCACACGCGGCGCCTGGCCTGCGGGTCGAGACCGGTGGTCGGCTCGTCGAGGAAGAGCAACTCCGGACGTGAGACGAGCGCGCAAGCCAGACTGAGTCGCTGATGCTGCCCGCCCGAGAGCGTCTCCACGCGCGCGTCGCGCTTGTCGGTGAGGCCTACGACCTCCAGCACTTCGGCCAGGTCGCGACCGTTACGGTAGAAGCTGCGGAAGAGCTCGAGCGTCTCCAGCACGCTGACCTTCTCCGTCAGGCGCGTCTCCTGGAGCTGCACGCCGATGCGCTCGCGGATCTCGTCGGCGTGCGTTGCCCAAGAGCGGCCGAGGATCTCGATCTCGCCCGCGTCGGGCTCGGTCAGCCCCTCGAGCATCTCGATCGTGGTGGTCTTGCCGGCGCCGTTCGGCCCGAGGAGCGCGAGACAAGTGCCCGCCCCGAGCTCCAGGTCGAGCCCATCCACCGCGGTGAGCGCGCCGAAGCGCTTCACCAGCCCGGTCGCGCGGAGAGCGGGGTTCGGCACGGCGCTCCTGGGTGGGTTGCGGCGGCGTTGGCGGGGGAGGGGATCTTAATCGGCGCGGCGGGTGGTGCGAAGCCAATGGGACCCGGACGGGCGGTGCGCTGCGCTATGTATTACATTGATGTATTACAATGGCGATTACGGCAGCTAGGAGGCGAAAGACCAGCATGAGCACGGACCCCAAGGAGCCGGTCAACTTCCGGTTAGGAAGGGGCTACAAGCAGGCCTTGGAGCGCCTCGCCGACGAACAGGACAAGACCTTCGGTCAGCTCGTCCGCGAGGTGGTCGAGCGGTACGTCACCGACCAAGAGCGGACAGCGTGGGAGCGAGAGGCGCGCCGCTCCGCGGAAGTGTTGGGCGACGCGGCGCGCGACCCTGGGTCGGACGAGGCCCGGGTCATGAGTGCGCTCGACGCCAACCTGGAGGAGTTCGCCAACGAGTGGGTGTGGAGTGAGGACGAGGCATGACTCGGGGCGACCTCGTCACCGTCGTGCTGCCCGGCGCATACGGCAAGACGCGGCCCGCACTCGTAATTCAGCACGATGCGTTCAATGCGCTCGCGTCCGTCTCGGTGTTGCCGTTGACCAGCGATCTACGCGATCTGCCGCTCCTGCGGATCCCCGTCTCGCCGAGTCGGGCCACCGGCCTGCGCGTCGCCTCCGAGGTGCAGGTGGACAAGATCATGACGATCCCTCGCGAGAAAATCGGCAGGCGTCTTGGGCACCTCGACGCAGAGACGCTCGGGCAGGTCGATGCGGCGCTGCGAGGATTTCTGGGTCTCGCCTAGATCGCTCGAGGCGGCGTGACGCCGCGCCTGACGCCGCGTCGGCGACCCCTCCAGCACTGTCCGCCCCTTTGGTGTCCCTGCAGACTGTGCGTTCTTTCAGGTTTCCCGAGAACTCCTGGAAATGCGAACCACCCTGCTCGCTCTGATCGCCGCGATGGCACCAGCGCTCTTCGGCGCGGTGGGCATCGTGCACGCGCAGGAAGCCGCGGCGGGCCCGCGGGTGTTCCTCGACTGCCGCAGTCAGGAGTGCGACGGCACCTACTACCGCACCGAGATCGCGTGGGTGTCGTGGGTGCGCGACCAGGCCGACTCGGACGTGTACCTCCTCATGACCAGCCAGCAGATGGGGAACGGCGGCCGGGAGTACCTGCTCGACCTCGAGGGGCGCGGCGCCAACGGGGACTTCCGGCTCGGAGCGCGCTATCGGGCGAGCCCCACGGACACGCAGCGCGAGCGGCTCGACGGAATCGCGCTCGCCATGGGGTTGGCGCTCGCGCAGTTCGCCACGCAGGCAGGGTACCGGGACCTGGTGGCGCTGCAGCCGGTGGCGTCGGACGAGGTAGGCCGCGACGCAGCGCCGGCCGGCATCGTATCCGCCGACCAAGTCGACGATCCGTGGAACCTGTGGGTCTTCCGGGTGCAGGCCAACGGCAACTACGAGGGGCAGTCCAGCCGCTACGAGTGGCGCGTCAACACCGGACTCAACGTGGATCGGGTGACACCCACCTGGAAGCAGAGCTATTCCGCGAACTTCAATCGACGCTCGCAGCGCATCGAGTTCGACAATCGGCCCGCCTTCGTGGACAACCGGCACGACTGGGGCGTCAATTGGCGCGTCGTGTACACGCTGGCCGAGAGCTGGTCTCTCGGTGTCAGCGGCAACGTGGGTCGCAACACGAACAACAACCAGGACATCTGGGGGCAGTTCAATCCGGCCGTCGAGTACAGCTTCTTCCCGTACGAAGAGGCCACGCGTCGTGCCCTCACCGTGTTCTACGAGATCGGACCCGTCTATCGCCACTACTTCGAGCGCACGCTCTTCGATGAGGCCGAGGAATTGCGCGCCGAGCAGGCGCTGACCTTCTCGTTCTCCCAGCGGCAGCCCTGGGGGAGCGCGGGCGTGAACTTGCGCGGCTCGACGTACATGCACGACCTCGAGAAGAACAACGTCCAGCTCAATGGGAACCTCGAGTTCCGAATCGTGCGCGGCCTGGACATGAACATGGGCGCTTCCTACGAGCGCGTGCGGGATCAGATCTATCTGCGCGGGGGCGACCTCACCGACGAGGAACGGCTCCTCAGGCTCCAGCAGGAGCAGACGCAGTACCGGGCGCGCGTGAACTTCGGGCTCTCGTACCGGTTCGGCTCCCCGTTCAACAACGTGGTGAACAACCGGATGTAGGTTGGGAGCTTTTCGCCGGCGCCGGCCGTTCACGATCGACCGGTTCGAGCCGACGCAGCCGTAATCCCCGCCTACACCCCGTGCATCGCCACAGCCGGGTCGACCCGCGTGGCCCGCGTCGCCGGGACCACGCATGCCAGTAGCCCCGTGAGCGTCAGAATCCCCACGACTCCGATCAGCACCGTCGCATCCATCGCCTCGACTTCGAAGAGGATGAACGCGAGGCCGCGTCCGAGCGCGAAGGAGAGTGCGACGCCAATGGCCGCGCCGAGCCCGAGCTGGCCGGCGGCTTCACCCAGCACGCGGCGCACCACGCGGCCGCGCGTGGCGCCCAGCGCCATGCGCACGTCCAGCTCTCGCCTGCGCTGGTTGACGCTGAACGACAGCACGCCGTAGAGGCCGACGGCGGCCAAGAAGAGGGCGGCGCCGCCGAACACGGTGAACATGGTGCCGAAGATGCCGAAGAATCCGGTGCCGACGCGCACGGCCTCCCCGAGCGTGTTTACCTGCGAGCTGGGCAGGATCGGCTTCGAGCGACGGCTTCATCACGCTATGCGAGTCGGAGGAGGCATGCGCGACGGGTGAGGCCGCGAGGATTCGTTTCGATCGCGAGGAGGAGAACGGTGATCGCGTTCTGGGCTGGGCGCGGGTCGAGCTGGAGGGCGGGCGAGTGATCGAGCAAGCGTTCGATGCGCGCCGGATCCCTTTCGAGGGTTTCTGCGGGGGCTAGTCGCTCCGAGGGCTGGTGAGACGTGGCCACACATCAGGATCCAGCATCGAGCCCTCCTGGCGGCGCGAGTGCAGGACGCCGATCGCCCGCCGATGCGGCGTCCCGTGTGAGCAGTCGCGCCCTGACCGCGGCGCTGCTGCTTGCTTCCGTGCTGCTCGCACTCGCCCTGGCAGAATGTCTCGCGCGTCTGGCCGCCGCCTCGCAGACGGGGCTCGCGCCTAGGGACTCGACCGGGCAGAACCTGTATGTCCACGACCCGGCGCTCGGTTGGCGAAAGCGCCCGAGCACGAGCGTGCCGTTCCGCACCTTGGAGTACAGCACGGTCGTCACGACCGACAGCCTCGGCTTGCGGGGGCCCGAGACCACGCGCGCGAAGCCTACTGGCAGTAAACGCATCCTCATGCTCGGTGACTCGTTTCTCGAGGGGTACACAGTCGCCGACGACGAAATCGTGTCCGCTCGATTGGAGCATGCGCTCGAGAGCTCGGTTGCCGCGGTCGAGGTTCTGAACACGGGCACCGCGGGTTGGGCAACGGACCAGGAGCTCCTCTATTTTCGACCTCGAAGGGGCGGAGTTTCAGCCGGATCTGACCATCCTGCTGTTCTACGTCAACGACGTCTACTACAACGTCCGCACGAGCTACTGGCGCGGCGCGAAGCCCTGGTACGAGCTCTCGGACAGCGGGCTGGCGCTCAGGGGCGTTCCCGTGCCGCCGCCCGGCCCCGCCGCGGGTGGCGCCTAGCTCGACCGAGGCGGGCCAGCCGTGGCGCAGATGCTTCGTCGGCTCGACGCGCGGCTAAGCCCCGCATCGGCGCTCTACCGACTGGCTCGGGACGCGGTCGAGGGCTCGCCGACCATCTCCGGGCTTGCGATCCGCGCTGGGGCGTTCCATGTGCCGGGCGAGTTCGGCCCCTGGCGACGGAGTCCCGACGGTGAGACGAAGCGCGCATGGGCCCTGACGGAGGCTCTACTCGCGCGGCTGCGAGACGAAGTCGAAGCGGTGGGCAGCGACTTCCTGATCTTTTATGTCCCTACGGTCGCCGCGGTCGACGACGAGGAATGGCGCAGGGTGCGGCGCGCCAACGCGATGGACGACGAGGGTTGGAGCCCCCGCGCCGACGCCGACATGCTCGAGGCGATTTGCCAGCGGCGTGAGCTCGACTGCCTGGTTCCGTTGGCCGCCTTCAGGTCGGCGGTGGAGGATCCGGCTGCTTCTCCCCTCTACTTCTCCGATGACCCGCACTGGACCGCGGCCGGACACGACTTGGCTGCACGCCAAATCGAGGGCTACTTGCGGGCCACTGCTTGGGGCTCCTCGGGCGGGCGTCGACGCTGATACCCGCGTCCACGGCCTCGCGGCCCGGCAGGGCCTCGCGCCACCGCGTCGGTCGACGACTCGAATCCGTGGCGGCAACAGCGTGAAGCGCTCTGGTTGGCTTTCGGTCCGACGCCCCGGCTCCCATAATGCTCGGCGTTGCCCCACCAGGGCAGCTCCGCATCACAACCCGATCCGAGGCCTCCTATGACGTACAGCCGCCGCAGCTTTCTCAAGGCATCCACGCTGGGCATCGGCGCGGCGTCGCTCGTTCGGCCCGAGGCCGTCTTCGGTGCCCGTCGCAACGTCTTCACGCCGCTGCGGAGGAACGTGGGGATCTTCACCGAGCGGGGAGGGACGGTCGGGTGGCTCATCAACAACGATGGGGTCGCGGTCATCGACAGCCAGTTCGCGGACACGGCGCCGATGATCGTCACGGGAATCCGGGAGCGGACACGCCTGCCGATCGACGTGCTCATCAATACGCACCAACATCCCGACCATACGGGCGGGAACGCGGTCATGCGTCCATCGGTCGGCAAGATCGTCGCCCACGAGCGCGCGATTGCCAACCTCCGCAACGCCGCGGCGCAGCGTCAGGGAGGACCGGGCGACATGAGCGGCTTGCCGGACACGCCGTTCTCCACGTCCTGGAGCGTTTCGATCGGCGACGAGACGATTCGCCTCCGCCACTACGGTCCTGCGCACACCGGTGGGGACGCGGCAATCTTCTTCGAGCGCGCCAACATCGTGCACCTCGGCGATCTGTTGAACAACCGCGGCTGGCCGAACCTCGACGCGCCCGCGGGCGGCAGCGTGCATGGCTGGGTGAGCGTCCTCGAGACGATCATGCAGGAGTATCCTACGGACGCGCTCTACATCTTCGGGCACAACGAGGCCGGGTATCCGCCGACCGGGACCCGCACGGATCTCGCCTTCCAGCGCGACTACTTCCTCGCCGTGATCGAGGTCGCCGCCACTGCCATCCGCGAGGGCCGCTCACGCGAGCAGGCGATCTCGCTCACGACGCTCGCGGGCTTCGAGCACTTCGGCGGCCAGGCGCCGCGCCTGCCGCTGGTGGTCGGCGTGGCCTACGACGAGCTCCAGGCTAGACGGCGGTAGGGCAGGGTAGGGCGCGAAAGCGCTCGGGACCTCGCCGGCTCTCCCCACCCGGGAGCGTCTGCGGGAACCGGACGGTCGCAGGCTCGATAGAAGCTGTCGGGGACATCATGAAGCGGAGCTCATTCCATCTGGCTGCAGTAGCCGCGCTACTTCCTGGCGCGCTCGCGGCTCAGGCGCACGACCACGTCGACGACGCGGACCACGTGCACCCCGCCGATCACGCGGCGCTACACGCGACCTCTGAGCTCTCGCCGGCTCACGAGCAGATCGAGACCGTGCGGCACGCGGTCGAGCAGTTCGCGTCACCCGATGCGGCCCGTGCCGGAGGCTTCCGGCCGGTGCTCGGCCTGATTCCGACGATGGGCACTCACTGGGTCAGCGTGGAGCGAATGCGGAGTCGGGCGGAGCGCGATCTCGAGCGCCCCGAGCACCTCATGTTCTCCCCGGTGAACGGGGAGCAACGGCTCGTCGGTGTGGCGTTCGCGTATCAGGCACGTCCCGGCGAATCGAGGCCAGACCTCTTCGCAGGGGACCTGGACGCGTGGCACACGCACCCCGAGATCTCTCCGCCCGGCCAGGAGCTCACTATGCTCCACGTCTGGTTCGTCGCTTCACCCGACGGTCCGTTCGCGGGACACAACCCCTTCCTCCCCTATTGGGCGGTGGGGCTCACGGCTCCCGACGCCTCACGCCTCGCGGACGGCGAAGACTCGCGACGCATCAGGGCGCTCGCGCTCGCGCTCGCCGAGACCGTCGAGCTCGGGCAGGACGACACCGGGCTTCTCCGCCGGTTCGCCGACGCCGTGCGGGCGAGGACCGAACCGGAGCGCGACCGGATCCGCGCGCTCATTCCGCGTCTCGTCGTCGCCGACAGCGCGGAGGACGAAGCGGCGTGGAACGAGGCGGCGGACGCGGCGATCGCCGAATGGGAGCAGATCCGTGCCCAGAACCTGGCTGCAATCCCCTTCCCGGCGCTGCGCGATCGACTCGAGGCCTTCTACGGCGAGATGCTCGGCGAGGCGCACGTCGAGCACGCTCACTGAGCCCGAAGGGTTTCGCGGGCAGGCGCCGCGCGAGTGCTATTACATGCTTCTGCGCGGAGCCCGGCAGGCCGGCCAAGCCCCGGTGGCGCTGGCCGCCATCGTCCGCCTGGTGGGAGCTGCCTGAGGCGAGGGGCCCGCGGGAAGCTCGCGCGTTTCACGGGACATGAGCTCGGGATCCTCGGATGCCAGGTACGCGAGCATGGCGGCGAGCGTGGCGTTGTGGCGTAGATCGTCGAGCACGACCTTGTCGAAGGTGTCGAGGTTCGTGTGCCAGGTGTACGTGCGGTAGTCCGGATAGTTGGACTGCAGCCTGAAGGCCGGGGCCGGAACGCAGAGGAACGACATGTGATCGCTCCCGCTCGACTCGGGGAGCCCCGGCACGTCGAGCTCGATGGGGTCGGTGAGCTCGTTGGGCATCGCCGAGAACCAGCGCGCGAAGTGCCCTCCCGCGGCGGTGAAGCCCATCATGCGAATGAAGTCGACTCGCCACGTCCCGTTGTCCTGGTTGAACGCGGCATTGAGTCCGCGCATCACGTCCGGGTGGTCCGCGGCGTACGCGGCCGAGCCGATCAAGCCTTGCTCCTCGCCGCCCCAGTGACCGACGAGGATCGTGCGTCGTGGGTTGGGGACCGCGGCGCGCAGGAGCCTCATCGCCTCCATCATCATCACCGTTCCGGTGCCGTTGTCCGTCGCGCCGGAGGCACCATCCCATGAGTCGAGGTGCGCCGAGAGGAGCACGTATTCGTTCGGGCGCTCGGTGCCCGGGATGCGCCCGATGACGTTGTACGCTGGCACGTCGCCGAGGAAGTCGGCGCGGGCGTCGAGGCGGATGCGCGGCGACTGACCCCGCTCCGCCAGGCGAGCGACGAGGCCGTAGTCCTCGCACGAGAGATGAATGCCGGGAATCCGCGTCGTCGATGCATCGAAGATCTTGTCGACGCCCCAACCCCCCGACCACAGCCCCTCGAACACCGCGACGGCGCCCGCGTCTTCGATGCGGGCGATGAAGTCCTGGCCGATCGCACGCAGCGAGGCGGTCCACTCGGAGCGAGCGCGGGCGCGCTCCTCTTGGAGTCGGGCCAGCGAAGCAGGTCGCGCATGGTCCTGCCACGAGCGATCCTCTCGGCACGTCGGCTCAGGCAGCGTAATCGCCACCATCCGTCCCCGGACCTGCGGCAGCCAGGCATCTAACTCGGCACGGCTCGCGAAGCGCGGAAGCATGATCACGTCCGCTTCGACCGGGCCGTCGGTGCCGCGGCTCCAGGCCAGCATCATACCCGAGAGCGTGCGCTTGCGGGGCGAGATCAAGTCGATGTGCGTGTGCCCACGATCCCATCCCAACCACGTGCCGTAGACGTGCCGCTCCGACTCGATCCCCCACGCGGCGTAGCGGGAGGCGATCCAGTCGGCGGCCGCGTCGTACGAGGGTGCGCCTTGGAGGCGGGGACCGATCGAGTCCATCAGCGCCTGTGACAGGTCGAGGACCTGGGACCGTTGCGTCATCCCCTCCTCCCAGATTCGCCTGATCACGGCATCGTCCGTCGGAAACGTCTGCGCGCCGGCCGGGGCGGCGAGGACGAGCGGGGCGGTGAGAACGGCAACGGACACGGGTTTCCACATCGGGCGTCCTCCGTAGTAGAGCACTCAGCGAGACGTCAGGTACGATCCGGGCACGCCCGGGCACCGGCGCCTAGGCGGGGGCAGGCAGGGGCGGCGCCGCTACGAAGCAGCGGCGATGACTGAACCCCGACTCAGAGATCTCGGATCCGGACGTTCCTGAAGCGCACCGTTCCCGCGCCGTACTGGAGCGCGATCGGGCCACTCGCGAACAGGTTGTTCGTGGCGTCGACCAGCTGCGTTCCGTTCATCGTCACGACCAGGCGCGTGCCTTCGGCGCGGATCAGGAGCGTATTCCAGCGGCCGCCCGCGTTCATCTGCACGCTTGGCGAGGCGTAGTGGACGATGCCTCCGGTGCGGTACGTCTGGTCCGGGCGCGTGTCGTAGATGTTCGCCTCGTAGCAGTTGCGGTCCCCGATGACGGAGGGGTTCGCGCAGCGCAAGAAGACGCCGCTGTTCGCAGGCTCGTCCACCCAGACCTCGAGACTGAGCTCGAAGTTGGTATAGGGGCGCGGCGTGACGAGAAACCCGCTCCCGCTCGTGGCGGTGACGGCACCGTCGCCGATCTGCCAGTTCGCGTTTCCGACGATCTGCCACCCGTTCAGGCTCGTGCCGTCGAAGAGGGTGGTCCAGCCGCCGGCCTGTGCCGCACCTGGGGCTGGGAGCACGACGGTGCCGAGCGCGAGACAAGTGAGACGTACCAATGCGCGAATCACGAAACCCTCCCGTGGTGGAGCTCGTTCGAGGTGGGCTGGCAAAGTGCGGGACGCCGGCTTACGCCGCCAGCGCGCCTAGGTAAGCCTTTCGTTAGGGGGGCCAGCGCGGCACCTTCTCGCCCGGGTCCCCCAGCGGAGCCGCCCTGTGAGCCGATCTGCCCGCACGCTCTACGTGTTCGCACTGTACCTCGGCGTCGTGTCCCTGACGCTCCTGTTCGCTCCCAACGTCCTCCTCAGCACCATGGGGATGGCGACGACCACCGAGGTGTGGATTCGCGTCGTGGGCATGCTCACGGCCTTCCTGGCGCTCTACTACTACGTCGCCGCCCGTGTGGAGGCCCCGCCGGCCATGATGTGGGCGACCGTCTTGGCCCGCCTCACCGTCCCGGTCTTCTTCCTCGCGTTCATCCTCGAGGGCTGGGTGGAGTGGCCGCTGATCCTGTTCGGCGTCGTGGATGCGATCGCGGCGATGTGGACCTGGAGCGCGCTTGCAGCAGTCGGTGGAGAATAGCGAGAAGACCCGCCCCTAGACTCCCCGCGCCCTACGACGCTGTCACTGCCGCGGCTCCCGCCGGAGGCGTATGGCCACTCCTTCTGGGGCGCCCGACCGCGAGCGCCTCGTCGACGGTGCGACTCGCCTCGACGAGCTGCGCGGTCAACTCCTTCGCCGAGCCGAGGTCAGCAGTCATGCCCTCGACGCTCCCCACGCCGGCGTGGAGACGCAGGAGCTGAAGCCGAATCGCTTCAAGCGCCGCCACGACCTCCGTGCGCCGGCGGTCCGCGGCTTCGCGTGCGCGGTGCAAGTCGTCAATCAGGGCCTCGCGCCTCGCCGCGACGTCCGCGTACGCGTTGCCCGGTCCCGACATCGAACGTTCGGCCCCCTCGACCTCACGTAGGCTCTCGTCGAGCTCTTTTATCCAAACGCGAACCTCGTCGGCGTGCGCCTCGAGCGCGCGTACCACCTCCGGCAGCTCGCCGAACGAGGCGCGGACCTCTTCGGGGAGATCCGCGAACAGGCGGTCCGCGGCCAGTCCGATGGCCATCTCCGTGGGTCGATACTCCCCGCTCGTGGGGACGTGCTTGTGGCCGAGCCCCGCGAGCTTGAACAGCCAACGCCCCGCACGGCTGCCCAGAACTGGAGCCAGCGCTCCTCCGGCACGTGGAGCCTGAGCTCGTACCTCACCGCCGCGACGAGCCCGAAGCCGACCGTGGCGAAGATGGCGGGCACGATCGAGACCGCGAGCAGCGTATCGATGATGGAAAGAGGCACGCCTGGCAGGAACGCACGGACGAAAGCGGCGAGCAGAACCCCGATTCCCCCGGCGACCATGCGGTTGGCCCAGCGGTCTAACCGCGTCGGGTCCGCACCATACTCCGAGGCGAGCTCCTCACGGCGCTGCTCGACGTCACTCCTTAGCGCGCGCATTAGGTCTTGGTGATCGTACCCCGCCCCCATGAGGCGCCGAGCTGCCTGCGCGAGCATCCAAACCGGCGTGAGCGTGAACGCGAAGAGGAGGACCTGGTTGATCGTTCCGACGAAGGGCGGCGCACCGGCGAGGAACAAGGGGATCAACGATATGGCGAGGAAGCACGCCATGAGCCAGAGCGCCACGATCGAGCTCGTCGATTCGATGTTCTTCGCGATGAAGCGGCGAATCGCCGTCGGCACGTCGCGCCGCTCCTCGAGCGCCTGCCCCACGGCTTCGGCGAGATCTTCGGCTGCCGCGAATCGTTCCTGAGGATCCTTGGCGAGGCAACGGTCGATGGCGTCGGTGATGCGCTTCGGCGCCTCCGGTGCCACGGACGCGAGCGCCGGTGCCACTTGAGTGATGTGCTTGGCGAGCGTGGCCGCGACCGTGGCGCCTTCGAAGGGAAGCCGGCCTGCGAGCATGTAGTGGCCGACCACCCCTAGAGAGTAGATGTCGCTCCGCGCGTCGATGGCGTCCCCGCTCGCCTGTTCGGGGCTCATGAACTCCGCCGTGCCGAGGATCTCCCGGGACGCGGTCAGGCCCGAGGTGCCCGTCACCTGCGCGATGCCGAAGTCGGTCACCAGAGCCCGCCCCGTGCCCGCCTCGAGCAGGATGTTGTCGGGCTTGACGTCTCGGTGCACGACGCCCTGGGCGTGTGCATAGCCGAGCGCCCAGGCGACCTCGCGTAAGATGCGCGCGGCCTCGCGCGGCGGCACGGGACCTCTATCACGCACGCGCTGGCCGAGGGTCTGCCCCTCGACATACGCCATGGCGAAGTACACGAACGAGCCCGCCTCATCCACCGCATAGATGGGCACGATGTGTGGGTGCGAGAGCTTGGCCGCAGTCTTGGCCTCCCGCAGGAAGCGCTCGCGGTAGCCGGGCTGCGCGGCGAACTCCGGCGGCAGCACCTTGAGCGCCACCGGGCGGTCGAGGCGTACCTCGTGCGCCAGGTAGACGAGGCCCATGCCGCCCCGCCCGAGCTCTCGCTCGAGCGAGTACCGACCCGCGAGCGCCTCTTGGAGCGCGAGGAAGTCGAGCGCGGCTGACTCGCTCATCCCGGCATGATGGGCACGGGGGAATTCGTCGGCAAGTGCTCAACGCACTGGCTGCAACCCCTCCGGGTCGGGCCTGAAAATCAGGTAGCGGATGTCGCTCTCCAGGGCGCTCCACCAGTGCGGAACGTTGCCCGGGATGATGACGACGTCGCCGGGGACCATGCGCCTGGTCACCCCGCCCGCGATGCCGTTGCCGCCGAAGTTCGGCCGCCCGGTGTTCGGGCTGTTTCCCGTGCTCCGCTCTCCGGTGATGGTGCCGTCCGTGACCAACGTGCCCGCGCCTTCCAGCATGTAGTAGATCTCGGTGACGCTCGTCTGGTGGCGAATCGAGCCACCCGGCTGCGTGCGAGGGCGGAAGACGCCGTAGACGCCCACCTTGTAGCCACCCACGTCCGCGATGCGAATGGGAAGGTCGCTGATGCGGTCTTTGGGCAGGGCGTCGATGAACGCATCGATCGCGGCGGCTGTCACGTCGACGGCGGGTGGCGGGGCTTGGGCCCCGGCGGCGTTCGCCGATCCGAGGGTCAGCGCCAAGAGCAGTGCTCGGGTCTTCACGGGGCTCCTCCGGTTGGGTCGGAGTTCAGCATGGACTGCGGGGTTCGTCAGCGCTAGTCGAAGTCGGACGGGCGCCCTCCGACTGCTCGGCAGTGACGCTGAGCTGCCAGCGTTCAGGGAGGGCCTCACTACAGCCGCAGGTCCGGCACGTCGCTGAAGTCTTCCCGATTCAGCGTCCAGAGGGACCCATTCCAAGCAATGGCACAGGCGGCCGGCCCCTCGGGCTCGGCGCTACCTCGAGCCCTCCTCACCCCTCCCAACGCGCGTGGTGCATCTTCGCCCACGCGCGTGTCACGCGGCCGTGCAGCATCGCGCCGATCGTGCCCGGATAGGCCACCGTGCCGAGGTAGACGTGCACGATCAGGAAGAGCCCGCCGCCAATGGTGGCGAGGTAGTGCACCAGGCGCATGACGTTCACGACGCCGCCGTAGAACGGCCCGATGCCGAGGATGCCGGCGGGCATCCAGATGGGCAGGCCGCTCACCAAATACGCGACACCGAGGAGCGTCATCGTCCAGAAGAACATCTTCTGGCCCGCATTGTACTTGCCGGCCGGGGGGACCTTGGCCTTGTCGTGCACCGCGTAGTGGCGGATCGCGCGGAGCCAGGCGCGATCGTCGGCGTCGACGCGCATGTCGCGCAGCCAAATCAAGAACATCGCCACGAACGAGATCGAGAAGGCGACGCCCACCCAAGGGTGCAACCAACGCGCGGTCGGGCCCCCGCCGGCGAACGTGGTGAGCCAGTAGAGCCGCGGGTGCGAGAACGCGAGTCCGGTGAGCAGCAGGAAGAGGAACGACAGGCCCACGACCCAGTGGACGACGCGCTCGACGAACGTGAAGCGTTGGATGCCGCTGTGCTTCATGAGCGGGACTCCGCGACGTTGCATCTGCGCTGCGGCGCGGTCACTTCCCGTCCTCCTCCGGCGCCTGCGGCCCGAAGCCAAGGTAGTGCAAGCCAGCCGCGAGGATCCCGAGGCCGAGGGCGGACGCTCCGAGCTTCCGAACGGTGCCGAGGAGTGCGAGCGCTCCCGCGCCCGCGGTCGGGTCGGCGGGCAGGTCGTACTGCTCCAGCTGATCGCCGTGCGGCACGACGTACATCATGTGTGTGCCGCCGACACCGGGTGGATCGTAGAGCATCGCGTTGGCGAGGCCGCGTGCCCGCAGCCCCTCGACCTTCTGCTCAGCGAGCCGGACCATGTCTTCTTTGGTGCCCCACGCGATGGCGTTGGTCGGGCACGTCTTCGCGCACGCCGGCTCGAGCCCCGCCTCGACCCGATCGATACACATGTTGCACTTGTAGACCTTGCGGGTCTCGGTGCTGAAGCGCGGGATGTCGAACGGGCACCCGGACACGCAGAGCTGACAGCCGATGCAGTTCGCCTGGTTGAAGTCGACGATCCCGTTCTCGTATTGGACGATCGCGCCCGGAGCCGGGCAGGCGAGCAGGCACCCGGGCTCCTCGCAGTGGAGACAGGCGTCCTTCTTGATGAGCCAGTTCAGCTGGCCGTCCACCTCGGACTCGGTGAACCGCATCAGGAGCCAGGTGTTCGGCCCGAGGTCCTGGTGGCTCTGGTACGACCCGAAGTTGGCGGTCGGCTCGATGCCGAGCTCGTTCCACTCCTTGCATGCCACCTCGCACCCTTTGCAGCCGATGCAGCGCGAGATGTCCACGAGCTTCGCGTACTCGGGGCCCTCTCGAATGCCTGGCGCGGGCGTCGCGGATGCCGAAGCGCGTCGAATGCGCAGTCCGTTGGCGGGAAGCTGAGCGCTCATGCCACCGGCTCCATGTTCACCAGGAACGCCTTGAACTCCGGGCAGCGCGTGTTGGCGTCCCCGATGAACGGCGTGAGCGAGTTCGCCATCGCTCCCGTGGTGATCCCCTTGAAGCCCCAGTGCACCGGAATGCCGATGGTCCAGAGAGTGCGGCCGTTCACGGTGAGCGGCTTGATGCGCTTGGTGACGATCGCCACGCCCTCGACCTCACCGCGCGGCGACCAGACGCGCACGCGCTCGCCGTTGACGACGCCCTTCTCGAGCGCGAGACCATGCGGCACTTCCACAAAGAAATCGGGCATGGTTTCGACGAGGAGGGGCACGTGCGAGGTGACGAAGTGCTCACGCTCGACGACGCGGTACACGGTCGCGGCGTACGGGAACTCGTCGGTGCTCTGGGCGAGCGACTCGCGCACGCCGTCGTACCAGCGCACGGTCGGGTTCACGGCTACGCGCTCGTGCAGGATGTTCGCCGTCGGGCTCTCCGCGGGCTCGTAGTGCTCCGAGAAGGGTCCGTCGACGAGTCCCGTCGTGAAGAGCCTCGCGACGCCCTCCTCGGTCATGATGAACGCGCCCGCCGCGTCGGGGCGCGTGGTCGCGCCGAAGTCGGGCACGTCGCCCACCCATCGCGTCCCGTTCCAGCGGATGCCCGCGCGCGACGCATCCCACGGCTCACCGTTCGCGTCGGCCCCCGCCCGGTTGTAGAGCACGCGCCGGTTGAGCGGCCAGGCGAACGCCCACCCATGGTGGAAGCCCAGGCCGCTCGGGTCCTCGGTCCCGCGCCGGGCCATCATGTTCCCTTGCTCGGTCCAGCTCCCCGCGTAGATCCAGTTGCCCGAGCTGGTGGTGCCGTCATCGCGGAGCTGCGCGAAGGAGTCGAGCAGGCGGCCCGTAGTGAGGTCGTACCCGTTGATCTCGCGCGCCAGCTCCTCGAGCGAGGGCTCGCGCGGGTTCACGTAGTTCCAGGTCAGGTCGCGGATAGGTTCGTGCCACGCGCCCCCCTCATCCTCGTACAGCTCCTTCACGCGCCAGAAGAGCTCGGAGAGGATCCAGGTGTCGGAGCGCACGCCTTCGGGGACGTCGACGGCGGCTTCCTTCCACTGCGCCCAGCGCCCCGAGTTGGTGAACGAGCCGCCGCGCTCGATCCAGTGTGCGGCGGGGAGGTACAGCACCTCGGTTTGGACCTGGCTCGCGTCCACGCCGGGCGCGTTCCAGAACTCCGCGGCCTCGTGCAGGAAGGGGTCGATGACGACCTTCCACTTCAGGTTCGTCATCGAGCGGATGAGACGGGGCACGTCGGGACCCGCCAGCAGCGTGTTGAAGCCGAGCGCCACGAGGCCCTCGAGTCGGCCCTGATGGGCCTCGTCCCACATCGACAGCCACGTCGCGTCGCCGGCCGGCTTACCCAGGTGGTCGTACGCGAAATTGTTTGCCGGAGTGGCCGCGTCGCCGAACCACGCCTTCATGAGTGAGTTGAAGAAGCGCGGGTAGTTCGACAGGAAGTTCACGGAGCCCGCGACGGCGGGGCGCGGCGTGTAGGCCGCGAGGTGCGCCGCGAGGGTCGTCTGTGCCGGCTGGGGCACCGTGAGGTATCCCGGCAGGCTCGCGGCCACGATCGCGTGGTCGGTCGCGCCCTGGACGTTCGCGTGCCCGCGGAGCGCGTTGATGCCGCCGCCGGGGCGCCCGATGTTGCCGAGAAGCAGCTGCAGGATGGCGGCCGCGCGGATGATCTGGCTGCCGACCGTGTGCATCGTCCAGCCGACCGCGTACATGATCGTGCCCGCGCGGTCGGCGGTGCCGGTCGAGCAGACGATCTCGGCCATCGCCTCGAAGTCGGCGACCGAGCAACCGGCGATCTGCGCGACCACCTCGGGGGTGTAGCGGCTGTAGTGTGCCCTGAGGAGCTGGAAAACGCAGCGCGGGTGCTCGAGCGTCGGGTCACGGCGCACGAAGCCGTCGGCGCCACGCTCGTAGCTCCACTGCGTACGGTCGTACGTGCTCGTCGCCTCGTCGAACCCTGCGAAGATCCCGTCCTCGAAGCGGTACGACTCCGACACGATGAACGATGCGTTCGTGTGCAGCCGCACGTAGTCGTCGTGGTAGAGTTCCTCCTCGAGGACCTTGTGGATCCAACCGCCGATCACCGCGATGTCGGAGCCCGGGCGGATCTGGAGATGCCGGTCCGCGACGGTCGACGTGCGCGTGTAGCGCGGATCGACCGTGACGATCTGCGCGCCGCGGTTATCGCGTGCTTCGAGCGCCCACTTGAAGCCGCACGGGTGGTTCTCCGCCGGGTTCGCGCCCATCACCAGGACGACATCCGCGTTCTTGATGTCCTTCCAGTGATTGGTCATAGCCCCCCGACCGAAGCTCGCGGCCAAACTGGCCACCGTGGGGCTGTGTCATATGCGCGCCTGGTGGTCCATGAACACGATACCGAGCGCGCGCTGCGTCTTCGTGATGAGATACGCGTCCTCGTTCGTGACGGTCGCGCTCCCCACCCAGCCGATCCCCTCGCAGCGGTTCACGCGACGCCCCTGAGCGTCGCGCTCGACGAACGTGGCGTCGCGCGAGTCCTTGTACTTGCGCGCAAACCAGGACATCGCCCACTCCCAGTCCACGTCCTCCCACTCCGTCGAGCCGGCGGCGCGGTACTTCGGCGTGTGCTCGAGGCGCGGGCTCATGGCGAGCTGCATTTGCGAGGCGCCCTTCGGGCAGAGCGTGCCGCCGTTGATGGGCGAGTCCGGATCGCCCTCGACGTGGATGACCGAGCGCGTCGTGTTGAGTCCGCCCGAGCCGTGCACGTAAGCGATCGTGCCGCACCCGACGGCGCAGTAGGGGCATACGGTTTTGTACTCGCGCGCGCCGGAGATCTTCAGCTCGCGCGACTGGGCATAGGCCGGCTTCAGGTCGAAGCCGAGCGCGCTGACGAAAGTGCCCCCCGCGGCCAGCGCGGTGCCTTTGAGCAAGTCACGGCGGGAGAGGGTCATGGCGCGCGAAGTTAGGGGTGGGATGGGGGGAGGCGCGAGGGTGGGGGCCGAATGCGGCTCATCGGGCCATAAAGGGACACGCGCTCAGTACGACGCTCGCGCATGGCCACGGCGCGGAATCAACTCGTGCGGGAATCGCCCCGGGGAGCCTCGTACGCAGGCCATCTGAGGGTGCTCGCGGCGGGACGAAGGAACTCCGTGCTTGTGTCGCATCGCTCGGCTTGCTGGCCGCGACGCGGCGCGAGTACGTTGCCTGCGTCACTCGAGCCCGAGGCTTTGGGACGCGCGCCGCTCGGCACGACCATCGTAGCTAAATTCACAGCCCGGGGGAGCCGCCCCCCGCCGGACTGGAGGGACGATGACGTCAGACGTGCACCTGTGGCGGCGAGCTTGAGAACCGAACGACGCCAGCCCGCCGGCGTGGATTCCGGGTCCGATGCCTCGACGATCGGAAAGGCGGGCGGCCACGAGTCCGCGGTCCGCTTCGAGATGGAAGGCGTCGAGTTCGCACTGCCGCCTTCCATCCATGCGCTCGCCGAGGCGTCCGGCACGAGAATGCTCGATGCGCACGAGCTCTCCTACCTCGCCGCGTGTATCTTACGTTTTGACTGGAGCGGGCACGCCTTCGTGCTTGAAATCGGCTGCCACATGGGTCGCACCACCGTCTTCTTGGCGACGGTCCGCGCGCATGCCGGATTCGACTCGCCGGTGTTGAGCGTCGATCCGTTCGAGCGGCTCCATCGGCCGCGTACGTGGTGGGGCCTGCGTCGCGGGCGCGCAGGCGCTCGGGGGCGGTACCGGCGGTACGTCCGCAACATCGAGGCGGCGGGGGTTGGCCACCGGTGCCTCCCCCTGTCCTCACTGTCGTGGGATGCCCACTGGGTCGTGGCCGACCGTGTCGGCCTCCTGGTCATCGATGGCGACCACTCGTACGAGGCAGTCGCATCCTACCTTCGCTCGTACGCGCCTAAGGTGCTGCCGGGAGGATTCGTGTTCGTCGACGACTATTCGGAAGCCTACCCGGGGGTTATGCGCGCCGTCGACGAGTTCTTCGCCGCGTCCACCACGTTCGACATCGTGCACCGCTCCTACTTCGTGCTAGCGCGGCGAGGGAGCTGAGGCTCTCCAGTTTCAGGTTGCCGCTGCTGACGTTCCTTTTCCCGGCGACGCTTCTTCTTCCCTGTTCGTCAGCTGGGCAATCCCGACGCGGACGCCTTGCTCACGGTGGGCACCCACTGGTTCGCGGAGCTCGGGACACCCGGCCTCGATGTAGTGCCGCGTCGCCAGGGGTGGCGCATCCTGCGCCGAGGCCCTTACCGTGAAGCGATGCCACAGGAGGCCAACATGACCGCACGCTCGGAGAAGGACCGAATGCACGTTTCTCGGCGCGCTTTCGTCACCTCGGTCGGTACGGCGACCGCCGGGCTGGCGCTCGCGCCGCTCGCCGGCGGCGCCAGCGTGGCGGTGCGGGACCGGCAGGCCATTCGCATCGGCATCATCGGCGCCGGGCGGATCGGTGGAGCCGTCGGCCTCGAGTGGGCCGCGGCAGGGTACGACGTGATCTTCTCTTCTCGGCATCCCGAGGAGCTCGCCCCGCTCGTCGAACAGGGCGGGGTGGGCACGGTGGCGGTCCTGCCGAATCAGGCCGCGGTCCTGGGCGACATCATCTTCATCGCCGTGCCCTTCGATGCGCTTCCGGACGTCGGGCGGGACCAGGGACCGTTCATGCAGGGCAAGATCGTGATCGTCGCGAGCAACCCCGCGAGGCAGAACGGCGGACCGGCCTCCCAGGCCGCGCTCGCGCGCGGGACGGGCATCGTCTCCGCGGAATATCTGCCGGGCGTGCGTCAGACCCGCGCGTTCAACGCGATCAACTACCGATTCGTGACCAGCGAGGCGCGCCGCAGGGGCGAAAAGGTGGGGATTCCGATCGCCGGCGACGACCCTGAAGCGATTCGCGCCACGACGGACTTGGTGACCGACGCGGGGTTCGACCCTGTCTACGTGGGTCCGCTTTCGGAGGCGAGCCGCTTCGACCCTGGCACGCCGGTGTTCGTGTCGAACATGACGGCGGCGCAGCTCCGCGAGGCGCTCGGACTCAGGTAACGCCGCGCCCCCGGTAGTCGCGCGGCGGTTCGGCAGCGGGCAACGCCCTGGCGGCTCCACTGCGTACGGCGTATCCTGCGGGCGTTTTGATTGACTGCTTCGACAGGACACAATGAAGTAGGGTATGCGCAATGTTCCTACAGCCATGACGTTCGCACGAGCGACCTGCGTCCCCGTGGTCGCACGTGGATGCGCGTGGGCTCTGATCGTGGCGGCAGCTGGATGTGCCTCCCAATCGTCCGGGATCCAGGAGGGAGGCACCGGTCTTCGCTCTGTCTCGGTGGGCGCGCTGGGCGGCGGTCCGGCGGTGGAGGTCAGGAACGAGGCATCTTCGGCGGAGTTCAGCGTCCCCGTGGGGTTGCCGACGGTCTGGGGCACACTGCCAGCGATCTTCGAGCAGCTCGGCATCGAACCCACGTTCGTCGATGCCGCGCAAGGACAGATCGGGAACCCGCGCTACACGAGATCGAGGATCGAGCGGCGGTCCATGTCGACGTACATCGAATGCGGCTCCGGGCTCACAGGCCCTTACGCAGACGCCTATGACGTGAGGCTCTCCCTGCTCGTGTACCTGTCGTCAGGGGGGCAGGGGATCAGCGTCGTGCGAACCACCGTCGACGCCTTCGCGACGGCGCGCAGCACGAACGCAACCGCCATCCACTGTACCTCCAAGGGAGTACTGGAACGACGCATCCAGGCGCTGGTCCAAGAGCGGGTCGCCGCCGGGTAGGGAACTCCAGCCTGATTCCATTTGCGCGCCGCCGTCTCTCGCGCCACCATCCGCGCTGACCTCGTTCAGCCCGGAGAGTGCTCATGCGTTCGATCGTCTCCTCCCCGCTCGTCCTCGTCGGCTGCGCTCTCGGACTGGCGCTGACCGCCGCGTCCGTGCGCGCGCAGGCCGTCCCTCCGCCCCCCGCGGCCGAGGACCCGATCGCCGCCTTGGTCAGTCGTCTCGACCTCGAGCGCTACAAGGAGACGATCCGCGGGCTGACGCAGTTCGGCGACCGCCGCCAGGGCACGCAGCGCAACCGCCGCGCCGTCGACTGGATCGAGCAGCAGCTGCAGAGCTACGGCTGCCCGACCGAGCGGCTCTACTACACCTACGATCCGCCCCCGCCGGCCCCGCTCTCACCGGCCGATTCTGCTGCCCGCGCGCAGGCGCTAGCGGCGGCGCGCGCCCGTCCGGCGCCGAGCCCTATCATCGCCAGCGGCGAGGTGCGCCGCGGACCCGGCGGTTCGCGCTACCGCGGCACCACGAGCCCGACCGGCGTGAACGCCGACCCGATGCGTCAACCCGACGAGCGGCTTCGCGAGCTCAACCGCGAGCCCGCCACCAACGGCGAGCGCTCGCAGGTATACTGCACGAAGGTCGGTTCGACTCGCCCCAACGAGATGTACATCGTCGGTGCGCACATGGATGGGCACGGGTGGGGAGAGGCAGCGAACGACAACGGCTCGGGCACGGCCCTGGTCATGGAGCTCGCGCGCATCTTCTCGAGTCCCGACGTCGTCACGGATCGTTCGATCCGCTTCGCGCTCTGGAACAACGAGGAGACCGGCCTCGACGGTGCCGAAGCGTACGTCGTGCAGCGCGCCGGCATGCAAGGCATCCCCGATCCAACGAACCCGGACCATTTCCCAGAGCCCAAATGGCTCGGCATGATCCAGCACGACATGATGCTCTGGGACCACGGCATGCCGCGCGCCGACGGCACCTGGAATCCCGAGCAGCGGCGCGAGGCGGACGTGAACATCGAGTTCCAGTCGCTCTCCCTTCGCGCCGACGACGCGATGCGGCTCGCGTTCTTCTTCCGCGAGGCGAACGAACGCTACGCGACGGACTACCCGGCCGCGGTGGGCCCACACATGACGAACACGGACTCGACGCCGTTCATGGACATCACACCGTCGATCAGCCTGCGCGAGAACGAGCGCGGCATGCACACGGGCGCGGGCTGGAACCCGACCTGGCACCAGCCGATCGACGTGTTCACGACCTTCTCCGATGCGGATTTCCGGCTCGGCCTGAACGCGGCCCAGACGACGCTCTCCGCAGTCGGGTTGCTGGTAGGGGCGCGGCTCGACAGGTAGCGCGAATGCCGCGCCTACTGCGCGCGCGCCGGTGGCCGCAGAAGCTGGAGGAGAGCCCCCGCGCGCTCGACGGGCCCTTCCGCCTCGAGCAGTGCCTGACGCGCTTGGGGCTCGAGCGGAAGCGAGAGGGCGAGGCTGTGGATCGCTTCCTCGTCGGGTAGCACCGCGGGGGGGAGTCGCGCGCCGCGGAAGAGGCTGCGCACGGCGGCTTCGATCTCGCGCCTGCGTTGCGCGAGCAGCGGGCGGTTCGCTTCCTCGACCCGCTCTTGAATCAGCTCTACGCGCGCGAGCCGGTAGGCGCGGCTGTGATCTTCCTCGAGGATGCGGAACTTGGACACCCCGCGCAGCACGAGGTTGAAGCGCCCGTCCTCGAGTCGCTCCGAGCCGACGATCGCCCCCACGACCCCGACCGCCACCACTGGGGGCCGGCCTTCGTAGTCCGCCTCGAACCCGGGTTGGAGCATCACCATGCCGATGATGCTGTCACGGGCGAGCGCGTCGCTGACCATCTCCCGGTAGCGGGGCTCGAAGATGTGGAAAGGCTGGCGCGTGTTCGGAAAGAGGGTGACGTCGGGGAGCGGGAAGAGGGGGAGAGTCGGTGGGCTCTGCGCGGCGGCGAGCGCGGGCACGATGAACAGCAGCATGATCGCGCGGATCATAACCAATGTTTCCGCCAGAAGTAGACGAGCATGGAGATCCCGCTCCCGAGCATGACCGCCCACGTGATCTCGTAGCCCCACGGGTGCCCGAGCTCCGGCATGTACACGAAGTTCATGCCGTAGACGCTGGCCACGAACGTCATAGGGATGAAGATCGACGCGACCACGGTGAGCACCCGCATGACTTCGTTGGCGCGCATGGTCAGGATCGACACGTGCGCTTCCAGCAACGAGGTGATCGTGTCGCGCAGGTGGTCGATCGAGTCGGAGTGGTGCGCGAGGTGCGTCTCCAGGTCGGACAGGTACGGCTCGGTCTGCGCAGTGATGAGGGCCGGGCAGTCACCGGTGAGAAGCCCGAGTTGCTCCCGGAGCGGACGCACTGCCCGACGAACGAGCAGGAGCTGATGGCGTGCATCCTGTGCCCGCAGCGCCAGGTCGCGTCCTGGATCCTCGCCCCATACCTCTTCCTCGAGCTCCTCGATGCGTGCACCGATCGTGCTGAGGACGAGTGCGTAGTGGTCCACGACGGAGTCGACCAGCGCGTACCAGAGATAGTCGGCCCCGCGGGCGCGCACGCGCGCGGTCGGGTCGCCGATCCGCCGCCGCAGGTTGCCGAAGACGTCCCCGGGCGTCTCCTGGAACGAGAGCACCCATCCGGGACCGAAGACGATCGAGGTGTGGTCGGAGAGCACCGATCCATCCTCCGAGAGCATGAGCATCTTCAAGGTCGTGAAGACCGAGTCGTCGTACGTCTCCGCGACCGGGCGTCCGGCCACGCTCACGACGTCTTCGATGGAGAGGGGATGCATGCCGAACCGCTCGCCTACGGCCTTCACCAGCTCGACGTCGTGCAGGCCGTCTACGTTGACCCAGAGGGTGTTCGTGCCCGTCGGGTCGGGCAGGGGGATGTCCGCTGCGGTGGGCGCGTCGCCGCGCTCGACCGCGTCGAGTCGGTACCGCACCCAGCTGATCTGGGCCGACTCGAGCCGCCGCTCGCCTGTGAAGACCGCGTGGCCTGGCGCGAGGCCGACCTTCTTGGTCGAGATTTCTACGCGATGCGGCACGTCAGCGCGCGATCCCCCGGAGGACCTCGGCCATGCGCTCCAGGCGATCGGCGTCGCCGCCGAGCGTGCCTGCCCGAATCGCCGCCACGTCGGCGTCGATGCGCGAGGCCGCTTGGCGCAGCTCCGCCCCCGGCACCCCGCCCCGCTCGACCCGGTCGAGGAGGGCATCGAGCTCGTTTGCCCGCGCGGTCACGATGCGTCCGGAGCGCACCATCTGGTCGAGATAGGCGCGAGCGACGGGCGCGGCGGCCGGCCACGTGAACCTGGGTTGCAGCTGCGCGTTGAACTGCTCGAAACGGACGAGCTCTGCGGCCGCGATCTCGGCCTCGGAGAGGTGCTGGCTCGGCGTGAGGCGGAAGACGTCGACGCCGCGCGAGATCTCCGCACCGTAGATGCGCCCGTTGTACCAGTACGTCGACCAGAACCCCCCTGTGAAGAGCATCTCCTGGCTGAGGGCGCCGCGGTCGAAGAACGCGATTTCGAATGGATTCGCGGGGTCGGTGAAGTCCATCACCGAGAGGCCGCCCTGGTACCAGGCCTGCACCATGATGTCGCGCCCCGGCACAGGGATGAGCGAGCCGTTGTGCGCGACGCAGTTCTCGGTTTCCGTCTGCGGCACGGGAAGCTTGTAGTAGCCCGCGAGCTGCAGGTCGCTGCCCGTGCGCGTGAAGATCGCGTTCGCTCCCCACGTCGGGGGATCACTCGCGCGGCAGCGTGGCGCGGTCCCGCCGCCCCACTCGTCGGTGAAGATGACCTTGGTGCCGTCGTTGTTGAACGTCGCCGAGTGCCAGTAGGCGAAGTTCGGGTCCATGACCTCGCCCACCCGCACCGGGTTCACGGGGTCCGAGATGTCCAGCAGGATGCCGTTCCCCGAGCACGCGCCGCCGGCGAGCCCGATGTCCGGAAACGCCGTGATGTCGTGGCAGGCACTCGTGGCGCTCGTACGCTGCGTGCCCGGGCCGTGATCGCCCCCGCCCCAGAGACCGGCAATCGATCCGGTCGTGGGATCGGAGAAGATGCGTGGCATGCTCACGACTTCCGCCCGCTCGGGAGCGTCGAGTGGCACGCGCACGACCTCGATGCGGAAGCGAGACGTGTTCGGATCATCTCCAGGGTCGGCGCCGGAGCATCCGGGCATCTCCTCCGGGGGGCGTACGCCGCTCGTGCCCTGGATGTAGACGTACAGGTTCGCCGGATCGTCCGGGTCGGTGACCAGCGTGTGCGTGTGCGACCCGCGGCACGCCTGCACTGCTGCGACCTGTCTGGGCCGCTGGACGTTCGAGAGGTCGAAGATGCGGATCCCCTGGAGCCGCTCTGCGCTGATCGAGTCTGCGACGCCATCGAGACCGCAGTCCAGTCGACCGCGCGTCTCTTGCGCGGACACCACGACCAGGTCGCCCCACACCGAGACGTCGCCCTGCCCACCGGGGCAGAGCACCGACACGAGCAGGTCCGGTGCGGACGGGTTCGAGATATCGAAGACCTGGAAGCCCTGATAGTTGCCCTGATAGAGCCTGGTGCCGCGGAACGCCAGATCCGAGTTGAAGAAGCGTCTGTCATCCGGGGTGGCCGGGTTGAAGAAGCCGTCAGGTCGCGGGATACTCGCGACATGCTCGAGTCCACGTACCGCCGACGCCGCGTCCACCCAGCCGGCGGTGAGCCCCACGCGGGGGTCGTTGGGATCCCAACTAAAGCGCGGCGGCTGCGGTGTGGTGGCCGTGTCCGCTTGCGCCACCGCGTTGGCCGCCGCCGTCAGCAGCAGCGCAGTCGTCAGGGTCCCTGCACGTAGCCTCATCGCCCGCCTCCTGTTTGTAGCAACCCGTTCATGCGATCGATCTCGATTCTCTGGTCCACCTCGACCTCCGACGCGAACTGATAGACCTCGGACTCCTGCCCCGCGCCGGGCGTGGCGAACAGCTCCTCCACCATCGTGATCGCACCTTCGTGATGGCGAATCATCGACTCGAGGAAGAGCCGGTCGAAGTCCTCACCCCGGGCCGCCCGCAGAAGGTCCATCTCGGCTGGGGTGAGCATGCCCGGCATGAGCGCAGGCATGGGCATCCCGGGCGAGTGATGCTCCCCCGGCATGGGCTCACCGCGCGTGCGCAGCCACCGCTCGATCCACGCGATCTCGTCGCGCTGCGAGATCTCCATGCGGAGCGCCATCTGGCGGACTGCCTCGCCGGCGGCGCGCGCCGGTACGAGCGCCGCCATCTCGAGCGCCTGCGCGTGGTGCGGCACCATCATATGCAAGAAATGCACGTCGGCGTCGGTGTGCGTCGGGCCGCTTGCCGCTGCGAGGTCGGCCGCAGACACCACGCGCCCTGCCGCGCCCGGCGCGCCCGGCTGGACGATCGACGGCCCGTCGGCGGTACGCGGGGAAGTGCCGCCCGACGCGCACCCCGCAGCGAGCACGGCGACGGCGACCAGCGGTGGACGAGCGACAACGCGCATACGACTCAGTTCTCTATCGCTGAGTAGACGATGTCCGACAGGATGCGCTCGATGGGCGCGGCGCCGTTCGGGCGCAGCTGGTCCCACGCGAACGCGATCAGGTCTTGCTGGGGGTCGACCCAGAACGTGGTTCCGCTGATGCCGAGCCACCGGTAGGCGCCGGCGTGGTCGCCGACCGAGACCGCCCAGCCGAACCCCCACCCGTGGTTCGGGCCGGCCATGGCCACCGGCGTCAGCTCGGGTGGCAGTTGGTTCGCGGTCATGGTGCGCACGGTCTCCGGCCGGAGGATGCGGACGCCGTCCAGCTCACCGTCGTTCAGCAGCATGGACGCGAAGCGGAAGTAGTCGCTGGCCGTGGACGTGAGCCCTCCGCCGCCCGAGAACCACTGCGCGGGCCGCGTATGCTGGCCGTCCACAGGGGACTCGAGCAGCCGCAGCCCCTGCGGGCTCGGCGCGTATGCCGCGGTGAGGCGCGGGAGGTCCTCCCAGAGCACATGGAAGCCCGTGTCGTCCATGCGGAGCGGCTCGAAGATGCGCTCGCGGAAGAAGTCCTCGAGCGTCATCCCCGAGAGGACTTCGACGACGCGGCCGAGCACGTCGATGCCCATGCTGTAGTTGAAGCGCGTGCCGGGGTCGAAGATGAGCGGCTGGCGCGCGATGGCATCGACGGTCTGCGTCAGGTTGCCGGCCGTTCCCCAGACGCCGAGGCGCGCCCCCCTATAGAGAGAGTCGACCGGGGTGCGGCCGATGTCCCCGTACCCCAGGCCCGCGGTGTGCGTGAGCAGGTGCCGGATCAGGATCGGGCTCGCGGGAGGGCGGAGGCGACCCTGGTCCCAGACCTGCACGTTGGCGAATTGGGGAAGGATATCGGCGAGCCGTGTGTCCACGGTGAGGCGACCTTCCTCGACGAGCATCATGACCGCGACGCTCGTGACCGGCTTGGTCATCGAGTAGATGCGGAAGACGTCATCTGGCTCCAGGCGCTCTTCGCCGAGCACACGCCACCCCGTCGCCTGCCAGTGCACGACCTCACCGCGGCGCGCGACGAGCGTCATCACGCCGGCGACACGCCCCGAGTCCACCAGCGCCTGCATGGCGGGACCGATGCGCGCGAGCGCCTCACTCGACAGCCCGACGTCTTCGGGGCGGGCGGTCGTCTGCGCAGCGAGTGCGAGCGGGAGGGCGAACAAGGCCGCCGTGACGAGGACGGCGGTGCGGCGGCGCTGAACCATTCCCATCGATGGACTCCGACCCTGGAAGTGACCCGTGCGTGACCCGACCACGCCAACTTCGGCGGAGGGGAGGGCCGGCGCCACCTCCGCCCGCATGGCACATCGAGGCCAGTTCACCCTCTGGCCAACGCCGTAGTCCCGGCGCACTATGGACGGGCTGGTACTGGACCCTTCCGCTGGAGGAGACCGTGTCTCATCTGCCCCTTCGCGTGATCGGGGGAGTCGCCCTGGTCGTGGCTATCGCCCTGCCCGCGAGCGCCCAAGTCAGCTTCGCGACGACCGGCGCCCCTGCCGAGGTGACGTACGCCAAGGACGTCGCCCCGATCATCCAGAACAACTGCATGGTCTGCCACCGTCCGGGTGGCATCGGACCCATGGACCTCGTGAGCTACGAGGATGCCCGCCGCTACGCGCGCCGCATCGGCGAGCAAGTCGCGAACCGGCTGATGCCACCGTACTACTACGACAACGACATCGGCATCCAGGAGCTCCAGCACGACTGGCGCCTCTCTGAGCAGGAGATCGCTACCGTAGTCGCGTGGGTCGACCAGGGTGCGCCGCTCGGCAATCCGGCGGATATGCCGCCTCCGCCCGATCTCATCGACACCGACGAGTGGGCGTTCGTGCGCGAGTATGGCCAGCCCGACGCGATCATCCGCTCCACGCCGATCGACGTCCCGCTCGGCGGCCAGGACATGATGCACTGGCCGATTGTCCCCTCGGGACTCACGGAAGACCGCTGCATCAAGGCGATCCAGGTGAAGCCTGCCGGTGACGCGAAGTCCGTCGTGCACCACGCGAACTCCACCTTCCGCCTGGAGAACGACAACGGCGACCTGGAGCGGGTCGGCGCGCAGGGCGAGCACGCCACCGAGTACGCCATGGGCAAGCTCGGCGAAATCGTTCCGGACGGCGTGTGCCGGCTCCTTCCGGCGAACGCGTACGTCGCCTGGGATATCCACCTCTTCCCCGGCGGGATCGGCACGAACCTCCAGACCGACGTGCTCGAGGACAACGTCGTCGAGATGGGCCTCTGGCTCCATCCGCGGGACTATCAGTATCGCTACCGCCAGGACCTGCGGCTGTACGGCATCCGGCAGGGTGAGCTGGTGCTGAAGCCCCACGGCACCGCGATGACGCAGGGCTTCCTCACGTTCGACCACCCGGTGCGGATCGACAGCTTCCAGCCGCACGGGCACCTGCGCCTACGTTCCGCGTCGATGGAGATCCTGTATCCCGAGACCGGGCGCATCGAAATCATCAGCATGATCTCGAACTGGAGCGCGCTCTGGCACCAGAGCCACATCTACGATGAGCAGGTGGCGCCGCTCGTGCCGACGGGTGGCGTGATCATCATGAAGCAGTGGTACGACAACTCGGCGAACAACCCGAACGTGGTCGACCCCGATTTGTGGGCCGAGTACGGGAACCGCACCTCGGACGAGATGTCGCACGCGTGGCTCGCGGTGACGCACCTCGACGAGGAGGGGTACCAGCAGCTGCTCGAGGAGCGGCAGGCGAGTCAGGAGCGTCGGGTCACCCAATAGCGGGTTGGCGACACCGCCGGTCCGCGCGCTGACTTCTCGTAGGCGGTCCGCGGCGGCGTCGCCAACCCCAGCCGGCGGGTTTCCGACACTTCGCGTCGGAAACCCGCCTCGTGGGGCGACATGCTGCGCACGTCGCCCACGGAGGTTGGCAAGGAAGGCCGCCACGGGAGGTTGCCAAGGAAGTTTGCCAAAGGGCCCGGTCACCTGTGGTGGCCGGGCCCTTGGGCGTGGTTGGGTGGGGTGAGCCCTACTCCGCCGGAAACTTCACCAGCACGTAGGTGAGGTGCTCCCCGGCCGGCACGAGGAAGCTGTGCGGCAGCCCCGCCGGAATGTGCGCGACCGAGCCGGGCCCGAGCTCGTGGCGCTGGCCGCCCTCGATGGCGGTGCCGAGGTACTCACCGGTGTCGGCGTTTCCGGTGGGGTTCACCATGCGGCCGCCGACGAGCAGGGTGCCGCGGCCGCTATGCACGATGACGACGTCGATGATCTTGTTGTGCTGCTCGGGGCGGCCGTCGGCGTCGCGGTAGAGGAAGCGGAACCGGTGGTCGCCGTAGTCGGCGAGCGTCTCCCTCGAGGAGTGGTCGGCGCCCACGTTCCGGGAGAGGGCGGCGTCGCGGCGGGTGAGTTCCTCACGGCTCCATACGGCGACGCCCTCCTGGGCGGCGGCGGTTGCGGGGAAGCTGAGGACTGTAAGTGCGGCGAGTCCGGAGATGCGCTTCGTCAGGGTCATGACTTCTCCTTACCAGGGGTCGGGGAGAACGTACTATCCATTCCTCTCCTCGACGACCTGGCGTGCCCATCCAATGAGTCCGACCCACTCCGATCGCAGCCCGTCGAACCTCGAGTTCACTCGCCCTTCCGACCCGGGGCGACTGGAGCGTGTCCTGCGCGCGCTTGCGGAGCTAGGGTTCGCCGTCGAGCTGGCTGAGAGCGGCGCGGCCGCGCGGGAGCGAGTGCTCGAGCTCCTACCGCTCGGCGCTGAAGTGCACACGGCTCGTTCCGAGACGCTGCGCGAGCTGGGTCTCGCGGCCGACATCGACGAGTCGGGGCGCTACGACTCGGTGCGGGCCCGGCTCAAGGGCATGGATCGCTCAACGCAGGGTCGCGAGATGCGGAAGTTGGGTGCCGCCCCGGATTTCATCCTGGGGAGCGCCCACGCGGTCACCGAGGACGGCCAGCTACTCGTCGCGTCGGGTACGGGGAGTCAGCTGAGCCCCTACGCGTACGCCGCGGGCTCGGTGGTGCTCATCGTGGGACACCAGAAGATCGTGCGCGACGTCGACGAAGGACTTCGTCGCATCCGCGAATACTGCCTCCCCATGGAGGACCGAAAGATGCGCGCGCAGGGCTCGAGCTCGGTATGGGCGGAGAGGCTGATGCTGCACTTCGACCCGCGCCGGCGCGTGCGGGTGATCCTCGTGCGCGAATCGCTGGGTACCTGAGCGGGTGCGCGCGCGAACCTACTACTCCGCGTGTGCCGCCGCCGTCCGCCCGCCGCGACCGGCGGAGGGTGGAAGGACGCGTCACATCGCGCTCAAGCAGTGCCCTTCGTTGCTGGCGGCAGGAGCGCCGAGAGCAGGAACGCCTTGATCTCGTTCCCTATGTCGGCATCCGACCGGTTCCCCACGCGGGGGAAGAGCCTCGGCTGGCTGGTCCAAATCGCGTGCTGCACGATGAGCCCGACGATCATGCGCGCGGCCACCATGGGGTCGATCGGCCGGAAGCGACCTTCGTCCACCCCTTCCTGAACGATGTGCGCGGCTAGCTCGATCACCCTGCCCGACACCTCTTCGCCATAGAACTGAGTGAACCCGGGAAACTGCGGCAGCTCGGCGAGGATCAGGCGGTAGATGCTGCCGAACATCGGCTGGCGTAGGTGTTGCCAGTACGCGTCGATGAAGCGCTGGATACGCGCGACGGAATTTCCGGGCGGAGCAGCCGCCTCGAGCATCTCCACCGTCCGGGCGATCCGGTTCCGGACCGACTCGCGAAACAGATCCTCTTTGCTGTCGAAGTAGAGATAGACCGTACCCTTGGAGACGCCGGCCTGGGTCGCGATGTCCTCGACGCGGGCTCGCGCCAGCCCTTGTTCGGAAAACACTTGGAGCGCGGCATCCAAGATCTCTTGGGGGCGCTCGGTAGGTCGCCGCCGCCAGCGGGGCGCCGCATCGGGAAGGGACTTCATGGCCCGGGATCCAAGTGCTCTTGTGGGTTGCCTACTTAATGACCGGTCAGCAAGTTGCTCCCACGTCCTGAGCAGTCAAGGCCGCCCGCGAAGCGCGGCGGCCCCGAACCCCTCCCCGCCTCCGAGGGCGGAAGCAGCCCCCAGATGACGCTCGCCACGCTGCTGAAGAAGCCGGGCGCGTTCCTGCCGCTCCTGATGTCCGGCGCCGCGCTGGCGCTCGTCGTCGGCTTTCTGGCGATCTACGGCGTGGTCCGACAGGAAGACGAGGGCGCCACGGCGAGGGTGTTTCAGCTGCTGCTGGTGGCGCAGCTTCCGATCATCGGCATGTTTGCCGTGACTTGGCTGCCGCGGGCGCCGCGGCAGGCGCTGATGGTGCTGGGGCTGCAGCTCGCGGCCGCGGTAGCGGCGCTGGCACCGATCGTGGTGTTGGAGGCGTAGCGTAAACAAAACGGCCCCCTCCCGCGTCTTGAGGGTGGCCGGAGGGCTCACGTCGACGGATCGGCGGTATCACTCGGGGTCGAGGACGGGGGCCCAGGCGGCTCACGCGAAGTGAGTCGATTCACCCAAGGAGAGAAGGAGAGTGGCACGCTTCATAGAGGCAGTGACGGTTTCGGTAGTCGGGCTGGCCGCGCTGGCCGCGCAGCCGGTGGCAGCGCAGGACTGGACGCGGCGAGAGTTCCCGCTGGCGCCACCGAATTCCCGAGCGAATTTCGTCGCGCCGTACTTCGACGGGTTTTTCACGAACCCGGATGGCTCGCACACGCTGTCGTTCGGGTTCATGAACCGGAACGAGGAAGACCTCATCGAGATCCCGCTCGGCCCGAACAACTTCATCGAGCCGCGCGAGTTCGACGGCATGCAGCCCACGACGTTCCCGGTGGTTTCGTACGGCGGCTTCGGCGGACCGCGCGAGCGCGGCACGTTCGCAGTCACGATCCCGGCGGACTTCGAGGGTGACGTGTGGTGGACGCTGACCACGAACGGCGTGACTACGAAGGTGCCTGGCAGGACACACACCGCCCGCCAGGGGCTGATCGGCTTCGAGGCCGCCTACGAGATGAGCTGGACGCCGCAGGCGGAAGGCTCGCTGCGACCGACCGTCCGGTTTGCGGAAAGCGGTCCAGAGGGGATCGGCATCAAGGGAATCGAGTCTCCTCAGCGCCTGACCACCTCGGTCGGCCGACCCGTCGAGGTGCGCTTCTGGGCGTTCGATCGTGGTGAGCGCGATCTCCGTGAGGTCAACATGACGCTCTGGAAGCACCAAGGCCCCGTGGGCGGCGTGATCTCGTTCGAGTCGCTCGTCGAGGCTGCGCCTCCTGCGGAAGGCGCCGCAGACGGCCGGGGTGCAGGGCCCGGTGGCGCAGCTGCCGGCGCAGGCGGCCCGCCGGCAGCGGCCGGACGGGGACGTGGCGGAAGGGGCGGGCGGGG
>Ga0194132_10000480_pt1 | contig 82528 bp, 86 predicted proteins | sample TA2KigOf80mmetaG_FD_148612 | JGI IMG/M metagenome (GOLD analysis project Ga0194132, IMG submission 148612) | Freshwater microbial communities from Lake Tanganyika, Tanzania - TA2015054 Kigoma Offshore 80m | ecosystem: Environmental > Aquatic > Freshwater > Lake | place: Tanzania: Lake... | reverse complement strand
TCGATGGCTGCGACGACGCGTCAGGCCGGTAGAGCCGGTAAAAAAGCGGCGACCGCGATTCGCGCCTTCGCGCTCGGCTTCCCCGCCGCGTACGAGGACTTCCCGTGGGGCGAACGCGTCGTCTGCTTCCGCGGCACCGCCTCGGCCCACGACCTCGCGCTCTTCCAATCAAACGGCGCCAAAGGCATGCACCATTGCCCGTTCGAGTTGCCGAACGAGGACGACTTTGCCGCCGCCAGCGCCAAACTCGAGGCGGCTGGGGTCAAGGTCGAGTTCGAAGTCTACAACGCGGCGAAGAAAGCGATGTTCCTCAAAGACCCCTCAGGCACCTATATCGAGATCTACCATCCGCGCAAGCTCGACTTCGCCGCGGCTACCACCGCCGACGCCGACCGCTGGGTGTTCCTGGTCTAGGGGCCGCCGCGCCCGGCGGCGTAGCACGCAACCGCCGCGGAGTCGCGCTCGCCGACGATCGCGGCGGCAAGCGTTTCGCCCAAGAGCGCGCCGAACTTGAAGCCGTGGCCGGAAAAACCGCTCATGACCCAGCCGCGCTTGCCGACCCGCTCGACGATGAAACGCTCTTGGGGCTCGACATCGTAGAAGCAGGTATGTGCCTCGCCGATCGCGAAGCGGCCGAACTCGCGGAGCCGCACGCGGCAGACGGCGAGGATCGCGGCGGTATCGTCCGCAGTCGCGTCGCGGTCGCGGTCGGGATCGCCGGTTAGCGAAAACCGGTGGTCGCCGAGCTTGAGCGGGAAGCCGCGCACCGGCGGAATCAGATAAAAACCGGACGTCAGATCGAGGTCGAGCACGACCGGCATCGCCCGCCACGCCGCCGCGAGGTGCGCGGGCGGGTCGGCATAGACGACCACCTGACGGGACGGCGTGACGCGGGGCCCCATGCTCGGCAGCAAGCGCGCCACCCAAGGGCCGGCCGCGACCACGACCTGATCGGCAACGACGCTCGCGCCGCTCGCGAGCGTCACCTGCCCGCGGTCGGAATCGACTGCGCGTACTGCTTGTCCGCTTTTCACGCCATCGCCGAGCATCCGCACCAGCGCGGCGACGATTCGATCGGCGAGCAGCACGCCGCCGGTGGCGGTTAGGTGCGCGCTGGCGATACCGTTGCCAAGCAAGAGCGGAAACCGAGCGGCAGCTTCGACGCCCGAAAAGCCCCGCAGCGCGACACCCGCAGCCAGCATCGTCTTTTTCGATGTTTCAGCCCACCCGGCCGGATCGCGTGCGATCGCGAGCACGCCGGTCTCGACATAGAGCCGCTCGCCTAGATCGGCCCACAACCGCTCCCAGGCCGCGAACGCCGGATCGATCATCGCCGTGTAGCCGGCTTCAGCGCCATAGGCGTGGCGGATGATGCGGTGGCGGTCGACCGAGCCGCCCAGGGGATTCGGCGCCGGACCCTGTTCAAACACGGTGACGTCGTGGCCGCGCCGGATGAGCGCCCAGGCGGTCGCGAGTCCCATGATTCCGGCGCCGACGATCACGACTTTCATCGGATGACCATCGGGCGACGCCCCCTCAAACGTAGTTGAGCGGCAGGACGGTCGTGTCCTTCAGCCGCTCGAGCGCAAAGCTCGACGAGACGTCGGCGATGTCGACCTTGCTGATCAGGCGCTTATAGACGCCGTCGTAGGAGTTGATGTCGGGGACGACGACCTTGAGCAAATAATCGGTATCGCCGCTCATCCGGAAGAACTCGACCACTTCGGGAATTTGACGCACCGCCGCTTCGAACCGCGACGCCCAATCGATGTTGTGCTGATCGGTGCGGACTGCGACGAAGACCGTGACCCCGACGTTGAGCTTGACCGGGTCCAACAGCGTCACCCGCCGGCGGATTACCCCTTCCGATTCGAGGCGCTGCAGCCGCCGCCAGCACGGGGTCGACGACAACCCGACCCGTTTGGCGATCTCGGTCAACGCCAAGCTAGCATCTTCCTGAATGATCTCAAGAATTTTCCTATCTATCTTGTCCATTGAGGAAAATATTCTACGTTTTGTTGTTTTATCGGAGTCCATTTGCGTACAGTAAGCGTTGAGAAGGAAATTACGCAATTAATTTTCATGCAACCTACCCTATTTCAAGCGTCATGGTTGAGCTCTAGACCTTGGATCCCGAGTTGGTCAATGAGACCTACGGCATGCACTTCACGGCGGAGTTTAAATTTGCCGGCGCCCTCTTCCTTGCCGGCGGCGCTTGTGCGGTTCGTGCAGTGTTTCCGTGGCTCTGCACCCAGACCGCGAACCGTAGGATCGCCCAATTGCACGGTCGGATGGTGACGAACCGAGCCCGACGCTAGTACCCGCAGACGGCCCTTCCCTCCCCCTCTGCGGGCTCTGCGCGGGGCCAGCCCTCCCTGGCCCCGCGCTCTATTTTTGGGCTAGGCTAAGCGCCGCCGTCAACATCCGAGGGAGCGGGGGGACATGCATCCCAACGTTTGGCACGGGCTTACTTGGCCGGCCACTGACTTCAGCCGTGTACCGTACGGGGTCTTCACCGACCGGGCGATCTTCGCGGAGGAGCAGGAGCGGATATTCCGGGGTCCGATCTGGATCAACGTCGCACTCGAAGCCGAACTCCCCAACGCCGGCGACTTCCGAACCTCCTACGTCGGCGAGACGCCGATCGTGGTGACGCGGGCCGACGACGGCTCGGTCCACGCGTTCGTCAACCGGTGCGCCCATCGCGGGACGCTGCTGGTGCGCGGCCAGGGCGGCAATACCAAGGATTTCACCTGCGTCTATCACCACTGGTGCTACGACACGCAGGGCAACCTGATCGGGGTGCCGTTCCGCCGCGGCCTCAGGGGCAAGGGCGGTATGCCGCCTTCATTCGACTTGGCCGACCACGGGCTCGAGACGCTTCGCGTCGCAGCCTATCGCGGCGTCGTCTTCGTCACCTTCCGCGACGATACCGAGCCGTTCGAGGACTATGCCGACACGGTATCGCTCGCCTACCTGGATCGCATGTTCCACAAGCCGATCGAGATCATCGGCTACATGCGCCAGCGCATCCCGGCTAATTGGAAGCTCTACCTCGAGAACCTGAAGGACGCGAACCACGCCGGGCTCTTGCACCAGGTGCCGACCACGTTCGGGCTGTGGCGCAACACCCAAGCCGGCGGCTCGTCGATGGACAAGAAGCGCCGCCACGAGGTCCATTACGGCTACCTCGACACCGACACCGAGGAAGACGCTGCTAACGGCTACGAGGGCTTCACGCCCTATAACGCGACTTTGAAGCTCAACGATGCGTCGATCGTCGACTACACGAACGAGTGGAACGACAACATATCGTCCGAGTTCCTGTCGTTTTTCCCGTCATCGGTGTTCCAGCAGTTCGCGAACACGCTCGCGACCCGCCAGGTGCGGCCGAGAAGCGCCGCCGAGTTCGAGCTGTTCTGGACCGTGTTCGGCTATACCGACGATTCCCCGACGCTCCGCCTGGCGCGGTTGAAGCAGAACAACCTGGCCGGCCCGGGCGGCGTCGTCTCGATGGAAGATGGCGAGGTCGGGCGGCTGGCACAGCAGGGCATCAAGCGCGAGCGCACGTCGCATTCGGTGATCGAGATCGGCGGCAAGGGCCCGATCGAGGATCAGACCACCGTCATCACCGAAGTCGCGGTACGCGGCTTCTGGAAGAACTATTGCGAGCTGATGGGCGCGCCGGTCGCGCGGGCGCCGGAATAGCGCCGGCCTACGCGACGAGCTTCCCGCCCTCGACCGGCCACATCGCGCCAGTCATCCACGCCGCCTTGGACGAGGCGATATAGGCGACCGCGGCGGCGATGTCTCGGGGCTCGCCGACCCGCCCCAGCGGATAGAGCTTGCTCCACTTGGCGATCTCGGCGGCGATGAAGGCATCGTCGTAACCGACGGTCTTGAACATGTCGGTCTTGATGAGGCCCGGGAGCACGGCGTTCGCCCGTACCCCGGCCGGCGCCAACTCAACCGCGAGTGCCCGGGTGTAGGCCTCGATCGCGCCTTTGGCGGCGACGTAGAGCGAGATCGTCGGGTACGGACGGGACGACAAGGCCGACGAGATATTGACGATCGCGCCCTTCGACTTCTTGAGCGCGCCGACGCAGGCGGCGGTCATGGTGATGGTGCCGATCACGTTGACGCCCAAGACATGGTCGATGTCGGCGCGGGTCGTCCGCGCGACCGGCGCCTCGCGGTAGACGCCGGCGTTGTTGACGAGGACGTCGATGCGACCGAAGTCGGCGAGGACCGCGCGCACCGTGCGCCGAACCTGGGCCGCGTCCTGGATGTCGCAGGCATAGGCTCGCCGCACGCACCCGCGCGCGACGCGCCAGCGGATCGGCGCGCGATCGAGGGCGACGATCGCGAACCCGTCAGCGCCCAGGCGCTCGGCGCACGCACGCCCGATCCCGCGCGCGGCGCCGGTGACGATCGCGACGCGGCGTGCGGCGCGCTTCATCGCCGTTCGGCCAGGCCGAGCAGCACGGCGGCGATCACCACCGTCTCGGGACCGTCATTGACCCAGGCGTGGTTGGTCGCCTGCTGGATTACGACATCGAGGGGCTTGAGCGTCACTTCGCCTTCGTCGAACAGCAGCCGCACCGTTCCCTGCAGAACAATCACGTAGTCGATGGTGGGCGTCCGGTGCATGCGCGGGTGGCGCTCGGTGTTGCGGCGGAGGTGCGACGCCCCCATGACCTCGAAGCGCGCCGCGACGTGTTTTTCGAGATCGGCCCGGGTCATCGCCGGGTCCTCGGGCTTGATCTCGCCGATCAGGAAATAGCTCTCGCCCGGCGGCGTCTCCATCTTGACGTCAAGCGCATCCGAGGCAGCCGGCGTCAGCGCCTTCAAGCCGTTCGCGTACCACAGCCGCGTCAGGTTGAGCCCGGCGCCCGACGACGACGGAGCCGGCCGATCTTCGAGCACGACCGACGTCCCGGCCGCGCTAAGGCCGGTGACGACGCGGCGTCCGATCCGAACCATTCCGCTTCCCTCCCGTTACGCCGCGACCTTCGGCCTGACGTCGTCGGCGAAGCGCGCCATACGCTCGAGTGTCGCATCGAGCGTGGCGCACTGCATGTTGATGATGAGGAAGTCGAGCCCGCGTTCGCCGAGCCGCGAAATCTCGTCAGCGATCTCGCGCCGCGTGCCGGCGAGGATCATGCTGTTCTTCGCCCGCGCCTCGACCATGAGCGTGTCCTTCCTGCTGATCGTTGGCTAGCGACCCCACGAGGCGGCCGACAACGCGACGCCTACGCACTGACGGAAAACGAACGCCTGGCGGGGCGAGCCCCGCCGGTCGGAAGTCTAGCAGATCGGCGGCGCTTTGCTTTAATGCCAGAGGCCCAGGATCACGCCGAACAGCGCGAACTTGACGGCGTGGTAACCGGCATCGATCGCCCACAACGTAACGCTGCGACCGGCGAAGAGATGGTTGACACCGTAGCTGGTCGCGACACAACCGACGCCGACGATCAGGCCGGTCCCGACCGCATCGCCGAGCGCGGGGGCCGGCCCCAGGATGCGCGCCAACAAGTAGGCGGCGATCAGCACCAGAACGAACGACAGTCCGAACACGTAGGCCGGATGGCGGCCGGTCTTGGCCGGATCGACCCCGGCTTCGCGCTGCCAACGATCGAGGAACATCGCCGGCGAGTACCACAGCCCGCCCTACGCGAACGCTGACGCTGCCGCCAGCAACACCGCCCAGTAGTTGATCATTGGGACCTCTCCCCCGTAATATCAGCTAACTCAATTAGCTAACTTGAATCTTCGCACCCCTTCCGGAGGAGGAACTGAGACTCTGGGAGGGAGGTAAAGACATCGAGTAGACAATGCGTTTCCTTATCGACACGCACATTTTCCTGTAGCGGCTCGATGGCGACTCTAAACTTCCGGTCACACTACGCAAGCGCATCGGCGAAGTCGCCAATGAAGTTCTCGTCAGCGCTGCCACTGCTTGGGAGCTCACCACGAAGGCACGCATCGGTAAACTGCCGCGCGCGCTGGCCGTCGCCGACGACGTCGAGGGGGCCATTGGTTCGCAAGGGTTCCGCGAACTGCCGGTGACGGTGGCGCACGCCGCGCGCGCCGGAAGTCCACCCGGTCCGCTCCGCGATCCTTCAATCGCCTGATGATCGCGCAGGCGCAAATCGAGGAAACGGCGTTGGTGAGCGCGGACAAGGCTCTCGATGGATACGACGTAAAACGTCTTCGGAAGTAGGCGTCGCCATGCCCTATCGCATCTCGATCGACACCGGCGGTACCTTCACCGACGCAGTGATCGCCGATTCGTCGGGCACCTTCACGATCGGCAAGGCCCTGACGACGCCCGAGCGTATTTTTGCCGGCATGCGCGACGCGATCGTGGCGGCGGCAGGCGAGCGCGACCTCACGCTCGATGAGCTGCTCGACGACACCGGTATCTTGATCTACGGCACCACGCGCGCGACCAACGCGATCGTCGAGGGCAGGGTCGCCAAGACCGCGTTCCTGGTGACGCACGGCTTTCCCAACGTGCTGTTGTTCCGCGAGGGCGGCCGTGCCAACGCGTTCGACTGGACTCAGGACTTCCCCGATCCGTACGTGCCGCTCCACCACACGTTCGAAGTCGTCGAGCGAATCGACGCCGAGGGCGGCATCCACAATCCGCTCGACCGCGCCCAGGCACAGGACGTCCTCGATCAGGTGAAGCGCCGCCAGTTCGAAGCGATCGCGGTCTGTTTCCTGTGGTCGGTCGCCAATCCGGTGCACGAGCTGGCGGTGGGCGCGATGATCGAGGCGACGCTCCCCGACGTGCCGTTCACGCTGTCGCACAAATTGCTGCCGATCGTGCGCGAATACCGGCGCGCGTCGGCGACGGCGATCGATGCCTCGCTCAAACCGTTGATGCGCAATCACCTGCGCGACATGGAGGCCGATCTCCGCGCCGCCGGCTATCGCGGCCGGATTCTGGTCTCGACCTCGGTCGGCGGCTGCATGCACGTGGCCGAGTTGGCCGAGCGGCCGATCCACAGCGTCAAGTCGGGGCCGGCGATGGCGCCGGTCGCCGGCATCACTTACGCCCAGCGCGAGAAAATGGCTGACGACGTCATCGTCTGCGATACCGGCGGCACCACGTTCGACGTCGGCCTCGTGCGCGACGGGATGCTCAAATACACGCGCGAGACCTGGCTCGGGCCGCAGTGGCAGGGGCACATCCTCGGCATCTCGGCGGTCGATGTGCGCTCGATCGGCGCCGGCGGCGGCTCGATCGCCTGGGTCGATCCCGGCGGGCTCCTGCGGGTCGGGCCGCGGAGCGCAGGATCGAATCCCGGTCCGGCCAGTTACGGCCGCGGCGGCACGGCGCCGACGGTGACCGATGCCGCGGTCGTCTTAGGCTACCTCGATCCGGATTTCTTCCTCGGCGGAGCGATGAAACTCGACGTCGACGCGGCGCGGCGTGTGGTCGGAACGATCGCCCGTGCCTATAAAATGTCGGTCGAGCAGGCGGCGGATGCGATCATGAAGCTCGCCAGCGAACTGATGATCAAGGCGATCCAGGACATCACCATCGCGCAAGGGTTCGACCCGCGCGAATCGGCGCTGGTCGCGGGCGGCGGCGCGGCCGGGCTCAACATCGGTCCGATCGCCCGAGAATTGGGTTGCACACGCGTCGTGGTGCCGCGCGCCGCCGCGGCCCTTTCGGCCTGCGGCATGCAGTTCGCCGACATCATGAGCGAGGCGAGCGCGAGCCGCGTCACGCTGTCGGGTGCCTTCGACCGCGACGGCGTCAACAACGCACTCCAGCGGATCGAAGATGAACTACGCCGCTTCGCCTCGACCTTGGGGTCCGCCGGCCGCACGGCCGCAATCGAGTGGAGCGTCGAAGCGCGCTACCGCTTTCAGGTGTGGGAACTCGATGTGGCGCTCCCCATCGACCGGTTCCGGGGCGAGCGCGATGTGGCCAAGCTGGTCCAAGCCTTCCATGCCACGCACGAACGCATTTTCGCGGTGCGCGACCCGGCGAGCCAGGTCGAGTGCTTGAACTGGAAGGGCCGTATTCGAGTTTCGCTTCCCAAGGGCGCGACGCACGCGAAGCGCGCGCCCCCCCGGCCAGCAGGCCGGCCGCACGGCAAACGCCACGCCTATTTCGGAACCGGCCGGCCGATCGCGACGCCCATCTACCGGGGCCCGGACCTCGAGCCCGGCGCTCGCATCAAAGGACCGGCGATCGTCGAAGAGCCGACCACGACGATCGTCGTCTACCCGGGCATGCGCGCGATGCTCTCGGGTGCGGGCAGCTTCATCCTCGAGGTCGTCCGGTGAGCGCGCGCCGGCGGCGCGCGAAGCTCGACCCGGTCACGCTCTCGGTGATCGCCAACCGGGTCGACGCGATCGTGCGCGAGATGTCGAATACGCTCTTGAAGAGTGCGCGCTCGACAGTGATCGCCTCGGCCCGCGATTTCTCGTGCACGGTCGTCACCGGCGAGAACCGGCTGCTTTCGGCGACCGACGGCATTCCGGTTCACGTGTTCGGCTCCGACCTCCAGACCCGATCGATGGTCGAGCTGCACCCCGACCTCGCCGAGGGCGACGCTTATCTTCACAACGATCCCTACCTCGGCAACACCCACGCCGGCGATCAGACCATCCTGGTGCCGGTGTTCTTCGGCGGCCGCCACGTCTTCACCGCCTGCGCCAAGGCGCACCAAGCCGACATCGGCAACTCGATCCCCTCGACCTACCACGCCGCCGCGCGCGACGTGTACGAAGAAGGCGCGTTGGTGTTCCCGTGCACGCGGGTCGAGCGCGGTTACCGGCCGATCGCGGACGTCATTAGGTTCTGCCGCGCGCGCATCCGCGTGCCGGATCAGTGGTACGGTGATTTCCTCGCGACTTTGGGTTCCGCGCGCACGGGCGAGCGCCGATTGAAGGAGCTCGGCGCCAAGTACGGCCTCGCCACCATCCTCGCCTTTGTCGAAGAGTGGCTCGATTACTCCGAGCGGCGCATGGCGCAGGCGATCCGGCGGCTGCCGAGAGCCCGCGTCAGCGCGACCATCGCCCACGATCCGATCCCGCCGCTCGTACCCGACCCGATCCCGATCAAGGTCGTGGTCGAGATCGACCCGGACCAGGCCGCGATCGAGGTCGATCTCCGCAACAATATCGACAATCTTCCGTGCGGCTTGAACCAGTCGGAAGCCTGCGTCAGGAACAACACGCTCATTGGCGTCTTGAATGGGCTCGATCCAGACATCCCGAGGAACGCCGGCTCGTTCCGCCGCATCACTATCCGGATCCGCGAAGGCTCGGTGGTCGGGAAGCCCAAGTTCCCGGCGTCGTGTTCGCTGGCCACCACCAATATCGCCGACCGCCTGATCAACGTGATCCAGTCGGCGTTCGCGGAACTGGGCGAGGGCTACGGCCTCGCCCACGGCGGCACCGGCATGAGCGCGGTGGTGTCAGGCAAGGACTACCGCTATGGCGGCGCGCCCTTCATCAACCAGCTATCGCTCAACGTGAACGGCGGCCCGGGCGGACCACGCGCCGACGGCTGGGTGACCTACGGCATCCCGGCTGGCGGCGGCATGATCTACCGCGAAAGCATCGAGTTGGTCGAAGTGAAGCACCCGATCCTGGTCGACCACCATCGCCTCCGCCCCGCCTCGGCCGGGGCCGGGCGCCGGCGCGGCTCGCCAGGCGGCGAGGTCGTCTACGGGCCGCGGCGCGACCCGATGACGCTCTCGATCGCCTCCGACAGCCAAGTGTTTCCCGCGCAGGGCGTCCGCGGCGGCGGCGCCGGCGCGCCGTCCGCCAACTTCAGGATCGGCGCCAACGGGTTCGAGGAGAAGATGCCGGCGGTTACGGTGTTCGAACTCAAACATGGCGAGCGCGTGCGGTTCGAGAATGCGGCCGGCGGCGGCTACGGCGAGCCCAAGCGCCGCGAGCCCGAACGCGTGCTGGCCGACGTCAGGCGCGGCTGGGAAACGGTCGAGCGCGCGCGCGCGATTTATGGCGTCGTTCTTACCGGATCGGTCGCCGATGAGACGCTCGCCATCGATAGAGCGGCGACCGCGGCGCTGCGAACGGTTTAGTTCTTCAGCGTACATGCGCTAGTCTCTTGCCACCTCACGCGAGACAGTCCATGGCACCGCACAAGGCGAATTGAAAATTGCGCCCGCGGTCTGACCTATGAAGCATTCCTGGGCGAACTCATGGCGCAGGATGCTATCGTCCGAAACCTCGAAGTCATCGGCGAAGCCGTGAAGGGGCCGTCGCCGGCGTTCCGTAAGGCTCACAAAGAATTTGGCTTGCTTGACATCGCTGCCATGCGCGACCGACTGATCCACCACTACGCAGGGGTCAACTGGTCGATTGTTTGGGACGTCATCAAGAACCGGCTCCCTGCGCCGAAGACACACCTCCGCGCCCTCGACCATTGAGGTGCGGAAAGCGCCGATGTGGGAAATTGAACCGGTCGCGGCGTTCATCGCCGGTGCCTTTGTCTTGGCCGGACTGGTCAAGGGCACCGTCGGGCTCGGGCTCCCGACCGTCGCCATCGGCCTGCTCGCGGTCGTGATGCCGCCGGCCGAAGCGGCGGCAATCTTGATCCTACCCTCGCTCGCGACCAATATCTGGCAGATGGCGGCGGGCCCGCATTTGCGGTCGCTCGTTCGCCGGCTGTGGCCGGCGATCATGGGTGTCGCCATCGGCACCCTCGCCGGAACCGGATGGCTCGCCGGTGCCGACCCCCGCTACGCGCGGGCGTTGCTCGGGTTGGCGCTCGTGATCTACGCCGCGAGCGGCCTGTGGTCGCTCCGCTTGACCGTCACGGCGGCAGCCGAGCGCTGGGCGGGACCCGTCGTCGGCACGCTCACCGGCCTCGTCACCGCTGCGACCGGCATTTTCGCCATTCCCGCGGTGCCTTACCTGCAAGCGATCGGGCTCGAGAAAGAGGAGTTGATCCAGGCGCTCGGCCTTTCGTTCACGGTCTCGACCGCGGCGCTGGCCGTCAACCTCGCGCTCTCATCGACGTTTACTTGGTCGCTCGGGCCATCGGTCGCGATCGCGCTGGTGGCCGCGTTCGCCGGCATGGGGCTCGGCCAAGCCCTGCGCACTCGCCTCGAGCCGGCGACGTTCCGGGTCTTGTTTTTCGTCGCGATCGCGATATTGGGCGCGTATCTGATCGTTCGCGCGACGGTATGACGCGTCGGTGGCTCGCTACAGCGGCACGCTCAAATTGGCCGGAATCGACGCGGTATCGGCGATCACGACCTTTTCCTTGAACTTGGGCACGCCGCCCGCGAACACGACTTTGTCCCGGTACTTGCCGGCGGAAAACACGGTGGTGATGCCGTCCAACTGATCGGTCGCGAACACAGCGTAGGCCGCTTCGACCGCGTAGACGCCGCCCGCCTCGCCGACGACGCGCACGTTCGACACCAGATGGCGGTAGTAGCGGACGGAAAACACCGCCGCGTTGCGCAAGATCTTGACCCGGTCGGACACCTGGGCGCGGTTGTGGCAATAGAACAGCCCCAAGCTATAGCCGTCGTCGACGGTCTCGCGCGTCGTGATGTGATAGACGCAGTCGGCGGTGAAAAAATCCGGCCACGCTTCGAGCCGGTCGTCGTCCAGGCACGCGGCATAAGCGCTCTCCAAATCGACGATCGCGTTCCGGATGTCGCGGCTGACCATGCCCCCTCCCCACCCTCCCCCGCTCGCGCGGGAGAGGGAGCGCTTACCTGCGCCTCCGTGCGCGCCGGGGCGACCGCGCCGGCCGGTAGCCCATGAGTTCGGCGTAGTAGCGCCAGAAACCGCGCACCACCGTCTCCGAGAGGCGGGCGTGGCCGTCCTCGCGCGCGATCGGCCCGCGCCCGCCCATTTCCAGAACGGTGTGTTCGGAGCCGCGCCGGCGGATGCCGCGCATCTCGAGGATCGAGGCCTCGCCATCCTCCATGTTGTTGTAGCCGGCCGGGCCCACCATGTTGGCCTGCTGGAAGCGGCGCCGGCGGAGGTCGGCGGATTCGTCCTGATAGCCGAAATAGGTCCAGTAGAGCTCGAACTCGGTCGCGCTCTTGGGCCGGATCTGCTCGGTCTCGAGCACGTTCCCGACTTGCGCGAACAACGCCGACGGAAACACCGCGCACGTGCGCACCGACTGGCCGTCGCCGACCTCGTCCTGCCAGCCGAATACCGCGAGGTCGTCGAGCTTCAAGCGTTGGTCGAAGCTCTTGGCAAAGCTCACGTCGCGGTAGCCTTGACGCACGATTTCGGCACTGTCGCTCTCGGCATCGACCCAGGCCGCGGCGTGGCGGCCGCGCTTGTCGGGAATGCGCGAGCCGCCCTGGGTCGCGCGGTGGAGGCCGAAAGTCGCCGCCAGTTCGTGCAGGAGCCCGCCGTGATAGCCGTCGCCATAGTTCTCGTAATACTGTTTCCAGTTGGCGTGAAAGCGCTGGCGGCGGTGGCCGATCACCTCGATCGGGCGCGCGAACAGACGATCGAGAAAGTCCAGGATCGGCTTGTCCAAGTAAGCGCGCAGGGGCTCGGGCTTGGGCGCGAAGCTCCCGAAGACGACACCGCGGTAGCTTTCGACCTCGAGTTTCCGGAGCCCGTGGTCGCGCTTGTCGAAATCCTTGGGCATACCGCTCATACCCTCGATTCCGCGGAGAAACGGGACGCCCACCAGATTGCCACGCAAGTCGTAGGCCCAGCGGTGGTAGACGCAGGTGTGGGACCCAGCGTTCCCTTTCCGATAGCGCACAACCATCGTGCCCTTGTGGGCGCAGGAATTGACGAAAGCGTGGAGGCTCCCGTCCTCGGCGCGGTCGACCACGACCGGCTGGTCGCCGGCGTAGGTCGTGATGTAGTCGCCAGGGTTCGGGATTTGCGCTTCGAGCCCGAGGAACAACCACACCGGTCCCTGCCAAATGCGCGTCTGCTCGCGCTCGTAAACGCCTTCGTCGAGAAATACCGCGTACGGGACGCGGCTCATGTCGGCGAACGGGAATCGAGGCTCGGTCGCGTGGCGCATGGGCGTCTCCACTGGCCCCCAGGGTATCAAGGCGGTCCCCACCTGCGATAGACTGCTCGCGTCACCGCACTCGGGAGGGAGGCTATGACCGCACTCAAGGCGCCGCGCCGGCAGGCGCTCAAATTCGGCCCCGACGCACTCAACTCGGCAACGCTGCCGCCGCACTATTATTTCGACCCGGCGATCTTCGCCGCCGAGCGCGAGAAAATCTTCTTGAAGACTTGGCAGTACGCGGGCCTGCGCGAGGATGTGCCCAAGCCCGGCGACTATTTCACCGCCGAGATTCAAGATCAAAAAATCTTCGTAACGCGCGGCAAGGACGGGCGTTTGCGCGCATTCCACAACGTATGCATGCACCGCGGCCACATCCTAGTCGAGGGCAAGGGCTCGAAAGCGATCTTCACCTGTCCGTTCCACGCCTGGTCCTACGATGCGACCGGCGCGCTCAAAGCGGCGGGCAACGCCGAGAACGTACACGGTTTCCGGCACGAGGACTTTTCGCTCGCGGAGGTCCGGGTCGAGGAGTTCGGGCCGATGGTGTTCGTCAATCTCTCCGACACAGGCCCGGCGCTCGCCGACATGGCGGGCGGTCTGCTCACGAGCTTCAAGAAAGCGATCCCGCGCTTCGACGACTTGCAGTTCGTTCGCACCGACCGCTGGGAAATCGCCGCCAACTGGAAGTTCCAGCCCGACGGGCTTGAGTGCTACCACTGCCCCGTGATCCACCCGCAGCTGATGGGCACGGACGAGGGCTACGTCCAGACGAGCTGGATTTCGGAAGAGGACACCTACTGGCAGGTCCACATCATCAAAGGCAACTACGATCTGATGGACCACCACAAGGAGAAGTTGCTCTACGACATGGGCAACCAGGAAATCCGCGACGTCTATGTCTGGTACCTGTGGCCCAACCTGATCTTCGTCACCCACCAGGGTCCGCCCAACCTGAAGATCCTGCATTCGCAGTCATTGGGCCCCGAGCGCTCGCGCCGCGACATCATCAATCTCTGCTTGAACAACCCGCCGACCGCGACCGACCTCGGGCACATGGACAATTACGCCTACGGCGTATTCCCGCAGGACAAGGAGGCGATGGAAAAGCAGCAGTTGGGCGTCAAGTGCCGCGGCTACCAGGGCGGCCGGCTGATGGTCGACGCCGAACACTCGTGGCGGAGCGAGCATGGCACCCACCACTTCGATAATCTGGTGTGGGTGGCGCTTAACGGCGCCCGGTACGGGTGACCCAAATACTGCATCGGGCGGTCGCTTATCGGCCCAAACCGCCACCCGCGCCGTAGGTCATGCCCCGGGTCGTCGAGCCCGACTTCGCAATCGTCGCCGACACTGCCGACGAGATCGCCGAGATTCCGATCTGGCATGAAGGCGAGCAAGCGCTCTATTGGATCGACATGCTGAAGCCGGCATTTTATCGCTGGGACTTCCGCACCAAAACCACGCAAACCTTCACGACCCCGGAACTGCCTTCGGCGTTCGCGCTCCGCGCTGGCGGTGGCGTCCTGCTCGCGACCCGCACAAGCATTGGCGCCTTCGACCCGGCGAGCAGCCGGTTCGAGCCGTGGGTGCAACCCGAACCGGGACCGGCGATCAACTTCTTGAACGATGCGCGCTGCGACCGGCGCGGGCGCCTTTGGATCGGGTCTGGCTCGAAAAGCATGAAGGAGCCGACCGGGATGTTGCACCGCGTGACCGGCGACCGCGCCGTCGAGACGCTCGAGCGCGGCGTGTGCCTCTCGAACGCGCTGGCGTGGAGCCCGGACGATCGCACCATGTATTACGGCGATTCGACCCGCGGCACGATCTGGGCGTACGACTTCGATCTCGCCGACGGGGCCATCCGAAACAAGCGCGTGTTCGCCACGGTGCCGGCCGCGCGCGGGATTCCGGACGGGTCGGTCTGCGACGCGGAAGGCTACGTTTGGAGCTGCGAGTTCGACGTGTCGGAACGGATCGAAAAAACCGCGGGCTACATCGTCCGCTACGACCCGCAGGGACGGATCGAGCGCATGGTCGAAGTACCGACCTGCCGCCCGACCGCAATCACCTTCGGCGGCCCGCGGCTCGACGTCCTCTATTGCGTTTCCTCGCGCTACCACATGACCGCGGCCGAGCACGCGCACCAACCGGCCTCGGGCGCGGTGCTTGCGCTCGACGTCGGCGTCAAAGGGCTGCCCGAGCCGCGCTTCGACGGCTAGTCAGGCGCGCTTTCGAATCGCAAAGCTGAAGACGCCGGCGGCTTCGCCGCGATCGCTGAAGCGATGCCCGCCGGCTTCGCACAAGGCGGCGAGATCGCGGCCGGCCGCCGGGTCGGTCGCGAGCACGGTGAGTGTCGCGCCCGGCACAAGCATGGCTAGCGCTTTCTTGGCTTCGATCACCGGGAACGGGCAGGTCATGCCCTTCAAGTCGAGCGTGCGATCCACGAGGTTCAGTCCTCTCTCTAAAGTCGGCGACCGGCGCCGCCGTTCTTTAAGCCAGGTCGAGGGTGAAAAAAAGACATGGATGCATGACGCGGTGCGGCGTTAACGTCCGCCGGCATGAACGCCATCTCGACCGCCATCCACGTCGCGACGCTCGGTTTCGTCTTGGGCGGCGCGTTCGGCTGGATCGCCCAGCGCACGCACTTCTGCGCCATGGGCGGCATTGCCGATCTCGTGCTGATGGGCGATGGCCGGCGCTTGCGCGCCTGGTTCCTGGCGAGCGCGGTCGCGATCCTCGCGACCCAGGCGCTGGTCGTGGCGGGCGTCCTCGATCTTGGCACCGCGACCTACCTGACGCCGCGTCTCGGGTGGCTAGGGGCGATCCTCGGCGGACTGTTGTTCGGCTTCGGCATGACCTTGGCCGGCGGCTGCGGTAACAAGACGCTGGTCCGGATCGGAGGCGGCTCGATCAAGGCGATGGTGGTAGCGCTGGTGCTCGGCATCACCGCCTACATGACGCTCCGCGGCCTCCTCGGCGTCGTTCGCGTCGCCGCGATCGAGCCGGCCGCGATCGATCTCGAGCCGTGGGGGGTCGCGAGCCAGAGCGTCTCCGACCTGATCGCTCGCGCCGGCATCGCACCGTCCGCGGCGCGCCCCATCGTCGTCCTTGTCCTCGCCGGGGCGCTGCTCTGGTGGTGCCTCAAAGACCAGCGCTTCCGCCAGAGCCGGCGCGACGTCGGCGCAGGGGTCGCGCTCGGGCTCTTGATTCCGGCGGGCTGGTTCGCGACCGGCGTCGTCGGCCAGGACGAGTTCGAACCGACCGCGCTCGCTTCGTTCACCTTCGTTGCGCCGATCGGCGAGGCGATCCAGTACCTGATGGTGTTTTCCGGCGCGTCGATCAACTTCGGGATCGCCGCGGTCGGCGGTGTGATCGCCGGCTCGGCGCTCGGTCACGCAACCGCCCGCAGCTTTCGGCTCGAAACCTTCGCCACCGTTGCCGACGCGCTCCGCCACCTGACGGGCGCGGCGATGATGGGGTTTGGCGGCGTGCTCGCGCTGGGTTGCACCATCGGCCAGGGCCTGTCGGGTCTTTCGACCCTGGCGGTCGGATCGCTGCTCGCCTGGGGCGCCATCATCCTGGGCGGCGTGCTCGGCGTGCGCTATTTAGAACAGGGCTCCCTCGGCGGAGCGCTCAAAGCCCTGTTCGCCCGCGCGTGAGGTCGTACCGATGACGAGAATCCGCGTAACGCGCCGCGCCGTCTTGACCGGAATGACCGGTCTTGCGGCGCTGGCGGCGTTTCCGGTCAGCGCTTCGCCCGACGCGGCCCTCCAGCAACTCAAAGACTGGACGAAGGCCAGCGCCGCCAAGCCGGGGCGGGTCAAGCTCGTGCTGCCCGAGGTCGCCGACAACGGCAACGCGGTCCCGCTCGAGGTCGCGGTCGAAAGCCCGATGAGCGAGGCCGACTATGTCCGGAGCATCCACATCGTCGCCGACGGCAACCCGCACCCGGCGGTCGCTTCGTTCCACTTGACGCCGGCCAACGGCCGCGCCCACGTGACGACGCGGTTCCGGCTCGCCAAGAGCCAGCGCGTGACCGCGTGGGCGGTGATGAACGACGGCTCGGTGTGGGGTACCCGCGCCGCCGTCACCGTCACGATCGGCGGCTGCGGCGCGGGCTAAAGGAGCGTCATGGCCGAACCGACGATTCGCGTTCGCGTCGTCTCGCCCGCCAAGCGCGGCGAGGTGATCGAAGTGCGCACGCTCATCCATCACGAGATGGAGTCGGGGCACCGCCGCGGCGACGACGGCCGGATGGCGCCGCGTAAGATCTTGAACAAATTCACCTGCACCATGAACGGGCGCACGCTGTTCGCCGCCGACTGGCATCCCGCGATCGCGGCCAACCCCTATCTCGTCTTCCATCTGCGCGCGACCGAATCGGGCACGCTCAAGTTCGAGTGGACCGACGACGACGGCACCCGCCATACCGGCGAAGCCAAGCTCTTGGTCGTCTAACCCGGTGGGTAGTCGAACCACAGACAAGGTCTGCGAAATCGAATCACACGTCGCCCGCGCGAATTGAGCGGGCCTTGAACCTTGGCGCGCGCTCACCCACAATCCTGCCAACACGGTGCGCCACACCGTTTCGGTAGAGGGAGGTCCCCATGAAGTGTTTGCGACCGGCCGCGCTTGCGGCCGTCGTTCTGGCCGCAGTTGCGTTGCCGGCGGCGGCGCAGAACGCGAATCCGCAGCTCCTCGCCTTCACCTGCCAGGGCTGCCACGGCACCGCTGGCAAGAGCCCGGGCTCGATCCCGGCGCTCCAGGGCAAAACCGCCGAGCAAATCTTGGCGTTGCTCAAGGATTTCCGTGACGGTGGCCGCGCGGCGACGGTGATGGGACGGATTGCCAAGGGCTACACCGACGCCGAGATCGAAGCGATCGCCAAAGAAGTCGCGTCGTGGAAGTAGGCAGCAGGAGAGCACCATGACCAAGATCACCCGCCGTACCTTCACGACCTATGCCGGCGCTGCCGCCGCCGCGCTCGCCATGCCCGCGATCGGGCGCGCCCAAGCTCCCAAAGCCCGCGTCGTCGTGATCGGCGGCGGCTTCGGCGGCGCGACCGCCGCCAAGTACGTACGCCAGATCGACCGTCAGATCGACGTGACGCTGGTCGAGCCGTCGGCGTCGTTCACCACTTGCCCGTTTTCGAACTATGTGCTCGCCGGCTTCAAGACGATGGCCGACATCACGCACAGCTACGCCACGCTCACCGCCAGCCACGGCGTCAAGCACGTGCAGACCAGCGCCCAGGCGATCGACGCCGCTCAGAAGAGCGTGCGGTTGGCGAACGGCGAGACGCTCCGCTACGACAAGCTGATCGTCTCGCCCGGGATCGATCTACGCTGGGGCGCTATCAAAGGCTACGACGAGGCCGCGGCCGAAAAAATCCCGCACGCGTGGCGGGCCGGACCGCAAACGACGCTCTTGCGCCAGCAGCTCGAGGCAATGCCGGACGGCGGGACCGTCGTCATGGCGGCGCCGGCCAATCCGTTCCGTTGTCCGCCCGGGCCCTACGAGCGCGCCTCGATGATCGCCTACTACCTCAAGGCCAATAAGCCGCGTTCGAAGATCCTGATCCTGGACGCCAAGGACGCGTTCTCGAAGCAGGGCCTGTTCCAGGACGGCTGGAAGGCGCTCTACGGCGATATGATCACGTGGGTGCCGCTCAAGGACGACGGCAAGGTGGTCGAGATCGACGTCAACGCCAAGGAAGTGACGACAGAGTTCGGCAAGAAGCACAAGGGCGACGTCATAAACCTGATCCCGCCGCAATGGGCCGGCGCGATCGCACGCGCGAGCGGCCTCGCCAATGAAGCCGGCTGGTGCCCGGTCAATCAGACCACGTTCGAGTCGACGCTGCACCGCGACGTCCACGTCGTCGGCGATGCCTCGATTGCCGGCGCGATGCCGAAGTCGGGGTTCGCGGCCAACAGCCAAGGCAAGGTCGCGGCAATGGCGGTCGTCAACGCCGTCAACAACCGGCCGATGGCGGCGCCGACCTACGTCAACACCTGCTACAGCCTGGTGTCGCGCGAGTACGGCATCTCGGTGGCCGACGTCTACCGTGTCACCGACCAAGGCATCGTCGCGGTGCAGGGTGCGGGCGGCGTCAGCCCGCGCGAAGCGCCGCCGGCGTTCCGGTTCCAGGAATCGGTCTATGCCGAGGGCTGGTACGCCTCGATGACCCAGGAAATTTGGGGCAGCTAGCGACCGGCGCATGTGGCCGGCCCGCCTGACAAAGCTTTTGAGGATCGACTATCCGATCCTGGCTTCGCCAATGGCGGGGGCCTCGACGCCGGCGCTGGCGGCCGCGGTCTCGAACGCCGGCGGCTTGGGTGCGCTCGGCACCGCGCGCCATTCGGTCGATGAGTTCAACCAAGCGGTCGACGACGTGCGACGGCACAGCAACCGCTCGTTCAACGTCAATTTCTTCTGCCACCGCGAGCCCAAACCCGACCCGACCCGCGAGCGGCGGCTGCGCGAATTGCTCGACCCCTACTACGACGAGCTCGGGATTTCGCAGCCCGATGCGATCACAGCAGCGGCGCCGTTCGGGCCGGCGATGCTCGCGGCCGTGGTCGCCGCCCATCCGGCGGTCGTGAGCTTCCACTTCGGGTTGCCCAGCGCCGGCGCGATCGCGAAATTGAAGGAAGCCGGCATCATCGTGATCGGGAGCGCGACCACCGTCGCCGAGGCCGAGGCGCTCGAAAAGGGCGGCGTCGATGCGATCGTCGCGCAAGGGGTCGAAGCCGGCGGCCATCGCGGCACGTTCCTGGGTTCGCCCACCGAGAACGGCCGGATCGGCACCATGGCGTTGGTGCCGCAGGTGGTCGACGCCGTCCGCGTGCCGGTGATTGCCGCTGGCGGCATCGCCGATGGCCGCGGCGTCGCCGCCGCCTTGGCGCTCGGCGCCGTCGGCGCGCAGATCGGCACTGCCTTCATCCCGACGCCCGAATCGGGCGCGCACGCGATCGTCAAGGCGAGCGTGATGGCGGCGCGCGACGACGCGACGCGCGTGACGAACGCGTTCACCGGCCGTCCGGCGCGCGCGATCGGCAACCGCTTCCTCGCCGAGATGGCGGCGCTCGAAGCGGGTTTGCCGGACTTCCCGCTCCCGCTCGCGCTCACCCAGCCGCTCGGCGCGGCAGCGATCCAGCGCGGCTCGACCGATTTCTCAACGATGTATGCCGGCCAGGCGGCGGCGCTGGCGCGCGGACTCCCGGCGGCCGAATTATTCGCACGCTTGATCGAGGAGACCGAGGCGGTATGGGCCGGGTTGTCGCGCGCCGGGCGTCGGGCGCGACCGCAGGCGCGAAAACCGGCACGACGGCGCGCGCGAAAGTCGGCGAAGAAGCCGCGCGTCAAGGCCCGGTCGCGGCGAACGCCCCGGCGCCGCTGACGCGATGCCGGGCGACTGGATCGAGGACTCGAGCTGGCCCGACGTCGCCGAGCGGATTGCCAGCGGCTGGCCGGTCCTGGTCCCGGTCGGCGCCGCCGCCAAGGAGCACGGGCTGCATCTCCCGATGAACACCGACTGGTTGATCGCGCGCGCCCTAGCGGGACGCGTGGCGGCAGCGCTCCCAGTTCTGGTCGCGCCGGTGGTCGGCCACGGCCACTACCCGGCGTTCGTCCGCTACCCGGGCAGCCAGTCGCTGCAGGCTGCGACCATGATCGCGCTGATGGTGGATCTCCTCGATCGCTTCATCGCGCAAGGCGCGACGCGACTGGCGATCCTGAATACCGGTGTCTCGACCGAGGCGCCGATCGCGCTCGCCGCGCGGGCGATCTGGGAAAAACACGGCGTCCGCGTCGGGAGCGCGTATTTGCGCGAACTCGGGTCGGCGGCGGCGTCGCTCATCAAGAACCCGGGCGGCGGCCACGGCGATGAGCGCGAGACCTCGCTCATGCTCGCGATCGCGCCCGAGCGCGTCCGCCTCGACCGTATCGCCGCCACCCCGCCCGCCCACCCGCCGGCTTCGATCTTTCGCGTGCCGATCGAACTCGCGCCCGCGACCGACCCCGAGGGCTATCTCGGCGATCCGCGCTAGGCGAGCGCCGCGACCGGCCAGGCGTTGCTCGACGCGATCACGCGCGAACTGATCGAGGGGTTGCGGACGCTGTTTCCGGGCGCGTTCTAAGCGATCACCCGGATCGGCCGGCCGTCGAAATAGGCGCGCATCGCCTCGACCATGCCGCGGTAGAAGACCCGGTAGCCTTCGTCGGCGACATAGCCCAGGTGCGGCGAGAGCAGGACGTTTGGCAGCGTGCGCAGCACGTGCGCGGCCGGCAGCGGCTCGATGTCGAACACATCGAGCGCGGCGCCGGCGATTCGGCGCTCGCGGAGCGCGGCGATGAGCGCCGCTTCCTCGACGATCGGCCCGCGCGAGGTGTTGACCAGATAAGCCTCGCGTTTCATCAGGCCCAACTCGCGCGCGCCGATCGTGCCGCGCGAGCGCTCGGAGAGGACGACGTGGAGCGTGACGACGTCAGCGGTCTTGAGCAACGCGTCCTTGTCGACCAGCGTCGCCCCGCACGCTTGCGCCCGCTCGGCCGTCAAGTTCGGGCTCCACGCGATCACGGTCATGCCGAACGCGTGCCCGAGCTTGGCGATCTCGGCGCCGATCCGGCCCAAGCCGACCACGCCGAGCGTGCGGCCGTGGAGCTGGATCCCGATCGTTCGCTGCCAGTGCCCCTCGCGCATGGCGCGGTCTTCGGCGGCGATGTGGCGCACCAGGGCCATGATCGACGCCCACGCGAACTCGACCGTCGCCCACGCCGTGCCCTCGGTGCCGCAGACGAGAATGCCGCGCTCTTGTGCCGCGGCGAGATCGATCGCGGCGTTACGCATGCCGGTGGTGACGATCAGCTTCAGGTCGGGCAGCCGCTCGATCAGATGGCGCGGGAACGGGGTCCGCTCGCGCATGACGCCGACCGCCGCGAAACCGCGCAGCCGCTCGACCAGCGCATCGATATCGGCCACGTGATCGTCGAACGGAACGATCGTATGGTCGGCGAGCGGCGACCAGTCGGCGATCGCAAGCGCGATCCGCTGATAGTCGTCGAGCAAAGCGATGCGAGCCACGGGCGGAACCTCCAGCGTCGACAACAAGCCGAAAGCGCGCTTACGTTAGGCGGAAAGCGCGCTTAGGTTGAAATCATGACCGCGTCGCCGCCGCAACCGAATTCGCCGCCGGCCATCGAGTCAGCGGCGACCCGCGCCGCGCTCGCCGACATCCTCGCCGCCGCGGGCGAGAACCTCGCGACCGATGGTCTCACGATAGCAGGCGACGACCCGATCCTGCCGTCGCGGTTCCGGATCGGCACCGCCGGCGCCGCCGCGATCGGCGCGGTCGGTTTGACCGTCAACGCGCTCTGGCAGGCGCGCGGCGGCCGGCGCCAACGGATCGGCCTCGACGTCGCAGCAATCCGCGCCGCCTACCGGAGCGAGCGCCACATTCAGGCGATCGGCGGCGCGCCGTTCCGGATCTGGGACCCGGTCTCGGGCTTCTATCGCACCGCCGACGATCGTTTCATCCAACTCCACTTGAACCAGCCGCGGCTCAAGGCCGGCGCGCTCGCGTTGCTCGGCGCCGCCGAGGATCGCGCCGCGGTCGCGCGCGCGGTCGCGACGTGGCCCGGGCAAGCGCTCGAGGACGCCTTCGCCGCCGCCGGCTTGACCGCCGGTCTCGTCCGCACGCCCGACGAATGGCGCGCGCATCCCCAAGGTCAAGCGGCCGGCGGCGGGCCCCTGGTCGAGATCGTCAAATTGGGCGATGCACCGGCCAAGCCGCTCGCCGCCGCGGACCGTCCGCTCGCCGGCCTCCGCGTGCTCGACCTCACGCACTTGATCGCCGGCCCGCTCTGCAGCCGGACGCTGGCCGAGCACGGCGCGACCGTGCTCAGGCTTTCGGCGCCGCACCTCTTCAACCACTATGGCATGGCGGCCGACATGGGGCACGGCAAGGCCGCCGCCCACCTCGACCTCCGCGAGCCGGCAGGGCGCGCGCGGCTGCTCGCGCTGGTGCGCGAGGCCGATGTCGTCGTCCAGGGATTTCGGCCAGGTGCGATGGCGCGCCACGGCATCACGCCCGAGGCGATGACGGCGGTGAACCCGAGCCTCGTCTTCACGACGCTCTCGGCCTATGGCCCGACCGGCCCATGGCGCGAGCGGCCGGGGTTCGACAGCCTCGTGCAGTCGGTGAGCGGAATCGCCCACGACGTTGCGCGCGACTTCGGCCTCGCCGAGCCCAAGCACCTGCCCGCCCAGGCGATCGATTTTACCGCCGGCTATTTGGGCGCGTTCGCAACCTTGGTCGCGCTCCGGCGCCGGGCGCGGGCGGGTGGAAGCTATCTCGTCCGCTATTCGCTCGCCCGCACCGGCGTGTGGTTGCAATCGTTGGGCCGTTTGGCCGACCCGGCCGCGCTCGCGCTCGCGGAGCCGACCACCGCCGACCTCGCGCCCTATATGACGGAGACCGCGACCGGCTATGGCCGGCTCCGATACGTGACGCCGGTGCTGCAAATGTCGGAAACGCCGCCCCGATGGGCGCGGCCGACCGCGCCGTTCGGCGCTGACCCGCCGGCTTGGCCGGCGTAGCAGCCGGTGAAGCGACGGATCGGCCGATCGCATCCCGTGTATGGGTTATTCGACCGTCGTTGACACAGAACGAGGTAATCATGTCGTACCGCCCCACTCTTTTCGCCGCGACCGTTGCGCTCGTCGCTCTGCTCGGCGCGACTGCGGCCGTGGCGCAGCCAGCGCCGGCGCCGGCTCAAGCCGGGCCCGAGCATCGCTTCGGCCGCCTGATCGCCTTGCTCGATACCGATGGCGACGGCAAGATCAGCGCCGAGGAGATCGCCGCCGAGCAAAAACGCCTGTTCACCGCCGCCGACGTCAACGCCGACGGTAAGCTTTCGCCCGATGAGTTCCGCCGCCGCGGCGCCTGGTTCCAGGCCTTGAGCGTGGTCACGCTGTTCGACCTGCTCGACACCAACGGCGATTCTGCGGTGACGCTCGACGAAATCCAGAACCCGTCGAAGCGCTGGTTCAAGCGCTACGACACCAACAACAACGGCAAGCTCGACGACGACGAGCTCGCCCAGCATGGACGCGGCGTCGGGGATTCGCCGTGGCGCCACGGCCGGCGCTAGAGCCGCATACGCCGCCGGGGCTCGGCGCCGCGAGCGCCGAGCCGACCGACGACGGTCTGATCGCTCGCGCCGGACGGGGCGACCGCGCGGCGTGGAACGCGTTGGTTGCGCGCCATCTGCCCGACCTGGTCGCGCTCGGCTGGTACGTACTCGCCGATCGCGGCGAAGCCGAGGACGTGGCGCAGGAGGCGTTCTTGCGCCTGGTGCGCAAAGTCGACACTTGGGAGCCGGGCGGCGCGCAACTCAAGACCTGGCTGCACCGGGTCGCGGTCAACCTCTGCATCGACCGCAAGCGGATAAAACGCGCGGCGCGCGAGCCGCTCGATTCGGATGCCGCGATGAGCGTGGCGGCGCCCGACGCGCTCGAAGCGTTCGATCGCCGGCGGGCGGTCGCGCGCGCGCTGCGAGCAATCCCCGAGCGTCAGCGCGCAGCGGTGGTGCTGGTCTATTACCAAGGCTTCTCGAACAAGGAGGCCGCCCACATGCTGGACGTCGGGCTCGAAGCCCTCGAATCGCTCCTCTCGCGCGCCCGCCGCGCGCTGAAGGAGCGCTTGAAGCACGTGATCGACGACATCGGAGTAGCGCCATGACCGACACCCGGATTGCCGAGCTCGCGCGTTTGCGTGCGGTGGTCGCCGCCTACGGCGCCGACTCCGAGCGCTGGCCCGCCGCAGAGCGCGACACCTTGCGGGCGCTGCTCGCGGCCTCGCCCGATGCTCGGGCGATCGTCGGCGATGAGCGTTCGCTCGACCGTGCCCTCGCCCTGCTCGATCCGCCCGCTCCGTCCGAAGCGTTGACCGCGCGCCTCACGCGGTGGCCGCTTCCCCGGGCGGCCGATGCACCCCGCCGCGGCGCCGGCATCCGGTCTGTGATGCCGGTTACCGCGGCGGCAGCGGCCGCGGCGGCGGTAGCGATCGGCTGGCTGGCGTGGACCGCGCCGCCCGATGACGGTCCGGCTCCGACCCCGACCGCACCCGCCGGCGTCGTCGCCACGGTCGAGTCGGCCGACCAGATCGACATCGCGATCGTCAACACGGCCATGGCGCCGATCGGCGTCGCCGCTGCCCAGCCCGGCGATTTTGCCGAGGGCGACGAACCGGGCAAACCGTTCGATCTTGCCGAGGTGCTGCCGGTCGAATAGGACGGTCCCGGAGGGAGCGCGCGATGCCGCCCGGAAAACGTCCGCTCGCCGTCGTCACCGGCGCCAACCGCGGGTTGGGGCGCGAAGTCTGCCGCCAGCTCGCCGCCGCCGGCTACGAAGTGATCCTCACCGGCCGCGACCCGGCCCAAGGCGCCGCCGCAGCCGCCGAGCTGGCCCAGCAGGGCTTGGCCGTTCTGTTCCGCCCGCTCGATGTAACCGACGATGCCAGCGTCGCAGGTCTCGCGGACGATCTTGCCCGCACCGGCGCCACCGTCGATGTGCTGGTCAACAACGCCGCGATCGCGCTCAAAGGCTTCAATGCGGACGTCGCGCGGCGCACCATCGACACCAACTTCTATGGTGCCGCCCGCGTTACCGACGCGCTGCTGCCGCGCAGCGCCGCCGGCGCGCGGGTCGTCATGGTGTCGAGCGGCTTGGGTCAACTGACCGCGGTCGCGCCGGCGCTCCGCCGTCAGTTCGCTGACGCCAAGCTTACGACCGCCGGCCTCTTCGCCCTGGTCGAAAAATTCGTGGCCGACGTCGGACAGGGCCGTCATGGCCTCGAAGGTTGGCCAAGCTCGGCCTACAACGTCTCCAAGGTCGCCCTCAACGCGCTCACCCGCCTGTTGGTGCCGACGCTCAAGAAACGCGGCCTCCTGGTGAACGCCGTATGCCCGGGCTGGGTGCGGACCGACATGGGCGGGAGCGGCGCCAGCCGGAGCGTCGAAGAAGGCGCGCGCAGCATCGTGTGGGCAGCGACGCTCGCGGCCGACGGGCCGACCGGTGGCTTCTTCCGCGACGGCAGCAGGCTTGCGTGGTAGGAAGCGCGGCATGGACCCGGCGTTCTTGACCGCCGTCGACGCGGCGCGCGCGATCGCCGCCGGCACGCTCACGAGCGAGGCGCTGGTCGCGGCCTGCCTAGACCGCATCGCCAAGCGCGACCCCACCGTGCGCGCGTTCGCCCACGTCGACCGAGAGCACGCGCTGGACGAGGCGCGGCGGCGCGACGCCGGGCCGCGCAAGGGATCGCTCCACGGCGTTCCGATCGCGATCAAGGACGTGATCAACACCAAGGACCTACCGACCCAGCACAACTCGTTCGTCTACGCCAATCACCGGCCAGGCGAGGACGCGGCCGCCGTCGCTGCGCTCCGGAGCGCGGGTGCGGTGGTGATCGGCAAGACCGATACGGTCGAGTTCGCCTCGGTCGGGCGCAAGGCCCGGACCCGCAACCCGCGCGGCCTCGCCCACACCCCAGGCGGTTCGTCCTCGGGCTCGGCGGCCGCGGTCGCCGATTTCATGGTGCCGCTCGCGCTCGGCACCCAGACCGGCGGCTCGACCATCCGGCCGGCGTCGTTCTGCGGCGTCGCGGCAATGAAGCCGTCGTACGGAATCGTCAACTGGAACGGTGCCAAGCACTATTCGCCGAGCTTCGACACCATCGGCTGGTTCGGCCGCGCGCTAGCCGATCTCGCCCTGATCGCCGAGGGTTACGCGCTCCTCGACCGCCCGCTCGCGCCGCCGCCGCTTGCGAGCCTGGCGATCGGCTTCTGCCGTACGCCGCATTGGCACGAAGCCGAGCCTGCCTGCCAGGCCGCGATCGAGCGCGCGGCGGAACTTCTTCGCCAGGCCGGCGCGCGCGTCGAAGAGGTCGCGCTCCCGCCCCTGTTCGACGATCTCACCGCCGCCCAGGACACCGTCATGCACGGCGAGGGCCGGTTCTCGTTCCTGCCGGAGTACCGCGACGCGTTCGCGCTCCTCCATCAGGAGACCAAAGACGAGGTCGAAAACAAGAAGGGCGTCACGCTCGACCAATGGCGCGACGCTTACATGCTGATCGAACGCTGCCGGGTGGCGCTCGATCCGCTGCTCGCACGCTACGACGCGTGGCTGACGCCAGCGGTGCCGGGCGAGGCGCCGGAAGGACTCGAATCGACCGGGCTCGCGACCTTCAACCGGATGTGGACCGCGCTCCACGTCCCCTGCATCACGCTCCCTGGCTTCGCCGGCGCACGCGGGCTGCCGATCGGCATTCAGTTGGTGGGGCGCCGGCTAGCGGATGCCAAGCTCCTCGCGGTCGCGGCGGCGGTCGAAGCGGTACTGCCGCGACGTCCCTAGACGCTCACCCCCACCCTAACCCGCCCCCCTCGAGGGGGCGGGGATGGTTTCGAGTGTAGGGATCTCCGCCGCGCTCTCGAGCTCGTCAATCCGTTGTAGGCGCTCGAACAGCGTCCGCGCGGCGCGCTCGTCGAGCTTAGCCGCCGTGCACATGCGAAACTTCTGCCACAGCTCGTCGGCGGTCAGCGGATTCTGGCCGTGGCCGCGATGGCGGCGCACTTCGGGACTGGTGACGGCGCGGCCGTCGATCATCTCGACCCGCACCGTGTCGAAGCGGGCACCGTTCGGAAATTCAGGATCGTCGTCGGCGCTGAGTTCAATCGCGACCTTGCCGATCAGCGCCTGCACGTCGCGCCGCTGCACGACGGCGTCGGAGAGCTCGGCCAGGCCGACATTGCCGTAGAGGAGCCCGAGCGCGACGATCGCCTCCAAGCTGAACTTGGCCTGGAGCCCAGTGGTCGGCCGGTGGTAGGGCATCACCTCGGCGTGGCGCGGGCTCACGCGCGGCACCACGCGCGCGATCGCGGCCAGGTCCGGCTTTACCGTCGTGTGGAGTTGGATCGCGGCATCGGCACAGCGCTGCGAAGCGCCGACCGTCGGGTAGCGCTTGACGTTCAGGCCGGCTTTTTCGACGTACCAGACCTTGCCCATATCGGCGATCGGCGTTTCGAGATCGACGCGCCCGCCGGGCGAGACCGCGAACAGGAGCCCGTTCTTGGCCTCGATCGCGTGCGCGCTGGCATCGACCCCGGCCTTGGCGAGCCGCACCGCGACGATCCCGGCTTGGGCCGAGCGGCCGCCGTGGTAGGGCTTGGTCATGGTGCCGAAATTCGCCATCACGCCGCCGCCGTGCGAGGCGGCGATGCCGAGCGCGTTCCGTGCGGTCGTCGCATCCAGCTTGTGCAGCACCGCAATCGCCGCGGCGACGCCGACGGGCCCGAACGTCCCGGTCGGGTGCCAGCCCTTGGCATAATGGTGATCGGGCTCGCGTCCCATCAGCTTGGCCCACACCTCGTAGCCGGCGAGATAAGCGAGCGCCATGTCGCGCCCCGAGGCGCCCACGGTCTCGGATTCGGCCACGATCGCCGGCACCAACACCGCACTCGGGTGGCAACTGAACGCCCAGTCGTCGAAATCGAGCGCATGCGCGGCGCCCGATCCGACCATCGCCGCGTTGGCGGCGGGTGCTTTCGCGGCACTTAAAAGAACCCGGGCCTCGGGCGTGCCGCCGTCGGCCGCCACCACGCGTGCGAGCGCGCCGGTCACCGGCTCGTCCAGCCCGGCGACCATGACACCAATGCAGTCGGTGAAGCCGATTCGGACCGCCGCCCAGCCCTCGGGCGGGACCGACAAGGTTCGAATATTCGTAAGGAAGTCGACGAAGGATTGGGTGACGTCGGCGGTCATGGTGCGTTCAAGGGAGCGTGATCGGATCGACCCTAGGCGATCGCAGCGGCTTGGTCCATGGCGGCTCCTCGGGTTATACTCCGCCAATAATTCTCGAAACTCGGGGAGGTTCGCCTATGACGTTCACGTTCACCCGCCGTGCCGCGCTCGCCGCCGGCGCCCTGCTCGTCACAACCGCGCTGGGCGGCCCAGCCGCGATCGCGCCAGCCGCCGCGCAGAGCGATCCGGCGACGCTCACTGTCATCACCCGTTTGACCGACACCAGCTTCGACCCGGCGTTTCACTTCGCCGAGTACGATGCGATGGACATCATCAACCTCTACGAGCCGTTGGTTTACCCGCAGAAGGGGGCGGCGCCGATCGGGGCGCTGGCCGAGTCGTGGGAGTCGCCCGACGCCAAAGTCTGGACCTTCAAGTTGCGCCGGAACGTCAAGTTCCACGACGGCAAGCCGTTGACGGCCAAGGATGTCGTCTACTCGATGGACCGGATGCTGACGATTAATAAGGGCTACGCTTACCTGTGGGTCGGCATTCTCAAGGCCGGCGGTACCGCCGCGGTCGACGACCACACGGTACGCTTCACGCTGGAGAAGCCGTTCGGCCCGTTCGTCGACACGCTGGTTCAATTCTTCGTTCTCAACAGCGAGCTGGTCAAAGCCAACACCGCCAAGGAAGGCCCCTACGCCGCCAACGGCGACTACGGCACCGCGTTCCTGAAAAAAGCCGACGCCGGCTCGGGTCCTTATGCGCTGGCCGAAGTCGTTCCCGACTCGCGCCGCGCCTACAAGAAGTTCGACGGCTACTGGGGCGGCTGGAAGGACAAGCAGTTCAACCGGGTCGTCGTGCAAATCGTCGGCGAAGCGGCGACCGCGCGCGAGCTGATCGCCAAGGGCGACGTCGACTTCGTCGATCAGTGGCAGCCGGTCGACTTCTATAAGAACGTCGCCAGGGAAACCAAGGTCACGGTGCCCGAGACGCCGGATATGAAGCTTTACTTCATCCAAATGAACACCCAGAAGCCGCCGCTCGACGACGTCAACTTCCGGCGCGCGATCGCACACGCATTCGACTACAAGACCGCGGTCGAGCAGATCATGGGCGGCGCCGTCCTGGGCCAGGGCCCGATCCCGTCGAGCATGCCCGGGTTCGATCCCTCGACCCCCAAGGCCGCTACCGACCTCGCCAAGGCCAAGGAGTTCCTGGCCAAGTCGAAGTACAAACCCGACCAGTACGTGCTCGAATACAACTTCATCAAGGCCGGCGTGCACGAGCCGATGAGCCTGTTGTTCCAGGCCAACATGGCCCAGCTCGGCATCAAGGTCGAAATCAAGACCGAGCAGTGGCCGGTTCTATCGAAGAACGCGGCCAAGCCTGACACCGCGCCGCACTTCTTCCCGGTCTACAACACCGCCAAGTACCCCTCGCCCGATGCCTACACCCACGCCATGTACCATCCGCAGAGCCATGGCGGCTGGCAGGCGGCAAGTCATTACTCGAACCCGACCGTCACCAAGATGATCGACGACGCACGCGCGACCGCCGATGCAACCAAGCGCAACAAGTTGTTCGCCGACGCCGCCAAGATCGTGGTCGACGAAGCGCCAGCGTTGTGGGTCGCCTACCCCTACCACCGCGTTGCCGTCAACAAGCGGGTCAAGAACTACCAGCACATCGGGGTGATGGCGTTCGACTTGCGCGCCTACAACCTGCGGTACGAGTAATTACCTCAAGGCGATCCCCTCCCCCTCACAGAGGGGGAGGGTAGGGAGGGGGTCGCATTCGACTAGTGCGATACGCGGCTCCCCACCCTAACCCCCCTGCTTCGCAGGGGAGGAGCGGATAGCTAAGGGACGCGTCCCATGCGCTTCGTCGTCCGCCGCTTCATCGAACTCGTCATCGTCCTGGTCGGGCTCTCGCTCCTGATCTTCGTGATCTCGCGGGTCTTGCCGGGCGATCCGATCCGCTATGCGCTCGGGCCCAACGCCACGCCCGAGCAGATCGCGCAGATGCGGGCCGAGATGGGGCTCGACGACGCGCTCGGCGTCCAGTATCTGCGCCTGATCGAAGGCGCGTTTTCCGGCAATTTCGGCCGCTCGACCATCCCGCCCTTCGGAAGCGTCGGTGCCGACATCGCCACCTACTTGCCGGCGAGCATCGAGCTCGCGATCTTCGCGATGGCACTCGCGATCCTGCTCGGCGTGCCCTTGGGCGTGACGGCGGCGCTCTACCGCGACCGTTGGCAGGATCAGGCGAGCCGGGTGCTCGCCTTTTCGGGGGTCGCGGTCCCGGTGTTTTGGCTCGCGCTGATGATCCAGCTGGTGATCGCGTTCCGCCTGGGCTGGCTGCCGTCGCTCGGCCGGATCGGGCGCAACGTCCAGCCGCCGCCCGACGTCACCGGCTTTTACCTGATCGACTCGCTGATCGCGCTCGATCTCGGCCTCTTCTTCCACTGTTTGACGTTCCTCTTGTTGCCGGCGCTGGCGCTCGCCGCCTCGCCGATGGCGATGATCATGCGGCTGGTACGTGCCTCGATGCTCGAGGAGATGGGCAAGGACTACGTCCTGACCGCGCGTGCGAACGGCATGCCGGCCGTGCTCGTCGTCTACAAATACATGCTCCGCAACGCGTTCTCGGCGACGCTCACCATTGTCGGTCTGCTGGTCGGCTATTTCGTCGGCTCGGCCTTCATCGTCGAGACCGTATTCTCCTGGCCGGGCCTCGGGCGCTACGGCGTGCGCGCGCTCCAGTTCAAGGACTTCAACGCCATCGTCGCCGTGACCTTGATCGTCGGCATCGCCTATGCCCTCGCCAACACCGTGGTGACCGTGCTGTACGGCTGGCTCGACCCGCGGCTTCGCTTGAGCGCGCGCAAATGACGGTGGATGAACGCTTCCCGGCACCGGCGGCGGCGCCCGCTGAGGAAGAGCCGCGCTCGGTCGCCGCGAGCTATGCGACCCGATTCGGGGCGGCGCTCCGCAAGAGCCCGCTCACGGTGGTCGGTTTCGCGATCTGCCTGGGCTTCGTCGTGCTCGCCGCGTTCGCGCCATGGATCGCGCCCTACCCTGAGGACGCCGGCGCGGTGGTCAAGTTCCAGCAGCGCCTGCAGCCGCCCTCGGCCGCGCATTGGTTCGGCACCGATCTGGTCGGCCGCGACGTGCTGTCCCGGATCATCATGGGCGCGCGCATCTCGCTCGTGACCTCGGTCGCGGTGATCGTGCTGGCGGTGTTGATCGGCGTGCCGCTGGGCGTAATCGCTGCCTATCGCGGCGGCTGGCCCGGCGCCTCAATCATGCGCGTCAACGAAGTGTTCCTCGCGATCCCGTCGTTGGTGTTCGTGCTGGTGGTGAGCTCGTTGATGCGGCCGAGCCTGCCGGTCACGATCTTCGCGATCGCACTCGCGTGGTGGACGTGGTACGCGCGGCTCGCCTACGGCGAAGTGCTCTCGATCAAGCAGGAGCAATTCGTCGATGCCGCCCGCACCTCGGGCGCGTCGGAAATGCGGATCGCGTTCGGCGAGATTCTTCCGAACCTGACCTCGGTGCTGACGGTCAAGATCACGCTAGACCTGGGTTACGTCATCCTGCTCGGTGCCTCGCTCGGGTTCCTGGGCCTGGGGCCACAGCCGCCGGTCCCGGAATGGGGCACGATGGTGGCCGAAGGCCGCGAGCAGCTCCCCGACGCGTGGTGGCTCACGACCTTTCCCGGCCTCGCCGTGTTCGCAGCGGTGGTCGGCTTCAACCTGTTCGGCGACGGCCTGAATGACATCCTCGGCGGCCGCGACTGACCCGCTCCTCGACATCCGCGGCTTGACGATCGGCTTCACCGACGTCGACCGCACCGAGGTCACGCTCTTGCGCGGGGTCGACATCCAAGTCCGACGCGGTGAGATCGTGGCGCTGGTGGGCGAGTCGGGCTGCGGCAAGACCCTCACCACGCGCGCGGTCCTGGGCCTGCTGCAGAGCCCGCCGCTAGAGGTCACGGCCGGGACCATCCGCTTCGATGGCGTCGACCTGCTCGGGCTCGGCGCCGACGCCATCCACGCGCTCCGCGGCCGCGCCATGACGCTGGTACCGCAGCATCCGCTCTCCTCGCTCAATCCGGTGTTCACGGTGGGCGAGCAGTTCTTCGACCTGCTCTCGTTTCAAGGCCGCGCCAGCATCGGGCCGCTCGGCTACCTGCGCCCGCGCCTCGATCGCACCGCTCGCGACCGCAACCGCGCCGCGACGATCGCCGCGCTCAAGAGCGTGAGCCTGCCCGACCCCGAGGGCGTGATCGATCGCTACCCGTCCGAGCTCTCGGGCGGCATGTGCCAGCGCGTCCTGATCGCGATGGCGCTCTTGTCGACGCCCAAGCTCATCATCGCCGACGAGCCGGGCACCGCGCTCGACGTCACCATCGAGGCCCAGATCAACCGGCTGCTGCTCGCCAAGGTCCGCGAACAAAGGACCGCGATGCTCTACATCACCCACGACTTGGGCATCGCGCGCGAACTCTCGGACCGGGTATTCGTCATGTACGCGGGGCGCGTGGTCGAGACGGGCGCGACCGCCCAGGTCTTCGCGCGCCCGCGCCATCCCTATACGCGCGGGCTGATCGATTCGGTGCCGCGGCTGTCGGCGGCGCCGATCAAGGGCATCCGCGGCGTGCTGCCCGATCCGAAAACGCTGGGCGAAGGCTGTGCGTTCCGCTTTCGCTGCGACTTCGCGGTGCCGGCATGCAGCGCCGCGACACCACCGCTCGCCGCGGTCGCGCCGGCGCAAGCCGCCGCCTGCCCGCGCTCGGCCGAGATCGCGCTATGACGGTGCTCCGCCTCGATCGCGTCAGCAAGGTGTTCGGCATCGTGCAACGCTGGCTGGGGCGCCGGCCCGGCGCCGAGGTTCGCGCCGTGAGCGAGGTTTCGCTCGCGCTCGACAAGGGCGAGCGGCTAGGACTGGTGGGCGAGTCGGGCTCGGGCAAGACCACGACCGCGCGCCTGATCGTCGGCCTCACCCGCGCCAGTGCCGGACGGATCGAGATCGGCGGGCGCGACGTCACCGCGCTCGCGCCCGCAGACGAGCGCCATATCCGCCGCACCGTGCAGATGGTGTTCCAGGACCCGCTCTCCTCGCTCAATCCCAAGAAGTCGGTCGAGCAGATCGTGATGCTGCCCTTGATCGCGCAGAAGATCGGCTCCGCGCGCGAGCGGCTCGACCGCGTCAAGGAGCTGCTGGACCAAGTCGGGCTGCCGCAGCGCTATCGCCACACTCGGCCCGACCGCCTGTCCGGCGGCCAGCGCCAACGGGTCGGGATCGCCCGCGCGCTCGCGATCAATCCCGACCTCCTGGTGTTGGACGAGCCGACCGCGTCGCTCGACGTCTCGGTGCAGGCCCGCGTCTTGGGTCTGCTCGGCGAACTTCAGAAGAAGCTCGGCATCGCGCAGATCATGGTCTCGCACAATCTGGGCGTCATCCGCCACGTCGCCGACCGGGTCGCGGTCATGTATCTCGGACGCATCGTCGAAGAAGGGTCGACGGCGCAGATTTTCGGCAGCCCTGCCCACCCCTACACGCAGGCGCTGTTTTCGGCGATCCCGGTGATCGATCCGGCCGAGCGCGCGCAGCTGCCCGAGCGCCCCGAACTCAAGGGCGAAGTCACCAGCGCCGCCTACATTCCGAGCGGCTGCGCCTTCCACCCGCGCTGCCCGCGCGCGCGACCCGACTGCTCGAGCGTGCGGCCTGAGCCGACAGCGATCGCCGCCGGCCATACGGTAAGCTGCCACTTGTACCCCCTCCCTACCCTCCCCCTGCTTCGCAGGGGGAGGAGCGAGCCGGACGGGGTGTCGCGCGCCGAGCACGACCAAACAGTAGGGAAGAAATGATCATCGAGCGCGGTTATGTCGAAACGCCGTGGGGCCAGGTTCACTATCGCTCGGCCGGCGCGCACGGCCCGTGGCTCGCGTTGTTCCATGAATCGCCGCTCTCCTCGCGCGAGTTCGAGCGCGCGCTGCCGCTCTTGGGCCGCCATTTTCGCGCGATCGCCTTCGATACGCCGGGTTACGGCGAATCGGACGCGCCGGCCGAGCGGATTTCGCTCCACGAATACGCGCGCCGCCTCATGGCCGCCCTGGCCGTGCTCGAGATCGGCCGCTTCGCCGCGGCCGGCGTTCACACTGGCGCTGCCATCGCCGCCGAGATCGCGGCCGCGGCGCCCTCGCAGGTCAGCCACCTCGCGTTCTCGGGCCTGCCGCTGCTCGACGCCGAGCAGCGGCGCGCCTTCGCCGCCCGGCTCGCGCTTCCTGCCTTCGACCGCGGCGGCGCGCATCTCGTCCAGGCGTGGCAAGGACGGCTCAAGAGTTGGGGCGAGGACGCGCCCGACGATCTGCTGCAGTGGGGAACGCTCGATCTCTTGAAGGCCTACCCGCGCTCGCTGTGGGCGCTCGAGGCCGTGTTCGCGCACGACTTGGGTCCCGCGGTCGCCCAGATCCGGTGTCCGACCCTGTTCGTCAACGCCGAGGGCGACAGCCTGGCCGCGATCGACAATCGGGCTGCTGCTCACGTTCCCGGCGCCCGCCTCGAGATCGCCGGCGGCATCCGCGGCCAGTTGGCGTGGCGCGCGCCCGAGTTCTACGCCGACGCGCTGGTCCGGTTCATCCCGTCGCCGGTTTGAACGCGGCTTGGCGATCCCTGGCGGCCGGCGGGTGGCTGCTCACGCTGCCGTCGCCGAGCGGACGAAGCTCACGATCGCGCCGCCGGCGTCATCGGGGTGAACCCACAACCGCTTGCGTCCCTTGCCGTGGGCACGAACGCCCTGTTCCTTGAGACAGGCGGCGGTCTCGGCGAGGCTCGGGACGCTCACCGTGAACCCCGCGAGCCACGGCATGTAAGGCGGCTCGACGCCAGGATAGAGCGTCTTCAGTTGCGCGCGGTCGACGACGCGGAGCTTGCCGATCGCGAGATCGAACCAATAGCCGACCTTCCCCTGCCGTGCCGGAACGCCGAAAATCTGCATGTAGCGTTTGATGACGGCGCGCGGCCGCGCCACGCACATCGTGATGTGGGTCAGGTCGCGGGCGCCGTTCGCATGCGTCGCGAGCTCGGGCCGCACCACGAGTTCGCGCGTCAGGTGTTCGACGTAGCAGAACAGGCCCTCGCCGGCGACTTCGTCGGGGAGCTTGAACCAGCGGAACTGGGCGGTCCCGCTCGCGCCCGGGTAGCGAACGTCGCGCGCGGCACCGGCCGGCGCCGGCACCTCGATTCCGTTGCGATGCAGCTCGGCGGCGCTGGCTTCGGCCAAATCGGTCGTCAACGCGACGATATGGAGCCCGGCGTAGCGCGCGATCAGCGGCGCCAAATGGTGACGAGCCGAGGTCTTGGTCATCGCCGTCAACTCGATATAGCCATTGCCGAGAATGACGTGGTGGTTGACCTGGTCCATCGGTTCGAAGCCGCCACCGGCCGCCGGCTTCAGAAGCGCGCAGCGCGGCGCCACGTTGAAGCCGAGGTGCCGAAACGCCCGTTCGAGACCGTCCAGCTTGCGACCGACGATGCCGATGTGATCGATCCCGGTCGAACTCGCACGGCGCTTCATCCCTGTTGTCTCCGTCGTTCGGTTGCCCGCGCGGCGGGGCGTTTCTTAACGCGGAGCCGCGCGGTCGCGGCCGCATCGACCGCCGCCGCGGCCCCCGTGAGTGCGACGCCGTAGTCGCGGCGGGCGGCGGCGGCCGAGACCAGTCCCTCGCGCACGTCCTCGGCGACCGCCTCCGGATCGCGCGCGAACGGGTCGCCGTAACCGGCCGCCGACACCGTCACGATCTCGATCGTGTCGCCTTTCTCGATGCGTAAATCCGAGACTTTGGCGGGAAGCTTTTGCGCGCGCTTGGTGCCGGGGTTGCGGGTGATGCGTCCGGGCGTGCCATCGGCGCCGCCAAACAGCCCACGCGGCGGATCGACCGAACGGTGATCGCCGGTCGAGTTGACCGCGGCATTGCTCAAGAATCGCCAGCGCTTGACGCTGCCGATACCGCCGCGCCAGCGGCCGGCCGCTGGCGCTTCGTCGCGAAGCTCGTAGCGCTCGCACCGGATCGGCACCCGAAGCTCGCTTTCCTCGATCGGCGTATTGCGCGTGTTGGCCATCAGATTGTCGATGGCGTCGATCCCGTCCTTGCCGAAGCGACCGCCGTAGGAGCCTTCGTTGACCTCGATCACCACCCAATAGGCCCGGGCCGCCGCGCCGAAGCCGCTATAGACCATGGCGCTGACGTTGGCCGAGTTGCCGGCGGTGACGCGCTCGGGCAACGCTTGCGCGAACGCCTGCAGCACCTGGTCGGGAATGCGGTTGATCTGGACGAAGCGCGCCTCGCAGCCGCGCGGGAAGCGCGGATTGTAGATGGTGCCTTCGGGCGCGATCACGTGGATCGGGCGGAAGATGCCGTCGTTCTGCGGCACCGGATCGGGTGTGGTCGCTTCGTCCAGGAACAGCGTGCGGATGGCGAAGTTGGCGGTCGGCAGGACGCTGCCTTCGAACGGCACGTTGAACCCGGTCTCGACCTCGGCATTCGAGCCGGTCAGGTCGATCGTGACGTCACTGCCGTCGACCGTGACGCTGGTCGCGATCTTGAGCGGAACGTTCCAGTTCTTGCCGTCATCCTCGAGCCAGCCGTCGGGCGCGCGGTAGCGGCCCGACCGAACCCGCGCGATCTCTTGGCGCAGCCGGGTCTCGGCGTAGTCCATCCACATCTCGGCCGCGCTCATCACCACGTCGAGGCCGTAGCGCTCGAGCAGCGCGCCGTACTTTTCTTCGCCGAACCGGCAGCACGCAATCAAGGCCTCGAGGTCGCCGGCGTTGGCATCGGGCGTGCGCACGTTATCCATGATGTGCGCCCACAACGGATCGTTGCGCTTGCCGGCGTCGTAGATCTTGGCCGCGTCGATGATGTTGCCCTCGGCGTAGAGATCGGGGACGTCGACCGAGAAGCCGGGATGCGCGGCGCCGATGTCGAGGATGTGGCCGGTGCAGCCGGCGAACCCGACATGCTCACCCTTGTGAAAGATCGGGATCAACACGCCATAGTCGGGGCTGTGCGAGGCGCCGTGATAGGGGTGGTTGTGGAGGATGACGTCGCCCGGCCGGTAGGTGCCGGCGAGCTTGCGATCGACGCCGCGGACGTAGGCGGGAAGCGAGCCGCAATGCATCGGGGTCGAATCGCTCTCGCAAATCTGACGCCCGGCGGTGTCGAGGATGCCGGCACCGATGTCCTGGCTCTCGCGCATGATGTTGGAATAGGCCATGCGGATCAGAAGCTCGGCCATCTGGCCGGCGACGGCGCGGAACGCACCGCCCAAGACCTGCAGCGTCACCGGGTCGACGTTGACCTTGGTGAAGCGGCGGGTCGCGGCGATTTGGGCGAGCGAGGCGCCGGAGCGGGCGGTAGCGGTGGGACGGGCCATTGGCGTTACGCCTCTAAGGATACACGATCAGGTTTCCGATCGGATCGACTTCGGCCCGCGACCCGGGCGGCAGCACGGTGGTGGCGTCGAGCTGTTCGATCACCGCCGGACCGGCGACGACATCACCGACGGTCAGGCCGCGCCGATCGTAATAGGAGGCGCTCGCCCGCTCGTAGCCGGTCGCCGTCGCGAACAACGCTTCGCCGGTCGCCACGAGCGCGGTCGCCGCCCCCGCTTCGCTCGCCGCGGAGCGCGGCACGAACGCGCGCGCGCGTGCCGCGCGGCCGACCGTACCGACGTTCACGATCTGGACGCTCTTGTCGGCGAAGCGGCGCCGATAGGTGCGCTCGTGCAGCCGGTGGAAGCGCTCGACCACGGTCGCGACCCATGCTGGGTCGATGGCGCCGGCCGGGGCGTCGACCGTGAGCTCGTAGCCCTGGCCGACGTACCGGCAATTGGCGCGGCGGTCGAGCGCGATCCGGTCCGCGGCGAAGCCGTCGGCCTCGAGCCGGGCGCGGGCTTGGGCTTCGAGCGCGGCATAGGCGCGAGCGATCCGTGTCGGGCGCGGGTCGTCGAGCGTCTCCCAGAGCGTCGCCTGATAGGTGTAGCGAACGTCGCTGCAGAGGAGCCCCATCGCCGCGCCGACGCCGGGGTGCGGCGGCACGATGATCTTGGGGATCGCGAGCTCGCGCGCGATCGGCACCGTGAACACCGGCCCGGCGCCGCCCAGCGCGACGAGCGTGAAGTCGCGCGGATCGAAGCCCTTGCGGATCGAGTTGAGTGCGATGGCATCGACCATGTTGTGGACGACGATCCGCAAGATCCCGAGCGCGGCTTCTTCGACCCCCAGTCCCAACCGCTGCGCGACTGTATCCGCGATCGCCTGCCGTCCGCGCTCGCGATCGATCGCGAGTCCTTTGTGGCGGAAGCCCTCGGCGCGCAGCCAGCGGGCCGTCACCAGCGCATCGGTGACCGTCGGCTCGGTGCCGCCGCGGCCGTAGCAGGCGGGCCCGGGGACCGCGCCGGCGCTGCGCGGGCCGACGCGGAACATGCCGCCGGCGTCGACATAGGCGATCGAGCCGCCGCCGGCGCCGATGGTGTCGATGTCGGCCATCGGCAGCATGGCGTCGTAGTCGCGAATGCGGGTGTCGAGCAGGTGCTTCTCGCGGAGCTCGCCGTTCGGTGCGACGCCGATGTCGGCCGAGGTGCCGCCGACGTCGAGGGTAATCACGCTCGGGCTCGCCGCCGAATCGCCCGACGCGATCCCAGAAATCAACCCGGCCGCCGGCCCCGACAGCAGGAGCGCGGCCGGCAACGCCTTGGCGCCGTCGGCGGTGACGACGCCGCCCGCAGATGTCATCAGGCGCAGCTCGGATCGGATCCCGATCGTGCCGAGCGCCTCGGCGAAACGGTCGATATAGCGCGCTGTCTTGGGGCCGACGTAAGCGTTGAGGCACGTGGTCGCAAAGCGCTCGTATTCGCGATAGAGCGGCACCACTTCGTGGCTGATCGAAACGAACGCGTCGTTGAACTCTTTCTTGAGCAGTGTCTTCACCCGCTTCTCGTGGCGCGGGTTCAAGAACGAAAACAGAAAGCAGACCGCGACCGCCTCGACCCCGGCCGCTTTCAGCTTTCGGATCGCGGTGATCGCCTCTTTTTCGTTGAGCGCGACCGCGACCTCGCCCTTGGGCGCGACCACGCGCTCGGTCACCGGCAGCCGGTATCGGCGTTTCACGATCGGGTAGCTCTGCCACGGCACGTCCTGGTAGTTCGAGAAATTGAGCGGCCGTTTCTTGCGCCCGATGTAGAGGATGTCGCGAAACCCCTTGGTCGTGATCAGGCCGACGCTCGCGCCCGAACGCTCGATCAGGATGTTGGTGGCGACGGTGGTGCCGTGGAAAACGTGGTCGATATTGGCCGGGTCGGTCGCCGCCAGGCGGCACAGGTCGGCGATGCCGGCGACGGCCGCCTCGGCCGGATCGTGTGGGGTCGAGGGGAGCTTGTGGACCCAGATCGCGTCGCTGGTATCGTCCCAAAGGACGAGGTCCGTGAACGTTCCGCCGATATCGACGCCGATGTGTTTCAACTGCCGCCCCCGCGGTTGCGTTTGTACCCGCGGGCGCGGCTCGGCGCCACACCCCTCGAACGACGAAACCCCCGCGCGGGCCGACCCACACGGGGGTTGCGCGAGCGTTGAGCGGTTAGTTGCGCGCGATCCGGGCGAAAGCGATCGCACCCGAGGCCGCGAGCCGGCTCGCGGTCGCGACGATCGCGGCCTGGGCGACATCGACGTCGCGCAAGCGGACCGGTCCCAAACTATCGATCGCGCTGCGCAAAATCTGCGCCGCACGCGGCGTCATGCCGAGGGCGACGCGATCGCGAAGGCTGTCCGACGCGCCCTTGAGCGCGAGTGCCAGCATGGCGCGGTCGACCGCCCCGATCAGGGTGCGGACGCTGGGATCGTCGAGCTTCGAGAGGTCGTTGAAGGTGATCATGGCGGTCGCGGATTTGGGCCGCAGGGTCGCGGTTTCCGGCGCCGCCGTCGGGGCGACCGGCGCCATGGTTCCGCGCCGGCGCTTGGGCAACCCGCGCTCGAGTTCGGCTTTGAGCGCCTTTTCGACCGAAGCGATCACCACCGGCTTGACCTCGCCCATCGTCAGCATGCGGCTCATGACGTCGGCGCTGACCTCGGTCGGCAAGAGCTGGATCAGGCGCGCCGAGCGCGAGCGCGGCAGCTGCGAGAGCACGACGGCGATCGTCTGCGGATACTCGCTTTCGAGATACGCAGCCAAGCGTTCGTCTTCGATCCCTGCCAGCAATTGCGGCAGCGCGGCTCCCGGCGCGGGCGCCGGCTCGTCTTGGCCGGCCAACGGCGAGCGGCTCACGAACTCGCCCAGGACATTTTCGACGGCGGCCGACTTCATCACGCCGATCTTTGCCATCGCGGCGGAAATTTCCTGGATTTCGGTTTCCTTCATGCGCGCGAGCAGGTTGACGGACTGCCCGTTGTTGAGCGCCAGCATGACCACGGCCGCCTTTTCGGCGCCGCTCATGGTCGGAGACGTCGATTTGTTCAGCATTCCCCTCGTTACCCCTCAAAGCTCGGAGAAAAAGACCTTCGGCACGCCCCGGTTATCGCCCCGCATTCGGAAAGTTTCGGTTAACGCGGCAGAATTTGCCCCTTACCGGTGGCCGACTTAGGGCTATTCGCCGGACTTGTCGGGGCCCGACCCGAAGCCCTAGGATGGCCGATCCCATTGCTCAGGAGTTGCCCGATGGCCGTCGCCGAAAAGATCGAGGATCGCAAGGCCCTTCCCTACGACGTTTTCATCAAAGAATTGGAAGACATCGTCGATGCGCCTGAGCGCAACCGCATCTACCATCCCTTTGTTCTGGCAGTCGAAAACGGCACCGCCACGCTCGACCAGTTCGCCGGCTGGATCCACCAATTCGCGTCCTGGGCCGACCCTTGCAACAAGTATCTGGGCGAGATGTGGGCGAACTGCCCCGACGACGACATCCGCGAAGGCATCCTCGAAAACATGCGCGAGGAAGAGCACGGCTACCAGTCGGGGATCGCCGGCCACGTCGAATTGATCAACCGCACCCTCGATGCGATCGGCTGGGACAAGAAGCGCCGCGCCAACGATCCCAAGCGCTACGAGTCGTGGGCGCTGCATCACTGGTTCGAGTGCATCATGACCCGGCGGCCGTTCGTCGAGGCGATCTGCGCCACCTCGTTCACCGCCGAGCGCATGAACCAAAAAGTGTTCGCCAAGATCGAGAAGGGCCTGCGCAAGCACTACAAGTTGAGCGAAACGGCGCTGCAGTCGGTCGCCGTGCACGCGTCCGACGTCGAAGAAGAGCACGCGAGCCTGGGGCCGATGGCGATCCAGCGCTACGGCGTCTCGGCCTACGATCAGGAGCGCATCCGCTTCTCGGTCAAGCACACCGCCGAGATGTACTATCAGCAGTACAACGTCTGGCAATATTACTGAGCCGAGACGACCGCAAGAAAACGGAGCACGGCGATGGCCAAGAAAGCGGCGAAGAAGAAAGCCCCCAGTAAGAAAAGCGCGAAACGGACCGCGCCGGCGCGCAATGCCCCAACGATCGTCCGCGCGGTCGGTGCCGTCAGCACCGAGGAACTGACCCAGGAACTCGACGCGATCATCCACCAGAAGGCGCGCGACCGTACCAAGCACCCGTTCGTGCAGGCGGTCCTGGCCGGCAAGGCGACCAATAACCAAATCGCCGGCTGGCTGCATCAATTCGCGCTGTGGGCCGACCCCTCGAACAAGCTGTTCGGGGTGATGTGGGCGCGCTGCCCGGACGATGACCTGCGCCAGGGCATCCTCGAAAACATGCTCGAAGAAGAGTATGGCGAGTTCTCGAAGACCGCGGGCCACATGCGGCTGATCGACAAGACGCTCGTGGAACTGGGCTGGAGCAAGAAGAAACAGGAAGCCGACGAGATCAAGCCCGAGTCGTGCCTGCAGAAGCACTGGATCGAGGTCGTGATCAGGAACCGCCCGATCGTCGAGTCGCTGGCGGCGACCTCGTTCACCGCCGAGCGCATGAACCCGTTCGTGTTCGCGCTTCTGGAGAAGGGCCTGCGCAAACACTACCGGCTGACCGAGGACGGCCTGCGTTCGGTCTCGGTGCACGCCTCGCATGTCGAGGAAGAGCACGGTTCCTTGGGGCCGATCGCGATGCGCCGCTACGCCACCACCAAGCAGGCGCAGGACGGGGTCCGCTTCGCGGTGACGCACACCGCCGACGTCTATTACAACCAGTACAACGTCTGGAATTATTACTGAGTCCCGCGTCCGCGCCGGCCGCAGCGCAGGAACGATAGGCAAGGAGATCCCGATGGGCGTCGTCGAAGTCAAAGCCAAGGCCGTTTCCAACGATCAGCTGGTAGCCGAGCTCGAGAAAGCGCTGTTCGACAAGGTGCGCGACCGCACCCGTCATCCGTTCGTGATGGCGGTCAAGAGCGGCAAGGCGACCAAGGACCAGATCGCCGGTTGGCTCCATCAGTTCGCATCGTGGGCCGACCCGACCAACAAGCTGTTCGGCGTGCTGTGGTCGAAGTGCCCCGACGACGACCTCCGCCAGGGCATCCTCGAGAACATGCTCGAGGAGGAGTACGGCGAAAGCTCGAAAACCGCCGGCCACATGCGCCTGATCGACACCACACTCGGGGAGCTGGGCTGGACCAAGAAGCGCCGCGCCAAGGAAGGCCTGAAGATGGAGTCGTGGCTCCTGAAACACTGGTTCGAGGTGGTGATGCGCAACCGGCCGTTCGTCGAGGGCCTGTCGGCGCTCTCGTTCGCGGCCGAGCGCATCAACCCGTTGGTGTTCGGCGAATTGGAGAAGGGCTTGCGCAAGCACTACGACCTCTCCGAGGCGGCGATGCAGTCATTCGCGGTCCACGCCTCGGACGTCGAGGAAGAGCACGGCTCGCTCGCGCCGACCGCGATGGCGCGCTACGCGACCACCGCCCAGGCCCAGGAAGCGGTGCGCCGCGCCGTCATCCACACCGGCGACTGCTACTACAACCAGTACAACTGCTGGCAGTACTACTGAGCCGACGACTGCCCCGCCGCGAACGCCCTCACCCCCACCCTCACGCTCACCCGCCCCCTCCAGGGGGCGGGGCGCGCAGCGCCGGGTGGGGGTACCACGCCCCGCCGCCAGGATCGACGTGAGGCATCTTTCGTTTCACGCGTGCGAAATACCGCCATGCCGCTAACGCCATCGGACGACATCGATCTGATCGACGTTACGACGCCGTTCCAAGGACACTTCCGGGTCGATCGCTACCGCTTCCGCTACCGGCTCTATAACGGCGGCTGGAGCCGCCCGACCACGCGCGAAGTGTTCGAGCGCGGCCACGCCGTCGGCGTCCTGCTCTACGATCCGGCGCTCGACCGCATCGTGATGATCGAGCAGGTGCGGCTGCCGGCACTGGTCGGTGGCGGCCCGGTGCGACTCCTCGAGATCGCCGCCGGCATCATCGACCCGGGCGAGTCCGAAGAAGCGGTCGCCCACCGCGAGGTCAAGGAAGAGACCGGACTCGACCTAACCGCGCTTGAACCGATCTGCCGGTTCCTGGCGAGCCCGGGCGGGACCAGCGAAAGCGTCTCGCTGTTCGCGGGCCGGGTCGATGCGCGCGGCGCCGGCGGCGTGTTCGGCGCCGATCACGACGAGGACATCAAGGTGATCCCGCTCGCCTACGCCGAGGCGATGGCGGCGCTGGCTGCCGGCCGCATCGTCGCCGCTTCGGCGATCATCGCGCTGCAGTGGCTCACGCTCAACCGCGAGCGGATGCTCGCCAAATGGGGGTGAGCCGCATTGCGCGGGTCGGGGTCGCCCGATAGATTTTCATTCCTCGCCTCTTCCTCCCGCATTGTGGATTTTGCGTGGACGTTCGTCAGGATTTCATTGGCCTCATCGGCAACACGCCGCTCGTGAAGCTGAAGCGCGTGTCGGAGGCGACCGGCTGCGACATCTACGGCAAGTGCGAGTTCTTGAACCCCGGGAGCTCGGTCAAGGACCGCGCTGCGCTCTACATCGTCCGCGACGCTGAGCGGCGCGGGCTCCTGAGACCGGGAGGCGTCATCGTCGAAGGCACCGCCGGCAATACCGGGATCGGCCTGGCGCTGGTCGGGAACGCGCTCGGCTACCGCACCGTGATCGTGATCCCCGAGACGCAAAGCGCCGAAAAGATCACGATGCTCAAGATCTGCGGCGCCGACGTACGCATGGTGCCGGCGGTGCCGTACTCGAACCCCGACAACTACGTGCGGCTCTCGGGCCGCGTCGCCGCGGAGCTGGCCGCCAAGGAGCCGAACGGCGCGATCTGGGCCAACCAGTTCGACAATGTCGCCAACCGCCAGGCCCACATCGAGGGCACCGGGCCCGAGATCTGGCGCCAGCTCGACGGCAAGATCGACGGCTTCGTCTCGGCGGTCGGCACCGGCGGAACGCTCGCCGGCGTCGGCATCGCGCTGAAGGAGCGCAACAAGAACGTCCAGATCGCGCTCGCCGACCCGCACGGTGCCGCGCTCTATAGCTATTACACGAGCGGCGAGCTCAAAGCCGAGGGCAGCTCGATCACCGAGGGCATCGGCCAGGGCCGCGTGACGAAGAACCTCGAAGGCGCGCCGGTCGACCGCGCCTATCGGATTTCCGACGCCGAAGCGCTGCCCTACATCTTCGATCTCCTCCAGTACGAGGGCCTGTGCATGGGGACCTCGACCGCGATCAACATGGCAGGCGCGGTGCGGCTCGCGCGCGAGCTCGGACCCGGCAAGACCATCGTCACGCTGCTCTGCGATTTCGGCACACGCTATCAGAGCAAACTTTTCAACCCCGCGTTCTTGCGCGAAAAGAGCCTGCCGGTCCCGGCTTGGCTCGAAGGCTGACGATGTCGGACGCGACGCACTTCGTGTTCCGCGACGATCCCTACGCCCAGAGCTGCGAAGCGACGGTGGCGCGCGCCGATGAGCGCGGGATCGTGATCGACCGCACCGTCTTCTACCCGACCGGCGGCGGCCAGCCCGGCGACAGCGGCGCGCTGGTCCATGCCGGCGGCACCATCGCGATCGTCGAAGCGCGCAAGGGCGAGACGCCGGATAGCGTCCTTCATGTTCCGGCGCCGGGCGCCGCGCTTCCCGCCCCTGGCACCACAGTCACCGCGACCCTCGATTGGGAGCGGCGCCACCGTCACATGCGGGTTCACACCTGTTTGCATCTGCTCTCGGCGGTGCTGCCCTATGCCGTGACCGGCGGGCAGGTGTCGGACGGCAAGGGCCGGCTCGATTTCGACATACCGGAAGCGACGCTCGACAAGGAAAAGATCGCGGCCGATCTGAACCGGCTCATCCGCGAGAACCACGCGGTCGGGGCCGAATGGATCACCGATGTCGAGCTCGCCGCCAATCCGGAGATGGTGAAGACGATGTCGGTCAAGCCGCCGGCCGGCTCGGGCCGGGTGCGGCTGATCCGCGTGGCCGGCTGCGACCTCCAGGCCTGCGGCGGCACCCACGTCCGCGCCACTGGCGAGATCGGCGCGGTGCTAGTGACCAAGATCGAGAAGAAAGGCCGGCTCAACCGCCGCGTCGCCATCCAACTTGCTTAGGGCATGTCGCATGAAATCACCCACTCACGCGCTGGTCACGACCGCCTGGCTCGGCGAGCGCCTCGCCGACCCGACGATCCGCATCCTCGACGGCTCCTGGTACCTGCCGCAGGAGAATCGCGACGCCAAGGCCGAGTTCGCCGCCGCGCGCATTCCCGGCGCGCGCTTCTTCGATATCGACGCCATCGCCGACAAGACAACGACGCTCCCGCACATGCTGCCCGACGCCTCGTCCTTCGCGGCGTGCGTCACCGCGCTCGGCATCAATAACAGCCACACCGTCGTCTGCTACGACGGCCACGGGCTCTTCAGCGCCGCGCGGCTATGGTGGGAGTTCTGCACCTTCGGCCACGATAAGGTGGTCGTTCTCGATGGCGGCTTCCGCAAGTGGCGAGCCGAGAACCGACCGGTCGAGAGCGTGCCGTTCGCCGCGCCCGCGCCGGCGGCGCCGCCGTTCGTCGCGACCTTCGACCGCCGCTGGGTGCGCTCGCTCGAAGATATCCGCTCGAACCTCGCCTCGCGCCGCGAGCAGTTCGTCGATGCCCGAGCCACCGCCCGCTTCAAGGCCGAAATGCCGGAGCCCCGGCCCGGCATCCGCGCCGGCCACGTGCCCGGCGCTTGTAATCTCCCGTACGCGCAGTTGGTCGACCCCGCGACCGGCACGCTGATCCCGCCGGCGGCGATCGAGCGCGCGTTCAAGGCGGCCGGTGTCGATCTGACGCGCCCGATCGTGACGAGCTGCGGTTCGGGGATCGTCGCCACCGTCCTCACCCTCGGCCTCCATCTCCTCGGCCACCGCGACAATGCGGTCTATGACGGCTCGTGGACCGAGTGGGGCGGGCGCACCGATACGCCGATCGAGACGTGAGCCGCGGTGCCGGCGACCGCACCGCCATGACGATCGACCCCGGGACGCCGCCCGAGCCCGCCAATAGCGCCCGGCTCGAATGCACGATCACGTTCCTCGAAATGACGGCGCGGCCGGTGCTGCCGCCGCTCCACCCGCCGGCGCTCAAGATGGCGCTGTTACGAGCCGAGCGGCCGACGGTGTCGTTCTATCGGTATCTCTACGATGCGGTCGGCCGGCCATGGCTGTGGACCGACTGCAAGCGGCTCCGCGATTCCGAATTGCGTGCAATCGTGCAGGACCCGAGCGTCGACATCTTCGTGCTCTACGTCCAGGGCGTCCCGGCCGGCTACGCCGAGATCGACCGCCGCAAGGCGCCGGACTTCAACCTCGCTTATTTCGGCTTGGTGCCGGAGTTCATCGGCCGCGGCCTCGGCGGTTATTTCTTGAATTGGACCGTCCGCTACGCCTGGGAGCAAAAGCCCGAGCCGGCGCGCTTCACCGTCAATACCAACACTTTCGACCATCCGCGCGCGCTGCCGCTTTACCAGCGCATGGGCTTCGTCCCTTACGCGCGCCGGGCCGTCTGGGTCGACCCCGACCCCGATCCGCATCCCCCGCCCGAGCCAGAAGCCGTCGACCCCCGAGGAACGCCATGAAAGAGGACACCAAAATCGTCACCGCCGGCCGCCACCCGGAACGCTTCCACGGCGCCGTCAACCCGCCGATATACCGCGCCTCGACCATCCTGTTCGAGACCGTAGCCGACCTCGATGCGCGCAAGCCCAAGCGTGATTCGATGTTCTACGGCCGCCACGGCACGCCGACCACGTTCGCGCTCGAGGAGGCGCTCTGCGTCCTCGAAGGCGGGACCGAATGCGCGCTCTACCCATCGGGCTTGGCGGCCTGCAATGGCGCTTTGCTCGCCTTTCTCGAGGCCGGAAATCACCTCTTGGTCGCCGACTGCGTCTATGGCCCGACCCGGCGCTTTTGCGACCACGTGCTCAAGCGCTACGGCGTCGAGACCACTTATTTCGACCCGCTGATCGGCGCCGGCATCGAGGCGCTGTTCCGTCCTACCACGCGCGTCGTCTTCCTCGAGTCGCCGGGGTCGCTCACCTTCGAGGTCCAGGACGTCCCGGCGATCGCCGCGGTCGCGCAAAAGCGCGGGGCGACCGTGATCCTCGACAATACCTGGGCGACGCCGCTCTTCTTTAAGGCGCTCGACCGCGGCGTCGACGTTTCGGTCCACGCCGCGACCAAGTACATCGTCGGTCACTCCGATGCGATGCTGGGCGTTGCGACCGCGAACGCCACCGCCGCCCAGACCTTGAAGAAGGGCGCGACCGAGGTCGGCTTTTGCGCCGGGCCCGACGACATCTATCTTGCGCAGCGCGGCCTGCGGACGCTCGGCGTCCGGCTTCGCCATCAGGAAGCGGCCGCGCTCGACTTGGCCGGCTGGCTCGCGCGCCGCCCGGAAGTCGCCCGCGTCCTCCACCCGGCGCTCGAAGGCGATCCCGGGCATGCGCTGTGGCGGCGCGACTTCACCGGCGCCTCGGGTCTCTTTGGCCTCGTCCTCGAGCCGGCGAGCGCGGCCGCTGTCGCCGCCATGCTGGACGGGCTCGAACTCTACGGCATGGGTGCGTCGTGGGGCGGCTTCGAAAGCCTGATCATGCCGACCCACCCCGAACGTTTCCGCACCGCCACCCAATGGCGGGCCGAGGGGCCGAGCCTCCGCATCAACGTCGGCCTCGAAGATATCGAGGACTTGAAAGCGGATCTCGACGCCGGCTTCACGCGCTTACGCGCGGCGGCCTGAGCGCACGCGCGTCGGCTTGAACGGCGGCGACCGCGACGAAGATCGCCATCGTCGCGACCACGATCGTCGGCCCGGCCGGCAGGTCCCACGCGACCGCGCCCGCCATGCCGGCGACGACGGCGGCGACGCCGAGCGCGCCGGCGGCGATCGCCATCGTCTCGGGCGTCGCCGCGATTCGCCGCGCCGCGGCGGCCGGGACGATCAGGAGCGAGACGATCATCAGGATGCCGACTACTTTCATCGCCACCGCGATGACGACCGCAAGCAGCACCACCAGGACCGGGCGCAGCCACGCGACCGGCACGCCCTCGACCCGGGCAATGTCGGTCTCGACCGTCATCGCGATCAAGGGCCGCCACAATCCGACGACCGTGGCGAGACAAAGCGCGCCGCCGCCCCAGATCCAACCGAGATCGCGTGTCGAAACGGCCAAGACGTCGCCGAACAGGTACGAGGTCACGTCGATGCGCACGGTCTCGAACAGCGCGATGACGATGACGCCGGCCGCCAGTGCGCCGTTGGCAAGGATGCCGAGCAGCGTATCGGTCGCCAGGCCGGGCAGGCGCTCGAGGACAACGATCAGCCCGGCGATCGCCACCGCGACCACGATTACGCCGATCGAAACGTCGGCCTCGAACGCGAGCGCGAGCGCGACACCCAAAAGGCCGGCGTGGGCCATGGTCTCGCCGAAATAAGCGAGCCGGTGCCAGACCACGAAACAGCCGAGCGGCCCGGCGGCGAGCGCCGCGCCGACGCCAGCCGCCAATGCGCGGGCGAGAAAGTCATCCATGGCGCGGGCGCTCGCCGTCAGCGCCGTGCGTATGGTCGTCGTCATGGCTGTGGCTGTGGTCGTGGTTATGGCCGTGCACGACGTTGCCGTGCGCGTCGTGGCGGTGGTCGTGGTGATGGCTGTAGACGGCGAGGCCCTCGACCCAGGCCGAGCCGAACAGCGCGATGTACTCGGGATGCCGGGTCACGGCGTCGGGCTGCCCGGCACAGCAGACGTGACGGTTCAGGCACAGCACCCGCGTCGAGGCCGCCATAACCAAGTGCATGTCGTGCGACGCCATGAGGACGCCGAGGTCGCGCTCGCGCGCAAGTGCGGCGATGACGTCGTAAAGCTCGGGCTGACCGGCGACGTCGACCCCGGCGACCGGTTCGTCGAGCACCAGGAGTTCGGGCTCGCGCAGAAGCGCCCGGGCCAGGAGTACGCGCCGGAGCTCGCCGCCGGAAAGGGTCGCGAGCTGGGCGCTGGCCAACCCCGCCGCCCCGACCCGCACCAGTGCCTCCCGGCGCGCCGCCGCGGCGGCAGGCGCCGAAAGCGTGAGGAATCGATCGACCGTGAGCGGCAGCACCGGATCCGGCGCGAAGCGCTGCGGCACATAGCCGATGCGGAGTCCGGACCTGGCCGCGACGCGGCCGGCAGCGAGCGGCGTGAGCCCGAGTGCCGCCTTGATCAAGGTGGTCTTGCCGCCGCCGTTGGGCCCGACCACGGTCACGATCTCGCGGCGGTGGACCGCGAGGTCGACGCGATCGATCAACGTCGCCTCGCCGATGCGGACTGTCGCCGCTTCGAGCCGCAACAGTTCGGCGCCGAGCGACCCCGGGGTCGGCCGATCAAGCATGGGCGGTACTCGTTTGGCAGCGCCGGCACACGCCCAACACCTCGACGCTCTGGCGCGTCACGTTGAACCCGGCCCCGTCTGCTTGATCGGCGATCGCACGGTGGACTGCGCTCGCGTCCATTTCGGCGGTGCTGCCGCAGCGCTGGCAGATCAGGTATTGCGCCTGATGCGGGCGGTCGGCCTGGCCGCAGCCGATATAGGCGTTGAGGGCCTCGATGCGATGGATGAGTCCTTCCTCGGCGAGGAACGCGAGCGCGCGGTATACGGTGGGCGGCGCCGCGCGGTAGCCGTCGGCGCGCAGGCGATCGAGCAGCGCATAGGCGCCGACTGGTACGTGCGAGTCCCAGACGTGCTCGAGCACGCATTGACGGAGCGCGGTCAGGCGCGCGCCGCGCTTGGCGCACAGCGTCGCTGCCTTGGTGAGCGCATCGGCGACGCAGCGCGCGTGGTCGTGGCTGTCGTGAGCGAGCGCGCCGATATGGCGCGAAGCAGGAGAAGCGGACATCCTCGAACCTCGGATACGGGGTGCGACCGGCCGGACGTTACATTATAACGTCCGACCGTGCGACCCTTAGCGACGGTTCAAGGAGCCCAGCCATGCCGCCGACCCGCGGATCGACCGCCAACCCTACGGCGCTAACGCCGATCCCCGCACCGTCCGCCCTCATTGAATCGGTGCTGGCCCAGATCGCCTTCGACGCTCACGGCCTCGTGCCGGCGGTCGCGCAGCAGCACGACAGCGGCGAGGTCTTGATGGTGGCGTGGATGGACCGCGCCGCGGTTGCCGAAACCTTGAAGACCGGTGAGGGTTGCTACTGGTCGCGCTCGCGCCAGAAACTCTGGCGCAAAGGCGAGACCTCGGGCCACACGCAGCGCGTGCTCGAGTTCTGCCTCGACTGCGACGGCGACACCGTGCTGCTCAAAGTGGCGCAGACCGGAGTCGCTTGCCACACCGGCCGGCGCCATTGCTTCTTTCGCTCTTTGCGCGCGGACGGCTTCGCCGAGACCGCCGCGGTCGAGGTCGATCCGGCCACGATCTATCGCCGCTAGTCCATGCGAAGCCATCGTGCCCCGCAGGCGAGGATTGTTCGGTTTCTTGTGTCCTCCCAGTGCCTGCGTACCGCGGGCACACGATCAACGCACGTTCGGCGGCCGTTAACGAGTATTGCCTCCGCCGCGAGGGAGCGACCTTCACCAACGCTTGGAAACGCCCCCGTCCGATCGATTTAGACGGCATATCTCTTGCGTTTATCGTACCGTTCGGAACAACGTGGACGTAATCGGAGCGGGTCGAATCATGAGCGCGTCGCCAACAGTCAGACCCCAAGAACTAGTCCGCAGCGATCGTGTTCACCGGCGTGTGTATCTCGATCCGGAGATCTTCGCTCGCGAGATGGAGGAGATTTTCGGGCACGCGTGGGTATTTGTCGGCCACGATAGCCAGATTCCCAATGCCGGCGACTTCATCACGACGTCAATCGGCGCCCAACCGGTGGTGATGGCGCAGCACGGCGATGGAAAGGTTCATGTGCTCTTCAATCGCTGCGGCCACCGCGGCGCTCTCGTGGTCGCGGAGGCGAGCGGTCGCGTAAAACAGTTCCGGTGCGGTTACCATGGCTGGTCATTCCACACGGACGGTAGCCTTGCTGGCATCCCGCTCGCCGACGGCTACGGCTCAGCGATCGATCTCGACGACCCATCGTTCGGCATGATCGAGGTACCGCGCACGGCGACTTATCATGGGTTCGTGTTCGCCAGTCTTGCCGCCGACGGGCCGTCGCTTCGTGAGTACCTGGGCGAGGCAACCATCGGCATCGACGATCTCATCGATCGTGCACCCGATGGCGAGATTGAGCTCGTGGGTGGGGTCCACAAGTATTACTACCGCGGCAACTGGAAGCTCCAGACCGAGAACGTCTGCGATCAATATCATCCGCCGTTCGGGCATGCCTCTTCGCTTGCGTCCGACGGACGTCAGTTCAACCGGCGCGCCGGCGACGACCATGGGCGCCCCGTGTTCTTTGGCGATGCCGGCATGATTGATGTCTACGTTGCGGGCGTGTGGAGTTACCCCTCCGGACATAGTTCCGTGGGCTCCATGCGATTCGCAGCCGAACCTGACGGACCGGTATTCCGCAAGTACCGTGCGAAGCTCGTTGCCCGCCACGGAGAAATGCGCACGCGGGAGATACTCGCACCCAAGCACCACAACATGTTCTTGTACCCGAACCTCGTCGTCCAACAGGTATCCCAGCACCTCCGCGTGATCCGCCCTGTGGCAGTGGATCTGACCGAAGTCAGCGTCTATGCGGTCAAGCTCAAGGGCGCGCCGGACGAGATGCACACCGAGGTCATCCGCTATCTCAATATTACGCACGCCGCCGCTTCGCTCATCCAGACCGACGATCTCGAGACCTTCGAGCGTTGTCAGCGCGGGCTTGCCACGCAAGGGACGGACTGGGTGCTGTTCGCGCGGGGCGCCGAAGAGGACCGCGTTGCGCGGTCCGGCACGATCACGGGGCCCGTCGCGAGCGAAGCGCCGATGCGGGGGCAGTTCAAAACGTGGCTCTCGTACATGACCGACTTGGCTTGATCGAGCCACGAAGTTACGCCCGCGTCATCGATCCGACGCGCGGCATCCACAGGTTCCGGCCTATTATCTGGTCACACTCGAAGCGAGCGCCGATCTGCCCGAGGTCGCGGGACTGGCTGTTTGCCGAAGCGCCGCAAGCGCGATGACGCTCGCTAACGTCCGCGCTGCGGATGGATGGCGTCCATCGATTGCAGCTTTTGGCGCACACCCTGGCGGCGCAGCAGCTTGCGCTGGGCGCCGGCGGGAAAATCGGTTAGCAGAATGACGTTTTGATCGATCAGGACGTTGATCAAGTCCTCGACGATGCGGATCAAGTCCTCGTCGCTGCTGGCCAGCAGCGCCCGCAGCGCCGCCTCCGAATCGGACTCGGTCGCGAACGCGACGACTTCCGGGTCGTCCGGGGCGATCGGCTCGGTCCCCGGCTGCGGCTCGGCGTAAACGGCGAGAATCTGCCGATTCGCGTCGCGTATGACATGGCGCATTCCGCGTCTCCCTTGGCCTGCCGACCGAGGCGGCCCACCGTCCCATTTAGAATCGACCCCCTAGCGCCACCAGACGGGGATCGCCGGCGTTCCGGTGGACGACACCGGCATCGCTCCGTTATATTCGGCCGTAACTAACGCTAACTGCTTATCCAATAGGGAAAAAGTGAGCCGAGCCTGGATCGGGCTGGCGGTCGCGGCGCTCGCGGCGGTGCCGGTCGTGGCGGCAGCCGATACGGTCGTGCTGTTCGCCGCCGCCAGCACCGGCCCGGCGTTGGCCGAGATCGAGACCCAGTTCGCCGCTACTGGGCCCGGCCGCCTGCGTATCAGTATCGGCGCGAGCTCGACCCTCGCCCACCAGATCGAGCGCGGCGCCCCGGCCGATGCGTTCCTGTCGGCGAGCCCGGCCTGGATGGATCGGCTCGAGCGCACCGGCCGCATCGTGCCCGGCTCGCGCACGGACCTGCTCGGCAACCGGCTGGTGCTGGTCGCGCCGCGGGCGCATCCAATCGCGCTCGCCATCGCGCCGGCGATGCCGCTCCGCGCCGCGCTTGGGCCGGGCCGGCTGGCGCTCGCCGATCCCGACCACGTCCCGGCCGGCCTCTACGCCCGCCACGCGTTGACCGCGCTCGGGGCTTGGCCGGCGGTCGCGGACCGTCTTGCGATCGCCGAAGACGTCCGCCGCGCGCTCGGCTTCGTCGTCGCCGGCGAAGCCCAACTCGGCGTCGTCTATGCGTCGGACGCCGCCGGCGAAGCGCGGGTCCGCATCGTCGGCGCCTTTCCGCCCGACACTCATCCGCCGATCGTTTACCCATTCGCCTTGGTGGCCGGCCGTTCGTCGGCAATGCTCAGCCGGTTCGACGCGTTCCTACGCTCGCCCGCCGCGCTCGCCGTATTCGCCCGCCACGGCTTCACCACACCGCCGCCGCGTTCATAGGGGCCCAATCATTCTTTCACCGCTCGAGTCCGAAGCCTTGACCCTGTCGCTCCAGGTGGCGGCCTGGAGCGTCGCGGGCAGCCTGCCGTTCGCGGTCGCGATCGGCTGGTTGCTGGCGCGCCACGATTTCCCCGGCAAGGCCTTGCTCGATGGCATCGTTCACTTGCCGCTGGTGCTGCCGCCGGTCGCGGTCGGGTATCTCTTGCTGCTCCTGTTCGGCCGACAGGGCTTGATCGGCGTGCCGCTCCACGACGCGTTCGGCATCACGCTCGCTTTCACCTGGCAGGGCGCGGCGATCGCCGCCGCGGTGATGGCGTTCCCGCTGTTCGTGCGGGCGCTTAGGCTATCGTTCGAGGCGATCGACCGTCGGATCGAGGTCGCGGCGCGCACATTGGGCGCGGGCCCGCTCGATACGTTCGCGAGCGTCACGCTCCCGCTGGCGGCGCCGGGTCTGCTCGCCGGGATCGTGCTCGCGTTCGCGCGCGCGCTCGGCGAATTCGGCGCCACCATCGCCTTTGCCGCCTCGATCCCCGGCGAGACGCGCACGCTCCCGCTCGCGCTTTACGCCGTTATGCAGTCGCCCGATAACGAAGAGGCGGCGGTCCGGCTGATGGCGCTGTCGTTCGCGATCGCGGTCGCCGCGCTGCTCGCCGCCGAAGGGCTGTCGCGCCGGATCGCGCGCTGGCTCGGGACCTGACCGATGCCGGCCGCGATCAGCGTTCGCCTTCGCCACGAGGTTCCGGGCTTCGTCCTCGACGTCGGCTTCGAAGCCGCGCAGGGGATCACCGTGCTGTTCGGTCGCTCCGGGGCCGGCAAGACGATGGTGGTGGACGCGCTCGCCGGGTTGGTACGTCCTAGCGCCGGCCGCATCGCGCTCGGGGGCCGCGTCTTGTTCGACCGCGACGCCGGCATCGACCTCGCACCCGAGCGCCGCCGCATCGGCTACGTGTTCCAGGATAGCCGCCTGTTCCCCCACCTCTCGGTCGCCAACAACCTGCGCTACGGCTGGCGGCGGCTGGCGCCGGCCGAGCGGCGGATCGGCTTCGACCGGGTGGTCGCGCTATTGGGCATCGAGGCGCTGCTGGGCCGTCGGCCGCATCGGCTCTCGGGCGGCGAGCGTCAACGGGTGGCGATCGGCCGCGCCCTCCTCGCGAACCCCGAACTTCTGCTGATGGACGAGCCGCTCGCGAGCCTCGACCGGCCGCGGCGGGATGAGATCCTGCCCTTTATCGAGCAGCTCGGCCATGACGCCGGCGTACCGATCATCTACGTCACCCACGCGGTCGATGAGCTGGTACGCCTGGCGACGACCGTGGTCGTGCTCGAGCGCGGCACCGTCGTCGCCGCCGGCCCGCTCGAGGCGACGATGTTGCGCCCCGATCTCGCGCCCTATATCGGCGGCGCCGAGGCCGGTGCAGTCGTCGCGGTCACGGTCGCCCGGCACGATCCGGCCTACGCCCTCACCCACCTCGCCTTCGCCGGCGGCGAACTCGTGGTACCGCGCTTGGACCTGCCCGAAGGCGCGCGCCTGCGCGTCCGCATCCACGCCCGCGATGTCGCACTCGCCCGAGTCGAGCCCGCAGCGATCAGCACCCTCAACGTGCTGTGCGGGAAGGTGACCGCGATCGCCCCGGCGGAGGGTCCGCAGGTCGACGTCCTGATCGACGTCGGCATCCTGCTCTGGGCCCGCATCACCCGCAAGTCGGCGGTCGCGCTCGAATTGGCCGCCGGGACCCCGATCCATGCCCTCGTCAAGTCGGTCGCGGTCGATGCCGGACTGCAGGCGCGCTGAGCTACGGCGCGCCGCGGCGCTCGCCGCCAAGGAAGAGGGCGAAAAAGACGCCAGGGCGACGCTCCCAATCGACGTTCAGCCTGCCACGACGTAACCCCCGCCAGGAGCAGGCATGACCGCGCCGGCCACCGCTGCCCGAGCGGGACCGGCGCCTTTTTTCGGCGCCATCGTCCGGCGCCTGGGTAGCCAGCCGTCGTCGTTTGGGGAACAATGCCGGCGTGCGGCAGCCGCCTGCCGCAACGGAGACGACGCGATGAACGATGCCAGCGGCGCGCCGCGCCCGCGCAGCCTGAAGCAGCCCTACGGGCAATATTATCGACGCCGCACCCCGGCGCCCGACCGCACGCTGGCGGAGGCCGGGCCGGGTACGGCCGGCGGCGAGTATCTGCGCCGGTTCTGGCAGCCGATCGCGCTTTCGGCCGAGCTCAAGGACCTCCCGGTCAAGGTCACGGCGATGGGCGAGGAGGTCGTTCTCTTCCGCGACCGCTCGGGACGGGTCGGCTGCCTCGAGCCGCACTGCAGCCACCGCGGCACCTCGCTCGAGTTCGGCGCCATCGAGGAGCGCGGCTTGCGGTGCTGCTATCACGGCTGGCTGTTCGACGTCGACGGCACCGTCTTGGAAACACCGAACGACCCCGCGAGCACGCTCAAAGACCGGATCTGTCACGGCGCCTATCCGGTGCACGAGGAAAAAGGGCTGGTGTTCGTCTACATGGGGCCGCCCGACGCCAAGCCCGAGTTCCCGACCTACGACGTCGCCGCCGACCCGGCGCAGGACCTGGTCCCGTACGCCATCACCACGCCCTGCAACTGGATCCAGGTATTCGAGAACATCATGGACCCGGTCCACGGCGTCTTTTTGCACACGCGGATCGCCGGCGCCCAATTCTCGGAATCGTTCGGCGATCTGCCGCTGCTCGAGTTCCGCGAGTCCGACTTGGGCATGTACTACATCACGCCGCGCCGCGTCGGCGACAAGGTTTGGGTCAGGATGAACGACGTCGTCATGCCCAACATCCTCCGCGCCGGCTTCGTGTGGGAAGACGGGTACCGCGAAAAGCACTTCACCCGCGGCAGTCTGCTGCGTTGGTGCGTGCCGATCGACGACGAGAGCTGCTTGGCGATCGGTTGGCGCCTGTTCAATCCCGAGACGGACCCGACCGGCAAAGGCGACAAACGCGCGGTCGGCAAGGAATCGGTCGACTTCATCGGCCAGACCGGCGAGCGACCCTACGCCGAGCGCCAGCGCATCCCCGGCGACTACGACGCCCAGGTCTCGCAGCGCCCGATCGCGATCCACGCGCTCGAGCACCTGCAAGGCTCGGACAAGGGAATCGCGATGATGCGGCGCCTGATCCGCGAGGGTCAGGAAGCGGTCGTGGCCGGGCGCGAACCCAAGGCGGTGCGCGGCTCGGTCGGCCGGATTATTTCGACCTACTGCACCGATACGGTCGTCCGGGTGCCGAAGCGCGACGGCGTCGACGACGAGCAGACGCTGTGGCGGATCGGCCACGGCGTCGCCGACATCGTCACCGATCCGGCGAACGGGCAAGGTGTCGCGCGCCACGCGCGCGTGGTCGCGCGGGTCAAGGCGCTCGCCGAGGAATAGCGAGCGGGAAGGGTTCGAGAAGCGTGCGTTAAAGCCCGAGCAGGCGGACGCTGCGGACGTCGGGGAACTGCTCGATCCGGGCGCGCAGGTGTTCCGCCGCGCCGGGCTCCAGACCGCCGACTTCGACTTCGATTCGAAGTTCGCCCGGCGCGAGTTCGCTCATCCGGCTCGATACCCGGACCGGCACCAGGCTCCGGATCGCGAACACTTCGAGCACCTTGGAGAGGATCGAGGGCTGGGCGAAGGCCTTGACCGAATAGCGGTAACGCCCGGGCGCCGCGTCGGGCGCCGGTTCGGCGGTCGTCTTGTCGGGGGTGGTGGCTAGGTTAGTCGAGTGCTTCAACATGGGCCGCAGGCTCCAAGGGTGCGTCGTACGAACGTCCGGACCGATCCCGGTCTCCCAGAGAGACCGGGCCGGTAATGAGTCGTACGACGACGACCAAGGGTTCGCGGCTCACGCGCATGATCCGGACGTTTACGAGCAGGCGGCGCGGTTGTCCACCGCTTTCGAGCGCCCCTCACCTCTTTCGCAACGTCCGAATAATTAGTGCTTTATGCCTAATACTTTATTACCGGGCGGGCCGGGCGGCGGCCGCGAGGGCGGCGACCCGATCCTTGAGGTCGCGCTTGAGGCCGGCGGCAAACAAGAGCTCGGCCGCGATGAACATCGGCCCGATCAGGGCTTGAAACAGGTTGTCGACCAGGGCCGGCCGGCGTCCCTCGATGGCGTGGCCCCAGAACTGGAACACCCAGCCACCGACAAAAAAGACCGCGAACGCGCTCCAGGCATCGCCCGGCCGCGCCCCGATCCAGGCCTCGGCAACGACCAAGCCCGGCACCAGGAACAGCGCCATCGCGAGTCCGATCGCCCGGTCGAGCGCGACCCACAGCACGAACGCCGCCGCCGTGACCACGATGCCCCACGACAGCGCAACCCCGGCCAACTCGATCCGCGCCGGTGCCAGCACCAGCATGATCGAGAACACGATGGCTGGAATGCCGATGAAGTGGGTGAGACGATTGCGGGCGTTGGTGTGATAGGTCGCGTAGGTCGCCATCTGGCGCTCGAAAAACCCGGCGTCGCCGGTACGGTCGGTCACGGACATCGAGCCCTCCTATCGGTCGTGGACCGCCGAATCTTGCGCCGTGGCGAGGCCGCTGACAACGGCCGCGGCCGGCGGCTTTGTGGACCGCCGCCGGGGCCGATGCTAACCTCGGCCCGCCTCGAATAACGAACAAGACCGGCCAGCGCGTCGGCACAGCCATCGGGAGGGTTTGAAGTGGCGGCAGAGTACACGCTCGTTTCGGGCGATTCGCATATCCTCGAAAAGCACGATCTTTGGATCAACGCCCTCGGCAACAAGTACGGCGACGAGATCCCGCACCCGGTCGCCGAGTTCCGCGGCGAAAAAGGCCGGTTCTATTACACCGGGCGGCAGATCGTGCGCCTGGGCGACGCCGACAAGGAACACCGCGACAAGGGCCTCTCGGCGGCCGGGTTCGAACCCGAGGCGCGGCTGAAATTTCAAAAAGAAGCCAAAGTCTCGGCCGAGGTGCTTTACCCGACCTTCATGCTGGTGGTGATGCAGTCCAAGCACTACCGCGCGCTCGCCGCTTGCGCCGAGGTCTACAACGACTGGATGCGCGAATTTTTCTCGCACGACAAGAAGCGCTTGATCGGCATCGCCTCGATCCCGACCGTCGATCCGCAGTGGGCGATCAAGGAGCTCGACCGTTCGGCCAAGGACGGCTTCAAGGGCGTTACCATCAACGTACGCCCGCCGATGGGGATTCCACCCTATCGCGATCCGATCTGGGATCCGTTCTTCGCCCGCTGCGTCGAGATCGACATGCCGCTCACGCTGCACACGCTGACCGGATGGGTCCCCGACTTCTTCCACCCGCAGTCCAAGGACGAAGCCGGCGAAGCGCCGCGGATGGCGATCGATACCTTCGAGGAGATCAAGGGCACGCTCGCTGCCGACTTCATCTTCGGCAAGGTCCTCGACCGCCACCCCAAGCTCAAGCTCGTCATCAGCGAGTTCGAGTTCTCGTGGTTGCCGCACTTCAACTGGCGCATCGACTCGCTGGCGACCGCGTTCGCGAGCCGCGTGTCGCTGCCCAAGCTCGAACTCGCCAAACCCTCCGACTATGTCCGCCGCAACGCCTGGTTCGGCTGGGTCGACGACCCGTTCGGCGAGCACGGCATGGAAGCGGTGAGCGCCGATCGCTTGATGTGGGGCTCCGATTTCCCGCACGTCCGCTCGATGGCGTTGAACGCCCAGAGCGACGTCGCGCAGCTCCTGAACAAACTACCGCGGTCGGATCAGGAGAAAATCGTCCATACCAACGCCGCCGCGCTCTACCTCAACTAAACGTCACCTGGGAGACGTCACGATGAAGCTCACGTTGTCGGCCGCCGTCGCCGCGGCCGCGTTCCTGGTCGCGGCCGACGCCGCAGCCCAGTCGAAGGAGCCGATCCGGCTCCCCTACGCTTCGGCCTTCAGCGGCCCGTTCGTCGATTTCGGCGAGCGCATGTGGAAAGAAGGCGCGCTGCCGGCGCTCAAGATCATCAACGATCAGGGCGGCATCAACGGTCGGCCACTCGAATTCTACAAGATGGATACTCGCTTCCCCGACACCTCGCAGTTCCTCGCCGATTTCCGCCGCGTCTGCGACGATAAGGGAACGCCGATGATCTTCGGCATCGGCGCCACCAAGGCGACGATCGCGGTCTATGAAGACCTCAAGCGCTGCGGCCTGCCGATCCTGAACCCGAGCTCGGCCGGCGCCTGGGGTCCGCCTGACTTCGGCGGCTGGATCTTCCGCTACCAGCCTGACGCGGCGCAGGTGGTGCCGCTCCTGGTCAAGAAGGCGCACGGCAAGTTCGGCTTCAAGAACGTCGCGCTCTCGCACACCAACGACGACGACGCGACCGTCACCAACATCCGGATCGTGCGCAAGACGCTCGACGAGATCGGGGTCAAGGTATCATCCGACCAGTCGTTCAAGAACAAGGAAACCAACTTCGCCTCGCAGGTCGCGGCGCACCGCCAGAGCAACCCGGACGCAGTCTGGATGTCGCACCAGCCGGGTGACGCTGGAACTTTCCTGCTGCAGCTCCGCGAGCGTGGCCTCAACGTCCAGGCGATGACCGACGGTATCATCGGCTCGGTCGACTTCTGGAAGCTCTCGCAGGGCAAAGCGGCCGGGGCCGTTGGGTACGCGCTCTACGCCGCCGACGATCCGCGCCCGGTGGTGCAGAACTGGATCAAGCAGTGGCGGCAGATGACCAACCAGTCGGACAAAGTGCCCGACGTGTTCGTGACCGCGACCTACGACGCGGTCATTATCCTGGGTCAGGTATTGCGTTCGGTAAAGGACATCAACAACCGCCAGGAGATTCGCGACGCGTTCACCAAGCTGCGCGACCTCGACACCATCAGCGGGAAAGTGAGCTGGCCTAAGGACGGCGATGCCGTGCGCTCCGAGCCGATCTTTGTCCAACTCGATCCGAACGGCATCCTGAAGAAGTGGAACTAACCGAAACCGGTCGAGTGGGGTCGCACGCCGCGATCGGGCCCGACCAAAACCATCGAGGGGAGGTACTTAGATGAAGAAGCTACTCGTGGTCGCGGCGGCCGTCGCCGTCGCCATTACCGCCGGCCCAGCGCTGGCGCAGTCCAAGGAGCCGATCCGGCTCCCCTACGCGGCCGGGTTCAGCGGCCCGTTCGTCGACTTCGGCAACCGCGGCTGGAACGAAGGCGCGATGCCGGCGCTCAAAGTCATCAACGAGCAAGGCGGCATCAACGGCCGGCCGCTCGAGTTCTACAAGATCGATACGCGCTTCCCCGACACCGCCCAGTTTTTGGCCGACTACCGGCGCATTTGCGACGACAAGGCGATCCCGATGATCTTCGGCATCGGCGCTACCAAGACGGTGATGTCGGTCTACGAAGACTTGAAGCGCTGCGCGTTCCCGATCCTGGCCCCGACCTCGGCCGGCGCGTGGGGGCCGCCCGATTTCGGCGGCTGGATCTTCCGCTACCAGCCCGACGCGGCGCAAGTGATCCCGATCCTGCTCAAAAAATCGCAGGACAAGTTCAAGTTCGCGACCATGGCGATCTCGCATACGCTCGATGACGACGCGACCCTGACCAACATCCGGATCGTCAGGAAGACGCTCGACGACCTGAAGGTCAAGATCGTTTCCGACCAGTCGTTCAAGAACAAGGAAATCAATTTTGCGTCGCAAGTCGCGAACCATCGCCAAGCCAGCCCCGATGCGGTCTGGCTCTCGCATCAGCCGGGCGATGCCGGCACGTTCCTGGCGCAGCTCCGCGATCGCGGCGTCACCGCCCAGGTCGTGCTCGACTCGATCATCGGCAGCGTCGACTACTTCAAGCTCAGCCAGGGCAAGGCGGAAGGGAGCGTCGGCTACGCGCTCTACGCCGCCGATGACCAGCGTCCGGTCGTGCAGAACTACATCAAGCTGTGGCGCGAAGTGACTGGGCAGAAAGACAAGGCGCCCGACGCCTTCGTGGTCGCGACTTACGACGCCGTTAATATCTTGGCGCAAGTGCTGCGCAGCGTGAAAGACCTGAACAACCGTCAGGAGATCCGCGACGCCTTCATCAAGGCCGGCGAGATCGAGACCGTGAGCGGCAAGGTGAAGTGGATGAAGGACGGCGACGTGATCCGCGCCGAGCCGATCTTCGTCACGCTCGATGCCAACGGCCTGCTCCGCAAGTGGAACTGACGGCCTAAGCGCGCGCGGCCGGCTTCGATCGCGAGGCCGGCCGCTTTTTCTTTGGGAGCCGGCCGATGTCGGAACAGAACAAGGCGTTGATGCGCCGTTTCCTGCGCGAGGTGCTCGAAGGCGGCAATCTCGCGCTGATCGACGAGCTTTACGCACCCGATTTCGTCAACCACGGCGCGCCGCCGGGCGCCGCCGCGACCCGCGAAGGCCTGCGCGGCGTCATCACCAAGATCCGCGCCGCCATCCCCGACGCCAAGATCCGGATCGATCACCTGGTCGCCGAGGGCGACATGGTCGTCTTGAACGGCGCGCTCAGCGGGACCCACAAGGGCTCGCTCTACGGCGAAACGCCGACCGGGAAGCAGGTCGAATCGCGCTCGCTCAGCATGCATCAGGTGCGCGGCGGCCAATTCGTCGCGCGCTGGCACTTCTCGAACCACGCCGAGTTCATGAAGCAGTTGGGCGCGGCGAAATAGCCTCGGGAGAGGGCGCTTAGGGTGTGCCCGTGTCCCACCAGCAAACCAAATGCGATTGCCCTGCCCTGCATGCAGGGGAGGATGCGAGCAGAGCGAGCGGGAGGGAGTTCTTAGTTCTTTCGCCCCCTTTTTCGATGTCCTGCAGGCGATCGAGAATGTCGCGCTTGAGGACTGGCGCGATGGTGCCGGCCGGCTCGCGTTCGATCAACAGGTCGGCGGCCGCCACACCGCGTTCGAACACCGCCTTGGCGCTGGCGCGGTCGCCGGCTTTGTCGAACAAGTCGCCGAGCGTCCACCCAGGCGCGACCACAAGATCACGACCACGATGTCGGTCTCGTGCGGCGGTGTGATCAGGTCCTGAAAGTGTTGAGTCGCGAGTAGCGGCTCGCGCTCCCACAACAGCGGCTCGACCACGAGATGACCGCCGAACTCGCGTCCCAGCCGTTCGATCACGCGCGCTGCGATCAAGCGCTCAGGGCGGACATCGGAAGGCGACGAAATGAAGATGCGGACGCGACGGCGCTCAGCCATAGCGGACGAAAGCCGTACTCATGGCGGCGGAGAGAAAGCAACTAATCGGGCGGCGTCGATGGTGGCGCCGCAGTCGCACCCCAAGCTACACACGGTTGTATTGGGCGCTCCCCTTTACCAACTGCGGTAAAGCGCAAAACGCGTGCATAGCGGTGGCAGACTAGGATAAAACTCCATACATATGTGGAATAACTCGGATAACCCGAGAGTGAAGACAAGATGACGACCTACAAGTGGCGGTCAAGTCAGATCCTTGCCGGATAAACGGGATTGGGATGCGGTGATGTTAGGGCGGACTGCTGACGCGGTTAGCCCGGCATGGTCTCGGTCGAGTTCGTCGCAGATTGCCTTCAACCGACGCTGCTCGAACTCGGTCACCCTGATCCCGCGCCAGCGTTCGGCGGCGCGGATCAAGGCTGCATACATGAGTTTCAAGACCGCGCGCGCGCCGAAGGCGTGCGGGATCACCTCGGTGCACCGCCGTGCTCGGGCTTGCCTTCCTGCGCTGGGACGAACTGATCGGGAGCGTCGTCCCTGACGCCTCGCTGCTCGTGACGTCGCTCGTTCAAGGGCTGGCGACCGGCATCCTCGTCGCTAACGTTGTCCTCGCGTTCGCACGACCCGAAGGAGAGCTGCTGCACGACATGGTGACGGGCACCCGCGTCGCCTGGCTCGATGCCGCCGTGGCGCCCGAGGCGGTCGGCGGGCGTTGGCGCTGGGCCTATGCCATCGCCGGGATCGCGACCGGTGCGGCCGCCGTGGTCGGATGGACCGCGGCGTCGGCGGCGGGCGGGATCAAGGGCCTGACCGCGGCCAGCGAACGCGCGGTACCGCAACGGATCGAGGATGCGATCGCCAAGGGCGCCGGCGTCCGTTCCGAAGTGTCGCTCAACACGCGAACCGGCCCGCTCGCGTCCGATCCCTCGAAGATCGTGCGCGCGCTCGACATTACCATCTGGATCCCGTGGTCGGCCTACGACGAACCGACCATCGCCAAGGTGACCGAGATCATCAAAGCCAACGTCAACGTGACGCCGGGCTATTTCGTGACCGGAGAACTCCGCGTCGCCTCTTCGATCGGCACCCGCCGCTACGTCGAACTCGCTTCGCGCGACAGCAAGACCTACAAGCTCAACATGCCGCAGTGAGCGGCTCGGCGATCACCGGAACACGCCGCCGCCATCGACCGGAAGCGTCTGGCCGGTCACGAACCCGGCGCCGTCGGAGACCAGGAACAGCACGACTCCGACAAGATCTTCGGGCGTCTCGGTGCGCTTGATCGCTTGGCCGGCCTTGGTGATGCGATAGGACTCCTCGTTCGTGGTCTTGCGCGGCAGTTCGGTCCGTGTGAGACCCGGCATAACCGCGTTGACCGTGATGCCGAATTCGCCCAGTTCGCGCGCCATGCCGCGGGTCATGCCGACCAGGGCCGCCTTCGATGTCACGTAGTGGAGATAGTTGGCCCGGCCGGTCTGCACGACGGTCGATGAAATGTGAACGATCCGGCCCCATTGGCGGGCGCGCATGTGCGGCACCACTGCCTTGGAGCACAGATAGGCGCCGGTGACGTTGGTTCGCATCGCCTTGTCCCAGTCGGCATCGGCCATTTCGTAGAACGGCTTCATGTCGATGTCGGCAAAGAACGCGGCATTGTTGACGAGGCCGTCGATCCGCCCGAACGCGCGCGCGGTGCGCTCGACCATCGCCTGCACCGACTGGGCGTCGGTGATGTCGGTCGGGATGGCGAGCGCCCGTCCGCCGGCGGCCGCGATCTCGGCCTCGACGCTCCTGGCGTTGTCGGCGTTCACCTCGGCGATCACGGCGACCGCGCCGTTCCGCGCAAAGCCGTGGGCATAGGCGCGACCGATGCCGCGGCCGGCACCGGTGACGATCACGACGCGATCTTCGAGGCTGGCGAAACTATCGGTCATCGGGTTCTCCACACAGGCGAGGGTACACCCTAGCGCGGCGCCATACGCTTGACGAACCGCGAAGCGCCCCGTTAGCTCCGGACGCGACAGCGCATTCGCGCCGGACGCGACCGCGCGTCAGTCTTGGGCGCGCCAGGAAAGCCGATGCCGGAATCCGTGCACTTTCATAGCGAGGGCCTGCGCCTTGCCGCCGACCTTTATCTCCCGGCCAGTACCCGACACAGCAAGAGCGGGCGACGCCATCCGGCGATCGTGCTGTGCCACGGCTTCGGCGGCTTGCGGAAATTCTGGTTTCCCGAGTTCGCCGCATTTTTCACGGCCGCGGGCTACGCCGTGTTCGCCTTCGACCACCGCGGCACCGGCGATTCGGAAGGTCCCAGACTCCGGCTGATTCCGATCGAGCAGGTCGCCGACATCCAAGCCGCGGTCACGTTTCTCGAGACCCGGCCCGACATCGATGCGGCGCGGATCGCACTCTACGGCATCTCCTATGGCGGCGCCAACGCCGCCTATGCGGCAGCGATCGACCCGCGCATCGCGGCGATGGCCTGCGTCGTCGGTTATGGCGATGGCGAGCGCTGGCTGCGCTCGCTCCGGCGCGAGTACGAGTGGATCGACTTCCAAAAGCGCTTGGCCGAGGACCGCCGCCGCCGCGCCCTCACCGGCGCCTCCGAATTGGTCGATACCTCCGAGGTGCTGATCCGCGACCCCGAGGCGCTCGAGCACGAGGCCGAAGCGCGAGTACGGCACCCCGACCGCGTAACCCAGGTGACGCTCGATACCGCCGAGGGCATCATCGCGTTCAAACCCGAAGCGATCGTCGCCCGGATCGCGCCGCGCGCGAGCCTCTTCATCGGCGTCGAAGAAGACCGGCTGGTGCCGACCCGCGAAACCCTTGCGCTCTACGAGAATGCGCACGAACCCAAGGCGCTCCACTTGTTTCCGGCGATCGGCCACCACGCGGTCTACTACGGCGACAACCTGCCCAAGCTCCTCGGTCTCGGGCTCGACTGGTTCGACCGCTACCTGAAGTAGCGGAATGGCACCCCTCGGCGGGCCGCGCGAGTCCGGCTAGAATGGCGGCAACGACAATCACGACCCGGCCGATCGCGCCGTCGTCATTGACCAAAGGGAGTTCCTCATGTCGATCGCCACGTTGATCCCGCGTCTCGCTACGCTTGCCCTCGCCGCCGGCATCGCCGCAATCCTGCCGCTCGCCGCTGGCGCCCAGGAAATCAAGATTTCGCACCAATGGAAGGAAGGGACCGACGCACGCGACCGCGCCACCCGCGTGTTCGTGAGCGAGGTCAATAAGCGCGACCCCAACGTCAAGTTCCGCATCTATCCGTCGAGCTCGCTCAACATCAAACCCGTCGCCCAACTCGATGCGATGCAGGCCGGAACGCTCGAGATGGCGGTCTATCCGCTGTCGTACGCGGTCGGCAAGATTCCAGAATTCTCGATCACGATCATGCCGGGTACCGTGACTTCGCTCGAGCACGCCAAGCGCATGAAGGGCACCAAGTTCTTCCAGCGGCTCCAGGATGTCGCGGAAGCGAACGGCATCCGCGTCATCACGTGGTGGTGGACGCCGGGCGGGTTCGCCTCCAAGGATCGCGAGATCGGCGGGCCGGAGACGGTCAAAGGGCTTTCGATGCGCGCCGCCGATCCGACCTTCGAAGCGATGCTCAAGGCGGCGGGTTCGTCGGTGCACAACATGGCCTCGACCGAAATCTACCCGGCGCTGCAGTCAGGAGTGCTCAACGCGACGCTGACCTCGGCCGAGACCTTCGTCAGCATGAAGATTTTCGAGCAGACCAAGCACGCGACGGTCGGCGGCAACTACACGTTGTGGATGCTGCTGCAGCCGCTGGTGATGGCGAAGTCGGCGTGGGACAAGCTCACCCCGGCGCAGAAGAAAGCGTTTCAGGAGGCCGCCGATATCAGCGACACGTTCTTCGACGGGACCCAGCAGGAGGCGACCGCGAAGATGACCGAGGTCTACACCAAGGCCGGCGCCAAGGTGCGGCAACTCAGCAAGGCCGAGTACGACGCCTGGGTCGACCTCGCCAAGAAGACCGCGTGGGTCGAGTACGCCAAGACCGCCAAGGCCGGTAAAGAGCTGCTCGATCTGATCGCGGACGTGAAGTAACCGGCGGGCGACCGTCTCCCCTTCGGCCCCGAGGGGGAGACGGCTCGGCTTTGGCACGGCGGTCGTTTACTCGTCGATGAGATCGTTCGTTCGCACGGTCGATACGATCGCGATCGTGTGCGCGGTCCTCGCGGCGGCGTTGGTGACGGCCGCGGTCCTGGTCGTCACCTGGATGGTGCTGTGGCGCGCCCTCGGTAACTCGGCCTATTGGGAGATCGAGTTTGCGGTTTACGCAACGGTCGCCGCGATTTTCCTCGGTTCGCCTTACTGCGCCCGCACCAACGGCCATGTCGGGGTCGACCTTCTGAGCGAGTATCTGCCGCCGCGCGCCAAGCTCGCGATGGCGATGGCGGTCGCGGTCTTGAGTCTGATCGTCTGTCTCTACCTCACGGTCGAGGGGGCCGGCCTCGCGCTCAAGGCGTGGCACACCGGCGAAACCACCGAAAGCCTATGGCGCCCGGCCAAGTGGCCGTTCTACGCGACCATGCCGCTCGGACTCGGCTTGACCGCGCTCCAGTATGTGGCCGAGCTCCTGCGCCCACGCGCCGACGCGGAGGGTGCGTGAGCGAGGGTGCGATCGGGCTGCTGCTGCTGGTTGTCACGCTGGCGGTCCTATTCAGCGGCTTGCCGATCGCGTGGGGGTTGGTACTGGTCGCGGTCGGCTTCCTCGCCGTGTTCGGCAGCCCCAATGCGCTGGCCGTCGTTCCTCACACCGTGATGGACGAGCTCGCCTCGTTCGCGCTGCTTACCATCCCGCTCTTCATTCTGCTGGGCGCGGCGATCGGGGTCTCGGCGGCCGGGCGCGACATCTACGCTTCGCTTCACCGCCTGCTGGCGCGGGTCCCGGGTGGGCTGGTGATCGCCAACATCCTCGCCTGCGGCATGTTCGCCGCCGTGTGCGGTTCTTCACCGGCGACCGCCGCCGCGATCGGCAAGATCGGCGTGCCGGAGATGATCCAGCGCGGCGTGCGACCCGCGCTCGCCACCGGCGCGATCTGCGCCGGGGGCACGCTCGGCATCCTGATTCCGCCCTCGATCACCTTGATCCTCTATGGCCTCGTCACCGAAACCTCGATCGGCCGGCTGTTCATCGCCGGCGTGCTGCCGGGGGTGGCGCTGGTGGTCTTGTTCTCGATCTACGCCTGGCTCGCCGCCCGCCGCGATTTGAAGGCGCGGCCGCACCCGGTCGAGCGCTTCACGCTCCGCGAAAAAGTCGAGGGCCTGGTCCGGGTGGCGCCGTTCCTCGGCATCATCGTCGCCATCGGCTATGCCATGTATGGCGGGCTCGCGACCCCGTCCGAGGTCGCCGCACTGGGCGCGTTCCTCGCGCTCATCCTGGTGATCGCGATTTACCGCACCTGGCGGCTCGGCGATTGGTGGGCGATCTACCGCGACACCATCCGCGAGTCGACCATGATCATGGTCATCATCGGCGCCGCGGCGCTCTTTTCGTACATGATGTCGCTCTTGTACGTGACCCAGACCGCCGCCGACGCGCTGGTGAGCCTCTCGCTCAACCGCTGGGTTCTCCTGCTCCTGATCAACGTCTTCCTGCTGATCGCCGGCTGCTTCCTGCCGCCGGTCGCGATCATCCTGATGATCATGCCGATCCTGACCCCGGTGCTGGAACGGAACGGCTTCGACCTGATCTGGTTCGGGGTCATGCTCACCATCAACCTCGAAGTCGGGCTGATCACGCCGCCGGTCGGGCTGAACCTCTACGTGCTGCGCGGGGTCGCTCCCGACATTCCGGTCTCGACGGTGCTCAAGGGCTCGCTGCCGTTCGTCGGGATCATGCTCGGATTCATGGTCGTGCTCTGCTTCGTGCCCGGGTTCGCGACCTGGCTCCCGACCGCACTGATGGGACCGGGGCAGTAGCGGGGCCTGCGGCGCCGGCGCGCGCTACCCCGCGCGCGTCTTCATCTGCGCCGGCAGCCAGGTCGCGATCTCGGGAAATGCGACGATCAAGGCGACCGCGACCACCATCAGGAGAAAATACGGAAACGCATAGGCCCCGATCGCGAAGATCGAGCGCCCGGTCATGCCCTGCAGCACGAACAGATTGAAGCCGACCGGCGGCGTCACCTGCGCCATCTCGACCACTAGCACGACGAAGATGCCGAACCAGATCAGATCGAACCCGGACTGCTCGATCATCGGCAGCACGATCGCGATCGTGAGCACCACCATCGAGATGCCGTCCAAGAAGCAGCCGAGGATCACATAGAAGACGGTGAGCGCGGCGATCAGCGCGAGCGGCGAGAGCTCGAGCGCCTTGATCCACTCGGCCAGGTGCCGCGGCAGTCCGGTGAAACCCATCGCCAGCGACAGGAACGCGGCGCCGGCCAAGATGAGCGCGATCACCGCCGAGAGCCGGGTCGCGCCCATGACACTCGCCCAAAACGTCTCGACCGTGAGCCCGCCCTGGACCGCGGCCAAGCCGAGCGCCCCGACCACGCCCAAGGCGGCGGCCTCGGTCGCGGTGGCAATGCCCGCATAGATCGAGCCGAGCACGAGGAGGATCAGGATCACGACCGGGATCAGCGACCGCGCTGCCCACATTTTTTCGCGCAACGACAGCGCGATGTCGGCCGGCGGAATCTTGTCGCGGTTGAAGAGCGCCCACAGCGCGAGGTAGCCCGAGAACAGCACCGCGAGCATGATGCCGGGGATGACGCCGGCGATGAACAGCTTGGCGACCGACTGATCGGCAGCGACGCCGTAGACGATCATGATGATCGAGGGCGGGATCAGGAGCCCGAGCGTACCGGCACCGGCGAGCGATCCGATCGCCGCCGATTCCGGATAGCCGCGGCGCGCGAGCTCGGGGATCGTCATCTTGCCGATGGTGGCGCAGGTCGCCGCCGAAGAGCCCGAAACGGCGGCAAAGATCGCGCAGCCGATCACGTTAGTGTGCAACAGCCGGCCTGGCAGGCGCTGCATCCACGGCGCGAGCCCGCGGAACATGTCCTCCGAGAGCCGCGTCCGAAATAAGATTTCGCCCATCCAGATGAATAGCGGCAGCGCGGTCAGCGTCCAGCTCGACGACGCGCCCCAGATCGTCGTCGCCATCGCGTCGCCGGCCGGTCGGGTCGTGAAAAGCGCCATGCCGATCCAGGCGACCCCGATCAGCGCCAGTCCGACCCAGACGCCCGAACCCAACAGCGCGAACAGGACCACGAGGAGCGCGAGCGCGATGCCGATATCGTCCATCGCCTACTCGCGCGCCTTGTTCGCAGGCAACGGACCGCCGGCGGCGACGATCGCGAATTGTTCGATCAGGGCGAGTGCCAGCCCGACACCGCCCGCCGCCATGCCGAGCTGCGGCACCCACAACGGAAATGGGATCAAGCCCTGCGAAACATCCTTCAACACCCACGACAGCCAGCACATCTTGACGGCGTAGAAGGCGAAAAAACCGGCCAGGAGCGCGCCCGCGCCCAAGGCCCACAGCTCGATCGCGCGGCGCGGGCGACCGGCGAGACGTTCGACGATCAGGGTGACGCGGATATGCTCGCCGCGGCCGAACGCGTGGGCGAGCGCCAGGAAGAACGAAGCGGCCATGAAATAGCCGGAAAGCTCGTCCCCGGCGCGGAAGATGTAGCCGAAAATCGGCCCGCCGATCTGGAGCAGGATCGTCGCCAGGATCGCGATCAGGAACAGACCGGCCGCCCAGCCACAAAGCTCGTAAAGCGTGCCGAGCGCGCGGCTGACGAAAGAATGGCGGGGGTTATCGGGCGGCACGTCGCACCCACGAATAGCATGTCCCCTCCCCTACCCCCTCCCTAGAGGGAGGGGGCGCGGTGTCGGAGGAGGTGTCGCCGACTAGTTCGTCACCTGGACGGCGCGGACCAGCGCATCCGCATCGGCACCGACGCCTTTCTTCCACTCATCGATCATCGGCCCGCCGACCTTGGTCTTGAGTTCGCCCATGAACGCGGCCGAGGGCTTGACTACGGTCATCTTCTTGGCCGCGAGTTCGGTGAGGCTGTCGCTCTGCACCTTTTGGCTCGCCTGCCAGCCGGCCTCCTCGGCCTTGGCCGCTTCCTCGACCACGATCTTGCGGGTCGCTTCGTCCAACTTGTCGAGTGCCGCCTTGTTGACGATCACCATGTTCTTCGGCAACCACGCCTGGGTGTCGTGGAAGTGCGAGAGGTGCTCGTAGACCTTGGTATCGACGCCGGTGACGCCGGAAGACATGAACGAGTTGACCTTGCCGGTCGCCATCGCCTGGGCGAGCTCGGCCGCCTGGATGGTGAGCGGTTGCGCCTTGACGATCTCGGCGATGCGCGCGGTCTGCGGGCTATAGGCGCGCCACTTCAAGTTCTCCATGTCGGCGACGGCCTTGAGCTCTTTATTCGCGTAGATGCCCTGCGGCGGCCACGCCACCGCGTAGAGGAACATCATGCCTTGCGCCGCCGCGCGCTTCTCGATCCCGGGCTTCTGCGCCGCCAGGAGCTTGCGCGCACTGGCATAGTCGGTCGCCAGGAACGGCACGCCGTCGGCGCCGAAGAACGCGTCCTCGTTGTTCAGGTTGACCATCAGCACCTCGCCGATCTGCGCCTGGCCGGTCTGGACGGCGCGCTTGATCTCGGGCGCCTTGAACAGCGAGCCGTTGGCGTGGATCACGATCTCGAGCTTACCGCCCGAGCGCGCCTTGATCGCGTCGGCGAACTTCTGGGCGTTGACGGTGTGGAAGTTGTTTTGGGGATAGCCCATCGGCATGTCCCATTTGGTCTGGGCGTCGGCGCCGGCGCCGAGCCCGAGCGCGGCGGCGACCGCCGCCGACCACAAGAGCTTGTTCATGGCGAAAATCTCCCTGGAAGACGCTTGGTTGGGCCCATCATCCGCGCCGCCGGGGTGGGCGGTCAAGCGCGGCCGGCTGAGGCCCGATCCGGACCGCTCCCCGTATATTGGACCCGCGCGCGCGTTCCCCTGGTAAAGTCCCGGCAACAGGGAGACCTTCGCCGTGTCGGTCTACCCGCTCACCGACCCCAAGGACATCGACGCAGTCACGGCGCATCTCCTCGGGATTCGCGCGATCTTCCAGAAGAACGGCCTACAGACTTTCTTGGCCGACAATCTGCTCGTGTTGGGCCGCGTGTTCTCGTTCAGCCGCGACGCCGGCTTCATGACCGCGTTCCAGACTTTCAGCGGCGGCGGCGCCGACGACCAGAAACTCTGGCGCGTCTACGTCTACTGCTGGGCTGCGCGTTCCGCGCTTCCGCTCGCCGGCGACTTCGTCGAATGCGGGGTCTTTCGCGGACTTTATTCGGCGGTGATGACCCAGCACGTCGAGTTTCAGCGCCACCCCAAACGCCTTTTCCTCTACGACACCTTCAGCGGCCTGCCCGAGGCAACATCGACCCAGGCAGAGCGCGACCGCGTCGGCGGCGGGTATCGGGACGAAACCGTCTACCAAGCCGTGCTCGACCGGTTCGCGTTGTGCGCCAACGTCGAGGTGATACGCGGGGTCGTACCCGATGTCCTATCGGAGCGGGCGCCCGAGCGGATCGCGCTCCTGCACCTCGACCTCAACGCGGCGCAAGCCGAGGTCGGAGCACTCGATGCGCTGTTCGACCGCGTTTCGCCGGGCGGGTTGATCCTGCTCGACGACTTCGGGCGCCAGGAGAACGGCGCGCTTAACGAAGCGCACGCCGCGTGGTTAGCCAAGCACGGATGTCTGGCCCTCGAAATGCCGACCGGACAGGGTCTCGTCATCAAGCGGTAAATCGACGCCGAGCCGGCCGAGCCAAGGAGCGGGCCAGACGATCGGCCCGGACGCGCGAGCAGCCGCCGCGCACGGGTGGCTCCGGCGCGGCGAGCTCGCACCCGCTCCAGAGAACAGTACCGGCCTCGGTCAACTCGGCCCAACGCTCGGTTGGGGCGGGGCGAGTGGGCCTACCCGTAATTCTTCCCGTTCAGCGCTTCCCACACTTGCTTGTCGAAGTGGTGGACGGCGTGTTCACTGCGCCACGAGCGCTCGGCATCGACCATCAACCGGCCTTGGCGGTAGCCCAGCGATTTCATGCCGCGCTGCTGCTTGGTCATGCAGGGCGAGTCCTCGGGCCAGACGCGGTCGCGGAAATAGTTGAACTGCTTGATGTCCATCTCGGTCGGCGGGTCGTTGACGCAGAGATTGTCGACCGTGCTCCACGCTGTTTCCGGGCCGTTCGGCACCACCCGCTGGACCTTGAAGTTCGAAGGCCCCTGGTGGGTCGAGATGATGAGGTTCGGGAACACCGTCCAGATGTAGACGTTCTCGATCTCGTCGCCCTGGCCGGCGCCGTACGGGCTCTTCTTCTCGGCCGATGAATAGGCGATCACCGCGTCCCAGTGCTCGAACATCGTGACCTCGAACGAGGGCTCGAGATAGGCACCCTCGCCCGCCATCACGCCGGGATGGATGTGCGGGCAGTGGTAGCACTCGTTCTGATCCATCACGAACTTCCAATTGAAGTCGCAATCGTAATGGTCGCGCCGCGCCCACTTGAGCTGGTCGAACTTGGGCACCTTGGCACGCACGTCGGCCTCGAAACCGGCCAGGTATTCCTCGAGCGGCGGCGCCGCGTCGTCCAAATTGACGAACACCATGTTGGCGAGCACGCCGACGCGGATTTCGGTGAGCGAGAAATCGTCGAGCCGGAAGCCGGCCACGTTCTCGGCGTTGCCGGCTGCCTTGAGTGCACCGGTCGTATCGTACGACCAGGCGTGGAACGGGCAGGTGAGAATCGTCTTGTTGCCGCGGCCCTCGACCAAGATGTGGCCGCGGTGCATGCAGACGTTGTAGAAGGCGCGAAGCTCACCCTGCTTGGTGCGGATGACGAAGATCGGTTGATCAACGACGGTCTCGGCGAAAAAGTCGCCGGGCTTGGCGACATCGGCGGCGAAGCCGACGAACTGCCAGGTCTTGAACCAGATCTCTTCCTTTTCGCGCGCGAAGATCGCCGGCTCGAAGTAATAGCGCGCCGGCAGCGTGAGCGCGCGGTCGGGATCGGCCGAGTATCGCTCGGACGGTAGCCGGACGGCGGACAGTAGCGCCATGTAACCCTCCCACGACGAGGCGTCTTAGTCGCTCAAGGGTATCCGAGTGCCGGCGTGTAAACCAGCGCGGCGCTGTCACGCCGACGGCGGCAGTCCGAGGAAATCGCGCTTGCCGATCTCGACGCCGGCGTGGCGGAGGATTCCGTAGGCGGTCGTCACGTGGAAATAAAAGTTGGGGAGCGACCAGGTGAGGAGCAGGTCCTGGCCCTTGAAGACGCGGGGCTTGCCGCCCAGCGTGAGCGTGACATCGCGCGCCTCCGAACCGTCGATCGCGGCCGGCTTCAGGCTCTGCAAGAACGCGACCGCCTTGGCGAGCCGCTGCTTGGCGGCGTCGAACGTCGTGTCGGGATCGCCGAGCTTGGGAATTTCGATGCCAGCCAGGCCGCCCACGCCCTTGACCGCGAAGTCGGCCGCCTCCCAGATCTGGGTCGCGAGCGGGAACATGTCGGGATAGAGCCGCATGCCCAAGAGCACCGCCGGATCGATCTTCTTGGCCTGAGCGTGCGCGACCGCCTTGTCGATCACGCCCGCGAGTGCGGTCAGGAACTTGACGAATACCGGCACCGAGGCCTGGTACATCGAAAGCGACATGCGAACATCTCCGGTTGGAATCCAACGTGACCGGCCGATCCTAGCGTACTCGGCCGGCATGGTGGCAGGCGACGGTGTGATCGCTCGCCGCCGGCAGCAGCGCCGGCATCGACTGCGCGCAGACGGCGTCGGCCTCGGGGCAGCGGGTGCGGAACGGGCAGCCCGAGGGCGGGGCGAGCGGCGATGGCAGATCGCCGCGCAGCACGACCTTGGTTCGGTGGCGCTCGACCGCGGGATCGGGCACCGGCACCGCGGCGATCAACGCCTGGGTATAGGGGTGGAGCGGGCGCGCGAACAGCCGCTCGGTCGGGGCGAGCTCGACCGCCTTGCCGAGATAGAGCACGAGCACGCGGTGGCACAGGTGTTGCACCACGGCCAGGTTGTGCGAGATGAAGATCATCGCCATGCCGCGGTCGCGCTGAAGCCGCTTCAGGAGGTTGATGATCTGGGCCTGGATCGAGACATCGAGCGCCGAGACCGGCTCGTCGCAGACGAGCAGCTTGGGCTCGAGCACGATGGCGCGGGCAATCCCGATCCGCTGGCACTGGCCGCCCGAGAACTCATGCGGGTAACGGTTGATATGCTCGGGCGCGAGCCCGACGTCGCGCATGGTCGCGGCGACCTTGGCTTCGGTCGCGGCCCGCGACAATTCGGGGTGAAAGGTCCGCAGCGGCTCGGCGATGATCGCGCCCGCGGTCATGCGCGGGTCGAGCGCGGCTAACGGGTCCTGGAACACGATCTGGAACTCGCGCCGCTGCCGGCGAAAGGCGTCGTCGTCGAGCTTGGTCAGGTCCTCGCCTAGCCACAGCACGCGGCCGCCCGCGGCCGGGACCAACCGCAGGATGGCCCGCGCGAGGGTCGACTTGCCGCATCCCGACTCGCCGACGATGCCGAGCGTCTCGCCGGCGCCGAGCGTGAAGCTCACCGAATCGACGGCGCGGAGGTCGATCCAGGTCGGAAGCAGCCCGCGGCGAGCACGGAGTGCGAAGCGGACGTCGAGCTTGTCGACGGAAAGCAGCGACGCGGTCATGCGGTATCGAGATGACAAGCGGCGGCGCGCGCCGGCGCGACATCGCGCAGCGGCGGCCGTTCGCCCAAGCAGCGCGCGAACGTCTGCGGGCAGCGGTCGCTGAACGCGCAGCCCGGCGGCAACCGGAGCGGATTGGGCGGCTGGCCGTCGATCGCGACGAGGTCGCCGGTGCCGGCGCGATCGAGGCGCACGGTCGAACCCAACAGCGCCCGCGTATAGGGGTGGCGCGGGCTCGCGAACACGGCCGCCGCCGGTCCGACCTCGACCAGCGCACCCGCGTACATGACGCCGACCCGGTCGGCCAGGCCCGCGATCACGCCCAAGTCGTGGGTGATGAGCACGATCGCGGCGTTGGTCTCGCGCCTGAGCTCGGCCAACAGCGCCAAGATCTGCGCCTGCACGGTGACGTCGAGCGCCGTGGTCGGCTCGTCCGCGATCAGGAGCGCCGGCCGGCACAGAAGCGCCATCGCCAGCATCGCCCGCTGGCGCATCCCGCCCGAATAGGCATGCGGGTAGTGGTCGAAACGCTGGGCCGCATCGGGAATGCCGACGCGATCGAGCAGTCGCAGCGACTCCGCCCGCGCCGCCGGTTCATCCAGCCCCTGATGCACCATCAGGACCTCGGTCATCTGCCGGCTGACGGTGAGGTAGGGGTTCAAGGACGTCATCGGGTCCTGGAACACCATGGCGAGGCGACGGCCGCGGATGCGGTCGAGGCTCGCGCGGTCGCGGCCCAGGAGCTCCTCACCCTCGAAGCGGACGCTGCCGCTCGCGCGCCCGTTGGCGGCCAACAGCCCCATCACCGCCAGGAACGCTTGCGTCTTGCCGCTGCCCGACTCGCCGACGATCCCCACGCACTCGCCGGGTTCGATCGCAAGCCCGACGTCGCGCACCGCCGGCACCTCGCCGTCCGGCGTCGCGAAGCGGACGTCGAGGCCCTGGATCGCGAGCAGCGGCTCGGTCATGGCCGCTGCTTGGGGTCGAGCGCGTCGCGTAAGCCGTCGCCGACGAAGTTGAGGGAGAACAGCGTCGCCGCCAAGAAACCGGCCGGGAACAACAACATCCACGGCGCCTCTTCCATGACGCGGGCGCCCTCGGAAACGAGGACGCCCCAGCTGGTGAGCGGTTCCTGGACGCCAAGGCCCAGAAACGAGATGAAGCTTTCGACGATGATGACGTGCGGCACAGTCAGCGTCACATAGACGATGACCGGTCCCAACACGTTCGGAATGACGTGGCGCCGGATGATGGTCGGCGCCGGCACGCCGCTCGCGCGCGCAGCTTCGATGTACTCCTTGCGCCGCACCGAAAGCGTCTGGCCGCGCACGATCCGCGCCATCGTCAGCCACTCGACCGCGCCGAGCGCGACGAAGATCAGGTAAATGTTGCGGCCGAACATCACCATCAGAATGATGACGAAGAACATGAACGGCAGCGAGTACATGACGTCGACCGCGCGCATCATGAGTTCGTCGACGCGGCCGCCGACGAAGCCGGCGACCGCGCCGTAGACGACGCCGATCGCGAGCGCGACCGCGGTCGCGAGCAGCCCGACCATCAGCGAGACCCGAGCCCCATACAGGGTGCGGACGAAGAGGTCGCGGCCCGAGCCGTCGGTGCCGAACCAGTGGCCGGCGGCGAACTCGGGCGGCACCTGGATGCGGTCGAAATAGACTTTATCGTAAGGGTGAATGCTCAAATAAGGCGCGAGCAGCGCCAAGAGCGCGATCGCGCCGAGGACGACGAGCGAACCGACCGCGGCACGGTTGCGCAGCAAACGCGCGCGGGCGTCGCGCCAGAGACTCCGGCCCGCGACCGCGCGCTCGCTCGGCCCGGCGGCGAGCACGGTCATGCGTAGCGCACCTTGGGATCGAGCACGCCGTAAAGCAGATCGACGATCAGGTTCAGAACGATGATGAGCGCGGCGTAAACGATCACCGTCGCCATCACCAGCGTGTAGTCGCGGTTGAGCGCGCCCTGGACGAAGTAGCGGCCCATGCCGGGCAGATCGAAGATCGTCTCGACCACGACCGAGCCGGTCAGAATCCCGGCGGTCGCGGGGCCGAGATAGGAGACGACCGGGAGCGCCGCCGCCTTGAGCGCGTGGCGGACGACGACGATCCGCTCGGGCATGCCCTTGGCGCGCGCCGTACGAATGTAGTTGGCGCCCAGCACCTCGACCATCGATCCGCGCGTCAGCCTGGCGATGTAAGCGATCTGCGGCAGCGCCAGCACGATCACCGGCAGGACCAGATTGCGGATCGCGCCGTCGTTCCAGCCCGCGACCGGGAGGAGCGACAGGTAGACGCCGAACACCAAGGTCAGGAGCGGCGCCATGACGAAGTTGGGGATCGTGATCCCGGTCATGGCGAGGCCCATGGTCGCGTAGTCCGCGGGTGTGTTTTGACGGAGCGCCGCCAGCGTGCCTAAGCCCATGCCGACCAGGATCGCGAGCACGATCGCGGCGGCGCCGATGCGGAGACTGGCCGGGAACCCGGCCTTCATCAGCTCGGCGACGGTGAAATCGCGCGACTTGAACGAGGGACCGAAATCGCCCGAAAGCACATCGCCGACGTAAGCCAGGTATTGGCGGTGGAGCGGCTGGTCGAGCCGGTAGGCGGCTTTGATCCGGGCTTCGATCTCGGGCGTCAACGCGCGGTCCAGGTCGAACGGGCCGCCGGGTGCCACCCGCATCATGAAAAAGGCAATCGTTACGATCACCGCGAGCGTCGGGATTGCGGCGGCGATGCGGCGGACGACGTAGGCGAACATCGAAGGACCCCCCTCCCGTTGAGGGACCCGTTGAGGGAGGGGGTAGGGGGAGGGATTGAGGCTGCCCCCCACCCTACCCTCCCCCTCTCCGAGGAGGAGGGGACTACTGCGTTGCGTCAGCCCAAGCTCAGCCAGCGCGTGCGGTGGATGTCCTTGGTGTTGTCGATCCAGCCTTTGACCTTGGGCGAGACCAGGTTCTTCGACACGTAGTAATAGATCGGGATGTTGGGGAGGTCGCGCATCGAGATCGCCTCCGCCTCGCGCATGATTGCCGCCCGCTTCTTCAAGTCGACGGTGCGGTTGGCCTCGTCCATCAGCTTGTCGAATTCGGGGCTCGAGTATTTGGCATAGTTGAGCTTGCCGCTCGAGGTCTGCATCAGGAACAGGAAGTTCTGCGCATCGTTGTAGTCGGCGATCCACCCGGCGCGCCCGACTTCGAAGGCGCCTTCGTTCAGGTTGTTGTAGTGGACCTTGACCTCGGTGTTGAAGAGCTCGGATTCGACCCCGAGCTCCTTCCACATCGCCGCCAGCGCGATGCAGATCTTCTTGTGGTTCTCGGAGGTGTTGTAGGCGATGGTGAGCTTCAACGGCTTGCCCGGGCCGTAGCCGGCCGTGGTCAAAAGCTCGATCGCCTTTTTCTTGTTGGCGTCATAAGCCTGACCCTTGAACGCGACGTAAGCCGGCTCGCCGTAATTGTCGGTGCCGGGCGGCACGAAGCTGTAGGCCGCGATCTCGCCGGTCTTCAGCACCTTGTCGGTGATCGCCTCGCGGTCGATCGCCATCGACAGCGCCTGGCGGACGCGGACGTCGTCGAACGGCTTCTTCGCGGTGTTGAAGGCGAAGTAGTAGATGCCGAGATAAGGCGAGATCCGCGTCTCTTTGGGGATTTCTTTTTTGAGCAGCTCGATCTGGTCGGACGCGAAATCGGTCGCGACTTCGATCTCGCCGGCGCGGAAGCGCTTGGTCGCCGCGGCGCGGTCCTCGCCCGGATACCAGATCACCGCCTCGATCTTGACGTTGGCGGCGTCGTAGAAGTTGGGGTTCTTGATCGCCTTGACATGGGAGGACGGCGTCCATTCGGTCATCACGTAGGCGCCGTTCGAGACGAAGTTGCCGGGCTTGATCCAGTCCTTGCCGTGCTTCTCGACTGCGTGCTTGGGCACCGGGAACGCGGTGTAATGGGTGAGCTGGGCGAGGAAATAGGGGGTCGGATTCTCGAGCGTGACCTCGAGCGTGTCGGTGCCGAGCGTCTTGACCCCAAGTTCCTTGGTCTCGTTCTTCTTGAATTTTTCGGCGTTCTTGATCGGATAGAGGAGCGACGCGTATTTCGCGGTGGTCTCGGGCGCGAGGATGCGGCGGAGCGCGAACTCGAAGTCGGCCGCCGTCACCGGCTGACCGTCCGACCATTTGTGGCTCCGGATCTTGAAGGTATAGACACGGCCATCCTCCGAGATCGCCCACCGTTCGGCCGCGCCCGCGATGACCGAGCCGTCGGCGGCCTCGGTGGTGAGACCCAGGAACAGATCGCCGATGATGCGATTTTCCCAAGTACCGGAAACGAAATGCGGGTCGAGCGATTCGGGCTCGCCCATGTTGGCGACGCGGAGCGTCGATTGCGCCGGGGCCTGCATCGGCGCAAGGGCGGCAACCGCCGCGACCGCTCCTGCCATCAGCACGTTGCGGATCATGAAGTTCCTCCTGTTGGGTACCTTGTGGGGCTTATTGGCTTGAGGCCAAATTTAGCACAGGAGGTTTGTGAAATCGCGGGTCGCACTCGCCACGCGGGGCGACCCGCGACAAACAACAACCCGATTTACGAGCAGGCGATCCGGGCATCGTCCATGCGGGGGGCGGCCCCGTTCCAGGTCGGATCGATACGCAATCCGAAGCTCCGGTCGGCCGGCGTCATCGGGCGGACGAAAGTGATGGTCTGGCCGGCGGTCAAACGCCGGGTCCATTGACGAACCGGTTCGCCCCGCCCGTCATAGAGCGCGAATACGCCTGTCGCCGGCCATGTACCGCCCGTGTTGCTAACCTTGAAGACAACCGACTCCCCTTCGCATGCGGCTTCGATCGCCAGCGCATTCCCACGCGGGTCGGAGGGGAAGGTCCTAAACCGCTCGACTTGAATCGGGGCGGCGTTAGATAATCCACTGATGAACAAAGAAAAAATTCCGGAAACTACTCCGGCTTTCGCGACCTTGCACAAAGCCTAGATCCCTTCTTCCCAAAGACGGCAGGCCCGCTGCCGGCCGCGAAGTGGATTTAGGCTTTAATCCTTACCGAATTATTGATTTCACCTATAAAAATAGGTGATTTCACCTATATCGCGACGCCGTCGCCGGCCTCAGCACTTGCGAGGGCCTCCTTCGGAGACACTCGGGTCACGAAACTGGTGCGCCCGGCTGGACTCGAACCAGCGACCCACAGCTTAGAAGGCTGTTGCTCTATTCCACCTGAGCTACGGGCGCCCGAACCTAGAATAGCGGGAAACGCCGACCAACGTGCGGATGTGCCGGACGGTCCCGGCACGGCAACTCTCCCGCGGGCCCAGCTCAGCCGACCTTGTCCCAGCGGTAGTTGTCGGCGTACGCCCGCTTCTTGGGCGTTCTCGGATGCGGGTCGATCAGCCGGTACGGGAGCCCGTGCTTCTCGGCGAAGGTCACGGCTTCGTTCTTGGTCGCGAAACGGATCACGACCTGGCCCTGCATGTCGCTCGATCCGGTCCAGCCCATCAGGGTGTCGATCGTGCGTGCGACCTCGGGCGCGAACTCGAGCACCCAGTCCTTGGTATTGGCATGGCCGGACTGCATCGCGGTCTTGGCCGGTTTATAGATGCGCGCTTCCATGGTCCTCGTCGAAGTGGTCGGGGCGACTGGATTCGAACCAGCGACCTACTGCTCCCAAAGCAGCCGCGCTACCAGGCTGCGCCACGCCCCGGTCGAAACCGCTTCCTTGCTTAAGGGGAGCGCCCTAGCGCGTCAAGCCGGCCTCGCCGGTGAGCCGGAACGTGCCGGCGGCGGTGAAGACGGCGCGACCCCCGACCCCGCCTTCGCCCTCGACGAAAGCGAGCGTCTTGCCCGCGCGCACGACGCGGGCGCGACCTTCCAACCACTCGCCCGGTTTGGCCGGCGCCAG
>Ga0194132_10000476_pt1 | contig 82944 bp, 70 predicted proteins | sample TA2KigOf80mmetaG_FD_148612 | JGI IMG/M metagenome (GOLD analysis project Ga0194132, IMG submission 148612) | Freshwater microbial communities from Lake Tanganyika, Tanzania - TA2015054 Kigoma Offshore 80m | ecosystem: Environmental > Aquatic > Freshwater > Lake | place: Tanzania: Lake... | reverse complement strand
TCTGGATGAAGCTCGTGTAGAAGCCCCGTCGCGCATCGGGCGCGTGCTCGGCGACATAGGTCGCGGCGCCGCCGTACTCACCGCCGAGCGCCAGTCCCTGCGCCAGGCGCAGCACCGTGAGCGCGAGTGGTGCGAGCACGCCGATCTGTTCGTAGCCCGGCAGCAGCCCGATCAGGAAGGTCGAGCCGCCCATCAGGAGCAGCGTGAGAAGGAAGGTGTACTTGCGCCCCACGAGGTCGCCGAGCCGGCCGAACACGATCGCACCGAAGGGGCGCACGATGAACCCCGACGCGAAGATCGCCAGCGTCTTCAGGAAGCCAGCCGTCGGGTCGTCGCCGGGAAAGAACTTGGCCCCCAGGATCGTCGCGAGGCTGCCGAAGAGATAGAAGTCGTACCACTCGATGAGCGTGCCCGCGCTCGCCGCACCGATCACCCGCCAGATCAGCGACTTTGGGGCGGGGGCGGTCACCGGTGACTCAGTGTGCTTGGTCATCGACGATTCGCCACCTCACCCCGCCTTGCCGGCGAAGCGCACGGCGCCGCCGAGCGATTCCTGGATGCGGATGAGCTGGTTGTACTTCGCGTTGCGGTCGCTGCGGCAGGGGGCGCCGGTCTTGATCTGGCCGCAGTTGGTCGCGACCGCAAGATCCGCGATCGTCGCGTCCTCGGTCTCGCCGCTGCGGTGGCTGAGCACCGCGCGGTAGTCGGCCTTGTGCGCGATGTCGACTGCGCGCAGCGTCTCGCTGATCGTGCCGATCTGGTTCACCTTGACCAGGATCGCGTTGGCGCAGTGCTCGCGGATCCCGCGCTCGAGGAAGTGCGGGTTCGTCACGAAGAGATCGTCGCCCACGAGCTGCGTGGTCGCGCCCAGGCGCTTGGTGAGCTTCGCCCAGCCGGCCCAGTCATCCTCGGCCAGGCCATCCTCGATCGAGCAGATCGGCCACTTCGCGCACCAGCCCGCCCAGAGCTCGATCATCTCGTCGCTCGAGGCCACCTTGTCGGGCGCGCTCTTGAAGAAGCGGTAGCCGACCTTGCCCACGGCCTTCGCTTCGTTGGCGAGTTCGCTCGTCGCCGGATCGAGCGCGATCTTCACCTGGCGACCAAGGTCGTAGCCGGCCTTCTTGACCGCGCGCGCGATGTACTCGAGCGCTTCCTCGTTGCTCTTCAGGTTGGGCGCGAAGCCGCCCTCGTCGCCGACGGCGGTTGACAGGTGCGCATCGTGCAGCACCGTGCGCAGCGCGTGGTAGATCTCGACGCCCGCGCGCAGCGCATCATCGAAGGTGTCGAAGCCCCACGGCTGCACCATGAACTCCTGGAAGTCGACCGTGTTGTCGGCATGCTTGCCGCCGTTGAGGATGTTCAGCATCGGCACCGGCAGCGTGCACGCCGCCGCACCGCCGAGGTAGCGGTAGAGCGGCAGGTCGCAGCCGACCGCGGACGCGTGGGCGACCGCCATGCTCACGCCGAGCGTGGCGTTCGCACCGAGCTTGCCCTTGTTGTGCGTGCCGTCGAGCGCCAGGAGCAGGCGATCGATCCCTTCCTGATCGCGCGCGTCCGCGCCCACCAGGTTGGGCGCGATCAGCTCGTTCACATTGCTGACCGCCTTGGTCACGCCCTTGCCGAGCCAGCGGGCCTTGTCGCCGTCGCGCAGCTCGACCGCCTCGTGCTCGCCGGTGCTCGCACCGCTCGGTACGGCCGCGCGACCCGTGGCTCCACCGTTCAGCGTGACCTCGCACTCAAGGGTGGGATTGCCGCGACTGTCGAGGATCTGGCGCGCGTGGACGGCATCGATCGAGAAGCTCATGGTGGTGTCTCCGGTGGGGTCAGCGTAGCGGTGCTGGGTATCGAGGTGTCGCCCCGTCGAGGACGGCGGCGACATCCTTGACGACCCAACTCATGTTGGCCATCGCCGTCAGGGTGCGGCTGGCCAGGTGCGGTGCCAGGTGGGCGTTGGGCATGCCCAGGAGGGGGTGAGCATGCGTGAAGGGCTCGGGATCGTGCACATCGAGGATCACCTGCGCGGTCGGGCGGGTGCCGAGCCACGCGGCCAGCGCGTGATCGTCGATCACGAAGCCCCGGCTCGTGTTGATGAGGACCGCATCGTCGCGCAGGCGCTCCAGCAGCGGCGCGCCCACGAGCCCGCGGTTGGTGGCGCGGTCATCGACATGCACCGTCACGACATCGCTGTCGGCAAAGAGCTGCTCGATCCCGCACGGCTCCGCGCCATGCCGGGCCGACTCGGGGATCTCCAGGAGATCGTGGTAGATGCAGTGGAACCCGATCGCCCCGGCGACCTCGGCCACTCGGCGACCGATCCGTCCCATGCCGAGGATCCCCAGCACGAGTTCATCCATCTGCCACGCCCCGACGACCTCGTCGCGCACATCGTCCCACGCGTCCTTCGCCAAGGGCCGATCGAGGAAGAGCCGCGGCCTGAGCGCATCGCACAGGAGGCACAGCACATACTCGACGACCGCCTGCGTGTTGGCATCGGGCGTGTGCACGACCTCGACCCCGCGTCGGCGGCAGGCGGCGACATCGATGTTGTCCAGACCGACGCCTGCCCGCGCCACGACCCGCAGCGCGGGGAGCCGTCCGAGCAGCGCATCGTCCACGATCGTGTAGGTGCGCACGACAAGCGCGTGGGCTCCGGCCGCGGCCGCGGCGAACTCGGCGCTCGTCGGAGAGCCACGCACGATCCGCGCGTGCCCGGCGAGCCAATCGATGGCTGCCTCATCGAGCGATTCGGTCACGATGCAGGTGGGCAGGCTCACGGCGCAAGGGTAACGGCACACGACGCTTCGCCGCGCTACCTTCCCGCTTGTGAGCGTGCGCCGTGACACCGCTGTCCTGTGGAGCCTCGTGGGCCTGTTGGCCGTCACGCTGCTCTGGCCGATCTGGATGGTGCTGCGCGGGGCGTTCCAGGATGGTGCGGGCGACTTCACGCTCGCGCACCTCGAGGATGTCTTCCGCGATCCGCTGCTCGTGCAGGGCTTCGGGAACAGTTTCCGTCTGGCGGCATGCACCACGCTCCTGGCGATCCTGCTGTCCTTCCCGCTCGCCACCGTCGGTGCTCGATGCGCTTTCAGGGGCAAGGCGATCCTCAACGCCTTCGTGCTGGTGCCGTTGATCCTGCCGCCCTTCGTGGGTGCGATCGGCCTTCGCCAGGTGCTCGGCCGCATGGGGGCGCTCAACGCGCTCCTCCAGGACATCGGCCTGACCTCGGCGCCGATCGATTTCCTCGGGGATGGCGGCTTCTGGAGCATCGTCGCGATCCAGGGCTTCAGCCTCTACCCGATCATCTACCTGAACCTCGTCGCAGCGCTCTCGAACATCGATCCGGCCCTCGAGGAAGCCGCGCGCGGGGTGGGTGCCGGCGCGTTCACGCGCTGGCGCCGCGTGACGCTGCCGATGGTCCGGGGCGGGCTCTTCGCCGGCGCGACGATCGTCTTCATTTGGTCGTACACCGAACTCGGCACGCCGCTCATGTTCGAGTACCGCGTGGTGACGCCGGTGCAGGTCTTCGATGGGTTGAAGGAACTGGAGACGAGCCGCCAGCCCTACGCACTCACCGCGATCATGCTCGCAATCGCTGTCTCGCTCTACCTGGCGAGCAAGTACATCTTCGGCCGCAACGCCGGCACCCAATCGACCAAGGCCACCATCCGCCGCGAGGAGCGCCCGCTCACGGGGTGGCAGGGAATCGCCGCCGCGGGGCTCTTCGTCCTGGTGGGCGGCCTGGCCTGCACCCCGCATCTGGGCGTGATCCTGAGCAGCTTGGCCGTGCAGGGCGAGTGGTATGGCACGGTGCTGCCGCAAGCCTGGACCGGCCACCACTTCGCCGAAGTCGTCTCGCACCCGCTCTCGGCCGGTGCGATCCGCAACTCGCTGGTCCTCAGCCTGCTCGCGGTCGTCCTCTCGATGGCAGTGGGGCTGGTCATCGCGCGATCGCTCGTGCGCGGGCGCGGCTGGGGCAAGCCGGTGCTCGATGGACTGGTCATGCTGCCCCTGGCCGTGCCCGGGATCGTGATGGCCTTCGGCATGATCGCGCTCAGCATGTCCTGGCCCTTCAACTCGAGCGTGCTGAAGCCCTACACCGACATCATGGGGGCCACGCCGAATCCCTTCCCGTTCCTGGTCCTTGCCTATGCGGTGCGGCGACTGCCCTATGTCGTGCGCGCGGCCGTAGCAGGGCTCGAGCAGACCCCGGCAGAACTCGAGGAAGCGGGCTCGATGTGCGGCGCCAAGCGCACGACCGTCACGCGCAGGATCGTCTTCCCGCTCGTTGCCGCGAACCTGGTGGCGGGCGCGCTGCTCGCGTTCAGCTTCGCCATGCTCGAAGTCAGCGACAGCATCCTGCTGGCCCAGCGCGAGAGCGACTATCCCGTGACCAAGGCGATCTACGCGCTCGCCGAACGGTTGGGCGATGGCCAGGCGATCGCCAGTGCGCTCGGGGTCTGGGCCATGGCGCTCCTGGCGGCCACGCTCCTTGGTGCCAGCCTGGTCTTGGGCAAGCGCTTGGGTGCGGTCTTCCGCGCGTGAGCACCACCGGGCCGGCGGGGCCACTCTGGCCCGCGCCGCACGCTGCCGGCGTGCGTGGGTCGGTCCTATACTTGCCGGACCATGCCGTACACGCTGATGCCCGACGAGGGCTACGGACTCGAAATCGAGACGCTGGAGTACCTCAAGGAGCACATCCGGGGATCGGACCGCTGGGTGCTGAACTTCGGCCCGCAGCACCCTGCCACGCACACCACCCTGCGCCTGGTCCTTGAGATCGACGGTGAGCGCGTGGCCCGCGCGACCCCGCACATCGGCTACCTGCACTCGGGCTTCGAGAAGCTCGCCGAGCACCACGACTGGAACCAGTATGTGTGCACCGCGAGCCGGATGGACTACATCAGCCCGATCGTCAACGACATCGCCTGGCACCATGCGGTCGAGACGCTCTTCGGCGTCGAATTGACCCCGCGCTGCACGGTGGTGCGCACGATCCTGGCCGAACTGGGCCGCATCCAGAACCACCTGCTCTGCGTGGGTGCCGCCGCGCTCGACCTCGGCGCGTTCACGGGCTTCCTCTACGGCTTCAACGAGCGCGAGCGCATCTACGACATCATCGAGTATGTCAGCGGCCAGCGCTTCCACCCGGACTGGACCCGCGTGGGTGGTGCCTGGCGAGACCTCCCCGATGACGAGACCTTCCGCCGCATGGTGCGGAACTTCATCGATGTCCGCCTGCCCAACGCCATCGCGGACCTCGAGAACCTCTGCAACCGCAACCGCATCTTCGTCGATCGCCTGCAAGGGGTTGGCGTCATCGACCGCGAGGATGCGATCGCTTGGGCGCTGAGCGGTCCCAACGCCCGCGCCAGCGGCGTTCGCCGCGACCTGCGCAAGGACGAGCCGTACATGTGCTACAAGGCGAATTGGGACGGCCAAGGCGCAGAGCCGGTGCGCTTCAGTGTGGCGGTGGCCAGCGAGGGCGACTGCCTGAGCCGTTACCTCGTGCGCCTGGAGGAGATGAAGCAGAGCCGATCGATCATCGACCAGCTCATCGACCGCATCCCCGGCGGCCCCATCGACACCACGCACGACCGCAAGGTCCGCGTGCCGCAGAAGTCCGAGGTCTACGGCTCCATCGAGAGCACGATCCAGCACTTCGAGCTCTTCATGAACAACCGCGGCTTCGTGTCGCCGGTGGGCGAGAGCTACGCAGCCATCGAGGGCCCCAACGGCGAGATGGGCTTCTTCGTGGTCGGCGACGGCGGCCGCTGCGCGTTCCGCGCCAAGTGCCGCCCGCCATCGTTCATCCACTTCCAGGCCTTCCCCAAGTTGATGGAAGGCCATCAGCTCGCCGATGTCGTCGCCATCATCGGCTCGCTGAACATCATCGCCGCCGAGCTGGACCGGTGATCGACGGGGACCATCCGGAACGCCACCGAGCCACACGCCAAGGACCAACGACATGAGCTGGAAGACCAAGCCATCGAGCACCCTGCAGATCCCGCGCCGCGCCGAGCCGTATGTCTCCGCTGCCGTGGCCGAGCGCTGGGAGCGCGAGATCGTCGCCAAGTACCACGTGCGCCAGGGTGCGCTCATGCCGATCCTGCATGAGATCCAGCACGAGCACCGCTGCATCCCGTACCAAGCGATGGTCGAGGTGGCACGCTTCCTGGGCATCTCGCCCGCCGAGGTGCTCGACTGCGCCACCTTCTACGAGGAGTTCAGCCTCGAGCCGCGCGGTCGCTGCACGATCGGCATCTGCCAGTCGATCGCCTGCGAGGCGTGCGACCACAAGCCGCTCATGGACCACTGCCGCCGCATGCTGGGCATCGAGCCCGGCGAGACGACCGCCGACGGGTCGTTCACGCTCTTGGCCATGGAATGCCTGGGCTCGTGCGATACGGCGCCGGTCGCGCTCTTCAACGAGACCCTGCACGAGAAACTCGATGTCCCCACGGTTGATCGACTGATCGCGCAGGCGCGGAAGGCGCCGGCGGGCGGTCATCACCACTGAACAGGCCATGAAGCGTCGCGACCAGGACATGAGTGTTGCCGAGAGCCTTGGTGCCTTCGTGGGCGCCATCTGGAGCGGCATCACCTCCCGTCCGGGCAAGCCCGCCCGTCCGGAGAGCACTTCGCGCACCGTGGCCACGCGTGTCGAGGACCGCGAGGTCGACGGCGTCGTCCTCCGACGCACCATCATCGACGAAGTCATCGTGCCGCCCACCGACGGTGCGGCCCAACAGGACCACAGGACCAACCATGCGACTCACTGAACCCGTCCTCACCAAGCGCATCCCGGGCTGCGTGCCCGGCGTCCACGACGGCGGCACCGCAGCGCGCACCATCGTGTCGTTCGAGCAATACAAGGCCACGGGCGGCTATGCCTCGCTGGCGAAGTCGCTCGACATGGAGCCGGCCAAGGTGGTCGAGCTCGTCAAGGACGCGGTCGTCCGCGGCCGAGGCGGCGCGGGCTTTCCGGCGGGCCTCAAGTGGTCGTTCCTTCCGCAGGATGACGGCGCGGGGCACCGTTACCTCTGCATCAATTGCGACGAGGCCGAGCCAGGCACCTTCAAGGATCGCCTGCTCTGCGACTTCGATCCGCACCTGATCCTCGAAGGCATCGCGATCGCGTGCCACGCGTGCAAGCTCGACACCGCGTACTTCTTCATCCGCGGCGAGTACCACCACCAAGCCAAGGTGATGGAGAAGGCGATCCAGGAGGCCTATGCCGGCGGCATCTTCGGCAAGGGCGGATTGATGCGCCGGGCCGGTGCGATCAGCGTGGAGTGCTTCCTGCACCGCTCCGCCGGCGCGTACATCTGCGGCGAAGAGACCGGCCTGCTCGAGGCGATCGAGGGCAAGCGCGGCTGGCCCCGCGTGAAGCCGCCGTTCCCCGCGGTGAAGGGCCTCTTCGGCCGCCCCACGATCATCAACAATGTCGAGACCCTGGCCGCCGTCGTGCCCATCGTCGAGAAGGGCGTGGCGTGGTGGAAGGGGATCGGTGTGGAGAGTTCGCTCGGCGGCATGCCCAGCTACGGCACCAAGCTCATGGGCGTCAGCGGCCATGTGAACCGTCCGGGCGTCTTCGAGGCACCGCTGGGGGTCAAGCTCAGCACACTCGTCAACGAGTATTGCGGCGGCATGCGCAAGGGCAAGCGCTTCAAGGGCGCGATCGCCGGCGGCGTGAGCATGGGCGTGCTTGGGACCGACCAGTTCGATGCCGCGATGGACTTCGACATCGGCCGTGCGTGCAATGTCCTGGGCCTGGGCACGGCATGCCCGACCATCTTCGACGAAGACACCGACATGGTCATGGTTGCGCGCAACATCGCGCGCTTCTTCAAGAACGAGTCGTGCGGCCAGTGCACCCCGTGCCGAGAGGGCAGCGGCTGGATCTACAAGCTCCTCTGCCGCATCGAGCAGGGCAACGCCACGACGGCCGACCTCGACTTGTTGCTCGAACTCGGCATGAGCATGGGGCTCACGCCCGGCACCACGATCTGCGGCCTGGCCGACGGGAACAACTGGGCGATCCGCACGATCGTCGGCAAGTTCCGCGGCGAGTTCGAGAAGCGCGTGAAGCCGAAGTTCGTGCCGGTGCATGTGAGCGCACACTGAACACTCGGCGCGCTTGTGGCCCCTTGGGGCCCGATTCATGCGGTCAGGCGCTGGTACGGCCCACCACGGCGCGCTGGCGGCCTGTGGCGGGCTCAGGCAGCATGATCGGTAGCATTTCCTCCATGGTTCCCGTGGTCGATGTCCGTCTCGATGCGCCCGTGAAGCAACTCGAGGCCGAGCGCGCCTGGGTTTCGGACCGGCTTGCTGCATGCCTTCCCCACCTTGGGGGAGCCATCGCGCGAGTGACCGTCGAGGTCATCGATGACCACCGCATGGCGGCCCTGCACGAGCGCTTCAGCCATGTGCCGGGCACCACGGATGTCCTGACCTTCCCAGCCAGCGGTCCGGGCGAACCGGTCGAGGTCGACCTCGCCGTCTGCGTTGACGAGGCCGCGCGACAGTCGCGTGCGCGTGGGCACGATTTGCGTCAGGAGTTGCTGCTCTACGCGCTGCACGGCGTCCTGCACTGCATGGGCTTTGACGACCGCACCCCTGATGAGCACGCACGGATGCACGCCGAGGAGGACCGCATCCTCCAGGCGATCGGCCTGGGTGCCGTCTACGCCCGCGAGGAGCGCCCATGAGCGGCCTGCACCTGGCGCTCCTGATCGTGAGCCTCGTCCTGGCAAGTTACTTCAGCGCCCTCAATCTGGCCTTGGTCGCCGTGAGCCCGAGCCATCTCCAGCGCAGGCTCGACCAGCGCGGCCGTGGTCCGGTCGGACCGTGGATCCTGCAGGAGACGGTGGCACTCGAGCAGTCGGTGGCCTTCCTGCGGACCTTCGGCCGGCTCGGGGCGCTGGCGGTCGTGATCGTGGCGATCCATGTCCGGGATCCGGAGGGTGACTTGGCCATGCAGGCGATCCTGGGGCTGGTCATCGCTGCCCCGATCGTCTGGCTGACCACGAGCGTGGTGGCAGGCGCGGCTGCGCGCCATGCGCCGGCATGGATCATCGTGCGCAGCGTGCCGGTGCTGCGGGCATGCTGGGTGTTCTCGTGGCCGCTCGTGCGCTCCGTGCGCTTCGTGGACGAGGCGGTGCGCCGCATTGCCGGCGCCGAGGAGGGAGCCGTCCACGCCGAGCGCGAGCTGCTGCAGACGATCGAGGACGCCCAGCGCGCAGGCGGCGTCGACGAGACGATCGCCACCATGATGGAGAATGTCGTGGCCCTCAAGGGCACGCTGGTGAGCGAGGTCATGACCCCGCGCACGGCGATCGAGGGCTTGCCGTACACCAGCGACCTGCAGGTGATCCGGCAGTTCATCCTCGGGGCCGGTCACAGCCGCATCCCGGTCTACCGCGAGAGCCTCGATGCGATCATCGGGATCCTCTATGTGAAGGATCTGGTGCGCTACCTCGGCGACGAGACTGAGGACTTCGATCTCTCCCGGCTGCTTCGCGTCCCCGTGCGCGTGCCCGAGACCAAGCCGGTGCGCGAGCTGCTGCTGGAGTTCCAGCGCAGCGAGGTGCACCAGGCGATCGTGGTCGATGAGTTCGGCGGCACGGCGGGCCTGGTCACCATCGAGGATGTGCTCGAGGAGATCGTGGGCGAGATCATCGATGAGCACGAGCCCGAGCATGAGGTGATCGCCTCGATGACCGGCGACGCCGTGGCGGGCTGGACGGTCGATGGGCGCTACCGCGTCGATGACTTCAACCGCGAGACCGGCCTGTCGCTTCCCGAGGACGAGGACTACGACACCGTCGCGGGTTTCCTGCTGTCGTCACTCGGGCGCGTGCCGGCGGCGGGGGAGTCGGTCGATTCGCACGGGGCCACCTTCGCCGTGATCGACGCCTCGCCGGCGGCCATCCGAAGCGTGACGGTGCGGCTGAAGGCTCAGCCGAACTCGTCGCCGCGGAAGGTGCTGGCCAGGTAGGCATTGCGCACCATCGGGTCGTTGATGATGTCCTTCGGAGCGCCATCACGCAGGTTGCGGCCCTCGTGGATGATGTAGGCGCGGTCGCAGATGCGCAGCGTCTGCTGCACGCTGTGGTCGGTCACCAGGATCCCGATGCCGGTGTCCGCGAGGCGGCGCACCTCGCCCTGCAGTTCCTCGACCGTGTGGGGGTCGACGGCGGCGAAGGGCTCGTCGAGCAGGAGCAGCCGCGGATCGGTCACGAGTGCGCGGGCGATCTCCAGACGGCGCCGTTCGCCGCCGGAGCAGGTGCGCGCCTCGTCGCGGCGCTTGTGTTCGAGGCCGAACTGCGCCAGCAGCGCATTGCACCGGTTGGTCCGCTCGGCACCGGTCAGGGGCAAGGTCTGCAGGATCGCCATCAGGTTCTGCTCGCAGGTCAGCCGCTGGAAGACACTGGGCTCCTGGGCGAGATAGCCCATCCCCGCGCGGGCGTGCTGGTACATCGGCAGGTGCGTCATGTCGAGGCCGTCGAACTCGACCGAGCCGCTCTCGGGTGCGATCATCCCGATCGCCATGCGGAAGCTGGTGGTCTTGCCGGCACCGTTGCGGCCGAGGATGCCGACGATCTCACCCGCATCGACGGTGAAGCTCACACGGTCGACGACGCGGCGGCCGCCGTAGGACTTCACGAGTTCGTTGGCGGCAAGCAGCGGCACGCCGGGAGTGTAGCGGTCCCGCTAGCATCGTCGCCCATGCGACAGCTCACTGCCATCGTGCTCGCGTGCCTGCCATGTGCCGGCTGTGTCGAGCGCACGGTCAGCATCACCAGTGATCCGCCGGGCGCACGCGTGTGGATGAACGATCGCGAAGTCGGCACCACGCCGTGCGTCGTCGGCATCAGGGACTACGGCACCTTCGATGTACGCATCGTGAAGGAGGGCTACGCCGCCGACTGGAATGGTCGCAGCGTGGACATGCCGGCTTGGGATGCACCTGGCCCTGACCTCGTCGGCGAGATCCTCCCGGTCGACCTGCGCAGCCGTACCGAATGGCATGTGACGCTCGTCCCGCTGTCGAAGGACGATGCAGCGCTCATCGAGCGAGCGCGTGCCGCCAAGGTCGAGGCGTCGAAGCCGCCGTTCACGAAGTGAACGGTCGATCGTGCGGCGACCCTGAACGCAGGTCGCGGTCAAGGGCCACGATGCCCTCGGTGAGTGGCGCGTTGGCAGGCGGGAACCTCAGCTGGGACAACTCGCTCGACTCGACCCAGCGAACCTGCGCACAGCCGATCGCCCTGGGAGCCGCGTCGTGCGGCGCCATCGTCCAGAAGAGATCCAGCGCGAGTGGGCCGGCGTGGATGGTTGGACCCACGGCGCGAAGGTCCTTCGCCGCGATGCGCACACCGACCTCCTCGAGCAGTTCACGCGCCGCTGCCTGAGCCGCGGACTCGCCTGGTTCGACCTTGCCTCCGGGCCACTCCCAGTAGTCGCCAAGTGTCGAGGAGGGAAGTCGCCGGGCGACCAGCCACTCTGGGCACCCACCCGGACCGTTCCGGGCGATCGCAACGGCGGCAATGGCGGAGGGCACGAGTCGAGATTATCAGACAAGGCTGGCGGCGGGGGGCTGATGTGCAAAACCACTTGGAAAATCAACGAAATCGGCTGCGCATCACCCATTGACGGGGCATCGCCGTCGTAGATACTTCGGGTTCAGACTTCTTCGCGGCCTTCCGGCCGTGATGCCGCCGTTCGAGCGTGTCGGAGCGTTCGGACGGCGGTTTTTCCATTTGGTCCCCGCCGTGGTCGACTCAGTCCAGCCGAGCGTGCTCCGGTAGCGTCCGCGGCATGATCGATGCCCTTGCGCTCGTGCTTGCGTCAGAGGTCGGCACCGACCCAGTGCCGAAAGAGAAGGACCTCGAGGCTGCGGCCGCCCTGCGGTACGGCGCGGAGGGCTCGAGTGCCGTGACGGTGCTTGCGGGCGTTGGCTCCGATTTCGATGGTGCTGACTATGTGCAGGGAATCGTGGAGTATTCGTGGTTCGTGGCCGAAGGCTTGGGACTTGGTCTTTACGCCAGTGGCATCGGTGTCTGGCAGCCGGTCGAGGATGCCGCTGGGGGTGGCGTGGGACTCGACATCCGCTGGCACTTCCTTCGTCAAGAGACCTGGTCGGTCTACGGTGAGCTCGGCTGCGGCGTGCAGTTCACCACGAGCGAGGTCCCGGCCGACACGAGCGACACGAACTTCACCCCGTGGGCAGGGCTGGGGGTGCGCCATCAACTCGATGCCGGAACGTCGCTCATGCTCGGCGTGCAATGGTTTCACCAGAGCAACGCCCGGACGGACGAACAGAATCCCGGCCGGAACAGCGTTGGCGCCTACATCGGCCTGAGCTGGTCGCTCTGAGCCCACCAAACTGGCGGTCCGCAGAATCATGGCGTTCATGGGCGTGGACCGATGACATTTCCGGGCCAGTGAGGGAACAAACCCCCTGAGCCCGGAACGCCAAGCCAGGACCCATGCCGCCGGTACACTGCCCATGTGCTTCGAACGAGGCTACTCGCGTGAAGACAGACCCCCTGACCCAACCTGAACCCAAGGCACCCGTGGCCGATGCTGGGTTCCGCTTGGTCGGGACCGCGGCCCTGAACAGCCTCCCCGTCGACCACGCGGGGATGTTGCTGCTGCGGCAAGCCTGTGCAGCCCAGGCGGCCTTGGTGGCCGAGGCCATGCGCCTGCAGGTCCGCCTGAGGCAGGATGGTCGCACTGACCCGATCCAGGCCATCACCGGAACCAACAGCCTGGAGCGTGCGGCCGCCGAACTGGCCGAGTTGGTCCGGGTGCTCGACGAGCGCCTGTCGGCCGAGGCGAGCCGGTAGCCTTCCTTGGTGATCCCCCAGGTGACCGCCATCAAGGAGGGTGACGCGCTCGACGCGTCCGACCCAGCCAAACTTCTGGCCCGCCTTGATGCCATCCGCGATTTCCGCGGCGATGTGACGCTGGTCCTGCACGACGGTGCCACCATCGAGGGCTTCGTGTTCGATGTGATCGTCGGTACCGACCTTGGCTCCTGCGCGCTTCGACTGTTGGTCCCCGGTGAGGCGACCCGCCGTTCTGTCGCCGGCCGCGAGATCGCCGCCATCCGGATCACCGGGCGCGATGCCGCGGCGGGCAAGACCTGGGAGAACTGGGTCCGGCGCTACGCCGAGAAGCGGCTTGCTGGCGAACGCGCGAGCATCGAGAGCGAAACGCTCGACTGAGCGCGCTCGCGGTCAGAAGTCGTTGTGGTGCCGACGCACCCTGAAGAGGTTGCGCTTCTCTTCGGGATCCCAGAGGCACCAGCCCATTTCACCGGCGATGCGCAGCATCACGGGCCACGAGATGGCTTCGTCGCTCACGCGCAGCACGGCAAAGTCGAGCACTTCGTCGCCCTCGGGCAGGCTGATCTCGATGCCCGGCCCGTACAGCGTGCAGCTTCCGGGAGCGTCGGGCGAGGTGTTGAGTTGAGCCAGCCTGCGCAGCACGGTGGCTCGCTCACCGATCGGCAGGCGCGGGATGTCGCCATCGGGATCGAGATCCTCGATGTTCTCGGGAAGGCCGTAGATGTAGTACGAGCGATGCACGCGTGAGTGAGTCTATCGGAGCGATTCGCACACAGCATCGACCAGGCGCTCCAGCGGCACGGGCTTGTTGAAGTACGCGCTCGCGCCGAGCGCGGTCGCGAACTCACGGTGCCGGCGTCCTTGGTTCGCGGTGACCATCACGACAGGTGGTCGCTTGGCCGCTGCCCCGAGCCGCTCGAGGATCGCCAGCCCAGACAATTGCGGAAGCATCATGTCGAGCACCACGGCGTCGATCCCGCCCGCCAGAAGCGCCGTCCACGCCTGAGCACCGTCACTGGCCCGTACCACGCTGGCACCCTCGGCTTCGAGCACCAACACCATGCCCGCGAGGATGTCCAAGTCGTCATCGACGGCGAGAATGGTCTTGCCTTCAAGACGCCGCTGCATACGCGGGATCGTAGCGCTCGCAGGGAGCCGGACCCGGTTCAGTCGGCGATCGGCGGAAGGGGCAGGGCGAGCTGCTCAAGCAGTGCATCGGTCATCCAGGGCAGCGATTGCAGCTTGGCGCGGAGGCGATCGGGCATTGGCTTGCCTTGGCGCTCGTGCGGCGGCCTGCTCTTCCAGCGTCGGTGCATCCAGAGGTACTGCCACGGCGAGCGACGGATCGCCAGTTCGATGCCGCGGTTCACGCGCGCCGCGATCAGGAACGCGGGGTCATCGGCGGTTGCCCACTCATGCGGCTCGATCACGTCATGCACATCGAACTCGTAGTGGAAGCGATCGCCGTTGCGATGGGCAGCACCGACCACGATGGGCACGTCGTGCCGCATGGCCAGCAGCGGGATCGACTTGTAGGTGCTCGCAAGGCGGTTGAAGAAGGGCACAAAGAGCCCGTCGTGACCTGCATTCTGGTCGGCGATGAACGCCACCCGCCCGCTGCGGTCCAGGATGTCCTGGACCACCTCGGTCGCGCCCCACTTGGTGAGGATGCGCAGACCGCGCGCCTCGCGGACGCCAAGGATCCAGCGGTTGAGCCAGGGGTTGTCCAAGGGGCGTGCCAGCGCGGTCATGTCGAACCCGAGCATCGTCATGACGAATCCGAGCAGTTCCCAGTTGCCGCAGTGCCCCGTGCAGAGGATCACCGGTCGACGCTCAAGCAGCAGTCCGAGGGCGCGCTGGAGCAGTGGGTTCGAGGGGGCGAACGAGACATGGCTCGTCCAGGTCGTGGGCGTGACCAGACGCGGCGTGGCCACACTCTCGACCATGAAGAGCTGGAACATCGACTCGATGCTCCGAACGGCGAGATCGCGTCGATCCCGATCGCTCAGGTGCGGCATCGCGTGCCCGAGGTTGTCCATGGCGCGCTGTCGGTGCCGCGAGACCACGGAGGCATAGAGCCGGCCGAAGCCTGCTGCCGTGCGGAGGTTCTCCTCCACACCGAAGCTGTGCAGCAGTCCGAAGCAGGACCGCAGGGCCGCGTATTGGGCGAAGTGAACGGCTGGCGCGACCGTGGAGGCCACGCGCGGCTCAGCGATCCGCGTCGCCGGTCAGCGTGCGCAATCGACTCCAGTTGAGGATCGGGATGCGAGCATCGGTCGCGCGGTTCCACAGATCGAGGTACTTCGTACGCCGCTCGCGCGCCTGCTCCTGAGCCTCCAACTCGTCGCGCCTATCCTCGACCGATGTGAGTTCGCGCATGCTGGCACGCGGCTCGCGGGGTTCCACGCCGACCAGCACGAAATCGACATCGCCGGGCAGTGCCTCTCCTTCGATCACGGTCCCACCCCAGTCGCGGATGCGCTGGATGACGAACGCCTTTTCTTCGGCGCTGGTGCGTCCGTCGGCATCGGTGTCGAACTCGCCGAAGACGAAGAAGCGATAGGTGTAGTCGGGGCTGTAGATCGCGTTGATGAGGACATCGTCCTTGACCGGCGGACTGGCACCGCGCTGCTGTCGGGTCACCCGCGCGGTGCTGGTCGTCTCGTCAACCTTGAGGACTTCGATGCTCGCCTTTCCGGGCTGGATCGCCCCGGTGGCGGGGTCGACACCCGCACCAACGGCATCCGCATAGACCTCGAAGGTCATCCCCGGACGGATGCGGTGTTGGCGGCCGAGGTCGATGTAGACGCGACCTTCGGCGTTGGAGGCGAGCACATGGCCATCGACGAGCGCAGCCGCATTCTTTGGCTGCACACGGATGCGATCGACCTGACGCTGCAGGTCGCCCGTTCGCGCCTCAAGCTCGTTCTTCTGGCCGGTGATCGCTTCGAGCTGGCTCTGGAGGTCTTCCTCGCGGGCGCGGCCGGCGCTGGCGACCTCTTCACGAGCGCTGGCGAGCTGGCTCTTGAGTTGATCGAGTTCGGTCTGCGTCTTGGCGATCGCGTCCTCGCGTTCTTGGAATTCGGGCTCCTTGGCTCTGAGCGCGTCGTCATAGGCCTGCTTCGCCTCGTCCATGCGACGCCTGGCCACGTCGCGCTCGCCCTCGGCCTTCTTGGTGGCCTCGCCCGCGGCATCCAAGTCCTTGCGGAGCTTGGCCGTCTCGCTCTTGGCCTTGTCGAGCATGGTCTTGACGATGTCGTTCTCGCTCGCGCCAAACTCCTGACGCAGTTCGTCGAGCGATGCATCGGTCCGGCCAACCATGAGCGTCAGGGCCTGCCCAAGGCGCTGGGCGGCTTCCTCCGCCTTTCGGTTGGCCTCCGTCTGTCCGCCACGGGCCGCATCGGCCAGCTTGCGGGCCTCGTCGTACTTGGACCAAAGGACGATGCTGGTCACCAGGAGCCCAACGGTCGCCAGGACGAAGATGACCAGGCCGATGATGGTGCCGTTGCTTCCGGAGCGCGATGCCATGGGAAAGGACCTCGTGGGGGGCGGGGGTGGCGGAGGGCCACCCCGAGACCCGGAGTGTCGCGCATGGAGGGGGTATGCGTCAAGCGGATCGGTGGTCCGATCACCACATCGCTGGGCGGGTTGCGCCGAAGCCGCCTTGCCGCCATAATGGCGGATCCCCCGCAGACAGCAGAGGAACCACACCAGTGCCCAACACCGCATCGGCCAAGAAGCGAGTTCGCCAGACCGAAGAGCGCAATGCCCGCAACCGCTGGCGCCGCACCCATGTCAAGGATGCCGTCAAGGCGTTCAACACCGCCGTGCTGGCTGGCGACGGCAAGGCTGCCGCCGAGGCCTACAACAAGGTGGCGAGCCTGATGGACAAGTTCTCCCACACCCCGACCATGCACAAGAACACGGCGGCCCGTCGCAAGAGCCGCCTTGCCAAGCGCCTGGCCGGTCTTACGGCGAAGAAGTGAGCCGTGGCGGCCCGCACGCCGCGCACCCGAACCAAGCCCCGAGCGGTCCGGCCTGACGCCGGGCCGCTGTCCTATTGGGAGCGCTCCAAGCAGCCACTGGAGATCCTTGTGCTGCTCGTGCCGCTGATCGTGCTGTACGAGATCGGCCTCGTGCGCTGGCTCGCCACAGCGCAGGGCGTGCAGACCAACGATGCACACCGAGCGCTGGTGCACCTCTTCCAGTCCTTCGGCATGGACGCCACTCGCCTGGGCCTGCCGGTGCTCAGCCTGCCGGCGGTGGCGATGGTCGTGGTGCTGCTCGTGCTGCACGCGCTCTCACGCAAGCCCTGGACGGTGAACCTGCCCACGGTCGCCGGCATGGTCATGGAGGGAGTGCTCGCCGGGCTGCCGCTCTTCGTGCTGGTCCGTGTGATCATGGGCATCGCCACCCTGGCCACGACTGCAGAACCGGTTGCCTGGCTTGGGGACCGCATCCTGATCTCGATCGGGGCGGGGCTCTACGAGGAGTTCATCTTCCGCATGGTGGCGCTGCTCCTGCTGCACTCGCTGCTGGCAGACCTGCTGCGGATCAAGGAACCATGGTCGACTTGGGTGGCGGTGGTCCTGGCGGCACTGGCGTTCGCGGCGTACCACCCGCTGCGAGGCGCGACGGGAGCCATCGAGTGGCCGGTGTTCGCGTCGCTCTTCATGGCCGGGCTCTACTTCGGCGCCCTGTATGTGGTACGGGGCTTCGGGATCGCGGTCGCGGCACACGCGTCGTACGACATCATCGTGACGGCGGTTTGGCATCCCGTGGGATAACATCGCTCCCATGTCCGATGCACGCTCCGTCCGTCTTCTCGTGCTCGATGTGGATGGCGTCCTCACCGATGCCGGCATCATCTACTCCGAGGACGGCGTGGAGCACAAGCGCTTTTGTGCGCGCGACGGAGCGGGCATCGTGGCGTGGCGCCGCCTGGGCAATCGCGTGGCGATCCTGTCGGGACGCGTGTCGTCGACGGTCGAACGGCGTGCGCGCGAGCTCGGCATCGAGGTCGTGGTGCAGGGATCGAAGGACAAGCTGGCTGACCTTCGCGCGATCGTCGAACGCTGCGGGTGCACGCTCGACGAGACCGCGATGATGGGCGATGACTGGCCGGACCTGCCGGCCATGATGGCGTGCCACTACCGGATCACCGTCGGTGATGCGTGCCAGGATGTCCGCAGCATTGCCGACTTCGTTGCCCGCCATCGTGGTGGGCATGGCGCAGTCCGCGAGGCGATCGAACACCTGCTTCAGGCGCAGGGGCGCCTGGCCGAGGCCCAATCGTGCTTCGCGGGCTGACGCCGACACGCCTGTTGCTGCTGGGTTCGGCGCTGCTGATCAGTGCCGGGCTGCTCGTGGTGGCTTCGGGCAGCGATCGCGGCATCCCGCGCGAGGCCCCGCGTCGCATCAAGGATCCCGCATCGCTCGCCCCGCCCGCGTCGCTTGGCCAGGATGAGGCGGCCCGTGCCGGTGCACCAACCGAACTTCGCGGCGGCATGCAGTTCGATGCCGGCGCGTGGGTGCAGGTCGCCGACCCCGATGGCCGGGTCAAGCAGCGCTATACGGCTGATCGCATCGATCCTCGCCCGGGCCAGTGGCTCGAGATGGTCCAGCCTCGCGCGGTGATGCACAGTCCGAACGGCCGGATCGTGGCCCTCCGTGGCGACCGCGGCCGGGCGCACGTTCCGGCGAGGGCGCTCGAGAACGGGTACTTCGAGGGCAATGTGGTCGTGAGCGTCTGGATGCCTGATGACCAAGGCCGCAGCCGTGACATCTCGACGGAGGCCCCGTCGGTCGTGGTGCTTGCGCATGAAGCGACCTTTGATGCGATCCGCAACCGCATCGATGCGCCCGGCGAGGTGCAGATCACCAGCGACACGATGCAATTCACGGGCGAGACGCTCGAACTCGTGCTCTCGGCGGACGGACGATCGATCGAACTGCTGTCGGTGCGCCGACCCCTCTCGCCACTCATCATCACGCGCTCGCCGGGCAGGAAGGCCGCCGCAGCATCCTGGCCGATGGCATCCGGCACACACGCGGCATTGGCCGCGCAGACCCCTCCACCGCACGGCGCGATCCATCCGCCGATGGCCTTGCCGCAGTTTGCGCAGCAGGAACCAAAGCGTGGCGGTCGGCCCTATCGATTGCAGCTGCGTGATCAGGTGCACATCACCAGGGAGCGTTCCGGGCAGTCGAGTTCGGTGACCGGTGACCTCCTCGTGGCGTACTTCCATCTCGAGGAGGGCCAGACCGGTGATGCGCTCGTCGATGCCGCCGCTCCACGGTCTTCGGTGGCCGGTGCGCTGGATCACCCCGTGCATCCGGTCCGTGTACCGCTGAGCGGTCATGCTGGTCATGCTGGTCATGCTGGTCATGCTGGTCATGCTGGTCATGCTGGTCATGCTGGTCATGGTTCGGCATCGTTTCCTTCGATCGTGGCGTCGCAGGTCGTTGCGTCGGTTCCATCGCAACCCATCACGATGCCGGTGCTCGAGGATCCCGAGCGCGTGGTGGTGCGCTTTGCCGGACCACTCCTCATGCGCCCGGCCGTCGCCGATGAGCAGCCACCAGCCGACGATCGCATGCGCATCGAGCTCGATGGGCGACCGGTCGAGTTGGCTGACCTGCCGATGGCCTTGCGCGCGCCTGATGTCACGGTCGACCTCGTGCGGACGACCGATGGAGACCAACCCGAACGATTGCTGGCCAAGGGCGGTGCGCGCGCCACCGACGGGACACGGGTGATCGAGGCATCCACGATGGACATCCTGCTCGATGGCCAGCCCGGAGGCAGCGAGCCTCGCCGGGCCGTCCTCACCGAGCAGGTTCGGCTGTCCGATCGCGAACGCGCGGCCAGCGCCCAAACGGCGGACATCCGCTTCGCGCGAGGCATTGATGGCAAGGCGCAGCCGCGGCGCGCCGAATTGCGCGGCGGCGTGACGATGGTCGAGGGCCAACGCACGGTGGGCGCGGGCGATCTTGATCTGGACTTCATTGAGGTCGATGGTGCAGCGCAGCCGGTGCGGGCGCGACTGCGCACCGAAGTCCGCATCAGCGACGACCTCCAGGTGCTGTGGGCCAAGGAGGTCGACTGCTCGCTCGGGCCGTTGGAGGGCTCAAAGGGCCATCAACTCACGCAGGCGGATGCATCGTCCATGGTCCAGCTGCAGGTCAAGGATGGTGTACGGGTCTTCGCCGACTCGCTGCAGGCCGATCTGGTGCGGCGGCAGGCGCTCTTGCGCGGTCCGGGATTGCAGGTCGTGCGCGGCCCGGTCCGCATGGACCAGATCGCGTCGCTGCGGGTGGATGACCGGGAGCGCTTGGCGCGTGTGGATGGCCCGGGGCGTGCGCAGGGATTCGAGGGTTCGCTCCTGGCCGACACACTCGCTTCGGCCAAGGCCACGGCACCCAAGGAACCGACGCTCCGCAAGCAATTCGAAGCCACATGGCAGGAGCAGATGGCGTTCCAGGAGCGTGAGGACGAAAGCGCGTTGCTTGAGCTGCGCGGCCAAGTCGCCGTACGCGCTGAGCCCGAAGTCGGCGAGATCGACCTGCTCGATGCGCGCACCGTGACGGTCGAGTTCCTGCCGAAAGTCGCCTCGGACGCCTCCCCGTCCGGTGCGGCGCCCGAATCCCCGGAGTCGGCTGCCGGCGGCGAGGACCTGCGGGTGAGCAAGGTCGTGGCCCTTGGCGACGCCCAGGTTCAGAACCAGGTGTGGACGATGCGCAATGGACGCCGGATCGGTGACCCGCGGCTGGTGCGGCTTCAGGGTGAGCGACTCGAGTTCGACATGGTTCGCAGCGAAGTCGTGGTTCCCGGGGTGGGATCGATGCTCGTGAACAATCCATCGGCTGCCGGTGCGCGCGCTGCGAGCTTCGTCGGACCCGGGAGTGAGGGTGTGACACGCTTCCGCTTCGCCGACGGCATGCAGATCAAGCAGGTCGGGGGTGACCTTCACCGGATGAGCCTGCGCAAGTCGGTCGAGGTGGCGCACGCGGGGCCGCGCGAGGGAGACACCTTCACCCTGACCTGCGCAGCGCTCGATGCGGATCTCTTCCGTCCGGCCGCGGCCAAGGCCGCGAAGGATGAGGTGATGGGGTTCGGCGGTGCAGCCGAGATCCGCACACTCTTCGCCGAGGGCGCGGTGTTCGTGCGCACCTCGCAGTTTGACTGCGAGTGCGAGTCCTTCGACTACGACGCGCAGAAGCAGGTTGCCGTGCTGCGGGCGGCACCTGGGCGGCTCATTGCCCTCGTGCCGACCGGCCAGTCCACACCGACACGCGCAGCAGCGTTTCGATGGGACATGGCCGCGGGCAAGCTGACGGTCGAGGGTGCGCAGGGTGGTGTGCGCCGCTAGAACGGCGCAGGGTGGTATGCGCCGCTAGAACGGCGCAGGGTGGTGTGCGCCGCCAGAACGGCGCAGGGTGGTGTGCGCCGCCAGAACGGCGCAGGGTGCCTCAGGCGAGGGCGAGTTCGCGAGCCGCGGGGCGCGTTGCCACACGGTCCATGGCAAACGGTGTACCGAGTTCCTCGCACAGCATGCGCGAGGTGATCTGGCTCGACAGGAAGATGACGGGCAGCCCCGATCCGGGATGCGTTCCGCCGCCGACGAGCCACAGACCATCAAAGCCGGGCAGGCGGTGCTGCGGCCGAAGGTGCAGCATCTGACCGAGGTTGTGGGCCAGGTTGAAGGTCGCTCCGTGGTTGATGCGTTCCGACTGCCAATCGGCAGGTGTGACGAGCCGCTCGGTCCGGATGCGACGGGCCATGTCGGGAATGCCGAGGCGGTGCTCGAGTTGATGCAGGGCATCGGCGCGGAGCTTGGGGCGCATGGCGTCCCAGTCCAGGGTGCAGTGACCGGCCTTGTTGTTGGTGGACGGAAGCAGCACATAGAGCGAACTGCTGCCCTCGGGCGCAAGCGTGGGATCGATGCGCGAGGGATTGCACGCATAGATGGAGGGATCATCGCTCCAGCAGCCGCGCTCGGCGATGTCCTTCAGGTTCTCGCTGTAGGTCTCGCTGGTGTAGATCGTGTGATGGGGCAGGTCGATGGCGCCATCGAGGCCCAGATACATCATCACCGTGCTGCACGAGTAGCGCTTGGCATCCAGCACGCCATCCTGCTGGTCACGGCGCCGCAACTCGGCCGGGATCAGGTTCTTCATCGCCCAGGTGGCATCGGCATTGACGATGACCTGGCCGTGCCGATGCTCGAGCCCATCGACGACCACGCCCCGGACGGTGCAACCATCGAAGGTCAGGCGTTCGACCGGCGAGGACATGTGGAGGCGCACACCCATCGAGCGCGCAATGTCGCCCATCGCCTGCATGAGGGCGTTGCAGCCGCCCGTGGGGTGCCAGATGCCGAACTCGTATTCGATGAAGGGCAGGATGCTGAAGAGGCTCGGGCACTCGAACGGGCTCATGCCCAGGTACTTGCTCTGGAAGCAGAGCGACAGACGCACGAGCGGATCCTGGAAGTACTCGCCGAGGTGCGCGTGCAGCGACTGCCATGGCTTGATCTTCGGAGAGACCTTGAGCGCATCGAGCGTCAGGAGGTCGTAGAGCCCGCGCATGGGGGCTTCAAGCATCGGCGTCATCGCAGCGAGCTTGGCACGGTTGTCATCGAGGAAGCGTCTGAACGCCACGCCATCGCCGGCTCGGCGAGCCTCGAACTGCTGGACCATGCGCGCCACATCCTGCGTGGCGTCGATCTGCACGGCGGGTGCACCGGGCTGGCCATGCAGCAGCCGGTACATCGGATCGAGGCGGACGAGCTCGGCGTGATCGTGCAACGAGTGGCCAGTCGCGCGGACGATCTCCTCAAGCACGTACGGCATCATGAAGAAGGTCGGACCGCAATCCCAGTGGAAGCCATCCTGACTCAAACGCCGCGAGCGGCCTCCGACGCGGTCGTGTGCCTCGTAGACGGTGACATGGAGGCCGCTTGCCGCCAGGAGCAAGGCGGCTGCAAGGCCACCCGGCCCGGCACCGACGATGGCGACGGATCGTTCAGCCGACAGTGAAGCGTTCGCGGTCACGGGGATCGTTTCGGGTGCCGACCAAGCCCGGATTCACGAATCCGCGCCCTGCAAGGGTGCGAACTCGCCATCAATGCGCGTCACCGCTGCCGTTGTCGATCCCAGCCTGGCCCCGCCCAGAGAGCGTGATCCGAGCGCCTTGGGCTCCGAGCCGTGCCATGGGAGTTCGGTCATGGCGCCAACCGCGTGGACCGACCTGGGACGGCGCATTGCGTGGCTCGAGGGCCGGAGCCGTGCGCTCGCCTCGAAGGCCGGTGACCTGGCCGCACTGGTGGCCGATGAGACCGGCAAGCCAGAGCACGAAGCCGTCATCGCTGATGTGATGGCACTCCTGGCGGCGATGCGCTGGACCGCTCGGCGGGCACCATCGATCCTCGCTCCTCGTGGCGCCGGTTGGGGGAGCGCCATGTTCCTTGGTCGCTCGATCCGCACACAGCGTGCGCCGCTCGGTCATGTGGCCATCATCGGCACATGGAACTACCCGCTGCAGCTCCTGGGTGTGCAGATCGTGCACGCCCTCGTCGCCGGCAATCGAGTGACGGTGAAGCCGAGCGAACGATGCCCACGCACCCATGCGGCCCTGCTCTGCCTGCTCAGTCAGGGGATGCCTGACGGCATGCTGGTCTGGACCGAAGCCACGCGCGAAGCGGGGGAGCGCCTGCTGGCCGGTGGCCGGTTCGACCATGTCGTGTTCACCGGCTCCAGTGCCGTGGGCCGTCGTGTGGCGCAACGCTGCGCGCTGGACATGATTCCGTCAACGCTGGAACTCTCCGGGGCGGACAGTGCACTGGTCCTCGCCGACGCGGATCCGGTCCGCGCGGCACGCGCCGTCTGGAACGGCTTCACCATGAACGCAGGCCAGACCTGCATGGCGCCGCGTCGGGCCATCGTCACCCGCGAGTCGGCGCCCGGCTTCCTGCACGAACTGCGCGTGCTGGCTGCATCGGCTCATCCGGTCACGCTGATCGACGAGGCAGCAGCCCGTCAGGTCGATGCCGCCGTGCATGAGGCCGTCGCGGCAGGCGGCATGCCGATCACGGGCATCCTGGAATCGCGGCGGGGCCGGGTGATGCGGCCCCAAGTCGTGGTCGATGCGCCCCCGACCTGCGCGCTCGCCCGGGGTGAGCACTTCGGTCCGGCGCTTGCGGTGCTCATCGAGCGCGATGACGAGGCCGCGCTCGAGCGCCATCGTGGATACGGCCAGAACCTCAGCGCCTCGATCTTCACTCGCAGCACGCCGTCGCGCGCGATGGCCGAGGCAACCGGGGCCAGCATCGTGACCATCAACGAGTGCTTGGTCGCTTCGGGACACCCTGCGGTGCCGCTGGCGGGTTCTCGTGAGAGTGGCTGGGGAACCAGCCGCGGCGCCGACGGCCTCCTGGCCATGACTCGACCGGTCACCATCGCGTTCACACGCCGTGGTGCCGATGTGCCCGTGGGCCCACCACCATCCTTCCTGCTGCGCGCGCTCGGCTGGATCATGCGAGCCAACCTCTCCCGTCGTCGCGGCCCAACCACCTGAACCAACCATGAATCGACCCACGGCCATCGTCATCGGTGGAGGCCTCGCCGGGCTCTCGGCGGCCACCGAGCTCACCACCAACGGATTCCGCGTCACGGTCGTCGAGCGCAACCAGCACCTGGGCGGCAAGATGAACGTGCTCACGGAGAAGGGCTTCACCTTCGACATGGGACCGACCATCCTCACGATGCCGCAGGTCGTGCGTGGGATCATCTCGCGCAGCGGCCGTTCGGTGCCGGACTACCTGAATCTGGTCGACCTCGATCCACAGTGGCGCTGCATGTGGGACGACGGCACGGTGATCGACCTGCTCAAGGATCCCTCGACGATGTCCGCGGCGCTCGATCGGCAGTTCCCGGGCACGGGTGCGGGCGCAGGCTGGGGCTCGTTCGTCGACTACAGCCGCCGCATGTACCGTCTGAGCGACAAGGTCTTCTTCTACAAGGACCTTGGGGGCATCGGCGACCTGATGCGCAAGCCGCCTGCGCGCGATGCGGGGCTGCTGGGCGATGTCCTCAACATGCGCGTGCATTCGACCGTGGCCGGCACCATCCACAAGCACATCGGCGAGCCGCACATGGCGCAGCTCTGCGAACACTTCCTGCAGTATGTCGGCTCGAGCCCGTTCCTGGCGCCGGCGATCCTCACCTTGATCGCCTCGGCACAGATCGACCACGGCTGCATGTACAGCATGGGCGGGACCCGCATGGTGGCCCGTTCGCTCGAGCGGATCCTGCGCGAGGAACAGGCTGAACTGATCACCGGCGTCGGCGTCCGGCGGATCATCCAGGAGGGCGGCCGAGCCGTTGGCGTGGAGCTCGAGGATGGCCGCCAGCTCCGTGCCGAGGTCGTCGTGAGCAATTGCGATGTGCAGCGGACCAATCGGGACCTCATTGGCACTCCGCAGGGCCGTGCCGAGCAGGAAGACATCGCCGGGAAGTACACCCCGGCGTGCAGCGGCGTCGTGCTCTACCTCGGGCTCGATCGCCAGTACGACCATGTGCTGCACCACGACTTCCTCTTCAGCCGGGACTCGCAGTACGAGTTCGACGACATCTACCGCCTCGGGATCCCGGCGCGCGATCCGACGCTGTACCTCGCGGTCCCCAGCCGCACCGACCCGGGCCAGGCACCGGCGGGGTGCGAGTCGCTCTACATCCTGGTGCACACGCCGTTCCGGCGCGAAGGCCAGGAGTGGGATGCCCCCGGTGGCCTGTTCGACCAGTACCGGCCGGTCATCATCGACAAGCTTCGTCGCAACGGGTTCACGGACATCGAGAGGCACATCGTGGTCGAGCGTCGTCTGACGCCAGCCATGATCGACCGCATCTACAACGCCGAGGGCGGCGCGATCTACGGCCTTGCCTCGCATGGCAAGCTGCGCGGCGGCTTCAAGCCACGCAACCGCAGCAAGGTGCTCAAGGGGCTCTACCTCGCCGGCGGCAGCGCGAATCCCGGCCCCGGCGTGCCGATGGTCCTGATGAGCGGCGTCACCGCGGCCAACGCGGTTTGCGAGGACATCGGCATCCGTCCGGTCCAGGTGCAGGAGCGCGAGGCGTGTCTGCAGCCGGCCTGACCGACGGTCGACCGAGCGCGGGCTTCAAGCGCGTGTTCGGCTGGTATGCGCGGCGCTTGGTGCGCAAGCGCTTTGCAGCCATCCGGGCCATGCCCGGCGCCATGGATGTCCTGTGCGCCATCGGTTCGCACGATGGCCCGGCGATCGTGGCCATGAACCACTCGAGCTGGTGGGACCCCATGATTCCGTGCGTGCTGCACCCGATGACCGCAGGGGAGCGAGGCGTCTTCGCGCCCATCGACGAAGCCATGCTTCGGAAGTTCCGCTTCTTCGCACGCTGCGGCCTGTTCGGGGTCGAGCCCGATTCGCCGGCGAGCCTGTCACGCCTGGCTGACTACAGCGCGCGCGAGTTCGCCCGCGAACCTCGCAGCACGCTCTGGATCACGCCGCAGGGTCGCTTTGCCGATGTGCGCAGCCCGATCGTCTTGCGTCCAGGCGTGGGGGTCGTGGCCCACCGCGCACGCGGGCCGAAGGTCGCGGTGCTCGCCGTCGAGTATGGCTTCTGGACCGAGCAGCGCCCCGAGGTGTTCCTGAGTGCGCGCATCGTCGATGCACCGTCCGAGGCCAGTGCCCGTGGCTGGCATCGTGCGATCGAGGCCTCGCTCTCGTCGGCCTGCCACGACCTGGCCGACGCGGTCATGACCCGCGATCCAGCGCGATTCGAGATGGTGTTCGGCGGTGCAGGCGCCACGATCAACCCCGTCTATGACGCCATGCTCCGGGCGCGCGGCCAGGGTGCCGCCATCGATGTGCGTGCTCGACGGGCGGGCGTGCGATGAGCCTGGCGGCGACGCTCCTGTCGGTGGGTACGGTCGCGGGTGCGGTCGGTGCCGCGGTCGCCTGGGGCGGCATGCTCTCGAACCTGCGGCTCTACACACGCACCGCACGCGGCGATTGCCCGGTTCGCGCGGGTGAGGGGCCGGTGGTGAGCGTGTGCATCCCGGCCCGCAACGAAGAAGCCAACATCGAGGCGTGCGTGCGCAGCATTCTCGCGAGCGTGCATGTCCCCGTCGAGGTGCTGGTCTATGACGACCAGAGCACCGATGCCACCCCGAGGATCCTCGCCCGCCTGGTCGCCCTGGATCCCCGCGTCCGCGTGGTACCGACGCAGCCCTTGCCTGAGGGCTGGAACGGCAAGCAGTGGGGGTGCGAGCGCATGGGCCAGGCTGCGCGCGGGGCCTGGGTGCTCTTCACGGATGCCGATGTGCGCTTCGAGCCCGATTGCGTCCCGCGGACCTTGGCGCGTGCCGAGTCGCTCGGCGCAGACCTGCTCTCGACCGTTCCTCGGCAGGTCACCGGGTCGTGGGCGGAGCATGCGGTGATCCCGCTGATCTCGTTCGTGCTGCTCTCGTACCTGCCCATGGGCCGGATGCGCACCACCACGAGCCCGGCGGCGAGCGGTGCGTGCGGGCAATTCATCCTGGCCAGGCGCGAGGCGTGGCTGGCCAGCGGCGGGCACGCTGCGTTCCGCGCGAGCATGCACGATGGCATCAAGATGCCACGCGCCTTCCGCAGCGCCGGGTTCAGGACCGATCTCTTCGACGGCACCGATCTGGTGTCATGCAGGATGTACCGGGGATGTGGACAGGTCTGGCGGGGCTTCGCGAAGAACGCCTACGAAGGCCTGGGCTCGCCGGCGCTCTTGCTCTTCGTGACCGTGCTGCATGGATGTGCCGTGCTCCTGCCGTGGGTCACCCTGCTCCTGTGGCTTGTTGGGGTGGGCATGGCCCCGTGGGTGCCGTGGGTCGCCGCGCTCACGATCGTGGCGGGCTTCGCGCAGCGCATCGTGCTGGCCCGGCGCTTCGCGCACGCATGGGTGTCCGTGGCACTGCACCCGATCGGCATCCTCATGCTCACGGCGATCCAGTGGCACAGCCTGTGGCTGCACCTGACCGGTCGCCGCGCCTGGAAGGGGCGCACCGCCGGCGTCACGGCATCATGAGGTCGCGGAGCCGGTGAACGGAACCGGCGGCGCCGTCTGCAGCGCCACCATCTGCCTGTAGTGCTCGCTGCGCTCCATCAATTCTGCATGGGTTCCCTGTTCATCCACGACGCCGTCACGGATGACGACGATGCGGTCGGCGTGCTGGATCGTGCTGAGTCGGTGGGCGATGACGAAGCTCGTCCGTGAGCGCATGAGCGTGGCGAGCGCAACCTGGATGAAGCGTTCGCTCTCGCTGTCGAGATTGCTCGTTGCCTCATCGAGGATCAGGATCCGCGGATCGGCCAGCACCGCACGCGCGATGGCGATGCGCTGGCGCTGGCCGCCCGAGAGCCGGACCCCGCGCTCGCCGATGATCGTCGCGTAGCCCTCTGGCATCTCCTCGATGAAGCGATCGGCAAAGGCGATGCGTGCCGCCTCGCGGATCGCCGCGTCCGAGGCATCACGCTGCGCGTAGGCGATGTTCTCGGCGACCGTGCCGTCGAAGAGGAAGACATCCTGCTCGACGATGCCCAGGAGCTGGCGGTAGCCGGCCAGCCGAAGGTCGCGCAGGTCGGTGCCATCCATCAGGATCGTGCCGGCGGTGGGATCGCTGAATCTGGCGATGAGGTTGCAGAGGGTGGTCTTGCCGCTGCCGCTGGCGCCGACCAAGGCCACCATCTGGCCGGGTTCGGCGACCAGGCTCACGCCGCGCAGCACCTCGCGCTCGGCGCTCGGGTAGCGGAAGTGCACATCGCGGACCTCGACGCGACCGCGCACGAGGCTGCGCGCCGGGACCACGGCGCCCGCCCGATCAGGCAGTTCCGATGGCTCGGCGACCAGATCGAGCACGCGGTCGAGCCCCGCGAGGCTGGCCTGGAAGTTGGTGGCACTCGTGGCCAGGGTCTCGAGCGGGACCAGAAGCATCACCAGGTAGGTCAGGAAGAGAATCAGGTCACCGGTCGTGAGCGTTCCCTCAATCACCTGCATCCCGCCGTACCAGAGCAGCAGCGCACTGGCCACCGGGATCATGATCTCCCACGCCGACTCGATGCCGCGTGACCACCACCAGACATTGATCTCCTGCCGCGCCATGAGGTGCGAACCCTCGGCGTAGCGGCCTCTCTCGGCGGGGGTGCGAGCGAATCCGCGCACCACGCGGATCCCGCTGAAGGTTTCGGTGGCGTGCCCATCGATCGCATCGCGCGTGACCTTGATGTCTCGGTGCAGCGGACGGATGCGCGAGATCCAGGTGCGGTGCGTGAACCAGACCATGGGCAGGAGCAGGAGGCTGCCCACGAGCAGTCGCCAGTCGGTCCACGCGAGGACGGTCAGGCTGCCGAGCAGCTGGATGATGGCGCGCCAGGGGTTGTAGACCATCGAGAAGACCAGCTCACCAACGCCACCCGCATCCTCGCGCAGCATGCTGACGAGCCCACCGGACTTGAGCGACTGCAGCCGGTGGAGCGGCAGGTCCGCGGCGTGCGTGAAGGCCAATCGTCGCGCGGCATTCTGCATGCGCTTGACGGTCCGGGTCGCGAGCCATCGACCCCAGAGGCCAATCACCAGCTGCACCGCGGTGAGGGCGATCATGCCGACGGCAAGCGCCACGAGCAGCCCCCGCGGCGTGTCGAGTGTGGTCCACGACTCCGGGAAGAGACCGCGTATCGAGGGCTCAAGGGGCGCGCCACCGAAGACATTGTCGATGGCGAACTTCGTCGCCGCAGGGGGCACAAGGCCCAGCAGCGTGCTCACGGTCAGCGTGCCCAGGGCGAGCGCGAGCGAGCGACGGCTCGGGCCGAGCAGGCGAAGGAACTCCCGAAGCAGCGCACCGAAGCCCCGGGATCGGCGCAGGCTTCGCTCGGTGCCTTGCTGCGACACCATGGAGCCCTCGCGGCGCAGGCGTGCGAATCGCTCGCGCATCTGCGCCCGATAGGCGTTGTAGCGGCGTCGACTGCTGGTGTGCGGCATCGGATCATGCTAGGGGGCGGTTACAGTGCCCTGCATGAGCCTTCCTCTGATCCTCGTGCTTTCCGGCTGTGCGCTCGCGCCATCGCTCCTTGGCCTCACGCAGTCCGCCACCGACACTGATCGCAGTTCGAAATCACCTGCCACCACGCAGCAGGGATCAAGCGGCCCGCGCCGCGGCACCGATGCGCAGGATGCACAGCAGGGCGGAGAGCAGCAGCCCAAGGCCAAGCGCCCGCCCGGCGTCTACTACGGCTTCAAGGAGGCCCCAGCCAAGCAGAAGGGTGCCGTTCGCCTGGCGGCCTACAACGTCGAGAATCTCTTTGATGGGGTGGACGACCCGAAACTCATTGGCGATGTCGATGACCTGAAGGAACGGACGAGCGAGGACCGGCTGGAGGCGATCGCCAAGGCGATCAAGGCACTCGATGCCGACATCCTCGCACTTGAGGAAGTCGAGAGCGAGGAGTGCCTGCGTTGGTTCCGTGACACCTACCTCAAGAACATGGGCTACGAGCATCTGGCGAGCAAGGATGTCGGGTACTACCGCGGGGTCGAGCAGTCGATCCTGAGCCGCTTTCCCATCGAGTCGGTCGAGGTGCGGCCGGACGAGGATCTCTCCGATGTGAAGCGCGATGGCACAGGCTTCGCCGAGAAGCCGACGAAGGCAGGCGATGAGCAGGGGCAGCGGTTCCAGCGCAGCCCGCTGATGGCCGATGTGCGCGTGACGCCCGACTACCTGCTTCGCGTGATCGTCGTGCATCACAAGGCCGGTGGCCTGGAGTTTGCGTACCAGCGCGAGGCCGAGTCGCTGCAGGTCATGGAGTGGGTCAAGGAAGCACAGGCGAAGGACGAGCACATCAATCTGGTCGTGCTGGGTGACTTCAACGCGCAGCCGAGCCACAAGACCGCCAAGATCTACTCCGAAGGCGGCCTGGTCGGTGCCTACGACTTCCGTGACCGTTCGCGCAAGGACATGAAGGCCGCGTACACCACGCACGCCTCGGGTCGCCCGATCGACTACATCATGGCGTCGCCCGGCCTGAGCGAGGACTTCGTCAACAGTTCGTTCTTCGTCCTCGGCACGATGCATGCCGGCGACGACTACGACTGGCGCAAGGGCGAGGAGCCCCCGAAGGGCTACGCCAGCGACCACTATCCGATCGCGATCGACTTCACGCCGGATGATTCCGAGCTCGCCGAAGGCGGCAAGGCGAAGCCGGCCGCCAAGGGTTCTTCGAAGTCATCGGTGAAGTCGTCGTCCAAGTCCTCGTCGAAGCCTGACGCTGACGACGACTGACCGTCGCACCCGCAGCGGTCAGCCTTGGCTCATGCCGAGCAGCCGCATGGCCTCGACGACATCCTTGTCGCCGCGACCGCTCACATTGATGACCACGACCTGGTCGGGCCGCATCGAGCGTGCCGCGTGGACCGCTGCGTGCACGGCGTGGCTGGTCTCCAAGGCCGGGATGATCCCCTCAAGCCGAGCCAGCAGCTGGAAGGCTTCGAGTGCATCGGCATCCGTGACGGCGGTGTAGCCGACGCGGCCCGCGTCCTTCCAGTGCGAATGCTCAGGGCCGACGCCCGGATAGTCGAGCCCCGCGCTGCAGGAGTGCACCTCCGCGGTCTGGCCATCGCCATCCTGGAGGACATACGAGAGCGAACCGTGCAGGACGCCTGGCGTGCCGTGCGAGAGGGGCGCTGCGTGATCACCCGCGCCCGGTCCGCGACCGCCGGCCTCGACGCCAAGCAGGCCGACCGATGCATCGCCCACGAAGGGCGCGAAGATCCCCGCGGCGTTGCTGCCGCCACCCACGCAGGCGACGATGAGATCAGGCAGCCTGCCGAGCGTGGCAAGCGACTGGGCGCGGCACTCCGTGCCGATGACCGACTGGAAGTCACGCACCATGAGCGGGAAGGGATGCGGACCGACGACGCTGCCGATGATGTAGTGCGTCCGTCCGACGCTGCCCATCCAGTCGCGCATCGCCTCGTTGGTGGCGTCCTTCAGCGTTCGGCTGCCGCTGGTCACTTCGTTGACGCGGGCACCCATGAGGCGCATGCGGAAGACATTCAGCGCCTGACGGCGGATGTCCTCGGCACCCATGTAGACCTCGCAGGGCAGGCCGAAGCGGGCGCAAGCCGTGGCCGTGGCCACCCCATGCTGGCCAGCGCCGGTCTCCGCGATGATCCGCGACTTGCCCATGCGTCGCGCGAGCAGCACCTGCCCCATCGTGTTGTTGATCTTGTGCGCACCGGTGTGCGCGAGATCCTCGCGCTTGAGCCAGATCTGCGCACCGCCGGCGTGCTCGGTGAGCCGTGGCGCGTGGCAGAATGCGGTCGGGCGGCCGACGACATCGCGCAACAGCTCGGCGAGCTCGGCTTGGAAGGACGGATCGACGCGCGCGGCGAGGTAGGCGGCCTCGAGTTCATCGAGCGCGGCCACCAAGGTCTCCGGCACATACCGGCCACCGAAGCGGCCGAAGCGGCCGAGGATCGGATCTGGCGGGGCCGTCGTCATGACGGGAGCGTAGGAGCCATGTCGGGCTGGCGGCGCACGATCGCACCGATGGGACCCGACAGCGCATAGATCGTGAAGATCGCGGCCATGGTCGGATGGAACCAGACCATCGCGAAGGCCAGCGGCAGCACCAGGCGCACCGCGAAGGCGAAGTCCTTGCGACCCTTCAGGTAGCGGTTGACCAGATGCGCGTAGCGGATCCGGCTCACCATGCCGATGCCGCAGGCGAGCGTGACCATCGGGATCACGAGGCTGCTCGCGCGCTCGAACGTGTCAGGCGCAGACTGCTGGTAGTCGATGAACAGCATGTGCTGATGCAGGATGATCAGGCTGGCCACGGTGCCGCCTGCGCCCGGGCTCGGCAGGCCAGCGAACCACCGGTGATCCTCTTCCTTGGTCGAGCCGCTCTCGACATTGAAGCGCGCCAGACGGAGCGCTGTGCAGCAGACATAGAACGCCGCGATGATCCACACGATCTTGATGTAGATGCTGTCGGCATCGGGTCCGAGGATGCCCGTGTAGTTGCTCGGCCCGTAGTAGTGGCTGACCAGGCGCAGCATCATGAAGGCCGGCGCCACGCCGAAGGTCACCACATCGGCCAGCGAATCGAGTTGTGCGCCGAAGCTGCTGGCCGAGCGTGTGAGCCGTGCCGCGAAGCCATCGATGCCGTCGAAGAACATGCCCAGAAAGATGAGCGTCCCGGCGACGGTCAGCGTGTTCCAGCCGAAGATCGCCGTGGGCTCGATCGGCTTGGCCACGAAGTGGATGGCTGCGAAGCCGCACATCAGGTTGCCCAGCGTGAGCAGGGTCGGCAGTGCACGCACGGCCGCGATGCCGCCCTTGCCGCGCTGACGCCTCAGGCGAAGCCGGCGGGTGGTCCGCGGTGGCGTGGCGCTGGCGCGCTCGGAGTCGATGGGGCTGGGATCGTTCACGGTTCGCTCGGCGACGGGGTACCTGATGCTACGGGCGCGGCTTCAGGAAAGAGTTGTGGCGGGAGGCTGGGGACGAGCAGGAGCAGCGTGCGCCGAGGCAGCGCGCGGGGCGTGCTGTCGGCCGTGGCCAGATCGGGTGCGAACAGCACTTCACCGATCGAGAGCGGCAGGTCAGTGGTCGGTCCGGTGCCGCCCACGGCCGATGGTGCGCACGAGGTCACGACATCGACGAAACCACGCCGAAGGGTCCACGACGCACCAGCGCGGCGGAACTCCCGGACGGCATCGTCGGCGGCGTCGATCGTCGTACCCAGGCGCACCGTGTCGCGACGATCGGGAGCCTCTGCCGGCGTGAACTCCACATGCACCACGGCACCATCGTGTGTCGGCATCACCCACCCACGAACCAGCAGCCGCACATCACGGCCATCAAGCTGGGTGACACCGCCATCGACCAGCACGCGACGGACCGACGCGGTCTGGCCGACACAGTCTCGCCAGCCGAGCGCCTGTTCGTGCCAGGTGCGCACATCGCTGTACGAGCCGCCGAGGATGTCGACGGCATGCTGCAGCTCATTGATCGGGATCCGAACCACGACCAGGCCGCTTCGTGCCAGACGCTCATGATCGATCGGCGCAAGGTCGGGGCATGGCTCCATCGTCGCGAGCGTCTGGTCGAGCACGAAGCCCTCCTCGGGCACCGTCCATCGCATGGTGAGCAGTCCGGGGCGCTGGATGCCGTCGAGCGGTGCAGCAACCGGCGTCGATGAAGCGTCTCCGAACTCCGGTCGATCGGTGGCGATGGGCGTGCTGCCGGCGCAGGCTCCCGTGAGCATCGCGATCGCGGCGAGCCGTCGCATCATGCGCCGGACTCCAACGGGACATCGTTGATGCGGTCGATCAGCCGGCGCAGCATGCCGAAGTCGCGTCGCGTGTGATGGAAGACCAGGCGCGTGAGGTGGGCGTGCTCGCCCCGCTCCTCGGAGAGTGCTCCGCGCTGCTCGACGGTGCCGCTGGCGAAGAGCGGGCGGAACTCGGAGGCGATCCGCTCCAGGTCAGCGGAGGGCAGGGGTGCGTTGAGACGGATCACGAGGTGGTCACGCACATAGCGGTTCGAGTGGTAGCGCCGGTAGAAGCGCAGGACCTCGTCCACGGCTTCCTGCGGCGTCTGCACGATGCGGAAGAGCGCCATGTCCTCGGGGCTGATCCAGCCGTTGCGCAGCAGTTCGTCGCGCACGAACTCCTGCCAGTCGTGCCAGTAGCCGCGGCTCGTCCCATCGACATTGAGCCCCTCGACGAGCACGATCGGCATGATGTGGCTGCGGCCGGTCTGCACGAGCGTCAGGGTCTCGAAGAGTTCGTCGTGCGTGCCGAACCCCCCGGGGAAGACCGCGACCGCATCGGACTGCGACAGGAACATCAGTTTGCGCGTGAAGAAGTAGCGGAACTCGATGAGCTTGTCATCGCCCTCGATGATGTCGTTGGGTCGGCTCTCGAACGGGAGCCTGATCCCCAGGCCGAAGCTCGCCTCGCGGCTGGGGCCCTCGTGTCCGGCCTTCATGATGCCATCGCCAGCGCCCGTGATGGCCATCCAGCCGTGGCTGGCCATCAGCCGGCCGAACTCACGCGCGGCGAGATAGTCGGGATGGTGCGAGGGCGTGCGCGCGCTGCCGAAGATGCTCACCTTGCGCACGCTCCGGTACTGGTTGAAGAGGCGGTAGGTGCGTCGCAACTCGTCCAGCGCGGTGCGCACGAGCCGAAGCTGGCCGAGATCACCCCCGTCCACCAGCAATCCGGCCACGGACTCGACGGCCTCCTGCACGGTCAACCACCGTGGATCGTTCTCGCTCGATGCGTCGAGGGCCCGCTTCAGTGCTGCCGTGGGATCTGGTTTCGGTCGGGGGCGCTTCATGGTTCCTTGGCTGCGCCAACGCTGGGCTGGTCAGGCTCGGGTGCCGGTGGTGCAGCCGGCTCGACCACGGGTTCCAGGGCTGGTTGTGGATCCGAGATCGTACCCGTCACGCGAATGCGAAGGAATGCATCGCCGAGGGCACCGAGCACTTGCCCCAGCACCGGCAGGCCGCTGCGGCTGCTCAGGCGCAGATCGAGCGCTGAGGTCGCCACATTCATGGTGCCACTCCCCTCAAGCGTCAGGGAGTTGCCGGCGACCGTGAGCCCGGTGACCGTGGCGATGTCGCCGTCGAGCGTGAACTCGCCCTTGGCCTGCTCGAGCCGATCGAAGCCCGGCAGCGACAGTTGGGCCAGTTGCAACAGGCCCAATCCGATCGAACCACCACCGAGCGTGAGCCCCGAGGCGCTGAAGGACCCCTTGCCGGTCCGGGCTCCGTGCGTGCCATCCAGTTCGATCCGAGCATCGATGAGGCCCGGGCGTGAGCCCGGCAGATCGCCGCCGATCGCCCACACGCTGCCTCGATCGAGCGTGGCATCGAGTCGCCACGATCCATCGGGGTGGGCCCAGCCGCTGCCCGAGGCGCTTCCCTCGCCCACACCGATCCCGAACCGTCTGATCTCGATGCGCTCACCGCCGGCAGGCCGCTCAAGCGAGAGCGTTCCCATGGTCAGTGGCCGGCCGACGGCCGAGATGACCGGGGCGGAGGCATCGAGATGGACCGCCACACCCGTCGGCATCGACTCGACCAGGATGGATGCCGAGCCCGTGGCACCCTCGATCGGCACCATGCCCGTGAAGGAGGCATCCTGCATGAGTGCGGTGCCACGCACGATCAGGCTTGGTTGCAGGGGAGATGGTCGCGAGATCACTTCCAGATCTCCAAGGATGACATCGCTCCAGTGCGCATCGGCCGATCTCAGCACGCTCGATGCTGCGGCACCGAAGACCGATTCGAGGCCGGGGTACCAGCCGCCGAGCTCGGCTCGGCAGCTCGCCTGCGCGATCAGATCGGGCGAGGAAGGATCGATGACCGCTCCCACACGGACCCGACCGCCGGGTAGGCGCACCTCGTCAAGAGTCACGGTGATGCGCCCGTTCATGAAGCGGACAGCGCTGCCCCGATCGAAGGCCACCGGCACGGCGCGTTCGCCGCTGCCCACGACGCCGACATCAGGATGCACCGTCGCCTCGATCGAGAGATCCGAGAGGGGACCGTGCACGCGTGCAGCGAGATCGCAGCGTGCCTCGAGTCCGCACTCGGCCAGGACGCCGAGTGCCTCGGGTGCCACGAGCGACAGGGCTTGGCGGACGGCCGGCGCGTTGGTCCACACCCCATCCGCGGCCATCGAGGCGTCGATCGCGCCGTCGGCCCACGACAGATCGAGGCATGAGCTCGACCAGCCATCGTCGTTGTGGCCGCGAAGCCCGGTGCAGGTGAGTGCATCACCGTCCCAGATGGCGAGCCCATCCATCCGCCTGAAGATCGTGCGTGCTCCGTCAGCAAGGATGCTCGCCTCGACGGGCCGCGCCCACGCGGTGATCGAAGGGCTGGCCACGGCACCCCTGATCGACAGGCCACCATCGATGCGCACGATCGGCACCAGGCGGTCCCACCAGTTCCGTGCGCCGTCCCGGACCATTGGATCGAGTGCATCGAGCAGCCAGTGTTCCAGCTCGAGGCCGTAGCACTGTGCGTCGAGATTGAGGCCGCCATCAAATCCGACCGTGCCGTGCAGCAGGCACCGAGCATCGCCCCGACGGCCCTCGATGCCGAGGAACCGCAGGCCGTCATGGCTTCCTTCGAGCGATCCAGTGACGCGATCCAGTACGAAGCCGCGCGGCCATGGAATCACCTGCGCTCCGCTGCCTTGGGAGGGATCGACGGTGCAGTCGTGCAGGCGCACCACGAAGCGAAAGTCGACCTCGCGCGTGGGGACGGTGGCCGGGCTGACGCGGCCATCGATCGAGACGCGGCCCGCTGCGCCGACCTGGGCCAGCACGCGGGCAGCCACGCTTCGATCGCTGCGCGGCCAATCGATCGGTCGTGAACCATCCTCGTGAGGAAGGCACGCCAGCACGAGCGGCGTGATCGGGAGGTCCGTGCACACGATCTTCAGGTCTGGACGCAGCGGGACATCCGCTCCCGGCGGGATCGCGATCGATCCGCTCACGAGGCCCAGAGCGGGCGTGGGCTGGCCGATCGACGAGAGTTCCTCGAAGGCCAGCCCGCCGCCGAGGAACTCGACCGAGTCCTTCCCCAGTTGCACCGCACCCTCGCGCACACGAATGGGAATCGGCAGGAAACCCAGGACCAGATCGACCTCATGCAGGTTCACGCGCCCGGTGATGAACTCCGGCTGGCCCGTTCCAGGTTCACGGTCGATGGCGAGGTCGAAGGAGACGCGACCGCCGGGGACGCACCGCGGCACGCCGGGCGGGAAGGTGCCTTGGCCATCGTCGATGAGCCCAGCCTGGGCCAGTTGCGTCCAAGCCCGGCGGTCCATGAGCGTCTCGAAGATGCGACGCGGTCGCGGCATGAACGCGGAGACGAACCGCTCGTCGACGACGATGCCCGTCGTCGAGAGCCTGAGCTTCACGCCGGGGTCATCGATCAGGGGGAAGACGCTGCCAGAGAGCTGGACCGGAGCACCGTTGGCACCGGCGCCACGCAGGTAGGTGATCTCTGCACGGTCCGCGTGGATCTCGATCGAGGCCTCCACATCGGTCAGTCGGTAGGTGAACAGGTGGAACGCGCCGATGCCGTTGCGTATCGAGATCGTGGTGTCGCTCGTGACCTCGCCCATGGGATCGCGCCGCGCAACGACCGCATCGATCCCCAGATCGATCTGCTCGAGGGTGAAGAAACTCAGAAGCCGCGCGGCGGACATCGGCAGGAGCAACGACGACGGATCGCCCGGCTTGCCGTAGCTGACCGTGGCGAGCTTCGCCTCGATGGCGAAGGTGGCGTGCTCCAAGGCTTCCGACAGCGAGCCGCCGCCGGTCTCGGCGTCCTCGGGCAGCGTGAGCTCCCCGTCAAAGGTCAGGATGAGTGGTGCAGCCGATCCATCGGCGACGGTGAACCGTGCTCGGCCGTTGGAGACCGATGCGGCCGTCCCTGCAAAGTGCACCTCGGCTCGTTCGAGGGTGACCGTCGGGGTGGCGAGCGTGGGCATCGCCTGCAGTCCGGCGAAACGCGCCCATCCACTTGGGACCCACGCGCTGGGCAGATCGAGCGTGAGTTCCTCCAGAACGACCTGCGCCGTCACGCCGACGCGTGGTGCGACCTGCACGCTGGCCGAGCTGATGGAACCGCCCGGGTTCAGGTCGAGGATCGCCCGCAGCGATGCCGGCAGCAGCGTGCGCAGCGTGGGCAGGGCCTCGAGCTGCTGGAGGTTCGCCACGAGGGCGCGGCTGCGCTGGTTCACGCTGCCCGACAGCGCCGTCGGCATGTCCTTGACGCGGAGATCGAAGCTCGTCCAGCCCGGGCGCTGGGCATCGGGGCCGAGCAGGCCGGCGAAGCGCTGGGCCTGGTCGATCTCGAGTTCGCCGTGGACCACGGTGGCACGGCGCACCTCCAGATCGGTCATCTGGGCCTGCACGACCTCGACCGGCTGCGACGGCCCACCGCCCTGATCGACGGGGGGCTTGAGCGCCGAAACATTGAGTGCGCCTTCCTTCGAGGGATCCTCGACGATCGTCAACTCCACGCCGTCGGCCACGATCGAGTTGAACACGATGCGGCCCATGAGCAAGCTCGGTACATCGAGGTCGGCGTCGAGCCTCGCCATCGAGGCGATGCGCGAACCGGGACCGGACCAGTCGGGTGCATCCAGCGTGACGCCATCGAGCCGGATGGCATCGGGCGCCGTCCACGACAGCCGGGCGATCGATACGGGCCCACCGAGAGCCTCGGAGAAGGCGCGTTCGAGCATGCTGCGCACGAGCGAGCCTTCCCAGATCACGGCCGTGACGATGAGCGCCACGGCAGCCACGCCCGTGAGCACGGTCCGCCGCACGAACCTGCGCCTGACGCGTCGCGCGTGGCGGAGGAAGGGGTGCTTCGGTCGCCAACGGGCGCTCATGCATGGAGTGTACGGAGCGGCCACGCCGCAGCCGTATGCTCCGGGCATGCACATGAGCGAGGTCGTCCGATGATGCCCCGGGCCGTGGTGACCGGCGGAACGCATCGCGTTGGGCGTGCGATCGCTGTTGCGCTGGCCGAGCGCGGAATGACGGTGCTGGTGACCACGCGCGACCCGGCTCGGGCGCGGTCCTTCGGATCGATCGCCTGCGGCGACGGCTCGATCACGGCCCTGTGTGCCGACGTCACGACCGACCGGGGCATCGCGGCTGTGCGTGAGGCAGCCGGGCCAGTCGTTCGCACGATCGTGCACAACGCAAGTTCCTACGAGTCCAGTCCGATCGGGTCGATCGAACGGGCAGCGATCGAGTCGTCGCTCGCCGTCCACGCCACCGCGCCGCTGCTCCTGACGCAGGCGCTCGTCCCTGCCTTGCGCCGTGCTCACGATGAGCATGGCGATGCGTCGGTCGTCGCCATGCTCGACATCCATGCCATGGGTCGCCCGCGCGCCGGTCAAGCCGTCTACCTCACGGGCAAGGCAGCACTCGCGGGGCTCGTCGATGCGCTCGCGATCGAACTTGCACCCTCGGTGCGTGTGAACGGTGTCGCACCCGGTGTGGTGGAGTGGGACCAGAAGGCCGATCCTGCCGAGCGTGCCCGGTACGAGGCCCGCATCCCGCTCGCGCGTGCTGGCACCCCCGACGATGCAGCCGGCGCCGTCTGCTGGTTGGCGCTGGACGCGCGGTACACCACCGGGACGATCGTCAGGGTGGATGGCGGCCGCGCGTTGCAGTGAACGAGGCTCGCCGACCGCCGGTCCCGACCTGTCGGGTCACGGCGCGCCCGTGCCCTCATCGAGAAGACGCTGAAGATCGTTCGCGATCCTGCCATCTGGTTGTGCCACGCGAGCGAGGTCCACGCACGCTCGAGCACGCGCACGATCACCGGCCCGGAGCCAGAGGCGCCCGGCCTCGGCGGCAGCCAGCGCGTCGTTGGGTGAGGCCAAGGCGAAGTCATTCCACGCACGCGCCGCATCGGCGACCCGCTGGAGATCGAGAAGCGACAGCGCGAGCTCCTCGGTGGCACCTCGCTTCAGTCGCTGCTCGGGAGCCAGGGCCATCAAGACATCGACGGCCTGGCCAGGCGCACCGGATTGCCGGAGCACCTTCCCCAGATTGACGGACAATCCCGTCTCGGTCGGCGCGATGGACACGGCCTGTCGAGCGAGGGTGATCGCCTCATCGAACGCGCCAAGCTCACCGCGCAGGCTCGCTTGCGCCGAGATCGGCCACGGGGAGTCGGGCGCGAGTCGCTGGGCATCGTCCAACGCGCGACGGGCTTCCTCGAACTCCCGTTGTCGCAGGTAAGCCAGGCCCAGCAGCAGCCGATCCTGCATCGATGACGGGTCGAGCCCGGCGGCGGTCTGGTAGCAGCGGATGGCTTGCACCGTGTCGCCGGCCATGTCGGCGGCCACACCCTGCGATCGCCAGAGTCCGACTTCACGCGGGGCCAGTGCACAGGCTTCGGCGTAGCGGTCGAGCGCCAGCCGGCGCCGTGGCAGGGGGTCGAGCCCACGCTCCGCATCGTGCGTCGCCGCCATGAGCAGTGCGCGGGCCTGCAACTCAGCGGCGAGTGCGCTGTCTGGTTCGAGTTCGCGAAGCCGATCCGCAATGCGCAGCGCCTCGTCGGGAAGGCCTTCCCGAAGGTAGGTCTCGATGGCGGCAGCCGAGGCAGGTACATCCACCCGGGCCTGGCTGGGCGGCGCCGGACGGTCGCAGCCAGGGAGTCCGCTGGCCATGAGCGCGCAGGCGATCATGCAGCCCCGCCGCACGGCGCGCCACGGGGAGTCCCGTCGAAGGAGCGAAGAAGGGCGTGGATATGATCCTTGGCTCATGTCTCAGGGCGCTCCCGCATCGATGTCCGCAGCCTTGGCCAAATCCTACTCCCCGCGGGAGCACGAGGCGGCGATCACGCAGCGTTGGGAGTCGGCCCACTGCTTTCATGCCGCGGCCGGGACGGGCCGTGCGCCGTACTCGATCTTCATCCCACCGCCCAATGTCACGGCGGCGCTGCATCTGGGCCACGCCCTCAACAACACGCTGCAGGATGTCCTGGCGCGCGTGCACCGCATGCGGGGCTACGAGACCCTGTGGATGCCGGGCACCGACCACGCTGGCATCGCCACGCAGATGGTCGTCGAGAAGCGCCTGCTCATGCAGGGCAAGCGTCGCACGGACTTCACGCGCGAGGCCTTCATCCAGAAGGTGCAGGAGTGGAAGGACGAGTACGAAGCCGTCATCCTGTCGCAGCTCAAGGCGATGGGATCGAGCTGTGATGTCGAGCGCACGCGATTCACGATGGATCCTGTTTGCGCCACGGCGGTGCGCGAGGCGTTCTTCCGGCTCTTCTGCGATGGCCTCATCGACCGCGGCAAGCGCCTGGTCAACTGGGATCCGGTCTCGCAGACCGCCCTGGCCGACGATGAGGTCGAGATGCACGAGGTGGATGGCCACTTCTGGTACCTGCGCTATCCGCTGACTGACGGGTCTGGCCATGTCACCGTGGCCACCACGCGACCCGAGACCATGCTCGGCGATACGGCCGTGGCTGTGCATCCGCGTGATCCGCGCGCCGCTGCGCTGCGTGGCAAGCGGCTCCGCCTGCCGATCGTGGGTCGCGAGATCCCGATCGTCGAGGACGACTATGTGGTCATGCCGGTTTCGATGGGCGGCGATCCGTCCGATCCCAAGGCACAGTTCGCCACCGGCTTCCTGAAGGTGACCCCCGCGCACGACGCCAACGACTGGGAGATCGGCCAACGCCATGGCCTCGCCGCGATCAATGTGATGGCGCCCGATGGATCCATCAGCGACAGGCATGGCTGGAGTGATGTCGGCGACGAGGCCCGGGCCTTCGTGGGCATGTCACGCGAAGCCGCGCGCACCGCGATCGTGGCATGGTTCAAGGCCAAGGGACTGTTCGAGGAGGCCCGCCCGTACCGCCACAGCGTCGGCCACTCGTACCGGAGCCATGTGCCGGTCGAGCCGTACCTGAGCGATCAGTGGTATGTGCGGGTGACCGATGATCGGCTCCGCGGCGCTGCCTTGCGCGCGATGGCACCCGACCAGGTCGACGGCACCTGGCCCAGGGACATCGCCCCCCGCTCCGGTGCAGAGGGTGACGGCGAACTGCGGTTCTTCCCGGCGCGCTATGCCAAGACCTTCCAGCAGTGGCACGAGAACCTTCGCGATTGGTGCATCAGTCGCCAACTGTGGTGGGGGCATCGCATTCCGGTCTGGACCAAGCGCGTCGAGGGTGCCGCTGGCGGCATCGACCTCGCTGCGCACGGTGCAGGACACCTTCGGCAAGCGACCGCCGAGGCGTCCCTCGCCATCGTCCGGGTGTCGAATGGCACCCAGGTCTTCGCGCACGAAGCGACCTCGGGAGCGTTCGACCTGCACGCCTGCACGCTCACCGATGCGGCGGGCGCGGCCCTTGAACGCCATGGGTTCGTGCGCGATCCCGATGTGCTCGACACCTGGTTCTCGAGCGCGCTCTGGCCGCTGTCCACGCTCGGCTGGCCCAATCCGGCCGCCTTCGACATGGCTGGGCTGCTCGAGGAGTTCAACCCAAGCGCGGTCCTGAGCACGGCACGCGAGATCATCACGCTGTGGGTCAGCCGCATGGTGATGTTCAATCGCTACTTCCTCGGCGGCCGCGTGCCGTTCCGCCATGTCTTCATCCACAGCGTCGTGCAGGACGGCTTCGGCCAGAAGATGTCCAAGAGTCTCGGCAACGGCCTCGATCCGCGCGATGTGATCCACAGTCACGGTGCCGATGCGCTGCGCTTCACGCTCGTGCAGATGTCGACCTCCACCCAGGATGTCAGGCTCCCGGTCGACATGGTCTGCGCGCACACGGGCGAGTCGTTCACGCCCAAGACCATCGTGACCCAGAGCGGTCACACGGTGGCTTCACCCGTCCAGGAGAGCCCGAAGGCACCGGGCAAGCGCATGGTGAGCGCGTACGGCGCCGCGACCGGTAGCGCCGAACCCGGTGATGACCAGCCGCTGGCCCGCAACACCAGCACGCGCTTCGACACCGGCCGCAACTTCGCGAACAAGGTTTGGAACGCCACCCGATTTGCGCTGGCCAACCTGCCGGAGGGCCGCCCGACCGGGCTCACCACGGCAGCGCCCGCGTCCATGGCCGATCGATGGATGCTGGCCCGGCTTGCCCAGGCCGTGGCGTCGATCGATGCCTCGATCGCCGACTACCGGTTCAACGAGGTGGGCGATGCGCTCTATGACATCGTCTGGCGCGACTTCTGCGACTGGTACCTCGAGTCCATCAAGCCGACCGTCAAGACCGACCCGCTCCAGCAGCAGTGCCTGCGGACCGTGCTCGACGGCCTCTTGCGCCTGATGCACCCGGTGATGCCGTTCGTCACCGAGACGCTGTGGCCTGCCGTGCAGCAGGCCGGCGCTCCCGGTGTGCGCGGGCTGGTGCTCCCACCGAGCGCCCTCTGCACCATGGCGTCGTGGCCGCGTCCTGATGCAGCGCTCGCCGATGAGCGTGCGCTCCATGACATGGCGAGGGTGCAGGCGTTGGTCCTGGCGATCCGCAATCTGCGCGGTGAGCGCAAGGTCGACCCCAAGCGTCGCATCACGCTGCATGCGGCCGCCTCCGCAATGGCCACCATCAAGGCCGGCGAGGGCATCGTGCAGACGCTGGCAGGCCTGGACCGCGTCGAGCTGATGTCGGGCAGCCGTCCTGCCGGTGCCCTGGCGCTGGCGCACGAGGGCGAGGAGCTCTGGCTGACGAATGTGGTCGACGCCGTCGACGCCGGTGCCGAGCGCGAGCGCCTGTCCAAGCTCATCGCGGAGCGTGAGCGGGCGATCGCCGGCTTCGAGGCCAAGCTCGGCAATGCCGGCTACCTGGCCAAAGCCCCGCCAGCGGTCGTCGAGGAGACCCGCGCGAAGTGCGCGCAGGCGCAGTCGGATCTGGATGCAGCACGCAGCGCACTCGTTGCGCTGGGAGCGCAGGCATGAACGCAGGTGCACGATGGATGCCGGTCGTGTGGACCTGCCTTCGTGCGGGCGTTCGGACCTGTGCAGCGGCATCGTTGCTCATCGTGCTCCCGATCACCGCGTGCACCACGGTGCCCGGATCGTCTCCGGCCGCCCAGGCCACGCCCGGCGCCGTTGGACCCGAGGCTGCCGTCCTGTCGGCGATGCCGCAACCCACCATCGAGCCGTGGGTCTTCGGTGGCGCTCAGGGCAGCATCGTGCGCCTTCCGGGGCTCTCGATCCACATCGTCGTTCGCGATCGGTGGCTCGCCGACACGCTGCCGCGCTTCGCGTGGCAGGCCATGCAGCAGTACCGCACTGCGCTCGGGCCGCTGCCCGAGCCGCGACGACCCATCGATACCTACATCTTCGGCAAGCGATCGCAGTGGGAGCAGTACACCCGCGAGGCGCTGCGCGAGAGTGCAGAGCTCTACCTCGGCATGGGGCGCGGCGGGTACACGATCGAGGGCCGCGCGGTGCTCTATGACATCGGGCCCGTCGACACGCTCTTCATCGTCGCGCACGAGGGATGGCACCAGTACACGCAGTCGACCTTCGTCGAGCAGTTGCCGCCGTGGATGGAGGAGGGACTGGCCACCTTCATGGAAGGCCATCGCATGCGCAACGATCGCACCACGATCGAGTTCCTGCCGTGGCGCAACCTCGAGCGCTTCAGCGAACTGCGCAGCGTGGTGCGTGAAGGTCGCATGGTCTCCCTCGGCCAGCTCGTGGGAGGGACCCCGCAGTCCTTCCTCGGCGATGGCCGGGACTCACTGCTGAGCTACTACGCGCAAGTGTGGGCACTCATGCACTTCCTCAACGAAGGCGAGGGCGGGCGATACCGCGCCGCCTTCCGCCAGCTCATCGATGATGCCGCGAACGGCCGCATGGCCGATCGCATGGGGCTCGCGCGTCGTTCACGCCTGATGCCCGGTCGGCTGGTCCTGAGCCAGTACTTCAAGGTCGACGAGCGCGAGTTCGATCGCCAGTTCCAGGACTTCGTCAAGCAGGTCGTGGCGAGCGGCGCGGGCGATGCCATCTGGCTTGGCGAGAACCCGGTCGGGTTCGCTGCACGCAAGGCGGCGGCGAAGTCGGCGAACCCCTCGAAGCCCTGACGCGCTGCCTCAGCGGTGCGGCTTGGTGCCGAAGGTCCGCAGCCAGAACGCCGTTCCTGCATCCTTGGCGACGGCCCCCAGTCGGCCGAACCCTGCGTGCTCGAAGGTTGCGCCGGTCGACTCGAACGCCAGCAATTCGATCTGTTCCGGGTGTGCTGCACGCGAGCGCAAGGCATCGAGGAATCGACGCTGTCCGTCGATCGGCACCCACTGGTCCAGTTCCGAGTGGATCGCCAGCACAGGGATTTCCCGCCAGGCTGCAAGATGATCGATGGGATTCAGCGCACGCACCAGATCCACGGGACAGTCCGCACCGGCTCCATGCGCACTCCAGTCACCGGTCGTGCTCTCAAGGAGCACCCCCATGAAGGCGTGCGCCCTGCACAGCCTGACCATCGACACCATGCCGCCGGCGCTCATGCCGCCGATCCCCACGCGACCAGGGTCGAATCCGTCGAGCGACCGCACACTGCCGACGATCGCATCGACTTCGGCCTCGGCACGGCGCACCACATCCAGGACCCGACCCGGTGCCTGGAGCGGGGGATCGAGCCGCTCACCGTGCCCTGGCAGATCGATCGCCACGCAACCGATGCCTCCACGCAGCCACCGCAGGTAGCGACCCGGATCGAGCTCCTTGTTGGCGGTGCGGCCGTGGAACCAGAGCACCCAAGGCAGCGTGCGCAGCGCCGTCGTTGATCCCTCCTCGTGATCGGGATGCATGACGACCGCCGGCGCTCCCGCCAGGGCCATCCACCGCGCGTGCCTGCGGAGGCTGTCCGGGAATGTGCCGCCGAGGTCGACCATCAGGCGCCGGCCTGCGGGGCGAAGAGCATCACCCATTGCTCGTTGCCGTAGTGGTGCACTTCGGGACCGGCCAGTCCGGGGATCGTCCATTCCGCCGCAACCGGTTGGTCCGGCGATCGCACCACGAGGAATGACTTGGGCTTCATCACCGGCAGGCATGCGGCCAGCTGCGCCTTCACCCGGGCCAGACCGAGCTCCTCGCGCATCATCGTGAACGGGGGATCCATGAAGACGACATCGACGGGTGACGGGGCGCTCGCGATCGCGACCGGCCCGAGCGCATCGGCCATCACGGGGATCGCCCGGCTGCCACAGCCCAGGGCGTGCACATTGCCCTGCAGGAGTTGGAAGACATGGCGGTCGCGCTCGACCATGACCACGCGCGCAGCACCGCGGCTGACGGCCTCCAGTCCCATCGTTCCCACGCCTGCGAAGAGGTCGAGCACCTGGGCGTCCTCGAACCAGCCACGCAGCAGGTTGAAGATCGCCTCCTTGGTCCGGGCACCCATCGGTCGCGTCTGGTCCTTGCCGCGGGGCGTGGCCAGCACGCGGCTCCGGTACTCGCCTCCAATGATGCGCAGCATGCATCGAGGATAGCCGGGCTCGTGGATAGCATCGCGAGCATGATGACCATCCTCGTTCCTGTCCTGCTCTCGATCGCGTGCGTGGTGCACCAGGATGCCGCGCCGAAGGCACCGACCGACGCGCCAGCCACCTCCGCGAAGAAGGAGTCGCCGCGCAGGTCACGCAAGGCGGATCCTGCGCCTGCACCCAGTGCTCCGCGTGAGCCCGTCGAGGTTCCCAAGGACCTTGCGCCGATCATCGCCACGGCGGTCGAGCGGCTCGTGGCGATGCAGGAAGATCCCGGGCAGTGGCCGTACGAGGGCGTCTACCGCGTGGGCGGCAAGATCCCGGTCGGCTACCGCATCGGCGGTACGGGCATCTGCGGCGAAGCGCTCCTGCGCGCACCGGCCTACGCCGATGATCCCGCGCGGGTTGCCGCCATCGCGAAGGCGATCGCGTTCGTCTGCGAGGGGATCAAGGACCCCTTGATGAGCCCGGATGACTACGACGGCGGCTACGACGTGCGCGGGTGGGGCATGTGCTACGGCGCACGCTTCCTGCTGGCTGCGCAGCGTGCCGGCGCCGTTCCCGAGGCGATGAAGGACCAGGTCAAGGCAGCGACGGAGTGGTACCTCGTTGCGCTCGCCAAGCTCGAGATCCCCAAGGTCGGGGGCTGGACCTATTCACGCGCGCCCGGTCGAGACACCCCGTGCCCGGCGAGCCCCTTCATGACGGCGCCGTGCCTCGAGACGCTCTTCGCCGCCAAGGCCCAGGGCTACGCCGTGGATCCGGCGGTGATCGATCGGGCACTGAAGGCACTCACTGGATCGACCGCGAAGGGCAGCGGCTATGTGGACTACTCCGGCGGCACGGGCGTGAAGGACACGGCCGACCAGATCCCGGGAGCCGTCGGCCGCATGTGCGCAGCCGAGGTCGCCATGACGCTGGCAGGCCGTGGTTCGACGGAGGGGCTCGAGCGTGCGATCGAGGCCTTCTGCGCTCACTGGGACGCGCTCGAGGTCAGGCGAGCCAAGACGGGCACGCATGTGGCGCCGTACGGGGTGGCACCGTACTACTTCTACTACGCCCACTACTACGCGGCACAGGCCATCGCCTTGCTGCCGGAGGACCGCCGGTCGAAGCACTGGGCGACCTTCAACGAACTGCTCTTCCGCACCCGCTCTGCAGAGGGCACATGGAACGACCGGGTCTTCCCTCGCAGCGCCAACTTCGGTACGGCCATGAGCATGATGGCGCTCCTCATGCAGCAGCCGGGGTCGGTCGAGCCCGCTCGCTGGGCCGGCAGCGCACCGTCGGGCTCCGAGTGATGAGCCCGGGAGCATGCCAATCCCGGTCCGAAGCCCTTGGAGGTTCCTCGATAGGAGTTACACTTCGCGACTCCCCAACGCCACTCGGCGGTGGTTCGCACTCCGACACCAACTCGATGACCCAAATCCAGCCCGACCACGCGTCGAACCCGCCCGCCTCGCGTCCTGCCCGCACCGGATCCCCGGGCTGGACCATCGATGACAGCGCCGACGCCTACCAGATCAGGCTCTGGGGCAAGGGCTTCTTCGACATCAATCCATCCGGCAATGTGGTCGTGCGCCCCAGCCGCACGCCCGGCGCCGAGATCGATCTCTTCGAGGTCGTTCAGGGCATGCGCGAGCGTGGCCTGAAGACGCCCGTCCTCATCCACTTCAGTGACCTGCTGGAGCGCAGGCTGCGCGACCTGCGCGAGGCATTCGACTCGGCGATCACGGAGAACGGCTTCACGGGGGACTACTGTGGCGTCTACCCGATCAAGGTCAACCAGCAGCGTCGCGTCGTCGAGGAAGTCCGCAAGTACGGCGTTCCGCTGGGATTCGGCCTCGAGGTCGGCAGCAAGCCCGAGCTGCTGGCGGTCATGGGCATGACCGCGGACAGTCCCGAGCGCCTGATCATCTGCAACGGCTTCAAGGAAGACCGCTACATCGAGTTCGTCACGCTCGCGGCCAAGCTCGGCCGCAACATCATCCCGGTCATCGAGAACCTGACGGAACTCCATCTGATCGCCTCGCACGCGCAGCGCCTGGGCGTGCGCCCGCAGATCGGCGTTCGCGTGAATCTGAGCACTCCGGGCGCTGGCCGCTGGCGGCACTCGAGCGGGTCAAAGGCCAAGTTCGGCCTGTCGCTGACCGAGGTGCTTGAGGTCTTCGAGTTCCTGAAGGCCCGCGGCATGCAGGATTGCCTGCAACTCCTGCACTGCCACATGGGCAGCCAGATCCACGACATCCGCCAGGTGACCTCGGGCGTCAACGAACTGGCGCGCATCTACTCGCAACTCGTGCGCATGGGTGCCGGCATGAAGTACCTCGATGTCGGCGGCGGCTTGGGCATCGACTACGACGGCAGCCAGACCAGTTTCGAGTTCTCGATGAACTACACGCTGCCCGAGTATGCCAGCACGGTCGTCTACAAGATCATGTCGGTCTGCGACGAGGAGGGCGTGCCCCACCCGACGATCGTGACTGAGTCTGGTCGCGCCATGGTCGCGCAGCAGTCGGTGCTGGTGTTCGATGCGCTCGGGGCCAATCGTCCCGACCGCGTCGTGGCACCAGCCGCCTTGCTGGCCCCGCCGACAGGGGAGGAACTGCCGCGGCCGATCACCGAATTGTGGGAGACCTACAGGTCGGTGAGCGAACGGCGCCTCGTCGAGCAGTACCACGATGCGCTTGAGGCACGCGACGAGGGGGTCCGGCTCTTCAGCGTCGGCCACCTCAGTCTGGAACACCGCGCCATGCTTGACCGGCTCTTCTTGGCGACCTGCGCCAAGATCCGCGATCGCGTCCGCGAGATGGACACCGACGAGGTTCCGGAGGAACTCGACGACATCGAAGGGGACATGGCGGACATCTATTTCTGCAACCTCTCGATCTTCCAGAGCCTGCCCGACATCTGGGCGATCAAGCAACTCTTCCCGATCATGCCGATCCACCGGCTCGGCGAGAAGCCCACCCGCAAGGCCACGCTGGCCGACATCACCTGCGACTCGGACGGCAAGATCGATCGCTTCTGCGACGACCACGATGTGAAGAAGTGGGTCGAACTGCACGACTTCCAGGAAGGCCAGGATTACTTCATCGGCGTCTTCCTCTGTGGCGCGTACCAGGAAACCCTGGGCGACCTCCACAACCTCTTCGGCGACACCCATGTCGCGCATGTTCGCCTCGATGACGATGGCGACTGGTGGATCGACGAGGTCGTGCACGGCGACACCGTGCGCGAGGTGCTGAGCTATGTGCAGTACAACGTGAACGACCTGAGCGCGGCGATCCGCCGCGAGTGCGAGATCGCCGTGCGCGACAAGCGCATGAGCGCCGCCGAGAGCCAGGCGTACATCCGCGCCTACGATGCCGGCCTGTCGGGGTACACGTACCTCGAGTCGGGTGAGCATCCGGTCTTCAACCACTGACATCGTCGGGACGCTCGGCACGCGGGACGGGATTCCGCGTGCCTTCGTCCCGAGGGCATCGTCGGGACGCTCCTCACGCGGAACGGGATTCCGCGTGCCTTCGTCCCGAGGGCATCGTCGGGACGCTCCTCACGCGGAACGGGATTCCGCGTGCCTTCGTCCCGAGGGCACCAAAGACAACAGCGGGCCCCGAGGGGCCCGCTGGGAATGTTCCTGATCCTGTTTGCGTCCCGGCAGTCAGCGGCGGCGGCGCGCCGACGAGGCGAGTCCGGCGGCGACCAGCAGCGCAAGCGCGCCCGGAGCGGGCACCACGGTGAAGTACAGGTTGTCGACCGTGGAGTAGACAGCGCTGGAGCCTATTGCTGTGGATTGGATCGAGATGCTCGCGATCGCGGCACCAGTCGAGTAGAAGCCCACGAAGTCAGCGACTGTGGTCGCGTAGTCCACATACGCGGTGCCATCGGCCAGGCTGACCTGAATGATGCACGGCGTGACATTGAAGCTGATGTCAGTGCCGAAGATGTTCCCACCCACGCCCTGCACACCGGGACTGAAGGTGAACGTGAGGGTTTCCGGGACATTCGTGCTGAAGAGACCGCCTTGGGTGTAGATGCCGTGGGTGGCCGAGCCGGTCCAGTTCACGCCGCTGACTGATCCGCTGTACGAGTTGGCGTAGAACCCGTCGGACACGCCGTTGAAGGTCTCGGTGGCGACTTGCCAACCAATGCCGGTGACAAATTGGCTCCAGAGGGTTTGGTTGCCGAAGGTGATGAACGCCGCCTGCGCGGTCGACGCGAAGGCAGTGCACGCCACGGCACCAAGGAAGAGTCGAACTGACTGCACGGTGGACTCCGGGAACGAGGATCTCCGAGGAATCCGGCTCAACAGCAGAGCCGGGAGGACAACTCCCTTGTCCACCCCTCGTTGCGGCGATGCGTTCGCCGCGATCCCTATGTTCCGTTCGCCCCGACGCGCCAAGGCGCATCTAGCCACACCGTAGCGCGGATCGGCCGGCAGGCCAACTCAAAGCCAATATCTCTTGGAACTTCTCTGCCTCACTGGCCTTTGGGGGCGTGACCCTTCCGGGGCTTGAGGCCTCGACGCGAGGATGGCCTGGCTCGAGGGCCCCCGGGCAGCCTCACTCGCTGATAACCCGCAGCGCAATCAGGTCCTGCACATCGACCAGCCCGGTGGGCCGGCCAAGCGCATCAACCACCGGGATTTCGTCGATCCGACGCTCCCGGACCAGCCGCACCGCATCGCGCACCAGCGAGTCGATCGGCAGGGTGCGAGGGTTCCGTGTCATCACGGAACCCATGGGAAGCTCGAGCGTGGACGCACCGCGCTCATGCAGCAGACGGCGCAGGTCGCCGTCGGTGAAGATCCCCGAGAGGGTGCCGGAGCCATCCACCACGAGCACTGCGCCCGCGCGCCGCCCCGTGGTTCCCTGGGCGAGCGATGCACCGACGGTCGTTGACTCGTTCACGCACAGCAGGTTTTCGCCGACCTTGAATCGCAGCACCTCGGCAACGGGCCTGAGCCCGGCGCCCAGCATGCCGCCTGGATGGTGCTTGTGGAAATCGTCCGCGGTGAAGTTCCGGCGGCGTGACAGCGCGAGGGCAAGCGCATCCCCCACGGCAAGCATCGCGGTGGTGCTTGCCGTTGGTGCCAGGTCGTGGGGGCACGCCTCGGCGAGATCGCCGAGCTCGATGTGGGCGTCGCAGACCCTGCCCAGGCTGCTGTCATGGGACTTCGAGATGCCCACCAGCCGGATGCCGTCGGCCTTCAGGATCAACGCCAGGTCGACAACCTCTGCCGTTTCGCCGCTGAACGAGAGCAGCATGACGACATCGCCGGAACGGATCCTCCCAAGATCGCCGTGGACCGCCTCGGAAGGGTGCACCACATGCGATGGCTGGCCGAGGCTGCTGAGCGTGGCGGCGATCTTGGCGCCAATCAGCCCGCTCTTTCCCATGCCACTGACCACCACGTGGCCGCGGCAGGCTTCAAGGAGATCAAGGGCCGCGCTCCAGCTCGTGCGCTCCCGGCCCAAAGCCGAACGACGCAGCGACTCGAGCGCGTGCACCTCGGCGGCAAGGGCGCTGGCAATGAATTCCGCTTCGTCCATCCCTGGCATGGCGTAGAGGCTACCTCGGGCCTTCGTGGTTGGGCGTTCCTGCGCTACCCTCCGTGCCATGCCTCTTCAGGACGATTACGAGGTTCGGCTGGATGCCTTCCAAGGTCCCATGGACCTGTTGCTCTACCTGATCCGCCGTGCCGAGGTGGACATCAATGACATCCCGGTGGCGCAGATCGCCAACCAGTACTTCGCGTTCCTGAGGCAGCTTGGCCAGGTCGACATCGACCTGGCGGGCGAGTTCCTCGTGATGGCTGCCACGCTCGTCGAGATCAAGAGCCGCACGCTCGCCCCACGCGAGACGAGCGATGGCGAGGATGCCGCCGTGGAGGGCCTTGACCCGACCGACCCGCGATTCGAACTCGTGCAGCAGCTCGTTGCCTACCAGCGGTTCCGCACGGCGGCGGACACGCTCGACCGGCTGCGTCGGGACTTTGCCAAGCGCCACCCCATCGGTGGCGTTGGGGCGGGCACCGAGCCGCAGGCCGCCGACGATGCGATCGAACTGGAGGATGCCCACATCCTCGATCTCTTCGGTGCGTTCGAGCGCATCATGCAGTCGGTGGACATGACGCGCCTGGGTGACCACAAGGTCGAGTACGACGACACGCCGATCGGCCTGCACCAGGACGACATCATCGATCGGCTGGAGCGTGCCGAGGGCCGATCGCTGACCCTCCATGAGATCTTCCGTGGCCGGACCCGCGGCGAAGCCATCGGACTGTTTCTCGCGCTCCTCGAACTGGCGCGCAACCAGAGGGTGGCGGTCCGCCAGGAGCGCCCGGACGATGCCATCGAGATCGCCCTCGCTGCCGCGGCTCCCGAAGCCGCCGTGCCGCCGCAGGGTTGACGCCTTCATCCGCCAGGCTGGCGCGCGAGGATCGCGGCCACGGCGTCCTGCAGATCCTTGGCCTTGCTGACCTCGCTTTCCTTGAGGTCGTTGCAGAGCACGCTCATCGCGAAGCGCCGCCCGTTCGTGCAGATCACGTAACCCGACAGGCAACTGGTCCCGGCGATGTAGCCGGTCTTGCACCAGACCTTGGCGAGCGAATCGGGAACTTCATCCATGCGCGTCTTGAGCGTGCCGCTGCTGCCGCCCTCGGCGAAGCTGCGCAGGTAGGCGTCGAAGTCCGGCAGCATGCGCGGCATGGCCAGCAGCCACCTGGTCATGCCCATGGCCGTGACCCGGTTCTCCTTGCTCATGCCGCTGCCGTCACGGATCGCGAAGGACTCAACCTCGTTGCCGATCACGGCACGCAATGTGGTGCGCATCAGGTCCTGGCCATCGGCCCACGATCCCGCCCGGCCGGTGGCCTTGGCGGCCGCACGCTTGAGCAGTGCCTCGGCATACAGGTTCTCGCTGTCGGTGTTCGCCCGCGCGACAACGCTGGCCAAGGGAGTGCTCAGCGTCGGGCCGACGGCGGTCCCGGTGGCTGGGGCATCGGCTGCGGTGGCGATGCGGACCGCCCCCACATCGATGCCGTTGGTACGCAGGCGCGAGGCAAGCAGGTGGCCCAGGAAGAGCGGGGGATCCTGCAAGGTGACGATGTATGGACCATCGGCCTTCGTCAGGTTGCCCCTGATGGCGTAGGCATCCGTGCCCTGCGCACGGGCGATGCCGGCGGACTGCTTGGCATCCTTGCCCTGCTTGGCGGTCGCATCGTTCACCACGGTGAGCCACGGTGCGGACGGCTGCGTGCGCCACGCGACCTTGCCATCCTTGGGGGTGAGCCAGAACCGCAGCGAGTTGAAGTGGAAGTTGATGCCCCAGCACGCCACGCAGTAGGTCGCATCGAGCTGGTCGCGAGGCCAGTCAGGGTGCGCGCCCTCGCGTGCGAAGATCCGGTCATCGACGATGACCTCGCGGATGCGCGGAATGCGCAGGCGCTCGACGGCACGCGCCCATTGGTCGATGAGCTGCTCGGGCGTGAGCCCCGTGTGCATGACGCCCTGGGCATCCTTCCACACCGTTCCTGACAGCAGTTCGGGATCACCAAGCGAAGGGTCACCGTCGCCCACGATCGTCAAGCGATCACCTGCCAGAAGGAGCTTCGTGCCGAAGGAGAATCCCTCGCCCAGCACCATCATCGCCATGCCCGTGCTGATCGCCTTCTGGTTGCTGGCCGGCCGCATCGGGCGCGAGCCGCCGAGATCGACGATCACGGCATCGCGGTCAAGATCGGCCACGACGGCGGTGACCTTCGGACCCAACCCGCTCGTGGCGATCGCCGCGCTGATCCGCTTGGTGATCGCAGCATCGATCGACTTGGTGGCTGCTGCGGTCGACTGGGTCTTCGTGGCGACGGCAGGGGGCTGCGGCCAGGCGGAATTGCGTGCGCTGGCACGCTGGCCGGCTGGCAGGAGCAGGGCCGCGGAGGTGCCGATGAGCGCCACGACCGCGACCGTCGCCCATCCGTGGCGAAGGTCCAACTTCATGGGGGCGGAGTGTACGGAGCCGCGGCGCAAAAGCGAGTCGAGGCGCCCCGAAGGACGCCTCGACTCGATTCCGATCGCGTCGGATGGATCAGGGCGGGCCGGCCCGGCTCAACTGCCGCCGACAACCATGCGACGGAATCCCGTCAGCGTGGTGCCCGCGGGCAGCAGGTCCTTGATCTTCTTCTTCTCGTCGAAGACGAACGCCTGGCCAAGGAGCGTGACTTCCTCGAACCACTTGCGCATCTTGCCTTCGGCCATCTTCTCGGCGATCTGGGCCGGCTTGCCGCTGGCGGTCGCCTCAGCGGTGGCCTCGGCGCGCTTCTGCGCAAGTTGGTCGGCGGGGAGGCCGGTCTGGTCGATCGCCTGCGGGGTCACGGGCGAGGCCACGATGTGCTGGCAGATCGCGGCGCCGGTCTCGGCATCGAGGGTTCCGGTGTACTCCAGGAGCGCGCCCTGCTTGTGGTCATGGTGCAGGTATGAGGCGTAGGACTTGCCCGACATGACCTGGCCGCGCGCGAACTGGACATTCTCGCCGGTCTTGAGGCGAACATCATCCACGCGCGCGATGATTGCGGCGGTGGCGGTGACGGTACCGGCAGCCGCTTCGAGGGCCATCGTCGCGACATCGGCCGCCATCGCGCGGAACTCCGCGTTCTTGGCGGTGAAGTCGGTCTCGCTGCGGATCTCGACGATGGCGATCTTGCCGTTGCCTGTCGCGATGGACAGGCAGCCTTCGCCGGCCGGGCGATCGGTGCGGCCATCCATCTTGTCCTTCATGCGCTCGCGCAGGAGTTTCTCGGCGGCATCGAAGTCGCCATGGGCCTCGACGAGGGCATCCTTGCAGGCACCCATGCCAAGTCCGGTCTTCTGGCGCAGCTTCAACACGGTCTTGGGATCGATGGCGGCGGTGCTCATGGTGGTGCTCCGTGGGTGTGCTGATGGAGGACTCAGGCGCCGGCTGCGGGCGTTGCCGCTGCGCCGTGTCCGTCATCCATGCGGAAGCGGCTGCGTGCGCTGCGGCGGCGCGGGGCCTGGGCATCGACCTCGGCGGCGGGTGCATCACCTTCCGCGGCCGCCGGTGCCGACGCGCGGTTGCCCTTGCCTTCGGTGGCGGCGGCGCACAGCTCGCGTACGACGATGTCGATCGAGCGCATGCTGTCGTCGTTGCCCGGGATCGGGATGTCGGCCAGGTCGGGATTGCCATCGGTGTCGATGAGGCAGATCGTCGGGATGCCGAGGTTCTTGGCTTCGCGGAGCGCGTTGATCTCGCGCTGCGTGTCGATCACGACGAGCGCGCCGGGCAGGCGGGTCATCGAACGCAGCCCGTTGAGGTTGCGGTAGATCTTCTTGTGTTCGCGGGCGAGCTGCGCTTCCATCTTCTTGGAATAGTTCTTGATTTCGCCGCTCTCGACCAGGCGCTCAAGCTCCTCCAGTCGCTTCAGGCGCTCACGCACGGTGCGGAAGTTCGTGAGCGTGCCGCCGAGCCAGCGCTCGGTCACATAGGGCATGCCGGAGGCACTACAGTGGGTTTCGATTGCCGCGCGTGCCTGGCGCTTGGTGCCGACGAAGACGACATCCTTGTTCTCCGACACGCACTTCGCGATGAACTTCTTCGCGAGCAGGATCCCCTTGATGGTTTCCTTGATGTCGATGATGTGGATCTGGTTCTTGGTCCCGTGGATGTACGGGCCCATCTTCGGGTTCCAGTTGCTGCGACGCTGGCCGAAGTGGATGCCTGCTTCGATGAGTTCGTTGACGAGCGATGACATGGACGATTCCTTTCGAACAGCGACACCGGCGGCCTGGCGCGATGGTCGCCTTGCCGCCACAAGGGCGCTTCGGGGGTGGGCGGACTGCCCAACGAGGCGGTTGCGTTCGCCGCGCGCCCATCGTGCGCACCGCGCTGTCGCGAGCAGGGGAGGACGCGTGTCCGCCGTCCCACCCGGGCCAGAGGGGGGAGGCTACCGGGACCGCGGTGCCGCGGCAAGCATCGCGGCGGCGGTTTATGGCCGCAATGGCCGATAGGATCTGCCTTCATGCTCGATCAATGCTTCAAGGCTTACGATGTCCGAGCGACATACCCCGAGCCGCTGAACGAGGATGGCGCCTGGTCCGTCGGCTACGCCACGGCGAAGTTCGTCACCGAGCGAGCGCAGGAGCAGGGGCTCGACAGCCCCGGCATGCGTCATATCGTGGTCGGCCACGACATGCGGCGCAGCAGTCCATCGCTCTCGCGTGCGCTCATGGACGGCATCCTCGACTTCGGTGTCAATGTGATCGACATCGGGCTCGTCGACACGCCGGCGGTGTACTTCGCGATCAACCACTTCGGCGCAGGGGGTGGAGTGCAGGTCACCGCCAGCCACAATCCTGCGCAGTACAACGGCTTCAAGGTCAGTCAAGTCAAGGCACGGCCGGTTGGCCAAGGTACGGGCTTGGAACGGATCAAGCAGGGCGCGGTTGCCGTCTCGCGTGCGGCCGGGGAGCACGAGGGCGGCATGCGCTCCGAGCGCGACATCTGGCAGGCCTATCGATCGCATCTCCTGCGGTTGCTCGATCCCTGTTACCAGGATGGCTCGCGCAAGGTCCGGATCGCGATCGATGCCAGCAACGGCATGGCGGGCGTCGCTGTGCCCAAGCTCTTCCATGGCCTGCCCGGCCTTGAGATCGAGGCGATCAACTTCGACACCTCGCGCGGCGACTTCGTGCACGAACCCAATCCGCTCGTCGAGGCGAATCTCGCGCAGGTGCGTGAGGCCGTCGTACGGGGCAAGGCCGACTTCGGTGTCTGCTTCGACGGTGATGCCGACCGCTGCATGGTGATCGATGAGCACGGCACCCCGGTCGGCTGCGACCTGATGCTCGCAGCGATGGTCGGTCGGGCGCTGAAGTCCAACCCCGGCGCGGCGGTGGTCTATGACCTCCGCTCCTCGCGCAGCGTCCCCGAGGCGATCCGCGAGGCCGGCGGTGAACCCGTCGAGAGCCGCGTCGGCCATGTCTTCATGAAGGCCGCTCTCGCGCAGACCGCCGCGCCGATCGGCGGCGAACTCAGCGGCCACTTCTACTTCGCCGACCTGTGGAACACCGACAGTGGGGTCCGCGCCTTCATCGAGGTGCTGAACCTGCTTGCCTCGGGCGGGCGCACGCTCTCGGCCTGCGTCGCTCCGTTCCGGCGCTACGCCCAGTCCGGCGAGATCAACTTCGAGAACGCCGACACCGCGGGCACGCTCGAACGGATCAAGGCTCGCTACGCCACGGCCACCATGAAGGAACTCGATGGGCTCTCGCTCGATACGGGCGGATGGTGGGCGAACATCCGCCGCTCGAATACGGAGCCGCTGTTGCGACTGAACCTGGAGGCACGCGACGCGGCCGCCGTCGCCGCCGCCCTGGCGGAGCTCGAGCCGATCCTGGGCCATCGCGTGGATCACTGATGGAGCGTGTGGCCTGGCTCAGGTCATTCGGTCTCAGGCGCGATCCCTTCGAGGCTCCCGACGCGCGCCGTGACGAGGTCTTGGCACTCGAGCCGATGGGCATGCTGCATGTGCGATACGCCGAGGTGCATGGCGCGACCGAGGTGCCGCACTCCTGCCTGATCGAGGGCGTCACCGGGAGCGGCCGGACGGCGCTGTGCATGCAACTGGTGGCCGAGGATGAGCACGCCGCGCTGCAGCGGCCGGGGCTGGGCCGTCGCGTCGTGCCGATCGATCGATTCACCGAGGTGTCAAGGGAGGTCGAGCAGCGCCGGGGCAGCGCGATCACCGCGTGCGAGGCGCTGGATCTCATCCTGCACCGCATCGTGCCGGAGATCGTGGACGAGGTGCTCGGCCACGCCAACGACGGCACGCGACCGCGCATGCCGGTGGCCGACGCTGCTGCGGCGATCGAGTCGGCAGGACCCTCGGCATGCCGCGACCTGTTGGTGCTCCAGACGCTCTACGACCGCGCCGACGGCACACCGAGCAGGACGATGCTCCTGCGGGATCGCTTCGCGCTCAGCGGCGGCGTGTTGGCGGAGGCGTCGCGATCGTGGGGGTTGGTGCTCCTTGGCTCGAGTGCGGTCCTCGGGATCGTGCTCGTTGTGTTCGGTGATCGCCTCGATGCCGCGCTCGAGCGCTCGCTGCCGTCCGTCGCGCCCGAGTGGGCCCGGGCACTGCCTTGGATCGGGCTGGGTCTGGTGCTCAGTGCGAGCCTTGGCCTGCTTGGGCGCTGGGCGGTCGCTGGACTCCTGGCACGAAGCCGTGTCCGCCGGGCCATGCGATCGATCCTGGTGACCGACCGCGACGCGGAGGACCTTGCGACCTGCCTGAACGAGTTGCGCCCCGTGGACTTGCGGCGCGTGCCCCGACGGGGCGCGATCGGGCCGAGGCTTGAATTGCTCGATCGCCTCGAACGGATCGTTCGGCTGCTCGGATGGAACTCGATTGCCGTGGTCGTCGATGGTGTCGATGACGATGTGGATTCGCGGCGAGCGATCAAGGCGTTGCTCGACGAACGCATCGTGCAGCGATCGGGAACATCGGTGGTGCTGGCTGCGCCACCGTCGGCGGTGGAGGATGTGCGCGTGCCGTGCTCGCGCGTGGTGCTCGACTGGCCGGTACCGGCCCTGCGACGCCTGATCCAGTCGCGTCTTGACCGATGTGTTGATCGACCGGTGGCGCCACCCTCGCTCGATGCACTGTTCGAGCCCGCGATCACCAGTTCGGAGATCGATGGCTGGCTGGCGCGCTGGGCCACGCCCGGTGTGGCGCTCGATGCCCTGCACCGACTGGTCGTGGCGCACACCGAACCGACCTCGTCGCCGCTGCGGTCGCTGGACGCCGACGAGCCGAGCGAGCTGCGGCCGGCAGCGCACCCCATCACGCGTGCGACGATCGAGCGGGTGCTGGGTCGGCAGCGTCCGGCCTGATCAGCACATGGTGCATCGATCCGCCGTCCCGGCCGGTCGACTCCCTCGGTCGCCCGGTCTCCAGTCCGGTTCACTCGCCCGGGATGTGCGTGATCACGCCTTCCCAGGGGCTGCTGGCGGTGGCGAATTTCCGGCGCGGGATGCGGCCGCTGCGCGCACCGTGCCAGCCAGCCTCCAGCGCAAGGCGCATGGCATGCGCCATGCGCACGGGGTCCTTCGCCTGCGCAATGCCGGTGTTGAGCAGCACGCCGTCAGCACCGAGCTCCATGGCGATCGTGATGTCGCTCGGCGTGCCCACGCCGGCATCCACGATGACGGGATAGTCAGGCGATCCGCCGTGCGACGGATCCTTCAGGAGTTCGAGGATGATCGCGATCGCGCTGGGATTGGCGATGCCGCGCCCCGAGCCGATGGGACTGCCTGCGGGCATCACGCTCGTGGCGCCCGCATCGCGCAGCCGCACCGCCATGATCGGGTCGTCGCTTGAGTAGCACAGCACCTCGAACCCATCCTTGACCAGCTCGCGGCAGGCTTCGAGCGTGCCCACGGGATCAGGCAGGAGCGTGGTCCGGTCGCCGAGCACCTCGAGCTTGACCCAGCGCGCACCGGCATGGTCCAGTTGCTCCAGCAGTTCGCGGCCCAGGCGGGCGACGCGGATGGCATCGTTCGCACTGAAGCACCCGGCGGTGTTGGGGAGGATGGTGTAGCGGTCGGTGTCGAGCGCATCGAGCAGCGACCTGCCGCTCGCATCGACGAGCCGTTCCCGGCGCACCGCCACCGTCACGGCACTGCAGCCACTCGCCTCGAGCGCTGCGTTCATCGTGGCATGGTCGGGATACTTGCCGGTGCCGGTGACGAGCCGGCTGCGCAAGGAGAACGATCCGACGGTGAGCGGGGGTGGGATCATGGTCGTTGCGTGCATGGCGTCAGCCTCCACCGACCAGGGTCACGACCTCGATCCGGTCATCCTCCCGAAGCAGCGTCTCCCCGTGCAGCCGCTTGGGCACCAGGGCGCGATTCACCTCGACGGCGCAGGCCGAGCGCTCGAGGCCGAGGCGGCCAAGCAGGTCGGTCACGCGCTCGCCGTCGGGGAGTTCCATCGACTGTCCGTTCACGGTCACGAGCATCCCACCTATCCTAGTGCCGTGCGACACGCCTCCATCATGCTCATCTCGTGTGTCATGCTCGCCGGCTGCAGCAAGCCGGCGATCGACACCAGCACCCCAGACGCCCTGCTCGAGGCGGTCCGGGTCGCGGTCGAGGATGGCCGTCCCGAGATCCTGCCCGATCTCATCGATGTCCCCGTGCGTGAGGTCGAGTTCGACGACGGCGTGACCGAGGCGAGCGCCGTGGAGGATGTGCGGGGCAAGCTCAAGGAGATGCTGGCCCAGCTCTGGCGCGTCACGGTCAAGCTGCGCAACCGATTCCCGGGGCAGGTCTCCAAGGAACTCGTGGCCGCGCAGTCCGAACTCGTTCCCAAGGACTTCCGCGAGGGCTTCGCACGGTTCTTCGCTGACCCCTTCGGCGAGTTGCAGCGCGAGCGCGCGAACCTGAAGGCAGAAGACCTTGGCGATGGCACGGCGGCGCTGCTCTGGAAGGACGAGCCGCTCTGGGGCGGTGTGATCGCGATCGAGGAACGCCCGGGCGGCTGGCGGTTCGTGGTGCCGGTCGATCTCCTGCGATCGAACGAGTACTTCCCCGACACGCGCGAAGAGTGGGCGATCCTGGCGAGCATGATGCTGGGCATCGAGAACTCGCTCTCGGACTTCGAACGCGAACTCGACGAGGGAAAGTTCCGCGACCTCAAGGCCGCGAGCACCCGGGTCGGTCGCCTCGTGGGTGAGAGCGTGATCGTGCAGAGCGTGATCTACGCCATGATGAAGCGCGACGACACGACCGACGCGACCAACTGAGCCCGAGCGTGGCGAGGGGTTCCGCAGGAAGGTCCGCGTGGCTCGAAGGAGTCACGGTGCCGCGACGAAGAGCCGCGAGGCCAGGCAGAGCGTGGGCAGGAGCACCAGGCAGGACCAGCCGAGATACCCAAAGAAGCTTGGCATGCGCACCCCGCGCTGCTCCGCGATCGCCTTGACCATGAAGTTCGGACCGTTGCCGATGTAGGTCATCGCGCCCATGAGGACCGCGCCGAGGCTCACGGCCGTGAGCAAGGGCTCGGAGACCTGCCCCAGGTCGCCGACGGGAATCAGGGGTGCACCCTGGATGGGTGTGGCGACGGCGGTCTGCAGGAAGACGAGATAGGTCGGTGCGTTGTCGAGGATGGCGCTCAGGCTGCCGGTCGCCCAGAAGTACTCCATCGGCGTGGTGAGGCCCAGTGCGGCACCCTTCTCCTTCAGCACCAGGAGCGGCACCTGCATCGTGACGAAGATGCCGATGAAGAGCGCGGCGACCTCGGCGATCGCGCCGAAGTCGAACTCGTTCGCCTTGCGCACGGCATCCTTCGTGAAGGACATGCTGAGCGCGCAGAGGCCGAGCATGAGCAGTTCGCGCAGGTAGGGGAAGGGCTTCCACTCCGTGCCCGGCAGCGGCCGGCTTGGATCCACGGTGGCCACGACGAGCACCACCAGGAGGAGCCAGAGGATGTTCAGGCGTCCGTCGATCGAGATCCTGCGCTGCGCATGCTCGTCGCGCGAGATGTCCTTGCGCCGCTCGGCCTTCCATTCGTGGCGATCCCACAGGAAGTAGAGCGCCAGCAGGATGCCGTTGACGAGCAGCCACTCGCGCCAGAGCGAGGTGGTCCAGAGGAACGGCACGCCCTTCAGGTAGCCCAGGAAGAGCGGAGGATCGCCGATCGGCAACAGCAGGCCGCCGCAGTTGCTCACGAGGAAGATGAAGAAGATCACGGTGTGCGCGACCTTGTGGCGCTCCTTGTTCACCGAGAGCAGGAAGCGAATGAGCACCATGCTGGCGCCGGTGGTGCCGATCGCGCTCGCGAGCACCGTGCCGATCGCCAGGATCGCCGCATTGGTACCCGGGTGGGCAGGCAGGTTCCCGCGGATCGCGATGCCACCGGAGATCACATAGAGCGAGAAGAGCAGCGCCATGAAGGGGATGTACTCATCGAGCACCGCGTGGCGGGTCAGGGTGGCCGCGTGATGCGCGCCCATGGTGGCCGTGATCCACGCCAGCGTGGCCACGCCGCAGGTTGCGGCGACGGCGAGCCGGCTCACATTGCTGTGCCACCAGCCGGCGATCGCGGGGATCAGTGGGAGGACGGCGATCGCCAAGAGCAGGAAGGCGAACGGTGCGGCACCCAGGGCCCACGACCCCGGCAGAGCCGGTGCCGCGTGCGCGCCGTCGTGTTGACCGAGCAGGCTACCCATGAGCGCAGCCACGATCGCGAGACAAGCGATGACCGCCATCGCACGGACCAGGGTCGATGGTCCCCGGTGATGGGGAGTGTGGCTCATGGCGTGAGGATAGTCAGTGCTGCGATTGGGCTACGCGCTAGGCTTCCCGCATGGCCGTCGATTGCCCACCGCATGCCCAGCCCGTGGCGCAGGTCGAGGACCTCCGCGGCGCGTGCAGCGTGGCGTTCGTCAAGACTGCGTTGGCACAGTCACTCGGGATTCCTGATGGTGTCGAGGGCATGATCGTGCTCGAAGGTGAGCGCGGCGTCCTGCGTGTGGTCGGGGAGTCTGGAGTGGGTGCGGAACTCGCCCTGACACCGCCGTTGCGTGCTCCGGTCGCCGTGGCTGCTGACGACGAGGCGCTCCTGATCGTTGAGCGGGTGCCGCCACGGATTCGCATCGTGCATGGGGGCATGACGAGCTTCATCGGCGATGCAATCCTCCGGGAACCGGTGGCGGTCGCGGCACGCGGCACACGGGTCGCCGTGGCGGACGCTGCGCTGCGACAGGTGCTCGTCTTCGATCGTGCCGCTCCTGCCAACGCCGTGGTGGCTCGCGCCGATGGGCTGTCACCCGCTGGAGTGGCCTTCGATGCCGAGGGCCGGGTGTGGTGGACCGATGCCGCTGCGCACCGCGTGCATCGTTGGGTGATCACCGAACCCGGACCGGGAGATGCCTTTGGGGAGCGTGGCGCGTTCCCGGGCCAGTTGACCCAACCCACGGGCATCGTGTGCCGTGATGGGTGCGTGTATGTCTGCGATCACCTGAATCATCGCATTGCCGTGCTGGATGAGGTCACCGGGCGCATGGCCGGGTGGTGGGGGATGCATGCGGTGATCCCGCGCCAGGGGAAGGGGCGCATCCACTATCCGGATGCACTCGCGTTCACACCGGATGGTGCACGAGCGTTCGTCTGCGAAGGGTTCGAGGATCGAGTGCAGGTCCTCGCACCCGGTGGACCGGCCCCGATCAACGATGGGCTTTCCGTACCACGCGATTCGGTCAGCAGCCACTTCGGCTCCGACGCCAGCGCGCTCGGCCCGATCATGGCCATGACCGAACCCGAGACGGGATCCGTCATGATCTTCAACCTGATGGGAGCATCGCCGGCCCCCGCGCACATCGCCACCTTCGGCGGCAGCGGGGCGCTGCCGGGTCGCTATCCGTCGATCGCCTCGGTCTGCGTGCTGCCCGGTGAGCGCGTCGCCGTGGCCGACCAAGCGAATGCTCGGCTCGATGTCGTCTCCGCATCGCCGGATCGATCCAAGCCGGTCGCGTTCGACCCATTCCTGCCGCGGCTGGTGCGGTCGACGGATCTCGTCGCCATGGTGCGGCCAATCGGCGGCAAGCCTCCGTTGGTCGAGGACCTTGCCTGGGATGGATCTGCGTTGCTTGCGCTCGATGCAGCCAATCGATGCATCTGGCGCTTCGATCGCCAGGGTGCGCCGGTGCGCTACTCGACGGGTGAGCCCAAACGGACCGACCTGCCCGAGGGCATGCGTGAGCCGGTGCAGCTTGCCGCATCGCGGGGCGAACTCGTGGTGGCTGACCGGGCCGGCGGCGCCATCTGGCGGGGCCGTGAGGATGGGGCGTGGGTCCGCATCGCCGGGCTCGGCCAGGGTGATGCGCGCGTGAAACTCGTTCGTCCCTTCGGCGTGGCGATTGCCGACGATGGCTCGCTCGTCGTCACGGATGAGTCGGCCGATGCATTCCATGTCGTCCAATGGGGGCCCGATCACACCACGACCCTGGTGTCGTCCACGGCGGCCCGGGGGATCCTGGATCAGGAGTTCTGGCTCCCGCAGGGCGTGACGGCGATGCGCGACGGTGTGCTCGTCGTCGATCGCGGCAATCACCGGTTCCAGGCCTTCGGCATCGATGGCGCATGGCGCTTCACCGGATCGCTGGGCAAGTTCTACACCCGCAAGCGCACGCAGGTCCGGCAGAATGAGTTGCCCTCGGTCGTTCCTGCTCCCAAGGCACCGACGGAGGGAGACTCATGACTCGTTCGCTGCGGGGCGCCGTCCTGATCATGATCGGCACGGCGGTCCTTGCGTTCCAGGCCTGCCTGCCGCAGCCGTCCGACAGGGTGTTTGTGCGCAAGGCCGTGACCGAGGATGGATCGCTCACCGTCTGGTGGCGCGTAGCCGGTGAGCGCGACGCCTTGCCCGACAGCGACCCCTTCGACATCGAGGTTCATGTCGATGACGCACACGGTGCGCCGGCCGATGTGGCGCTGGAACTCGATGCCGAGATGCCCCACCACGGCCATGGCATGAATGTCCGTCCTGTGGTCGAGCGGCTCGGCCCGGGGCGTTTCGTCGTCAAGGGTGTCCTCCTGCACATGAGCGGGCGCTGGGAACTCGCATTCGATCTTGGTGATCCCGATGGCGTGCAGTGGCGGCGTGCGCAGTGCACCGTGGAGGCGCCGTGACCGGGCAACGCCGGCTCGGCCTCTTCACGCTGGCGGCCATGCTTGGTCTGGCATGGTGGTCATGGCGCACCCTGGAGCAGGGCCAAACGAGTGGCTTGGCGTCCGGGCCCTCGCCGGCAGCTGACCTGCCAAGGGCGCTCGCCGTGCACACGCAGGCGCGGGCGCCCATCCCGCCTGATCCAACCAACCGGTTCGCCGATGACGCCCGGACCGTAGCGCTCGGCGAGCGGCTCTTCTTCGACGAGTCGTTCTCGGCCAGCGGTACCGTGAGCTGCGCAACCTGCCACGATCCCGAGCGTGCGTTCACCGATGGAGAGCGGGTGGCTCGTGGCGAGGGCCCCGGTACGCGCAACACGCCAACCATCCTCGGCGCGGCGCGACGGCGATGGTTCACCTGGGACGGCCGTGCCGACACGATCTGGTCACAGGCTGCAGAGCCGATCGAGCAGCCTGTCGAGCATGGGTTCGACCGCACACGGTTTGCCGTGGCCATTCGCGACGATCCGGGCATCCGCCGGCTCTGGGAGGCGGCGTGCGGATCGTTGCCGAAAGCGCTCGAAGCCGTGCCGGTGGGGCTCGCCGCCCGACCTGCACTCGCGGGGGAAGGTCCTGGCGCGGCGCCGGTCGCCAACTGGTCGACGCTGCCCGCAGAGCAACGGGCAGCGATCAATCGCGTGTTCAGCGCCTCGATGAAGGCACTCGGTGCGTACCAGCGAACGCTTGACATGCCGCTGTCGGCATTCGATCGCTGGGCCGATGCGGTTGGGCGGGGCAGTGTGTCGATCGATGACGCCGAGGCGGGGGGGATCATCACGCCGGCGGCTCGCCGCGGTTGGCTGCTCTTCTCAGGCAAGGCCAACTGCATCCAATGCCATGGTGGCCGCGAGTTCACCGACGGCGAGTTCCACAATCTCGGGCTTCCGGGTCCCGATGGTCGGCTCGGCGGCGATCCGGGGCGGCGCGATGCGATCGCCCGGCTCAAGGCGGATCCCTTTTCCAGCGCCGGGGAGTTCAGTGATGATCGCGATGGCGCCGAGGCTCGGCTCGTCCGATCCCTCAAGGATGATCCGGAGACATGGGGCCAGTTCCGCACGCCGAGCCTGCGTGGGGTGGCGCTCACCGCGCCGTACATGCACGACGGCCGCTTCGCCACCTTGGCGGATGTGATCGCGTTCTACGACACGCTCGAAGGAGCCATCGCACTCGATCACCATCGCGAAGCCGTCTTGCAGCCGCTCGGGTTGACGGGCGATGAGCGGGCAGATCTCGAGGCGTTCCTCGTGGCGCTCAGCCCCGAGTCGATGCCACGCCTTCCGGATTCCGCCCGGTAATCCCCAGAGTTCTTGATCCGTTGTCCGACTTGGGGTATGTTTCGTCTGACGCTGCCCGATCACCAAGGAGATCCCATGCGCACTTCCACGACGGCGACCCTCGTTGCTTGCAGCCTGCTCTCTGGCGTGGTGCTGACCGCGCTGGCCCATGAGGACGATGGCAAGGTCCGCGATCGTGAGCCGGCGGTCATCGCGCCGGCTTGGCGCGCGGCCGACGGCGGACTTGCTGGCGACGACTTCGCCTCGAGTGGCATCCTGCTGAAGGCCTGGTTCCCCCTCGCGTCGATCGATTCGGGCGCGACGAGCGGCAACGACTGCTGGGGCTATGTCAGTCCCTCGGGCCGCGAGTACGCCATCATGTGCGTGAGCAACGGCACCGCGGTGTATGAGGTGACCAACCCCGCTGCGCCGGTGAAGCTCGGCTTCATCCCGGGTGCGCAGAGCCTCTGGCGCGACGCGAAGGTCTTCGGGAACCGCGCGTATGTCGTCACCGAGGGTGGCGTGGGCATCCAGACGATCAACCTGTCGAATGTTGACGGCGGATCGATCTCGCTCGAGAGCACGGTCACCGCAGGGTCGGGCGGTCTGGCAACCCACAATGTCGCGCTCAACACGCAGAGCGGCTACCTGTACCGCTGCGGCGGCGGGTCGAGTGGCCTGCGCATCTACAACCTGAACGTGACCCCGGGCTCGCCCCAGTATGTGGGTGAGTGGGCGGCCTACTACGTCCACGATGCCCAGGTCGTGACCTACACCAGCGGACCCTACGCCGGCAAGGAGATCGCCTTCTGCTGCGCCGGACTCAACGGCGGGAATGTCGAGACCGGCCTGTATGTGGTCGATGTCACCAACAAGTCGGCGCCTGTGCTCCTGAGCCGGATCCTCTATCCCAACGCGCGGTACAGCCACCAGGGCTGGCTCACGGAAGACCGGAAGTACTTCCTGCTCGGTGACGAGCTCGATGAGGGGGCCACCCAGCCGCTCACCACGACCTATGTCATCGATGTGCAGAATCTCGCATCGCTGATCTACCGGGGGCAGTTCGGAAACAGCACGCCGGCCATCACGCACAACTGCTACACGCACCAAGGGAAGATGTTCGCGGCCAATTACCGCAGCGGGCTCCGAGTCTTCGATGTGAGCAACGCCGGCACTCCGTCGACCGTGACGGAAATCGCGTACTTCGATACCTACCCCGGATCGGACGCGCCGCAGTTCAACGGCCTGTGGTCCTGCTATCCGTACCTGCCCAGCGGCACGATCATCGGCAGCGACCTCGAGCGTGGCATGTTCGTCCTCCGCCTCGGGGAAGTGGGCGTTCAGCTTTCGTTCCCGGGCGGTGCTCCCGAAATCGTCTCGCCCGCCGGGCAGACGGTCACCTTCGATGCCGTGGTGCAGCCAGGCGTCACCGTGACCAACAAGCGCTTCTACTACAACACGCCGAGCGGTACACAGGCACTGCCGGTCATCGAGGTGGATTCCGATACGTTCTCGGCGGCGTTGCCCGCGGTCGCCTGTGGAAGCGCGGTTGGCTTTGCGATCGAGTTCACGACGGCGACGGAGATGTACCGCCTCCCGTCCACCGGGTTCCTGCCGGCCACGGCGGCCTTCGGGGTGGCGACCGGGTTCACCGATGAGATGGAGATCAACCAGGGCTGGACGGTCGGTGGTACCGGCGATACGGCCACCGCAGGCATCTGGCTCCGGGCCGACCCGGTCGGCACCACGGCGCAGCCAGAGGATGACCACACCGTCAACGGCGTGAATTGCTGGATCACCGGCAATGGCGTCGTCGGTGGCGGTGTCGGTGCGGCCGACATCGACGGTGGCCAGACCTCGCTGACCTCGCCGGTCTTCGATGCGACGATCGTCGACACGCCGTACATCAATTACTGGCGGTGGTACTCGAACAATGCCGGTGCGGCTCCCAACGAGGACAGCATGCCGGTCGAGATTTCCAACAACGGAGGCTCAACATGGTCCCAGTTGGAACTCGTGACGGAGAACGCTGGCATGTGGGTCCAGAAGACCTTCCGCATCGCGGATGTCGTGTCACCCACATCAACCATGCGGATCCGCTTCCGCGCAAGCGACCTTTTCAGTGGCTCGGTCGTCGAAGCCGGCGTCGATGATGTCAGGCTCTATGGGTATGACTGCACTGCACCGCGCCCGGGCGACCTGAACGGCGACGGCGTCGTGGATGGTGCCGACCTGGCGGTGCTCCTGGGCAACTGGGGCGGTTCGAGTGCTGGCGACATCGATGGCAACGGGATCATCGATGGGGCGGACCTGGGCCTGCTCGTCGCCGACTGGGGTTGACCCACAGGGGACCGTTGTCCCTCGGTTTCAGCGCCTCGGATCGTTCACGCGCCCCGCGCTCGCCGTACACTCAAGCGCATGCGGATCGTGCTGCTTGTGTCGATGGGTCTTGCCTGCGTTGCCTGGGGGTTTGGCGGTCCGTCGCACTCGGCGGTCGTCACGGATGAAGCCGCGGCCAAGGCCGGTGTGGCACCCGAAGCCCGCAAGGAACCGATCGCCGGCACCACGCTCGAGATCGAGTTCGCGAGGGTCCCCGGCAGCGCGGACGGGAGCGTCAAGCCGATGTGGGTCGCGCGGACCGAAACGCTCTGGGACTGGCAGGACATCTGCATCTACAAGCGCGACCAGAAGGGCGGAACATCGGGCAACGCATCCGCGGATGCGTGTACGCGCCCTACGAAGCCCTACACCGCGGCCGACCGCGGCTTCGGCCACGGCGGCTTCCCAGCCGTCAGCATCAGCTTCGGCAACGCGAAGGCGTTCTGCGAGTGGCTGAGCGCCAAGACCGGGCGTCGATACCGCCTGCCGACCGTGGCCGAGCGCAGGCACCTGTGCGAGCGGTCGGGGATCACCGCCGAGTCGATGAAGGACCACGCATGGACCTTCGAGAACGCGAAGGACGCCACGCGCAAGGCCGGCTCGCTCAAGCCCGACGCGCTCGGGCTCTTCGATCTCTACGGCAATGTGCGCGAGTGGTGCGTGGCGTCCGATGGCACGGGCGTGCTGATGGGCGGCGGATACGAGGATCCGGCCGCCTCGATCACCTGCGACACGGCGCTGGCCGACACGGAGGACTGGAACGCCAGCGATCCACAGTTCCCCAAGAGCATCTGGTGGCTTGCCGACGGACCATGGGCAGGCTTCCGCATCGTGTGTGACCAGTGACAGGTCCGATCCAACCGAACTACCGAGGAGATTGCCATGATCGAACATGCCGCCGTTGACCGTCGAACCTTCATCCAGGGTGTGGCTGCGAGTGCTGCCGTCATGGCTGCGCCGGGCGTGCTCGCTGCGGGCCGTCGCGCGGAGGCGCTGCGCGTGGGCGTGATCGGCTGCGGCGGGCGCGGCACGGGCGCCGCCTTCAATGCGCTCGAAGCCGGCGATGCCACCAAGGGCGCCGTGCGCATCGTGGCGCTTGGTGATCTCTTTGCCGAGCGCGTCGAGGGTGCACGCAAGGGCCTGGCCGAGAAGGGCGAGATGGGCGCGGTCCCCAAGCAGAACTGCTTCACCGGCTTCGATGCCTACAAGGGCGTGATCGCGACCGACTGCGATGTCGTGATCCTGGCGACGCCACCGGGGTTCCGACCGAGCCACTTCAAGGCGGCAGTCGATGCCGGCAAGCATGTCTTCATGGAGAAGCCGGTCGCCGTCGATGCGCCCGGTGTGCGCAGGGTGCTTTCCGCTGCGGCCGATGCCGAGCGTCGCAAGCTCAGCGTGGTCGCCGGCACGCAGCGCCGCCACGAGCAGTGCTACCTCGAGGCGATGGAGCGCATCCACCGTGGCGACCTGGGCAAGGTCGTCGGTGCACGGTGCTTCTGGAACCAGCAGGGGCTGTGGGATGTCGAGCCGCGCGCCGACCGCAGCGAGATGGAGAACCAGGTCCGCAACTGGCTCTACCACGCGTGGCTCTCGGGCGACCATGTCGTCGAGCAGCATGTGCACAACATCGATGTGGTGAACTGGGCCCTCCAGGCGGTGCCCGAGCGCTGCGTCGCCACCGGCGGCCGCCAGTCGCGCACGCAGTCCAAGTACGGCCACATCTACGACCACTTCGCCTGCGACTTCACCTATCCCGGCGACCGCTTCGCGCTCTCGATGGCGCGCCAGCAGGAGGGGACCGACGGCCGCGTGCAGGAGTTCATCCACGGCAGCGATGGCGTGGCCGAACTGTCATCCGGCAGCGCGGCGATCGTCGGTGCCAAGGCGTGGAAGTTCGCCGGCAAGCAGCGCAATCCCTACGTGCAGGAGCACATCGACCTGCAGACGAGCATCCGCGGCGGCGCCTACCTCAACGAGGGCAAGCGCATCGCCGAGAGCACGCTCTGCGCGATCATGATCCGCATGTCGGCGTATCGCGGCAAGGAGATCACCTGGGCGCAGGCGATGGACGACTCCGAGGACCTGATGCCGAAGGTGCTTGAGTTCGGTCCGAATCCGCAGGCACCCGTGGCGATTCCCGGTTCTGGAGCCTGACGACAGCAGACCCCGTGCTCAGGGGTGCTGCCGGGTCGCAGCGTCAGGGACGGTGACCGCGTCGGCAGGGCACGGCGAACCCTCGGGCCCGGGAGTCGTGGACCAAGTCCGCAGCACATCGTCCTCGGCCGTGGTCACGCTGGCCCGGTAGCCGGGGAACCGTCGCATGAGGCTGGCAGCATCGCGCACGCCAGCAACGCAGAGCGCCGTCGCCAGCGCATCGCAGGTTGCACCGAGAGGACCACGGACGCATGCGGCCGTGCGGTTGCGCAGCGCGCGGCCCGTGCGCGGATCGACGATGTGCGAGTGGCGCACGCCGTCGAGCTCGATGAACTGCTCGAGGTCGCCGCTGGTGGAGACGGCCTCGCCGAGCAGCATGAGCTCGAATGGCGGGCCGAGCCCGTCTTCCTTGCGGATGATCCAGCCGGGCTTGCCGGGCGGCGGCATCGGGCCGGCGACCAGGTCACCCGCCACCGCGACAAGATGGATGGGGTGGCCGGATGCAACCAGGACGCCGCTGGCGCGTTGGGCGGCGAATCCCTTGCCGATGCCGCCAAAGTCGAGTGCCATGCCGTCTCGCCCGAAGGTGATCGTTCGCGCTCGAGGGTCGAGCATCGCGTCCTGCCAGCCGACGCAGGCAAGCGCAGCATCGAGCGCGGCGGGGTCAGGAAGCGTTCCGTCTGCACGGGCGGTGCGCCAGGCCTGCACGATCGGCGCGATGGTCGGATCGAATCGGCCCTCGGTCTTGCGCGCGATCTCGATCGACTGGGCCGTGATGTCGAAGAGCCGCTCGCTGACGGCCGCAGCCATGCCTCCAGTTCGCGGCAGGCGGCTGCGTTCACTGGAGTCCTGCCAGTCGCTGAGGGCCTCATCGCAGGCGCGGACCTCAGCCATCGCGAGCCTGCCAGCGGCCAGCCGGGTTCCGGCCTCCGGGCCAGCCACCTTGATGCCGACATCGACGCCCATCGCGACTTCGGCGAAGGAGTCGACCTCGATCCGCGAATGGTCGGTCTGGGTGGATGCAACGCATCCGGCGAGAGCGAGGGCGACGAGCGCTCCTTGCACCGGGGTGACCATGAGCGGGAGGGTGCCGGGCCGATCATCGGCAGTGCCGTGGCGCACGCCCCGGCCGATCACGCGTCCGCGCCCGTGCCCAGGCATCGCTCAGTCCGGCTCTTCGGGGCTGGCCGCGCGGATGGCCCGCAACTCCGCCAAGCGGTCGAACAGGATGTCGATGAGTTCGGGGTCGAAGGCCCGGCCGCGTTCGGAGCGCATCTGGTCCAGCACGCGCTCCTCGGGCCAGGCAGGCTTGTAGCAGCGCACGCTCGAGAGGGCATCGAAGACATCACAAATCGCCACGATGCGCGCGAAGACGGGGATCTCCTCGCCGCGTCGGCCGCGCCGCTGCCCGCCCTCGAGGATGCCGGGGTAGCCCGTGCCGTCCCAGCGCTCGTGGTGCATGAGCGCCACCTCGCGTGCGGCCTCGTCGTAGTCGGTGGGCATGTCGTCGAAGAGATCGCCGCCGATGATCACATGACGCTCGATCTCGCCGCGCTCGTGCTCATCGAGGAGCCCTGGCTTCTTGAGGACGCGGTCACTCACGCCGACCTTGCCAACATCGTGCAGCTTGGCCGCGATCCGCAGGCGGTCGCGCTGACGCTCGAGGTTTGCGCCCTCGAGCCCGCGTCGACGCGCCCATTCCTCGAAGAGGACCGCCGCATAGCCGGAGACGCGCTCGACATGCGGCGTGGTCTCGCTCGGGTCGTGCACCTCGGCCATGCGGATCATGCGCATGATGATGCTCTCGGTCAGGTGCGTGCGCTCGAGTGCCACGGTCGCGATGCTCGCGAAGTGCTCGATCAATCCCTGGTCCTCGTCGGTGAAGCCACCATCGCGCGGTCGTCCCTGGTCATCGCGGGCGTTGATGAGTTCGATCACGCCGAGCACACGGCCGAGCCGGTTCTTCAGCGGCATCGCGAGCATGCTCTGCGTGCGATAGTCCAGCAGTTGGTCGAACGAGTGATCGAAGCGGAAGGGCAGGCTCGGATCGAGCCGGTCCGTGTCGGTGATGTTCACAGGCTGGCCGGTGAGCGCCACCCAGCCGGCGATGCTCCGCTCGTTGATGGGGATGCGGAAGGTCTGCATGGGCGGCGTCTCGCCACTGCGGGTGCGCCGGGCGAGCGTCTCGTTCTGGAAGAAGGCAAAGCGCAGCCGGTCGCCCTCGCGCACGAAGATCGTGCCGGCATCCGCATTGAGCAGGTGCCGGCTCTCGTCGAGGATCCGGTCCATCAACGAGTGGAAGTCCTGGACCTGATTGAGTTCGATGCCCACCTGCAGCAGCCCGCTCATGCGGGTACGCCAGCGTTCGACCGGTGTCTTGTCGCCTGCGTCGCGCGCCGCGCGAGCCCGCAGGTCCTCGTTCTCGCGCAGCGCCTGGCGCAGTTGGACCTGCACGCGCTGCAGGGCGGCGAGCGCATGGTGGCGCTCGACGCTGGCCAGATAGGCCCTTGAGTGCAGCAGGCAACGCGTGCGCAGTTCCGCTGGTTGCACCGGGCGCTCGATGTAGTCGCTGGCACCCAGGCGGAACGCATCGGCGCGGTCGGTATCGAGGTCGCTGCCGACCATGAGCACCGGTACGCCTTCGGTCTCGGGTGCGCGGCGGAACCGCTCGAGCACCGCATGCGCCTCCTCGCGCCGCTCAAGATCGAGCACGATCGCGGTGGGTGCCACGCGCATGGCGTGGTCATACGCGTCATAGCCGCGCGAACAGCGGTGCACCGTCGTGTCGTGGGCCTCGGCGATCAGGGCGGCAGGGGATGCAGACTCGGGAGAGCCGTCATCGACCGCCAACACGACATGCTGGGCGAAACTCGGTGCTGAGGCGTTCACGCGCGGCCACCCCGACGGGGGTTGCGTCCGCTCGGGCCGGCGGGTTCCCGGTGGGGCGCACTCTCGGTGACCACGCGCTCCTGGCCGGTGGCGGCATCCGCCAGCGACTGCACGGAGCCCGGATCGGGGTCGTGCCGTGCAAAGACCAGTCTCCCGGCCGCGGTCTGGAGCGTGTTCGTGACCGCGGCCCAGATGTCCTGACCGATCAGGTGCTGCGCATCCTCGACGACGACCATCGTTCCGTCCTCGAGCCAGCCGACCGCCTGTTGGCGCTGCTCACCTGCCTTCTCGAGATGCACGCGAAGGCGCTCGCCACTCGCGCCCGTGCCACGCATCGAGGTAGCGAGGTCGTTCAGGTTGATGCTCGCCACGCCCCGGATCTGTGCGACCTTGTGCAGCCCCGCATCGGTCGTCAGGATCCGGCCGCCGTCGCGCTGCGCTGCCTCGATCAAGGCCGCATCAACGCCGCCGCCGTCCGGCGTGCGCGTGCCGTCGATCTGGACCTCGACGAGCAGCACATTCTGGAGCCGCGTGAGGGTGTCGAGGCCGCGCCGCCCGCGTGCGCGCTTGCCGCGATCGTCGCTGTCCGAGAGCGTCTGCAACTCATCCATCACGAAGCCCGGCACGATGATCGGCGCATCCATGAGCCGTGACGAGGCCAGGTCCAGGACACGGCCGTCGATGAGGGCGCTCGTGTCGAGCAGGTACGGCTGCTCGCCGCGTCGCTGCTTGCTGAACTCGATGTAGGGGATGACCAGCCGGAAGTCATCCTTCGTGGTGATGACCATGCTCACCGACAGGTAGCACAGGGTCAGGCCGAGGGTCATCTTCGCCAGGCCGAGGTAGAGCGCACCCGGACCTTCCTTGCCCAGTTCCCATGAGTCCGCGATCGTGTCGAGCAGCGAGCCGAAGGACAGTGCGGCGACCAGACCCAGGCAGAGTCCGAAATAGACCGCCGCCACGCTCGTGATGCGCTTGTTGGGGGTCAGCGCATCGAGCACCAGCACCAGCAGGCCGAAGCCGCCGGCGGCCACGATGATGCCCACGACGGTCGCGAAGGAGAACTCGTTCGCCTTCGATGTGCTGGCCAAGGTCAGCATCACGCTGACGACCAGGAGCACCACGAAGAGCAGGCGAGTCGCCAGCAGCACGGGCGACGATCGCTCACGGCGTGGCGCAGGGGCCACAGGGCGGTTAGCAGCGTCCATGTCCGATCCCGGCTCCATGGTTGGAGTGTACGGGGGCGTGGTGGGGTCGCTACCATTTGGCTCGGTGTCGCCGAGGACGGCCGGGCCCGAGGGACGGGCGTCCCGTGAACCTGGTCAGGGCTTGACGGCAGCAGCCATAAGCGAAGGCGTTCGGGCCTTCGGCAACCTGGCCGTCCTCGGCGACACCCACCGGAACCAGCCGCGCGACGTGCGCGGCACCGGAGCACCGCGCACGAGGGCACGACCGTGGCAAGGAAGGCGAGAAGCGAGCAGGAGGCGCCGGCCGCCGGCGGATCAGGCTATGTCGTCCTGGCGCGTCGCTACCGCAGCCGCGACTTCGGCGAGGTGGTGGGGCAGGAGCCGATCGCCCGGACCCTGCAGAACGCGATCCGGCTCGGGCGCACCGCCCACGCGTACCTCTTCTGCGGCACCCGCGGCGTCGGCAAGACCAGCATGGCGCGCATCTTCGCCCGCGCGCTGAACGCGACCGAACAGCTCACCGAGCGCACCCAGATCGAGGAAGCGATCATGCGGGGCCAGGACATGGATGTCATCGAGATCGACGGCGCGAGCAATCGCGGCGTCGACGACGCGCGTGACCTGATCGCTGGTGCAGGCATCGCGCCCACGCGCAGCCCGTACAAGATCTACATCATCGACGAAGTCCACATGCTGACGCAGCCGGCATTCAACGCGCTGCTCAAGACCATGGAGGAGCCGCCGTCGCACGTGAAGTTCATCCTCTGCACGACCGAGCCGCACAAGGTGCCGGCCACGATCCAGAGCCGTTGCCAGCGCTTCGACTTCCGCAACATCAGCGTCCAGCGGATCGCCGGGCACCTCAACGATGTCCTCGCCAAGGAGGGCATCGCCGCGGACGAGGCTGTGGTGCTCCAGGTGGCACGGCTGGCCAACGGCTCCATGCGCGATGGCTTGAGCCTGCTCGACCGCCTGGCGGCGGCCAGCGATGGTGCGCTCACGCACGATGTGGCACGCGATGTGCTCGGCCTGCCCGATGACGAGGCGCTCGACGCCATCGTGCGTGCAATCGCAGGGGGCGACGCTGCTGGCGCGATCGGTGCGGGCGGTGCGCTGATCGAGCGTGGATTCAGCGCTGACCATGCGCTCGAGTGCCTGGCGGCACGGCTCCGCGATGTGATGGTCGTTGGAGCGTGCGGTCCCCAGACGGAGATGGTCGAGCTGCCGAGCGAGGCCAAGGAACAACTCGCCGAGTTGGCACGCTCGATGCAGGGTGCCGACCTCGTGCACGCGATCGCGCTCGCGGACGCCGCGAGTCGGACCTGTCGCAGCAGCTCGATCCCGCGCGTGGTCTTCGATGCACTCCTTGCGCGACTCGCGCTGGCGGAGCGATTCGGGTCGACGGGAGCGGCGCCGCCAAAAAAATGACGGCGGCAGTGCCCGCGGCCGAGGCCCGCGCGCTGCCGACTGCCACGCCTCGACCGGTCGCAACGCGTGCAGCGCCAGCGCCAGATGCGGTCGCGCAGCCTGCGCGGATCACTGCTCCGCGTGCGCCGGATGCGCCGCGCCATGTCGACGCCGTGCATCCGCCTGCCGACCGCATGTCGCCAACGCCTTCGCCGCTTGCTGCCGAGCGCGGTGACCAGTCGCGCGCGGAGGCTTCCGATGGCCCTGCCGTCGTGCGCAATGCCGCGGGTCGAGCCATCGATCCGGCCGTTGCCGATCGCTTGCGCGCCGAACCGCTCGTACGGCAGGTGACCGACATCCTCGACGCACCGGTGCAACGCGTGGTGCCGCGGCGCGCTCGTCCCGCACCGGCGCAGGACGAGGGGGAGTGATCGATGCTCGAGCCGACCAAGGGGCCGTATCCCGAGAGCGTGAACCGACTGGTCGCGGAGTTCGCGAACCTGCCGGGCATCGGCCGTCGGACCGCGGAGCGCCTCGCCTTCTGGGTGCTCAAGGCCGATGCGGGGCAGGCGCTCGGCCTGGCGCAGGCGATCGAGGATGTCAAGCGCACGGTGCGTCACTGCAGCATCTGCTGGAACCTGGCCGACAGCGACCCGTGCGCGATGTGCTCCGATCCGCAGCGGGACCAGTCGGTCGTGCTCGTCGTCGAGCAGCCCAAGGACCTGATCAGCCTCGAGTCGACCGGTCGCCACCGCGGCGCCTATCACGTGCTCATGGGACGGCTGGACCCGCTCGATGGCGTGGGTCCCGATGCCCTCACCATCGCCGACCTCGTGTCGCGCGTGAAGGATCCCGCGCGCAACGCCCGCGGCGTGGCGGTGCGCGAAGTCATCCTGGGCCTCAATCCCGACCTTGAGGGGGACAGCACGGGGCTCTATGTCGCGCAGGCACTTGAAGGGACTGGCGTCGCCGTGAGCCGCCTCGCGCGCGGATTGCCGAGTGGTTCGCACATCGAGTTCGCCAATCGTGCCGCGCTCGCGGATGCGATCAGCCACCGGCAGCGGCTCTGAACGATGTCAGGGATGGGCTTCAACCTCTCGCAAGGCGCTCGACTCGGGCAGAACCTGAAGCTCTCACCCCGCATGCTCACGACCATGAGCGTGTTGCAGCTGCCCTTGGGCGAGCTCGAGGAGCGCGTCGAGCAGGAACTGCAGGAGAACATCGCGCTCGAGCGCACCGAGCCCGACGGTTCGTCGATGGATCCTGTCGATGCCCGCGCGGATGGCCAGGAGGCTGGGGATGGCGCCGATGATCGCGCGCTCATCGTTGAGGACGGCGGTGCGGCGGACTTCGACAGGCTCGATCGCTTCGAGCGCCGCTACGGCGAGGATCTCGACAGCGATTCGTGGCGCGAGTCGCGTCGGCTCGACGGCGAGCCCGATGGACGCAGCGAGGCCATGGCCAACACGCCGGCGCGCACGGCGAGCCTCGAGGAACAGCTCCTCGAGCAGTGGATGCTCGTCGATGCCAGCCCGCGCATGATGGCGATCGGGCGCGTGCTGGCAGGTTTCGTCGGTGATGACGGGCTGCTGCACACGCCCATCGAGTCGATCGCGGCGGCCGCCGCGCCGGTCGTCGATCCTCCGGCGACTCTGGCCGAGGTCCGCGAGGCGTCCCGGCTGTTCCAACTCCTGCTCGAGCCGCCGGGCATGGGTGCGCCGGATGTGCGCGAGAGCCTGCTCTCCCAGCTCGATGTCATGCGCGGCCGCCTGGGCGAGCATGACCGGGCTTGGCATGATGCGCGTCTGCTCATCGAGCACTACCTCGATGACCTCGAGGCGAACCGGATCCCTCGCATTCAGGAGCGGACGGGCATGACCACTGCCCAACTCGATGCAGCGCGTTCCATGCTGCAGCTCCTGGATCCATCGCCAGCGTCCGGCCTCACCTCGCGGCCGGTGCCGGGGATCCGTCCCGATGTGATCGTGACCCACGACGCCGCGAGCGATCGTTGGAGCGCGCACCTGGCCGATGGCAGCGAGCCGAGCGTGCGGCTGGCCGAGGAGTATGTGCGCATGAGCCGTGACCCCAAGGTCGACAAGGCCACGCGTGATCTCATCAAGGCCAACATGCAGCGAGGCAAGTGGTTCATCGAGGCGCTGGGCCAGCGCGGCGTGACGCTGCTGCGCGTGGTCGAGCGCGTGCTCGATCGCCAGCGCGGCTGGTTCGAGTTCGGCCCGGGCCACCTGAAGCCGCTCCCGATGGTCGAGGTCGCCGCCGACATCGGCATGAACGTGAGCACGGTCAGTCGCGCCGTGGCGGGAAAGTGGCTCCAGACGCCGCGCGGCGTCGTCGAACTTCGCAGGTTCTTCACCGGCGGCACGCACACCGAGCAGGGGGCCGTGTCATGGGATGCGATCAAGGAGCGCCTGCGCGAGGTGGTCGCTGCCGAGGACCGTGCGAAGCCGCTGTCGGATGAGGCGATCGCCAAGGCCCTCAAGGCCGAGGGGATCACGCTGGCGCGCCGCACGGTGGTCAAGTACCGCGAGCAGCTGGGGATCCCTCCGGCACGCCTGCGTCGGGCGCATCCGGCTACCTGAATCGATAGCCTCTCTCCACATGGCCACCATCTGGTTCGACGGTTCCATCGTTCCGCCGCACGAGGCCAAGGTCTCCGTCTATGACCACGGCCTGCTCTACGGCGACGGCGTCTTTGAGGGGATCCGTGTCTACGGCGGCCGCGTCTTCAAGATGCAGTCACACCTGCGACGGCTGTACGAGAGCGCCGAGCGCATCCGGCTGTCGGTCCCGTACACGCTCGCCGAGCTCGAGCAGGCGCTGCGTGACACGGTGCGCACGAGCGGCAAGCCCGATGCCTACATCCGCCTGGTCGTCACCCGCGGCGTGGGCACGCTGGGCCTGAACCCGTTCACCTGCCCGATGCCGCATGTGTTCATCATCTGCGACTCGATCCAGCTCTTTCCGCCGCAGCTCTACGACACCGGCATGAAGGTGATCGTCGCCAAGCGGCCGCGCATCCCGGTGGCGTGCCTCGATCCGGCGATCAAGAGCCTGAACTACCTCAACAACATCCTCGCCAAGATCGAGTCGATCGATGCCGGCGTGCTCGAGGCCATCATGCTCAACACCGATGGCCAGGTCGCCGAGTGCACCGGTGACAACATCTTCGTGGTGAAGGATGGTGCGATCACGACGCCCCCGCCCGACGCAGGGCTGCTGAACGGCGTCACGCGTCGCTTCGTGATCGAGACGCTGTGTCCCGCACTGGGCATTTCCTGCACGGAACGGCACATGGTGCTTGATGATGTCTACGCCGCCGACGAGGTCTTCCTGACCGGGACCGCAGCGGAGGTCATCGGCGTGAATGCGGTCGGTGACCGGGCGATCGGCACGGGTCGCGGTGGTCCGGTCACCGCGCGGCTCATGGCAGAGTTCCGCCGTCGCGTGGCGACTGGCGCGCCGGAGGATTGACCTCTCATGCGCTGCCGCAGCTGCCAGCACGAACTCTGGAATGTTCGCCCGGGCCCGTGCCCGGAATGCGGTGAGCCGTTCAATCCGCGCACCGCCATCTTCGAGCGCTACAGCGCGCACTTCTGCTGCCCGCACTGCGGCGAGGCCTACTGGGGCAATGGCAAGGATGGCCTGCCCGATCCGCCGGAGTTTGCATGCGCGCGCTGTTCGGGCATCGTGCGACTGGAGGAGATGGTGCTGCGTCCGGCACCCGGGCAGGAGGGGCGCGAGATCCGCCAAGACCTGCATCCGTTCGAGGGCTCGCCGAAGGGGCTGTTGCGCCGCACATGGGACACGCTGTCGATGGCGACGAGCGATCCCGTCCGGCTCGGGCGGGCGTTGCCACCTCGGCCGGATCTGGCGCAGGCTGGCCTCTTTGCCGGCCTGATCGCAGGCGTCGGTGTGGGGGCAGCGCTTGCACCAGCCGTCGTGACCACCGCGTACAACCTGATCACGGTCGGTTCGATCGATGTGCTGTCGATGCGCAGCAGCGATTTGCAGCTCGTCGTTGGCGCCGCCATGGGTGCCGCCGTCATCGGCTCGATCGTGTACCTGGGACTCATCGCCTTGATCATCGCCATCATCCTGCGCGTGATGAACCCGCGCGCGTTCGATGCACGGCGCATCGTGGCCTGCTGGTGCTACGCGAGCGGTGTGACCGTGCTTGGTGCGCTTCCCTGCATCGGCGCCTGTGCCACGCCACTGATCCTGATCCTCGGGCCGCGCATCCTCCTGGCGCAGCTGGAGGGCGCAGGCCTGATGACGCCGCGCATGGCGAAGGTCATCTACACCGTGTGCATCGCCTTGACGCTCGCTGCGCTCGCGCTGTTGTTTCTGAGCCTGTTTGTGCAGCGCTGAACGCTGATCGTCCGCGGTCACACCTTCGCTCGCGCCCAGCCTCCGTGCAGGAAGCGCGCCAGGAACAGGAGCCCGCGCACGGCGAGCTCGGTGCAGAGCCCGATCCAGATGCCCGTCAGCCCCTTGCCCAGCTTCACGCCCAGGAGCCACGCGAGCGGCAACCTGAGCCCGTAGCAGGAGACGAAGGTGATCGCGAGCACCCATGTGGTGTCGCCCGCACCGCGGATGCCGTTGCGGATCACCATCGCCATCGCGAAGAAGACCTGGATCAGCCCGCAGATGAAGAGCAGCGAGGGCACCTCGCGCAGGTGCACCGGATCCTCGCTGATGATGCGCGTGAGCGGTTCACCGAGGGTCATGAACGCGATGCCGAACCCGCCCATGATCGCCATGCCCACCACATTGCATCGCCAGATCGCGGCGCGTGCCTTGGAGGCGCTGCCTGCACCGAGGAACTGTCCGGCGAGCGCGCCCGCGGCCGTGCCCATGGCGAAGCCCGGCAGGAAGCTGAAGGCCTCCCACTGCACGGCGATCATGTGCGCGCCGACCAGGCCTTGGCGCGGCACGCCATCGGTCCCCTCGGCCAGGCTGATCATGCCGATGAACGCCATGACGAAGAGGTTCACGGCCCACAGCGTCACGCCCTCGAAGAAGTTGGGGATGCCCACACGCGCGATCCGCCAGGTCGTGGCACGGTCCAGCCGTACATCGTGCCGTTCCAGGCGAAGGTCCTTGACGCCGCGGCTGAGCACGCGCCAGGTCATGAAGGCCCCGATGGCATAGCCGATCGCGGTGCCGATCGCGATGCCCGAGACACCCCACTCGCTTGCATCGATCCCCAGGAGGTTGGGCAGACGCACACCGCCCAGCCGCATCTCCACGCCCGAGAGCAGGATGCTGAGCACCATGTTCACGATGTTGACCCAGGCCGAGATGATCGAGGGCCTGGTCGTCTCGCCCGCGCCGTGCAGGATCATCGAGCCGATGCTCATGACCGAGAGGAACGGCATCGCGACTGCGTTGATGCGCGTGTATTGGATGCAGAATTCCGCGCTGCGACCGTGCAGCTCGCACAGTTCCGCCAAGGGCACGACCGCGAACCAGAGCACGACGCCGACGATCGAGCCCCACGCCAGGCCGAGTGCGAGCCCACGCCCGGCGACCACCTGGGCTTCGCCGGGATTGCCGGCGCCCATGGCGCGTGCAATGATCGCCTGTGCGCCGACGCCCACCCCCATGAGCGCGATGCCGATGAACCACCCCACATAGGCGCCAATCCCGATGCCGTCGAGGGCGGGCGTGGCCACGCCGTCGGGCAGGCTGCCAGCCACCATCTTGTCGACCAGCCCGACGCACGCGGCCATGACTTGCTGCAGGAGCACCGGCCACGAGAGCACCCAGATTGCGCGGTTGATCGTGAGTCCCGCAAGCTTTCCGCTGCGGATCGTGCCCTCGTCATCCAGCGCGGCCTCCGCCTCGATCACCGCCGAGACGGGGCTCATCGGGTCCTCAGGGGAGACCACCGTCGTGGGATCGATCCCTCGATCGCGTTCTGGCGTGGGCATGGTCACGGCGTGCTGGCTTCGCCGCGATCAG